>Ga0222712_10001110_pt1 | contig 34473 bp, 30 predicted proteins | sample C33_657DmetaG_FD_165043 | JGI IMG/M metagenome (GOLD analysis project Ga0222712, IMG submission 165043) | Estuarine water microbial communities from San Francisco Bay, California, United States - C33_657D | ecosystem: Environmental > Aquatic > Marine > Unclassified | place: USA: California...
TGGCTGACCGACCTCGATGAAGGCATCAAGGTCGCCAAGGCCGAGAAGAAGGCCATCCTGGTCGACTTCACCGGCAGCGACTGGTGCGGCTGGTGCATCCGCCTGAAGAAGGAAGTCTTCGACCAGAAGGAGTTCGCCGCGGTCACCAAGGATTTCGTGCTCGTGGAACTCGATTACCCTCAGAAGAAGAAGCAGCCGGCCGAGGAGAAGGCCAAGAACAAGGCCTGGGCCGAGAAGTTCTCCATCGAGGGCTTCCCGACGATCCTGCTGCTGGACGCCAACGGCGAACCGTTCGCGCAGACGGGATATCAGGCCGGCGGTCCTGATAAGTATCTCGGCCATCTCGCCGAACTTCTGAAGGCCAACACCGCCGAAGGTCGCAAGGCTTTCGCCCAGGCCAAGAAGGATGAAGGTCTGGTCCGCGGCTACGGAGCCGAGCTCGAGACGATCCTCACCCCGTTCTTCGAGAAGAAGGATCTTGCCGGCGGTGAGGCCGCCCTCGCCCAGTTCATCAAAGCCAAATCTCTGACCGGTGCGGCCAAGTTCAGCCTGACCATCAACGCCCGGATCAGCCTCTCTCAAGCCTGCAAGCCCGGTGACCACGCCGCCGTGCTCAAGGTGCTCGATGAGATCATTGCCGAGACCCCGGCTGACGTGAAGGAACTGGCCGAGGCGAAGCAGTTCCGCGCCCAGGTCGCCGCCGCGGCCGCAGCGAAGGAGAAGAAGTGATTTCCTCATGAAGAAGCTCATCCTGTCCCTGCTATTGCTTGCGACCGTCACGGCCGCTGCCGGGCCGGTCTGGCTCACCGATCTCGACGCCGCTAAAGCGCAAGGGGTCAAAGAGAATAAGCCCGTCTTGGTGGACTTCACCGGCAGCGACTGGTGCCCTCCCTGCATTTCGCTCCACAAGGTCGTGTTCGAATCGCCGGAGTTCGCCGCGGCGGCCTCTCGCTACGTGCTGGTCGAACTGGATTTCCCACGCACCAAGCCCCAGACGCCCGAGCTCAAGGCCAAGAACCGCGAGTGGCAGCAGAAGTATGCGGTGAACAGCTTTCCTACCATCCTCCTGCTCGACGCCAAGTCGGGCGAGGTCTACGGCCGCATCGGGGGCTTCGGCGGGCAGACCGCGAAGGAGTATCTCGCCAAGCTCGCCACCTATCAGAATACGCCCGAAGGAAAGGCTTCGCTGGCGAAGGAATTGAAGTCCACGACCGAACGTTCGGAGCGCAGCCGGGTGCTGGGGCAGAAGATCAACGAGGCCATCGCCGCCAAGGATTTCAAGGCCGCCGAGGCCGCCCTCGAGGAGATGTTCGCCGATGTCACCGGCACGCGCCGCGCGGTCCTGCCCTTCAACAAGGCCCGCATCCTGGCGATGATCGACCCCTCGGCCAAGGCGGAGGCCCTGAAGCATGTCGACGAAGCGATCAAGCTCGCGGCCGGCGACGAGGCGATGACCCGCTCTTTCAAGGCCTTCCGTGAAAAATTGGTGTCTGCCGAGGCTCCGTCTCCGCAGCCCGCCGCCAAGTAGAGTTCCTTTCGTCAGCCTAGCAGCTGGTCCAAAGGCGCCGTGAGGACTTCCTCCGGCGACTTTCCTTTTTGGCGTAGCTCCCGGATCGAGAGTCCGGCGGTGCGCTTGGCGAGGCGTTTGCCTTCGGCGTCGACGATCAACGGAGCGTGGGCCCAGGACGGGTCCGTCCAGCCGAGCGCCCCATAGAGCAGCAACTGACGGGCAGTGGAAAGGAGGAGGTCGGCGCCGCGGACGACTTCGTTGATGCCCATGGCGTGGTCGTCGGCGACGACGGCGAGTTCGTAGGCGGGGAAGCCGTCCTTCCGCCAGACCAGGAAGTCGCCGAAGTCACGTCCGGCGACGAACGCCTGCGGGCCTTGGAGCGCGTCGACGAACGCGATGGTCTCGCCGTCAGGGACGCGGAAGCGCCAGTTGGTCTGGCCGGGTTCGCGAGCCTCGCGTCCGGCGCCGGGAGGGGTGCGCAGGGCCGGCGGGAAGATCGGCTCGGCGTCATCCTCGGCGTGCGGGGCGGTGAGGCTGCGTTCGACGTCCTTGCGGGACTTATCGCACGGATAGATCGCACCGGTCGCTTGGAGTTGCGACCAGACGTCGCGGAACCAAGGCAGGCGTTGCGACTGCACGTAAGGCGCGTGCGGTCCGCCGACGTCGGGTCCTTCGGCCCATTTCAGTCCGAGCCACCGTAGGTCCTCGATGGCCGCTGCCGCGAACTCCGGACGACACCGGCCGGCGTCGAGGTCTTCGGTGCGGTAGATGAGCGTGCCGGAAGCGGCGCGCGCGGCGGCGAGAGCGAACGTGCGGGCGTGGCCGACGTGCAGGTAGCCGGTGGGCGTCGGGGCTAGCCGTCCGCGGGTCATCAGAGCGGATTACCCGTCGGGATGAACTCCCACTTCACGCCGAACTCCGCGGCCACCGCGGCGGCGAGGGCTTTCACGCCCCAGGTCTCGGTCGCGTAGTGTCCGCAGGGATAAAGATTCCAACCCTGCTCGTGGGCTTCGTTGAAATGCTCTTCGCGCAGCTCGCCGGTGATGAGCGTGTCGCAGCCTTCGGTCTTGAGATGCTCGAGCGCACTGCGGCCGCTGCCGCTGAGGATGGCGATTTTCTTCGGCTGGGCGGAGCCGAACTCGATGCCCTTGTAAGTCTGCGGATAGGAGGCCTTCAGGCGCTTGCGCAGCGTGCTGCGCGGGATGCCTTGGCAGATGCAGGCGATGGGCAGGCCTTCGTAATCGACGAACCAGTCGACGACCTTGAGGCCGAGGTCCTGGGCGATGAGGGCGTTGTTGCCGATGGCCGGATGCGCGTCGAGCGGCAGGTGGCTGGAGTAAAGGGAGAGCCCCGTCTTCTTCAGCGCGGCTTTACGGAGGGCGCGGACTTCGCGTTCGGGCGAGACCGGACGCCAATACATCCCGTGGTGGACGATCAGGAAGTCGACGCCACGTCGGGCGGCGGTGGCGAAGACCTCGGCGCCCGCGTCGACGGCCGCGCCGACCTTGCGGACCGGGCGCGTGCCTTTGTGCTGCAGGCCGTTGCGGGAGCCTTCGAAGTCGGCGATGTTCTTGCCGTTGGTGATGAGGTCGCAGAAGCGGGCGATCTGGGCGGCGGTGACGGGGGTCTTCACAGTTTCTCGAAGTGGGTGGGCTGGGCCGCGGCGTGGTTCAGCGTCGCGGGCTCGAAGGTCTCGGGCGCGAGCTTCGCGTCGAGGGCGGCTTCCGTGATCCGGAGAAGGTCGGTGTCGCGGCTGGCTTCGTCGCGCACGCTGCATTCGGCCAGCATCCACTGCTCGCCGACCTTGGAGAATTCCTCGACCTGCATCAGGCGGGTCGGTTCGCCTTGCGCGTCGAGGCAGATCGCCTGGATCAGGATGCCGTAGACGCTATCGATGGCGAAGTTCACCTTGGCGGGTTCGCCGCCGGCCAGGTTGGCGGCTTCATAGACGTTCACCGGGCGGCGACGACGTTCGGTCGTGACGTAGCTCGCCTTCGGCCAGTGCGTGAAGGGCATCTGGAGGTCGAACGGCGAGATCAGCAGGCCGTCGGCGAGGGGCACGAGCGGGGAACGGTCATCGAGCTCCTTCGCCGGGGCGCCTTTGACGGAGACCCAGACGCGACGTTCTTTCGCCGACTTGAAGGAGATGAACGCGAGGGTGGGGCGGCCTTGGGCGTCCTTGAGTTCGCCGCGGAGCAGCTGACCGCCGGCGATGGAACGGGCCCAGAGCGTACCAGGCACCGGCGCCGAGGCTTCGCCACGGCGCGGCTTGTGCGTGATCTCAAAACGCAGGCAGAGGTCGGCGTTGAGGCGCGAGTTACGGAAGCCGCCCAGGAACTGGGAAGACTCTTCTTCCGTAAGCTTGCGGAAGCCAGAGGAAGTGTCGGGCTGGGCTGAGGCACCGAGCGCGACGAGGCAGGCTACCCAGCGAACGGTCAGGCTGAGCAGTCCGGGCTTCACTGCGGCTTACTTGGCCGGAGCCGGAGCAGCGGGCTTGACCGGAGTCGCCGCGGCCGGGGCCGGGGTGGACTGGGGCTGGGCAGCCGGAGCAGTGACAGGGGCGGGGGCGGCCGGAGCGGCAGCAGCGGCGGCGGGAGCGGCCGGGGCGGCGGTAGCAGCGGCATCGAGGGCCTTGACGGACGGCTTTTCGCGGGCGACAAAGCCCAGATAGAGGCCGAAGCTGAGGACGAAGAGGATGACCGTGAGGGTGGTCGTCATCTTGGAGAGGACGTTGGCGGATTCGCCGCCGAAGACGGTTTCCGCGGCACCACCGCCGAGGGCGGCACCCATGCCGGCGTTGGCGCTGGGGCGCTGCATCAGGATCACGAGGACCACGAGGATGCAGACGAGGAAGAGGGCCACCACGGAGGCGTAGAGAAGGAAGTCCGACATGGCCCTATCCAAGGGGTCGTTTCCCCATAAAACAACGCCAAAATCAGGCCTGCAGGTAGCTGCCCCCGCTGACCCGGTAGGTCAGCCATTCGCCGGAAGGCGGCGGAACGGTGCCGGTCGCGATAACCTGATGGTTTTCCCCGACTTCGTCCCAGAAGGCCCGGCGGCGGGTGTCGTCCAACTCGCCCAGCACGTCGTCCGCCAGGATGACCGGAGGGGTCGGGGCGCGGGCGGTGTCTCGTTGCAGGCGGGCTAGGCAGAGGGCCAGGACAAGCAGGCGTTGCTGTCCTTCGGACGCATAGTCAGCGGCGTCTTGCCCGCCGAAGATCATCGAGAAGTCGTCGCGCTGCGGGCCGCGGAGGGTCGTGCCTGTCGCGAGGTCGGCAGAGCGGGTCTTGGTCCAGACTTCGGCGAGCTGGTCGGCCGGAACGTCGGGCGCGTAACGCAGGTCGGCTCCTTTGTCAGGGAACCCGGCGCGGGCGCAGGTCTCGCGCAGCGTCGCGGCGAGTTCGGGCAGCACGCGCGCGCGGGTGGCGGCGAGCAGCTGCGCGGGCGCGAGCATCGCTTTTTCGAAGGCGCGGAGTTCTTCGTCGGAACGCACGTCGGCCTTCAGCAGCGCGTTGCGACCTTCGAGCGCGCGGCCGTAGTCGCGGACCGCGGTCAGGTAGGAGGCGTCAGTTCCGCCGATCGCGGCGTCGAGCCAGCGGCGTCGGTTGGAGGGGGAGCCACGGACGAGACGAAGGTCGTCCGAGCAGAAGACGATGGTCGGGAACTGGCCGAGGTGCTGGGCGACCGAGCTGACCGGCGTGCCGTTGAGCAGGGCCTTGCGGGAACCTTTGGCCAGCCGGAGTTCGATTTCGGAGTGCTCGGTCGGCGAGAGACGGACGTCCAGGCGCAGGCGGGCCTCGGCGCAGCCGGCACGGACCAGCGGCGAGATGTCCGTCGTACGGAAGGAGCGGAACGAAGACACCAGGGCGGCGGCTTCGAGGAGGTTGGTCTTCCCTTGGCCGTTGTCGCCGAGCAGGAAGACGCGCGGCGCGTCGGTGACGACGTCGGCGAAGGTGAGGTTACGGAAATCGGCCGCCCGGATGCGGGTCAGGCGCATGGGTTATTCCGGGAGGAGGATGACCGTCCCGATCTTCGGCAGATTATTCACCGAGGTCATCTTGTCACGATTGGCGTTGAAGATGGCCGAGATGCGCGCGGGGCCGGCATCGCCGTAGATCTTGCGGGCGATGCTCGAGAGGCTGTCGCCCTTCGTGATCGTATACTGGCGGAAGCGCCCCGGCGTGCCGTCGGCGTTGGGCGCGGGCTTGTCGGCGGCGGGGCCGGTCGTCTTGACCGGAAGGGTGAGGGCCTTGGAGCTGCGATTCGCGTCGGCGAGCTCGCGCTTCAGCTTCTCGTTCTCGAGCTGCAGCGAACGCAGGCGGGCGTTGAGATCGGCGCCGCCCAGGGCGTCGGGTTCCATCGGTCGTCCCGGCAGCTGCTGCATGAATTGTTTCTCGGCGGTCTTCACCATCTGACGGACGATGTTCGACTGCTCGGACGTCGGCTTCATCCGGATGTATTGGTTGAAGTGGTAGATCGCCGGCAGCGGATCCTGCAGTTCGAGGTACATGCGGCCGGCCTCGAGGTGGGATTCGGCGGCTCCCTTGCGGTTATCGATGACCTTGAGGAAGCACTCGAGGGCCTTGCGGACTTCGCCTTGCTTGTGGAACGTCTGGCCTTGGCGGAATTCCGGGTCGTCGACGTCGAGGGTGCGGGAGTCGGCCCGCGAGCCGTCTTCGCAGCCGACGAGCAGGAGGAAAGAGAGGACGAAAGCAGCGCGGACCATGACCGGCACAATCCTCGTCGGCGTCGCCTCCTTCAATCTCAAATCATTCACTGAGCGCCCGCGCGAGGGCCGCGGGCAGGTCGGGCGTCTCGAAGCGGAAACCCGCGGCCAAGGCGGCGGCGGGGGTCACGCGCAGGTCGCCGAGGACGGTCTCGTCGCCCATCTGGCCGAAGAGCAGGCGGACGGCCCAGGCGGGGGCGGGGAGGAAGGCGGGGCGGTGGAGGGTCTTGCCGAGCGCGCGGGCGAAGTCGGCCTGCGAGCAGGGCTCCGGGGCGACGGCGTTGAGGGCCGGAGGGAGGGTGGGCTGCTCCAGGCACCAGGCGATCAGGCGGACCAGATCGCCGAGCCGGATCCAGCTCATCTGCTGGCGTCCGTGGCCGATGGGGCCGCCCAGACCGCAGCGGAAGGCTGGCAACATCAGGCGCAGGGCGCCGCTCGACGCCGCGAGCACCACCCCGGTCCGGAGCCAAGTCGTCCGGATGCCGGCCGCACGGGCGGGTTCGGTCGCAAGCTCCCATGCGGCGGAGACTTCGCCGAGGAAGCCTTCCGTCGAGACCGCGGAGGCTTCCGTGAGCGTCTCGTTGCGACGGATACCGTAACGGCCGACGCCGGACATGGAAAGGAAGAGTTCTGGCTGGGTTTTAAGTCCGGCCAAGGTTTCGGCGAGGAGGCGGGTGCCGTCGCGTCGGCTGGTCAGGATGCGCTTCTTGGCGGCGGCGGACCAGCGTTGCGAGATGGGTTCGCCGGCGAGATGGATCACCGCGAAGGCGCCTTCCAGCGCGTCGCGGTCGATATGACCGGTCAGATGGTTCATGCCGCCGGCGCCATCGTGGCGAGAACGGAAGGGGATGACCTCGTAGCCGAGCGCGGCGAGCTGACGGCTGACGGCTTTGCCGACCAATCCCGTGGCTCCGGTCAGGATGATGCGTCGGCGGGAGGTCATCGCATCAAGGCTGGCAGGAAATCCTGCGGACTCAAGCCGCGGGCTTATTCACCACGAGAATCCAGGGCTTACCTGGGGTCGGGTAATAGCCGATCTTCTCGACATGGAGGCCTTCGGAGGCGCGGGCTTCGGCGAACTTCAGCACGATGTCGGACTCTTCGGGGCCACCGGGGTGTCCCGTGTAAGCCACGCAGATCAGCCGTCCTCCGGGGCGAAGCGCGGCGAAGGCGGCGTCTAGCGCCGTCTGCGTTGAGTCGGGGCGCGTGATGATGTCCGGATTGCCTCCGGGCAGGTAGCCTAGGTTGAAGATGGCCACGCCGACCTTGCCTTGCTGCGCGGGCGTGAGCACCGCCGCGAGTTCGGCATGGCTACATAGGTGGACGGAGACGCGGTCCTGTAGGCCGGCGACCGCGAGAAGGTTGCGGGTCGAGGTGACGGCCTCCGATTGGATGTCGAAGGCGTGGACATGGCCCGAGGGCCCGACGGCTTGGGCGAGGCAGGCGGTATCGCGGCCTTTGCCGGCGGTGCCGTCGACGGCGATGTCACCCGTGCGGAGGATTTCCGTGGCGAGCTTCTGGGCGCGTTCGGTGACGCGGACCGGGTTTACGGGAGCCACGGGAATTTCCGGAAGTTCGGAGCGCGTTTCTCGTTCCAAGCGGCGCGACCTTCGTCGCCCTCTTCCGAAAGATAATAGAGCAGGGTGGCGTTGCCGGAAAGTTCCTGGATGCCGGCCTGGCCGTCGAGTTCGGCGTTGAAGGCCGACTTCAGGCAGCGGATGGCGAGGGGGCTCTTGGTCATGATCTCCTGCGCCCACTTCACGCCTTCGGCGTCGAGTTGCTCGTAAGGGACGACCGTATTGACGAGGCCCATCTCGAGCGCCTGCTTCGCGTCGTATTGGCGGCAGAGATACCAGATCTCGCGGGCCTTCTTCTGGCCGACGATGCGGGCGAGGTAGGACGCGCCGAAACCGCCGTCGAAGCTGCCGACCTTCGGGCCGGTCTGGCCGAAGACCGCGTTGTCGGCGGCGATGGTCAGGTCGCAGATGACGTGGAGCACGTGGCCGCCGCCGATGGCGAAGCCGGCCACGAGGGCGATGACGACCTTGGGCATCGAGCGGATGAGGCGCTGCAGGTCGAGGACGTTGAGGCGGGGGACGCCGTCCTTGCCCATGTAGCCGCCTTTCTTGTCGCCGCGGATCTTCTGGTCGCCGCCGGCGCAGAAGGCGAACTTGCCGTCGTGCTGGGGGTTGGCGCCGCGCAGGAGCACCACGCCGATGGTGGCGTCGTCGCGGGCGTCGCCGAAGGCCTTGAGCAGTTCCGCGACGGTGTCCGGCGTGAAGGCGTTGCGGCGGTGCGGGCGGTTGATGGTCACGCGGGCGATGCCCTCGGCCTTCTCATAGACGATATCGGCGAACTCGCCGCACTTCTGCCAACGGAGGTCAGGCTGCATGGGGCTTAAGTTGGAGGCAGGGGGGACGTTTTCAAACGATTAAGCGACGTGACGCTTGAAAATCGCCGGAGGTTCCCGCACTTTGGCCTCCTATGGCCAAACTGACTCCCGAACAGATCACCAAGGTCTCCGCCTGGGTAGCCGAAGGCGCGACGCTTTCGCAGATCCAGGAGCGCCTTTCCTCCCAGCTCGGGGTTTCCATGACCTACATGGACGTCCGTTTCCTCGTCGATGACCTGAACCTCGCCCTCATCGAGAAGGAAGAGCCGAAGCAGCCGGAAGTCGCCGCCGCCGAAGCCGCGCCCGAAGAGGCCGCCGCTCCCGCCGCTCCGACCGCCCAAGGCGCCGGCGTCGTCACCGTCGAAGTCGACACGATTGCCCAGCCGCACGCGATGGTCAGCGGACATGTCACTTTCTCCGACGGCGAAAAGGCCGATTGGTATATCGACCATCAGGGCCGTCCGGGCATGGCCGCGCGCACGCCGGGTTATCGCCCGACGCCGCAGGACATCACTGACTTCCAGGTCAAACTGGACGCCGCGCTCCGTCAGGCCGGTTACTGAGCGCTCAGCGCGTCTTCAGAATCGCTTCCGCCAGGACGAAGTCCGCCGGACGAGTGAGCTTCAGGTTCACCGAGGGATTCTCGACCAAGGACACGTCCTGGCCGACGAACTCCACGGCCGAACTGTCGTCGGTCACCTTACGCTGCAGTTCGGCGACCTTACGGTAGGCCTTGAGCACGATGGACGTGCGGAAGACTTGTGGGGTCTCGGCGGTCCAGACCAGTCCGCGGTCGGGGGAAGTCTCGACCGAAGCGGAGTCCGCCTTGGCGATCTTGACCGTGTCGGCGGCGCGGCCGGCAAGGATAGCGGCACCGGTCTCGTGGGCCTTGGCACGCACCTTGCGGATGGCTTCGGCGGAGACCAGCGGGCGGGCGCCATCGTGGATGTGGACCAGGCCGGTGTGACCTTCGCAGGTATTTAAAGCCGCGAGCACGGAGTCCTGACGGGATTCGCCGCCGGGCACGAGGTCGACCGCGGGGGCGGACGGCAGGTGGGCGGCGAGCAGGCCCTTCAGCTTGGCGAGCTGGGCGTCGTCGCGATAAGTGATGACCACGCGGCCGATCAGGCCCGTACTCAGGAAGGACTGGAGCGAATGGACGAAGACCGGCTTGCCGGCCAGGAGCGCGGTGATCTTGTCGTCGACGACGGACTGCATGCGCCGGGCGGAACCCGCGGCGAGAAGGATGAGGATGTCGTCGCCAGCGCTCATGCGGTCTCGCCGATGTCGCGGCGGATGCGGAGCGTCTCGGCCGCGGGATCCTTGGCCTTGAGGATGGGACGGCCTACCACGATGAAGCTCGCGCCCGCGGCGGCGGCCTGGGCGGGCGTCATGATGCGGTTCTGGTCGTCGCCGGCGGCGTCGGGGTAACGGATACCCGGGGTCACGAGCGTCGGTCCGGCACCGAGGTCAGCGCGGAGGACGGGGAGTTCAAGCGGCGAGCAGACGAGGCCGCCGATGCCGGCGCCGATCGCCATGCGGCCGAGGAGGCGGACCTGTTCTTCCGGCGTGCGGGCGACGCCCGTGGCGGAGAGCTGGGCTTGATCCATGGACGTGAGCACCGTCACGCCGAGCACGGTACAGTCGGGCAGGGCGGAATTGGCGGCTTCGGCGGCGCGGGCGATCATCTCGGGGCCACCGCAGGCGTGGATGGTGAGGAGCGAGCAGGGGCGACCCTTGAGGCTCTTGACCGCGGACGCGACGGTGTTGGGAATGTCGTGGAACTTCAGGTCGAGGAAGACCTTGAAGCCGAGCGCGTGGAATTCGTCGACGATGCCCGGGCCGTGGCGCGTGAAGAGCTGCAGGCCGAGCTTCACCCAGGCGAGGTTGCCGGCGAGGGGGCGGGCGAGCGCCAAGGCTTCCTCCTTGGTCTCTACGTCGAGGGCGAGGATGAGTCGGCAAGGCGAAGCCATGCCGTGTTTATGGAAACGGCCCGGCCTTCCCGCCAGCGTAAATCTCCGGCTGGCTTACTTCTTGGCCTTCTTGGGCGCCGGCGTGCTGGGCAGGGTATGGACGTCGTACGTGAAGGGTTTGGCCGGCTGCTGGCCGAGCAGGTGCAGGCTGAACCATTCGGCCATGCGGACGTTGTCGTCGGCCATCTCGACCCAGCCGCCATGGGCGGCGCCGAGGCGGATGAGGACGTCGCTCTTCGCGCCGACTTCCTGGGCGCGGGCGTGGTAGCGGCGGGCCTGCGAGTCAGGAACGAGCGGGTCGGCGTCGCCTTGGACGATGAAGGTCGGGGGCGTCTGGGCGCTGATCCAGTAGAGAGGCGAGAACTCACGGCCGGCGCGTTCGCGTCCTTCGGCGGTGGTCACGATCGGGCCGAAGGCCGGGGCGCGGGTGGTGAGCGGGCCGATGCCTTCCTTGCTGTCGCCATCCTTGGCCCAGCTGAGGAAGTCGACCGGCGGGTAATAACAGGCCACGGCGTTCACGGCGGAGCTCACGTGTTCGACCGGGTCCTTGGACTTCGGGTTGGCCGCGAGCACGCGGGTGCCGAGCATCAGGCTGAGGTGGCCGCCGGCGCTGCTGCCGGTGACGCCGATCTTATTCGGGTCGATGCCGAACTTGGCGGCGTTGGCGCGGACGAAGCGGACGGAGCGCTGCAGGTCCGCGACGATCTCGTCGATATGGAAGCGGGGCTGCGTGCCGTGCACCACCACGAAGGTCGTGAAGCCATGCTTCGGCCAGCCGCCGTCGTTGATGCCGTTGTGATTGGAGTTCCAGCCTCCGCTGACGATCTTGATGATCGCCGCGCCGTTGGGCTTGGCGGGCGTGAAGATGTCCATCGTCAGCGCCACGCCGTCATGCTTCGCGTAGATGACGTCGGAGACGCGGGTGACGTCCTGGGCGGAGCCGAGGGCGCAAGAGAGGGCGAGGAGCAGGCTGGCGAGGAGTCTCATGGGGTTGACCATAGGACACCGCCGAGCCGACGAAGTTGCAAGCCGCTCAGGCCTTCAGGCGGAACTTGATGACCACCTTCAGGATTTCGGCCGGGGCGCCGAGCTGGACGCCGGGCTGGTGTCCGTCCTGCGGATGGAAGATCGCGAAATTGCCACGGCCGAGCGTCAGGAGCGCGGAAGGGGTCGTCGGAGCGGCATATTTCTCGACGTCCTTTTCGGCGATATACGGCTTCGTCACGACCAAGGTCTTCTGGTCCGTGTGGCCGCAGAGTTCGAGGCCTTGATAGACGACTTGGATGTCGCCGTAGACCTGATGGGCTTCCCACATCTTGTCGGCCGAAGGCGCCGTCTGGTAGCGCTGTACGATCGCGACGAGGTCCTGGCCTTGGAGCTCATATTTGCCGTCGGCCGTATTGACGTCGAAGGAGCGCAGATAAGCGAAAGCCTTCGGGAAGAGGGGATGCAGCGACTCGTAGGCGGCGGAAGCGGAGAGTTGGTCGAGGATCATGCTGAAAGGGGTGGGGGTTGGGGTAGGGGTAGGATGATTAGCTTTCGTCGGGGAGCCCTTCGACGTCGTCGAGCGGGAGTTCGACGGGTTGGTCGGAGCCAAGGATCGAGAGCAGTAGGGCGATCCGTTTCTGCGGTGACTCGAGGCGGATGATTTCTCCTTCAGAGCCGGTGAAGATCCCGCGGATCACGCGGGCCTTCGCGCCGACCTTCAGTTCTTCGTCGAGCATCGACAGGATGGCCTCGGGGCCGAGCGCGTTGAGCTCGTCGATCACCGCCTGCTCGACGTCGATCGGCCGGCCTTCGCGGCTGACGAGGTGGAGCACGCCGCGGGTACTGCGGATCGTCGACTGGAACTCCATCGGGTCGAAGCGTGCGAACACGTAGCCCGGGAAGAGGGGTTCGACGACGACCTTGTTTTTCTCGTGACCGCGTCGCGTGCGACGCAGGCGAGGGAAGACCAGCTCCGCGACGCCGATGGCCCGCAGGTTCTGCACCGCCACCGCCTCTTGGCGAGGCTTGGCCTTGATGCAGAACCAGGTCGGGCCGACGGCTTCGGTCATGCGCTCTTGAAAGCGGACTTCGAGCGGTCCGGGAGCCAGCCGAGCGCGATGAGCGCCAACTGGGAGGGGACGAAGACGTAATAGAGCCAGAAGGAGCCCTGTTCGGTGAAGCCGTAACTGTGAAGACCTACGCCGAGGAGGTTGGTGCCGAACCACGACCAGGCCGTCACGATGTTGCCGAAGACGAGGAGCTGCATGAGCCCTTCGCGGCGGACGAGTCCGCCCCAGCGCGCATGCAGGCAGATCGCGCACCAGAGCACGATCAGGATGGCGCCGTTTTCCTTGGGATCCCAGCCCCAGAAGCGACCCCAGCTCTGGTCCGCCCAGATGCCGCCCAGCATCGTGCCGATGAAGCTCGCGAGGACCGCGAAGGCGAGGATGCCGTAAGCCGCGCGGGCCACGCTGTCGCCCCAGTTGTAGTCGGCCTTGAAGGCGCGGAGCGCGAGGTGGAGGGCGCCGAGCAACCCCGCGACGAAGGTCGCCGAGTAGCCGAGCGTCACGATGGTCACGTGCGTCGCCAGCCAGAAGTTCGAGTCGAGCACCGCACGGACGCTCTCGAGGTTGTCTTCACCGGAGAGGCCGAGGTTATGGGCGACGATCAGCGAGACGAAGCCCGTGATGCCGGTGGCGGCGGCGCCGATGCCGTTCTTCCAGACGCGTTCGAGCATGATGCCGAGGGCGACGGCGCCCCAGGCGACGAAGATGCCGGAGGAGTAGAGGTTGGTCACCGGCGGACGGCCGTGCAGCCACATGCGGTAGCCGAGCGAGAGCGTGTGCAGCACGAAACAGGCGACCAGCAGGCGGTAGGCCCACGTGCGCAGGTTTTCGGAGGACGTCAGCCAGGAGGCGAAGACCATGAGCACCGTGATGGCGTAAGCGATGAGCAGCCAATAGAAGGGCTGCATGCGGCCGAAGGCGGCTTCGGACTCGGCCTTGGCCGTCCAAGGTCCCTTGAGGGAGGCGGCGATGGCGGAGGCGAGGCGGGCGCATTCGTCGTCCTTGCCTTCGCGCCAAGCCATGGAGAAGTCGGCGTAGCGGGTGATCAGGCCGTCTTCGGCGAGGCCGGCGCGATGGGTCTTCTGGTCCTTGATGATGCCGAGGAGGGAGCCGCCGAGGTTGTCCCAGCGTTCGACGGAATCCGGATCCTTGGGCGGCATCAGGCCGATGGCGCCTTCGCGTTCGAACTCCTGATAACGTTCGACGAACGTGCGGACGGTCTTCTGGAGCTCGGGGTCGAAGGCCTGGCCGGAACCGCCGTTGGCGCGGCTGGCGTTCATCTCCGAGAGGGCGCGGTTGAGGGCGCTGATCCAGGCGCCGTATTCGCGGCGCGGGGTGACGTCGGCCGGGAGGTCGCCGGGGATGAACGTCATGCTCAGCGCCGCATACTGACGGGCGGCGCTTTCGAGGTTGAGCAGGGCGCGGTCTTCGGCGTCGCGGTCAGCCTGGGCGCGCTTGCGGGCCTTCTCGGCGGCCTGGCTGAGTTCGGCGCTGTTCTTCAGGATGCCGTCCCAGCTGACGTAGAGGCTCTTCTCGGGGTCACCGCCGACGCGCTTGAGCACGTTGGGGTGTTCGACGCGGAAGGTGGGCAAGTGGCGGGCAATCGGCGCACGGAAGGAGACTTCGATGAGCCAGTCGAGCGCGGAGACCGAGCCACCGGTGAGGCGGATCGGACGCTTCTCGAGCATGGCCTGAAGGTTCGCATCGAGCGCGGGGAGTTCCTTCGTGATGGTGGCGCGATCTTCCGCCGACCAAGTGGACGGGCGCTGCCCGAAGGCCACGCGTTCGAGCTTGGAGAGCAAGACGGAGGTGCGGGCGCGCATCTGCAGGAGCGAGCCCGTCGCGAGCGTCTCGATCGGGACGATACGACCACCGCTCTGCACGGGAATCTCGCCGAGTTCGCGGGTATTCCAGCCGGCGTCGGCGGCCTGCGAGGTGGCCGAGAGGAAGCCGAGCGCAAGCATCGCCGCAGCCTTGGCGGCGCGACCGCGGAGGAAGCGCAGCAGCGAGAAGCCGAAGTGCCAGACGAGGCCGAGGGACATCACCGCCACGGAGACGTACGGGATGAGCCAGCCCGGATTGCGCACGACCTGCAGGACGCTGAGGTCCTTGCCGTCCTTGGTGCTGCCGAAGCTCGACTGGAAGAACGTCAGGCCGGCGTGGCGGAGCGGCTGGTTCATCGAGATGTTGTAGGCGAACGAGCCCGCGCCTTCCTTGATCGTCACGTCGCTCGCGAAGCGGCGCGGCGTGTTCGTTCCCGGGTACTTCTCATGGGTGAACTTGTCGAGACGGAGGGTGAAGGGGACGTAGTAACGCACGCGGCGAAGTGAGAGCTGATAGGTATTCTCGCCGTCCTTGAATTCTTGGGCGTCGAAATTCTCGGTCAGGTTGAGGTTCACGATCCAGACGCCGGCCGACTGGGCGCCCTTGAGCAGCTCGACGATGGCCGTCGGGGCGTTGGGCTTGTTGTCGTCGTAGCTTTCCGGCTCAGGCTTATAGGCCAGTTCCGTCCGGGCGCCGATGCCTTGGGTCGCCTTGATCGGCAGGCCGTCGGCCATCTGTGACTTGGCGCGCAGCATCGCGTTGGGGTGATAGGCGAGCACCTTGAGCGTGAAGGGTGAGCCGGGCAGGGCGACCATGTCGGGAGCCTGCTTGGCGGCGATGGCGCGGAAGATCGTGTCGGGCACGACGACGACCTGGTCGCCCTGGGCGCCTTTCTCGACGAGCGCGAATTCGAATTCGCGGAACGCCTCGGAGAAATTGCGGCTCTCGCCTTCCGGGACGATCATCGCGGACTCTTCCTGGTAGATCGCGGTGACGAAACCGCCGATGAGCAGGAGGAGCAGGCCGGCGTGGATCATGCTGATGCCGACCTTGGAGGCCGTGGCCTTGAAGTGGCGGAAGTGCGCGAAGGCCAGGTTGGCGACGAGCAGCGCGCCGATGAGGAAGCCGCCCGGGAGCGGGATCTGCAGCGGGGCGGTATCGTCCATGGGGTAGAAGCAGAACCAGGAGGAGAAGTAGACCTTCTGGACATGCCAGACGCCCCAATGGACCTGCTCGAGGGTCCCGAGCAGCACCAGGATCATCGACAGCACCAGCAGGAAGACCGTCAGCTTCAGCGAAGCCAGCGTGTCGAGCACGCGGCGACCCGTGTCGGCCTTCTTGGCGAATTCGGAATCGCTCACGGAAGCTGGGATTCGGCGAGGAAGGCGACGAGGGCGGCGCCGTGGGCGGCGACCGCGGCGGCGTCACCGCTCATCTTGAAGAACCACGTGGCGCCTTTGTGCGGGGTCATGACCGCATCGAGGCCCTTCTGGCCGTCGGTCGAGGCCATCACGAAGCGCTGGCTTTCGATGCCGCCGACCTTGGCGGGCTGGGCGGAGGCGGCGATGTCGTCTCCGCTCGCGGGCGGCAGGCCGATCTGGCCGCGCCAGCGGTTCACGTTGGCGGTCAGGCCGCCGACGTTGCCGGGGAAGACCGTCACGGCGATCTCGGCCTTGGAGCCGTCGGGGCCGGCGACGATCCAGGTGGCCTTGCGCATGCCGTTCTCGGGGCCGACGGACCAGCCGGCGGGGAGCTTGCCCCACTTGGGGGCGTCGAAGGAGGCCGCTTCGGCCTTCATCGAGGCCGGCGCGACCATCGGGGCGGCGACGGCCGGAGAAGGGGCGGCCTGCGCGGCGACGGGCGCGGCCGGAGCCGGCGTGGCGTCGGACTTCACTTCGTAGCGGGCGACCTGCGGAGCAGGCTTGCAGCCGAAGGCGAGCAACGAGGCGGAGAGGAGGAGAGGGAGGCGCATGAGAGGTAGGACGAGGGATTATTTGTTGGCGGGCTTCTTGCCTTTTTTCTTAGCCGCATCGCCGGCGGTCGTGCCGGTCTTGAGGCGTTCCGCGTATTTTTCATCGCGAGGCTGGATGATGCCGCGCTTCACGAGCTCGTCGGCGTGCAGGTCGGCCAGAGGGCCGCAGCGCGCGAGCCACGCGTCGCACTCGGCGCGGAGTTCGGCGAGCTTGGCGGCGTGGGCCGGATCGGCCGCGAGGTTGTTGACTTCCCACGGGTCGTTCTGGGTGTCGAAGAGTTCTTCGGCCGCGCGGTTGGGGTTGAAATAGAGCGCCTGCAGGGGCGTCAGTTTGCCCTCGGCCTGGACGCGGCGGAGTTCATGCATCGTCTGGCCGACTTCCTGGTAGGCGACCTTGCCGGCTTCATCGACGCCCGGCGCCAGGTTGCGCACGTAGCGGAAGCGCGCGTCGCGGACCGAGCGTACTTTGTCGAAGCTCTCGTCCATGTAGTCGCGGAACGAGTAGACGTATTTCGGCGGATTGGCCGCCGTCGGCAGGAAGCAATGGCCGTCGTATTCGGCCGGGACGGGGACGCCGGCAAGCGTCAGCGCCGTCGGGGCGAAGTCGATCCAGCTGGCGAAGTCTTCGCGGACCGTGCCGGGAGCGATCTGGCCGGGCCAGCGCACGATGAGCGGCACGCGCGTGCCGGTATCCTTGGGCGAGCGTTTGAAGCGCGGCATGCCACGCCCGTGGTCGCCCGTCAGGATGACGATCGTATTCTTCTCGAGGTCATGCGCCTTCAGCCAGTCGAGCACGCGGCCGAGGGAGTAGTCCACCGCCGTGACGAGCTCGTGGTAATGGGCCACCTCGCGCCGGACGGCCGGGGTGTCCGGATAGAAGGGCGGGAGTTCGACTTTGGCCGGGTCGCGTCGGTCGGACGGCTTGAGCGCGGCGGTGTTGCGGGCGTGATCGCCGTCGTTGGCCCGGACCTGGCTTTCGTGACTCACGTTGTCGTTGAAATAAGCGAAGAAGGGTTCTTTCGGTTTGGCGCTCAGTTCGCCGGCCGGACGGTTGGCCGCGTTGATCCAGCTCTTGCGATCCTGGGCGAGGTTCTTTTCGGGCACGCCTTGGAAATCGGTCTTACCAGGCCACATCACGTGATAACCGGCGGCCTGGAGTTTCTCGGTGAAAGGGTGGGGCGGGTTGACGACGACCGAGCGCATGTTCTGCGCGCCGTACTTCAGGGGGTATTGGCCGGTGACCATCCCGCTGCGCGAGGGGGCGCAGACGCCGGTGTGGGTGAAGGCGCGGGTGAAGAGGGCGCCTTCCTTGGCGAGCCGGTCCATGTTCGGGGTGATGGCGTCCTTGCAGCCGTAGACGCCCATGTCGGGCCCCATGTCTTCGCCGATCACCACCACGATGTTAGGGCGGGTCTCTGCCGCACCGAGGACGGCGTTCAGGAGAATGGCCAATAGGGGGAGGAAGCGAGGCATCATAGGGGTAGGACAGGGACGGTCCCGAATGGTTGCTCGCCCCGCGTTCCAAGGCAAAAAGAAAGGACGCATTTACGCGTCCTTTTTGGGGGTATTAGGGCTAGGGGCTTAGTCCGTGAAGCGGAACAGGGCCACGTCGCCGTCCTTGAACAGGTAGGACTTGCCTTCGAGGCGGTAGCGGCCGGCGTCGCGGGCCGCGGCGACGGAGCCGTTCTTCACGAGGTCCTCGTATGAAACGATTTCGGCCTTCACGAAGCCCTTTTCGAAATCCGTGTGGATGACCGCGGCGCACTGCGGGGCGGTCATGCCGCTGCGGAAGGTCCAGGCGCGGACTTCCTTCTCGCCGGCGGTGAAGTAGGTCGCCAGGCCGAGCAGGTGATAGGCGCCGCGGATCAGCGAGGATACGCCGGAGTCGGTGACGCCGAGGGACTGGAGGAACTCGGTGGCTTCGGCGGGCGACAGGTCGCAGAGCTCGGCTTCGACCTGCGCGCAGATGACGACATGCTCGCAACCGTGGCGTTTGCCGATGAGGGCGGCGACGGCGGCGACGTGCGGGTTCTTCGAAGGATCGGCGAGGTCGCCCTCGGCGACATTGCAGGCGAAGAGCACCTTCTTGGAAGAAAGCAGGTTGTAGGTCTTCAGGCGGGCGCGCTCGTCGTCGGAGACTTCGAGGGCGGAAGCCGGCTGGTTCTCGTTGAGGTGCTTCACCAGACGGGCGAGCAGTTCGACGTTGGCGATGGCGTCCTTGTCCTGGCTGCGGACCTTCTTCTGGTTGCGGTCGAGCTGCTGCTCGGCCGACTGGATGTCGGCGAGGATCAGTTCGGTTTCGATGACCTCGATGTCGCGGATGGGGTCGACCTTGCCCATGCTGTGGACGATGTCATCGTTATCAAAGCAACGCACCACGTGGATGATCGCGTCGCACTCGCGGATATTGGAAAGAAAGTCGTTGCCCTTGCCTTCGCCCTTGGAGGCGCCGGCGACGAGGCCTGCGATGTCGACGATGTCGATCGTGGCCGGGATGACGACTTTCGTGCCGGCGATCACCTGCAGCTTCTGCATGCGTTCGTCCGGCACGAGGACCACGCCCACGTTGGGCTCGATCGTGCAGAAGGGGTAGTTCGCCGCCTCGGCCTTGCGCGAGCGCGTGAGGGCGTTGAAGAGGGTCGACTTGCCCACGTTGGGGAGTCCGACGATGCCTGCCTGGGTCTTTGCCATGGAAGAGGCAACGTGGGCATCCGCCCCGCCAAGGTCAAGAGCCGCCGTCAGGGGGCCAGCGTCAGGGCCTGTTCGGCGAGCTCCGGGTCGGGCAGCACCACTTCGTCCTTCGGTTGCGGCTGTCCGCGGACGATCCGGGCGACCGCGAGCCGGCCGCGGACCGAGGTGATCTCCAGGACGGCGGAAGGATTCAACTGGGGGTCGCGGGCGATGACCTGCAGGCCTTCGCGGACGATCGTGCCCGGGATGAGCAGCAACGGCACGCTGGTGCTGAGGAGCGGGTAACCTTGGACGAAGCCGATGCGGGCGTTACGCGGCGCGCCGGCCGGGAGCGCGAACGGGTTCGGCTCCTCGGCGGGCTTCGACGACTTGGAGGCGACGCAGCCTGTCAGCAGCGCGAGCAGCAGACAGACTGGGCCGAGCCGGCTCACTCGCGGTGCGGGGCGCCCGGACCTTCCGGGGGCTTGCCGATGAAGGCGGCGAGGGCGGAATTGGGCGGCAGGCCGCCGGGCAGGCCGCCGGGCGAAAGCGGACCCGGGGTCTGCTCGGCCTTCTCGTCCTCGGAGATGAACTGGTCGAAGCCGGGGCCGGAGGTGTCGAGCTCGCCTTCGAACATGCCCTGGAGCTGGCGCATGCGCGTCGGGTGACGCATCTTGCGGAGGGCCTTCGCTTCGATCTGACGGATACGTTCGCGGGTGACCTTGAAGTGGCGGCCGACTTCTTCGAGCGTGCGCTGGACGCCGTCGAGGAGGCCGAAGCGGAGGATGAGGACTTCCTTCTCGCGTTCGGCGAGGGAGCGCAGGACGAAGTCGATCTTCTCGCGGAGGAGGCGGGTGGAGGCCGTGTCGGAGGGGTTCTCCGCGGACTTGTCCTCGATGAAGTCGCCGAGCGAGGTGTCTTCGCCGTCGCCCACCGGGGACTGGAGCGAGATCGGCTGCTGGGCCATCTTCATGATCTGCTGCACGCGATCGATCGCCATGTTCATCTCGTTGGCGACCTCTTCGGCGGTCGGCTCGTGGCCGAGCTCCTGGGTGAGCTGCTTCTGGACCTGCATCACCTTGTTGAGCGTCTCGATCATGTGGACCGGGATGCGGATGGTGCGGGCCTGGTCGGCGATGGAGCGGGTGATGGCCTGGCGGATCCACCAGGTGGCGTACGTGGAGAACTTGTAGCCGCGGCGGTACTCGAACTTCTCGACGGCCTTCACGAGGCCCATGTTGCCTTCCTGGATGAGGTCGGTGAAGAGCAGGCCGCGGTTCTGGTATTTCTTGGCGATGGAGATCACCAGGCGGAGGTTATGCTCGACCATCTCGGTCTTGGCGCGCTGGGCTTCGTCGAGGTGCTTGCGCACGTTGCGGGCGAGGTGGATGAGTTCGCCCGGGCTGAGGCGCCAGCGGAGTTCGATCTCGCGGGTGCGGGAGGCCGAGATCTCCTGCTTGACGGCCTTCTTCGCGCGGACCGGGCCGCGGGCGACGATGGTCGGCTCGACCAGGTTGCGGGAATCTTCGATGTCGCCCTTGATGTCGGGCAGCTCGAGCCACTCTTCGAAGAGCTTCATCTTGAAGCAGAACTTCCGCAGGATGTCCTTGCAGCCTTCCTTGGCGGTGCGCTCGAGCTTGACGTAGGCCTCGCGGGTCTTGGCTTTCTTGCCGGCGTCGGACTCGTCGAGGTATTTCTGCCAGGCCTTGTCGAGCTTGGCCTTGAGCTTGGTGCACTCCTCCGTGGCCTTGGGGAGCATCTTGTAATACGCGTCGCGGGACTCGACCTTCTTGTCGATGACCACCTTGTCGAAACGCTCTTCCTTGCGGAGGACCTTGAGGGCGAGGTCGAGCTGGTAGGGCAGGGTGAGCCAGCAGGCGAAGAGGTAGTTCTGGGCCTCCAGTTCGGCGTCCTCGATGCGCTTGGAGATCTCGACTTCCTGTTCGCGGGTGAGCAGCGGCTTGTGGCCCATCTGCTTCAGGTAGACGTTGAACGGATCGTAAGGGGCGTCGGCCGGGACGGTGCGGGCGGCCTCTTCTTCGGAGTCCTCGACCTTCTTGCGGTACGTCTCGACCTCATCTTCGTCCAGGAGCTTGATGTCCAGGTTGTCGAGGATGTTCATGATGTTCTCGATCAGCTCCGGGTCGGTGGCGCTGTCGGGGATGACCTCATTGATGTTCTGGACGGTCACGAAGCCGTTCTTCTTGGAAAGGCTGACGAGCAGCTGGACCTTCTCGTTGATGGCGGGGCCGATGCTCGGCGTGACCGGCTTGTTCTTCGGCGTGACCGCGATGGGCAGCTTCGGGGCGACGACCTTGGCGACCGGCGGCTTCGCCGGCACGGCTTTGACGGCGGCGGCCTTATTGTTGGCCGGGGCGGCCTTGATCGGAGCAGCCTTCGCGGGAGCGGCCTTAGCCGGGGCGGCCTTCGCGGCGACCGCCTTCACGGCCGGCTTGGCCGGTGCCTTGGCGGCGGATTTGACGACGGGCTTGGCCTGCTTGGAGGCTTTGGCCGGCTTGTCGGTGGTCTTCTTGTTCTTCTTATCGGTCATCTTGGGAGAATCAGGCGGCGGTGAGCGTCGGCGGGGTCGCGTGCGACTTGCGCAGGGCGATCTTTTCGGACTGGAGCCGGTTGAGGGTGGCGACGTCGTCGCGGGGGGTGGAGGCGATTCGGGCGTCGAGGCTGCGCATCAGGGCTTGGACGTGGCGTCCATGGAAGGACTTCAGGATCGTGTTGGCGCGGGGCAGGATGTCCTTCTCGTCGTCGCGGCCGGCGTAGCTTTCGGCGGAAAGACGGGCGGCTTCGGTACGCAGTTCGTCGTCGAGGGCGTTGACGGCCTCCCGGAGTCCTGCGAAATGACCGTGGGCGGCTTCGTTGAGCAGGGCCATCAGGAGTTGGCCGCCCCGGCCGGACTGGTCGATCCACTCGAGCGGGAGCGACTGGGCGATGGGAACGAAGTAGGCGTCATGCCGCAGAAGGAACAGTATCAGATCCTCCTCCGTGGTTGTCAAGCCCCCCCCCTTGACAACCGGGACGGGTGCTTCGTCCGGGCCGCCGAGTTGGGCCGCGGGGCGCTGGGACTGGGATTGGGCGCGGTGGCGTTCGTAGGCCATGTGCATCTCGCGGATGCCGATGCCGGCGTGGCGGGCGGCCTCGTTGAGGGCCTCACGGACGATCTCCTCGGCGCCGGCTTGCTCGACGATGGGGAAGAGGGACTCCAGGAGGCTGAGGCGGCTGGTCAGCGGCAGGTTGACCGAGCCTTCGGGGACGAGGGACTGCACGCAGAATTGCATCGCGCTGCGGGCGCCGGCGACGAGGCCGGCCCAGCCCTCGGCGGACTGCGTCGAGAAGTATTCGTCGGGATCCTTGCCGCCCGGGAGCGAGAGAAAGCGGATGTCGAGGCCTTCGCGGAGGCCGATGGGCAGCAGGCGCAGCGCGGCTTTCTGGCCGGCGGCATCTGAATCCAGGAAGACCAGCAGACGCTGGCTGAAGCGACGCAGCTGCTGGAGGTGTTCTTCGGTGACCGCGGTGCCTTGCGCGGCGATCGCCCCCGGGATGCCGGCCGAATGGCAGCGGATGGCGTCGAGCTGGCCTTCGACGAGCACGAACGGATCCGCGTCCTTGCGGGTCATGCGGGCGCGGTCGAGGTTGAAGACCGTGCGCGATTTCTTGAACAGCTCGGTCTCGGGCGAGTTGACGTACTTGGCTTCGCGCGAAGGGTCGTCCTGCGGGGTGATGTCGAGCTGGCGGGCGGTGAAGGCGATGACGCGGCCCTGGATGTCGCGGATCGGGATGATCAGGCGGCCGCGGAAGCGACAGCGCCAGCGCAGCGGATCGGGCACGCGGTCCACGCCGAAGAAGAGGCCGGTCTGGGCGAGGGCGTCCTTGGCGTAGCCTTTGGCGAGCAGGCCCGGGATGAGCTTCGAATCGTCGACCGGGGCGAAGCCGATGCCGAAGTCGTCGGCGACCTCAGGGGAGAACTTGCGCTGGCGCGACCAGTAGTCGCGGATCCATTCGCCGTGCACGGGGTCTTCGAGGAAGCAGCGGCGCCAGTAGTCGGCGACGAGCTCGTGGATCTCCAGGAGCTGACCGCGGAAGGACTTCTCGTTCTTGCCGTCGCCGCCGCTCTCGTAGTCGAGCTTGAAGCCGAAGCGGTTGGCGACGCGTTCGACGGATTCCGGGAAGTCGAGGCCTTCGCGGTTCATGACGAGCTTGAAGGCGTCGCCGCCTTGCTGGGTGGAGAAGCAATACCAGAGGCCGGTCTCCGGGTTGACCTTGAAGGAGGGGCTTTTCTCGGACTTGAAAGGGCTGAGGCCCCACCAGTCGCGGCCACGCTGCTTCATCTGGGTGTAGTCGCCGGCGAGCGCGACGATATCAGCCCGTTGGCGGAGCTCATCGATCGATCTGCGGGAAATACGGGCCACGGGTGTCAAGGGGTGGCTGTCAAGGGGTGGGGCGCAAACGTAAATAATTCCCAATCGGCGTTAGGGAGTTCCCCTGTGTTATGCCCAGGGGTGGCGTGGGCGCAAGGGGTGGCCCCTTTTCAGCACTCGTCGCAAAGCTTCCGGCGGATGCGGGCGGCTTCGCCCCGCAGGCGGGCGGCTTCGGCGGCCTGGCCGGCCTTCTCCAGGACATCGGCTAGATTGTCCAGGACGGAGGTGACTTCCCGCTTCTCGGCTCCATGGACCTGCTGGACGCCGCTCAGTTGCCGGCGGAAGAGGATTTCGGCTTCAGCGTACCTGCCACGCTTCAGCTCGAGGCCGCCGAGGATGCTCATCGTGCCGAGGGGGTCGGGGTGGGTTTCGCCGAGTAGGGCGACCTCGAGTGCGAGTACGGTGCGGAAATAATCGGCGGCTTCGTCGAAGCGCGACTGGCGGTAGCAGAGGCCAGCGAGCTGGGTGCGGAGGTTGATGATGCCGGCGTCGGCGCCGCGGGGAGCGGTCTCAAGCAAGGTCAGCGCTTCGCGGTAGAGCTGCTCCGCCCCGGCGAGGTCATCGCCGGCGACGCGTAACGAAGCGAGCTCACGACGAAGGTCCGCGGCGGCGGTCCGCTGGTCGCGGTTCGCGGTCGGTTGCGTGCGTACCGCCTCGGCGAGCAGGCCGGCAGCCTCGTCCGTGCGACCTTCGGCCCGGCTGAGCGCGGCCTTCTGGCGCAAGGCCTCGGGGCTGACGGCCGGAGCGGAAGGACCGCCGCAGCCGGCGACGAGCAACGTGAGCAGGCTGAGCGCGAAGCGCGGCATCAGTCTCCCAGGAAGCTGGCGTCGTCGCACTGCGCCTTGAAGTAGGGCGCGTTGCCGTCGACCTCGACCGTGAGCGAGTGATCGCCCGCCGGGATCGAGGCGGCGTAGGCGCCGGCCTTCAGTTCAAGGGCCTTGCCGTCCAGCCAGGCGGCCTTCACTCCGGTGAGGAGCAACGGCTTGGCGGTCGCGGCGGCCGCGGTGAGGCGGGCGGTCGCGTAGAGGCGGCCAGGGTTGAATTCCTTGGGCAGCTGTCCGTTGACGAGCGTGTAGACCGGGGTGGCGGCGGCGGACTTGGCGAGGGCGCCGGGCGGCTGGTCGTCGAAGACCCAGAGGCGGGCGACGTTGCCCTTGCTGGCGTCGAACGGACCCGGCTTGCCGATCTCACCGAGGAAGGCGAAGAAGTTACGACGGGAGACGCCCGTGATGCCGTCGGCCAGGCCGGCGGGCATGATGCTGCCGATGTTATCGCGGCTCACGATGTTGGCCTTGAGGATGGCCAGTTCGACGCCGGGGCCGGGGCGGATGAAGAGCTCGGTCGCGTTCTCCCGCGCAGGGATGCCGACCATCTGGCTGCCGTCCTTCATCTTGAAGGAGAAGCCGTGGTAGCCTTCCTTCACCTTCGCGGCCGGGTTGAGCACGCTCTCGATGATGTAGTCGAGCGGGGCGCTCGCGCCGATGCTGCTGAGGTCAGGTCCGAGTTTGCCGCCGGCGCCGCCGATGGCGTGGCAGATCGCGCAACCGTTCTTGCGATACTGGAGTTCGCCTTCCGCCGGGTCGGCGCCCTTTTTGATGGTGTCGATCATTCCGGCGATCTCGGCGCTGTAATCACGCGGGCCGGATTTCGCGCCGGCGAGCGGTTCGATGACCTTGACCAGGGGGACGCCGCCCCGACCGAGGGAGCGGGCGGACTGCAGCGCGGCCGTATAGTGTTCGGCGCTGAGGCCCTGCGGGAATTCCTTGGCGAGTCGCTGGGCGAAGCTGCCGAGCTGGAAGAGGTTGGTCCACACGGCGGTCGCTTCCGGCTTCGTCTTGATCTGCGCGAAGACCGAGGGGATGATTTTCAAGGCTTCACCCGGGGCATGAACGGCCAGGGCGGGCAGGGCGTCTTGACGGACGGCCGCCGGGCGCGTTTCGGCGGTCAGGCTGCGGAGCACCTTCAGTGAGGCCTGCTGGCCGATCGTGCGGAGCGCGGCCACGGCGGCGCGACGGAGTTCGGCGTCCTTTTCGCGTCCGGCGAAGTCGCCGAGCTGCGGTACGGACGGCACGAGCTTCCACTGGCCGGCGAGCCGGACGGAGGTGATGAGGAGGTTTCGCTCGGTCTCGTAGCGAAGCAGTTTGCCCAGCGCGGTGAGGTCGCCGGTCGGACGCACGTTGCGATTGGCGGCTTCGACGAGGGCGAAGGCGATACGGTGGCGGGTCGACGGCTGGAGGGAGGCGTCGTCCATCAGCGAGCGGAAGAGCAGGGCGGCCTCTTCGGTCGTACCGGCCTTGCCGACGAGTTCGATCCAGGGGCCGGTACCGGCGGCGTCGATCTTGCGACCCGCGAACAGGCGTTGGACGTAAGGAGTGGCGATGCCCGGGTCGATGGCCTTCACGATCGCGTCGAGTTCGGCTTCATGGCCGACGACCTTCGCGGGCTGGGCGGCGACGTCCTCGAGCCACGGACGCGCGAGTTCGTTGATGCTGGTCCAGGCGGCGAAATCCAGGAAGTTATCGGCCGGATCCTTGGGCAGGTTGGCCAGCACGGCGCGGGCGCTTTCCGGAGTGCGGACGCGGGCGAGGGCGCGATGCGCTTCGAGACGGACGCGGGGATTGGCATGGGCCAGGAACGGCGTGATGAGGGCGATGTCCGTCGCTCCGCGGGCGCCGAGGGATTTGCCTAGTTCGCGGAGGCCGACCTGCAGGCTGGCCGGATCCCGGCTGCGGAGCAGTTCGGCGAGATGGCCGGTTTCGTCCGTGCGACCGCTGAGCAACCAGGCGGCGTGGCGACGCGTCACGTCATCCTTGGCCCAGGTCTTGAGGGCGGACTGCAGTTCGGCGACGGACAGCTTGGCGAGTTCGCGGCGGGCCTGTTCGAAATCCCAGCGGCTCGGCGAGGTCAGCTTGGCGAGCAGTTCGGAGGGCGATTTGCCGAGCAGCGGCTGCCAGGCGAGCGGCTGGGCGTTCTCCGGCAAGATGCGCCAGATGCGTCCGCTGATCTTGTCGCGGCGCGGGTCGCGGAAGTCGACTTCGCCGTGGTTGATGATCGGGTTGGTCCAGTCGGCGACGTAGAGCGCGCCGTCAGGGCCCATCTTCAAGGTGATCGGGCGGAAGGCCACGTCGCTGGTACGGACGACGTCGGGGAGTTCCTTGGTCACGTAGCCGGACTTCGGGGAAGCGTCGGTGCTGAAGTCATTGAAGCCGAAGCGGACGATGCGATGGGCGCGGAAGTCGCACGTGATCGCGTTGCCTTGCCAGTCGGCGCCGAACAGCGGGCTCTGCACGAGCTCGAGGCCGCTGAACTTCGGATAGGAGCCCGGGCTGATGCTGCCGACGAGGCGGCGGGCGCCTTCGGAGGGCGGGAAGGCCGCCCCGGGGAAGGCCCAGTGCACGCCGGTGCCGTCGGCGCCGGAGGTCAGGAACGTCTGGCCGGCGAGGTCTTCCTGCTGGCCCCAGGCGTTGACGAGACCCTTCGAGTGGACTTCGAGGCGCTCGGTGTTCGGGTCATAGGCGAACGCGACGCCCGAGTTGGCGCGGACGAGGCCCCACGGGGTCTCGAGGTGCGAGTGGATGTAGATCGTCTGGTGGAAGTAGAGACGGCCATCGACGCCCCAGTGGAGGGTGTGGACGATGTGGTGGGTGTCCTCGGTGCCGAAGCCGCTCAGGACGATGCGACGTTCCGCGAGCACGCCGTCCGCGTTCGGCTTCGTGAGGTGGAGGAGTTCGGTGCTGGCGCCGACGTAGACGCCGCCGAAGTTATCCGGCGCGACGCCGGATGGAATGAGCAGGCGATCGGCGACGATGCGCGAGACATCGGCCACGCCGTCACGGTCGGTGTCTTCGAGGAGGATGACCTTGTCGTTGCCCGTGGACGGACCGAACTTCGAGGAGTTGCCGGCCATCTGCGCAGCGAGGTCCTCGGGGTTGACCTGCGGGTAGGTGTTGGAAGTCGCGACCCAGAGGCGGCCGGAGGTGTCCCAGTTCATGTGGACGGGCTTTTCGAGCAGCGGATTCTCGGCGAAGAGCGACATGCGCAGGCCGTCGGACAGCTTGAAGTCCGGGCGGGGCAGGGACGCGGCGACGGTCAGTTTGGCCGGCGTCTTCGGTTCAGGCGGCAGCGTGCTCGGCTGGCCGGCGGACACCGCGATGGCGTCGGCTTCGGCGCTCTCGATGAGCGGGTCGAACTTCGGGATCTCGACGGCGTTGTTGCCCTGTTCGCGCTTACGGAAGCCGAAGATATAAGTGTAGTTGGCCGGGCGGCTGCGGTGGAAGAACAGGGAGTTCTTGCGGAGGACCGAGGCGCGCAAGGCTTCCGCGGCGGCCGCGGGTTTGTCCCAGCCGGTCTGGTTCACCTTCCAGCCGAGCTGGGCGGCGACGCCTTCGCTGAGCGCGCGGTAGCCGCGTTCGGTCAGGTGGATCCCGTTGTCGGTGCCCTGATCGAGGGCGATGCCGTGCGACTTCCATTCTGCTCGGACGAAGGGGATGTTCTTCTCCGCGGCGAGTTCGGCGAGGCTGCGGCCGTAGGCGGCGAGGAGCTTGTTGTGTCCGGCCGGATCCGGCAGGCCGGGGCGGGACCCGCGCAGGTCTTCATGCGCGATGGGTCCGAGGATGACGAAGCGCACCTTGCCTCCGGCGCCGTGCTTCCTGATGAGTTCCATCAGTTGGGTGACTTCACGCTTCAGGCGGGCCGGGGTGTGTTCGGTGCCGTAGCGCGCCGGGTCGGGGTTGAGGGCGGGGTCGTTCTGGCGATAGGTAAGTTCTTCCAGCGAGGCGGCCATGCCGTAGCCGATGATCGCGACGGTGGGCTTCACCACGGCGAGCTGTTCTTCGAGTTGCTCGACGCCCTTGGCGACCGGATCGAAGCTCGCGCGAGAGGCGCCGAGGGGCGTGTCGCCGGAGTAGCCGAGATTACGCACGGCGAACTTCTTGCCGGGGAATTCCTGGCGCATCTTCGTCTCGAGCACTCCGTAATTATTTTCGCGCTCCATCAGCACGTCGCCGATGAGCAGGACGCGGTCGCCGTCCTCGAGCGTCAGCTTGCGAGCTTCGTCGGCGGCGCCAGCGTTCGGCTGGAAAGCGATGAGGGCACAAAGGGCCAGCAGGGTGGGGAAGCGGGGCATGTCAGGATTGGAAGAGGTTTGGTGGCTAAGGCGAGGCGACTTTCGACCCTGCTGGGACGAAGTTGTTGCGGCGATGTCGCCTTTAATTTCGCTCAATTAAGCCCGGGCCGGGGCTTAGTCGGCGAATTGCGGCCAACGTGCCCGGAAAGCCAGCTGGGCGTCCTTGTCCGGAATCACTGGTCGCTCGGGGTCCGTCAGGAACTTGAGCGGGAAGGCCGGCTTAAGGTGCAGGATGTGGACGACCGGGCCTTTGACTTCGAAGACCGCATACCACGCGCCGCAACCGATGTCGAAAAGCTCGCCATGGCGGCTGCGGATGCGCCGCGTACGGTGGGGGCTCGGGTCGCGGCTGAGAATCTCGAGCAGGCGCGCTTCGAAATCAACGGACCATTCCTGTCTGAGCCACGCCATGTGTTCGGAGGCTTGCGGTGAGAAGCTCACCATGAAGGCCGGCGGGCCTTCTAGGGCGGCGTCGACTTCGTCGATCCAGCCGGCCTTGGCGTCGGGGAACGAATCGTAAGAGGGGATGTAGGGCTTGATGTCGAAGACCGGCGTACCGTCGATCAGGTCGCACGGGCCGAGGATGAGCTGGCCCTTGCGGATCTCGAGCAGCTGGACGGGCGTGATGCCGAGCGGGTTGGGGCGGTGCGGGGAGCGGGTGGCGAAGACGCCTCGCCTCTTCGAAGGGCCGCGGGGCGGCAGGACTTCCGGCCGCCAGTCGGTATTGCGGTGGAACCACCACAGAAGCCAGATGCGGTCGAAGCCTTCGAGATCCTTGAGCGCCTTCTGATATTTGTCGCCCGGTAGCATCTCGAGGATGTTCGTCTCCGCCTGCCTCTCGTCGGGCTGATGCCGGGCGTCGAACTTCAGCGGCTTGCCGGAGCGGATGAAGCCGATGGGCGTGATGGTGAGGCCTTGATCCAAGATGACCAAGGCCTAGGACTCGCAGACCAAAAGGCAAAGATTCATTGTCTTACCTTCGGTCCGTCATTAGCCGTCGTGCTTCGCAATGTCCGCCGAGGTCATCAATCTCTCCTGCTATAAGTTCGCTCCGTTGGACGGGTTGGAGGAGCTGCGTACGAGCCTGCAGGAGGTCACGAAGGCCCAAGGGCTCAAGGGGACCATTCTGCTGGCCCCCGAAGGCATCAATTTATTCCTGGCCGGCACGCGCCCGCAGTTGGCGGCGGTACTGGAAGTCATCCGCGCCGTGCCTGGTCTGGCGGACGTCGCTCCCAAGGAGAGCCCCAGTTCCGACCAGCCGTTCAAGCGCATGCTCGTGAAGATCAAGAAGGAGATCATCGCCTTCGGCGTCGAGGGCGTCGACCCGGCCCGGCGTCCGGCGACGAAGATCTCGGCGCGCCAGCTCAAGCAGTGGCTGGACGAAGGTCGCCCGGTGACGTTGCTCGACACCCGCAATGATTACGAAGTGCGGATGGGGACGTTCAAGGGGGCGGTCGTCCCGCAGATCTGGAACTTCCGGGATTTCCCGGCGGCGGTCGAGAAACTGCCGGAGGAGCTCAAGACGCAGCCGCTGGTGATGTTCTGCACCGGCGGCATACGTTGCGAGAAGGCGGGTCCGTTCATGGCGATGAAGGGTTATACCGACGTCCTCCAGCTCGACGGTGGCATCCTCAAATATTTCGAAGAAGTCGGCGGGGCGCATTACGAAGGAGAGTGTTTCGTCTTCGACGAACGCGTCGGCGTCGGACCCGATCTCCGCGAGACCGGTTCCGTCATCTGCTTCAACTGTCAGATGCCGCTCACCGTGGAGGACCAGCAGCGTCCGGACTACGTCTACGAAAAGACCTGCCGTCATTGCGTGGACGGCAAGCCCAATGGCCGAGGTAACACCGCCCAGCGCGGCGCCTGAGGCTTACCAGCGAAGTTCGGCCAGGCTGAAGACGCGACGCGTGCCGGGCGGCAGGCGCGGGGCGAGGCTGGCTTCGTCTGCTCCGCTGAGGATGCCCGTCCGCAACAGCACGCTGTCGAGGCCCGCTCCGGCGGCACCGGCGATGTCGTGCTCCGGGCTGTCGCCGATGGCGAGGACCGTCAGCGGGGGCGGGTTGCCGAGCGCGGCGAGGGCCGTGCGGTAGATGTCGCCGTGCGGCTTGCCGAAATAGCGGAGCACCGCGCCTTTGCGTGCCAGTTCGAGGGCGATCGCGCCGGCGGAGGGACGCACGCCCTCGGGCGTGAGCATCTCCAGGTCCGGGTTGCAGACGGCGACGGTCACGCCGCGGTTCGCGGCCTTGGTGAGGTCGCGGATCTGTTCGCGCCAGTTGCGGTCGGGTTCCTGGCAGGCGGCGAGGATGATCCCTTCCGCTTCGTCGGGCCAGGTGAGCGTGAAGCCGAGGTCGCCGAAGCCGTAGTCGTCGCCGGGCTTCCCGGAGATGTGCACCTTGGCGCCTGGCCGGAAGCCGTCGCCGAGCGCGCCGGAACGGATGGCGGCCTGAGCGGCGTCACCGGAAGTCACCACGGCGTCGTAATGATCCGGACCGAAACCGAACTTCGCCAGCCGCACGACGTTCTCGGCGCCGGTCTTGGCCGAATTGGAAAGCACGGCCACCTTGCCGCCGCTCTCGCGGAAGCGACGTAAGGCTTCGGCGGCGTGCGGATAGGCGACGGTGCCATCGTGGAGCGTGCCGAACTGGTCCACCAGGAGGGCGCCGTATCGGCCGGCGACTTCGGACAAGCCGGTGATCGGTGTAAGGCTGCTCATGCGAAGGTGATCTCGTGGCCCAGGGAACGCCAAGCCAGGCGGGCGGCGCCGGCCGCGGCTTCTTCGCTCCAGGCCGTGTGTTGCGGCACGCCGAGGGCTTGGGCGCGGAGGCTCATCCAGGCGGTGCTCCGGGAGCCGCCGCCGGCATGGCGGACATTGCGCAGCGCCGGACCGCCGAGCGCGGCGAGCTTCGCGTAACCGGACTGCTCGACGCGGGCAAAGGCTTCGTAGATGCCTTGGAGGAATTGCGCGTCATCCGCCGGCCGCGGCGTCAGGCGGGGCGGCAGTTTCGGATCGGAGACCGGGAAGCGCTCGCCGACGGAGGGAAGGGGGTAGTAGTCGGCGCCCGTCGGCTTCGATATGTCGATCCTGACTTCGAGTCCGGCCAGTTGTTCGGCCGTGAAGAACTGCAACAGCGTCTGGCCTCCGCAGTTGGAAGCGCCGCCGGCCAGCCAGGTGTCACCGATGCGGTGGCTGTAGATGCCGAGTTCCGGCGCGAAGATCGGTCGGTCGCTCAGGAGTTTGAGCACGATGGTCGAGCCCAACGCCGTGGAGGCTTCGCCGGGTTCGGTGGCCCCGCTGGCGAGGAAAGTCGCGCAGCCGTCGGTCGTACCGGCGGCGATGGTGATGCCTTCGGGGATGCCGAGGGCGATGGCGGCCTGTGACGAGACCTGACCGATCGGCGTACCGACCGGGACGACTTCGGGGAGGATGCCAGGAGACAGTCCCAAGCCACGGAGCCAATCCGGCCATTCACGGGCGACCGGGTCATAGCCCGTCTTCAGGGCGTTATTCTCGTCGGTCTGCCAGTTCGTCGCGCCGAGGCAGCCGTTGATCCAGTCCGTTTGATGGACGATGCATTGCAAGCGAGGCAGCTTGGCCCACTCCAAGGCGCGGGCGGCGGGAGAAGTCGCGCCATGCGCGGCGCTTTCGCGCGGAGCGAGCGACTTGATCTTCGCGGCTAGGTCGCCCGTGTCGGCGTCGTCATACATTCGGGCCGGCGCGAGCGGACGATTATGGTGATCGACCGGCAGGATCGTACCCGAAGTGCCGTCGACCGCGATGGCGCGTGCGGCGGCGAGGTCGACCTGCTGGCTGAGTTGGTCCATAGCCGTGCGGCAGCCGGTCCACCAGTCTTCGGGCGATTGTTCGCGGCGAGCACCGGTGGCTTTTGTCGCGGGCAGTTTCGCCGAACCCAGTCCGAGGATCTGGCCGGAGGCGTCGACGGCGACGGCGCGGACACCTGAGGTGCCGAGGTCGAGTCCGATGACGAAGCCTTGCATCTCGGGGTTATGGGGATGAAGGCGGCATGGGGGCAAGAGTGGATGAATGATCGAAGATGGAAGATGGAAGATCCTAGATGACGATCAAGGGCGGACGGCCTGATTTCGTCCCTTTGCCCTCTGGACAATTCTTCATCGCCCATCTTCCATCGCTCATCATTTATCTTTCTTCGGCGCCAGTTCGTCCCAGCTCTTCAGTCCGCAGGTCTTCAGGTAAGGTTCGGCGGCGGCTTTCCAGGCCGGGGTGTCGGCGGCTTTCAGCAGGTGCCAGATCGGGCGTCTCTGGTCGGGCTCGAAGGTCGTGCCGGGCTTATTGCTCCAGAGGCCGAAGCGCAGGCCGCCTTCCATCGCGTGGTCGACCTGCCGATGGTAGAGGAAGGCGTCGACGGCGCCGTCGAGGCGGGCGACCTTCTCCCAGGCGTAGGCGTAGGCCGCCGCTTGTTCGGCGAGGGCTTCCGGTCGTTTCGTCACGTCGAAACCTTGTTCGGTCAGGCTGAGCCGGCGGGGTTTGCCGTCGAAGCGGAATTCGGGCGAGGCGAGTTTGCGGGCGACCACCTCGAGGTTCTTGAACGTCACCTTCTTCGAGTCGTCGTCGAAAGTGACCTTGTCCAACCATGTCCGGGGGTCGCGGAGATTGCTCGGGTAGGGATGGAAGGCCAGGTGCCAGTCGAAGTCGCCGCGCTCCTTGGCGCGGCGGGCGAAGGTCTCGAGCAGGGTGCGGCCGCGACAGGCCTGCAGCGGGTCGGCGTGGCCCTGCGAGTTCCAATGGTGCTCCATGGAGAGGTAGACGCGGGCGTGGGCGGAATGACGGCGCAGGGACGTCCAGGCGAGGCGGACCTGGTCTTCGTATTGGGTCGCGAGCTGCTCGACCGTGACCGGACCCATCTGGTGCCACTCGTGGTGCGAGTTCACCTCGTTGCTGATGACCCAACCCCAGAGACGTCCGTGCGAGGTGTCGGCCGAGCACCAGCGGCGGGCGATGAAATCCGTCAGCGCCGCGTAGCAGGCGCGGCCTTCGGGCGTGACCGTGTTCGCGGCCATCGTGGTGCCTTTGACGGCATCCGCCTGCGGGTGGACCGTCAGCGTGCGGACACGTTCATTAGGCGAGCGGTAGGTGATCAGGATCGCCGTGACCACGACACCCTTGTCGCTCAGGGCTTTGATCTGTCGGTCGAGCGACTTCACGTAGGCTTCGTTGATCACGAACGTGAACCCATCGGCCGTGGCCGTCGGCTGGCCGGGTTTGGCCTCCTTGGCGGGTGAGAGCAGTCCGCTCAGCGTCAGATTGATGCCCGCGTGGTGGACGCCCAGCTCCAGCAGGTCATCGACCATCTGCACCTGCAGGCCTTTGGGGCTGGGGGTCTTGGGGTAAGAGGCAGGGTCCGGAGCCGCCGTAGCCAGGCACGAAATGAGCAGGGCAGCCGAGAGAAGCAGGCGCATCTGATGCAGACAGACCGCACGGAGGCGGGTTCCAGACGAATAACTGGTTGCAGAAGGCCGCCGCCTTCGCTGGATTAAGCGTACCCACCCCCATGCGAATCCTGGCAATTATCCTCTGTCTGGTCGGCGGCCTCTTGTCCGCCGCCCCGGCCAAGCAGCCTAATATCGTCTTCATCTTCTCCGATGACCACGCGTATCAGGCCATCAGCGCCTACGGTGACGCCCGCAAGCTCATCCAGACCCCGAACATCGATCGGATCGCCAACGAAGGCATGCGCTTCGACCGCGCGCTCGTCACCAACTCGATCTGCGGTCCGAGCCGCGCCGTGATCCTGACCGGCAAGTACTCGCATCT
>Ga0222712_10001111_pt1 | contig 34467 bp, 24 predicted proteins | sample C33_657DmetaG_FD_165043 | JGI IMG/M metagenome (GOLD analysis project Ga0222712, IMG submission 165043) | Estuarine water microbial communities from San Francisco Bay, California, United States - C33_657D | ecosystem: Environmental > Aquatic > Marine > Unclassified | place: USA: California...
GACCACGTGACCGACCGACCGACCAAGTGACCGACCGACCGACCCGTCGAGGCCCATCGTCCATCACCCACTGGTCTCCCTCGCGAACGCATTCGACGACGACGACGACGACGACGTACGCGTTGGAGTTCGCCTCGAGTTCGTCAAACGATCGAGCGACATGACGTCCACGCTCGTCGCCGGGTCGTACGAACGATTCGTGTTCGGGTACGTCCTGGACGACGCGACGACGACGACGACGACGCTGGAGAAGGCGTTCACGATCGACGCCCATCGATCGAGCGTGAAATCGGTGACGTGCGACAGCGGGTACGTCGCCTCGGGAGGCGCCGACGACGTCATTCGCGTCTATCACGTGGACGAGAGCGGGGCGATAGGGGATTTAGGCGCGGTCGTGGGACACGAAGGGGACGTGCGGTGCGTGAGGTTTCACGGCGCGGGCGGGTACGCGCCGACGCGGTTGCTGAGCGGGTCGAGCGACGGCGCGCTCAAGGTATGGGACGTGACGAGGAATTTTGAGCTAGTGAAGACGATGCGAGCGCACCGAGGGGGGGTGTTGTCGATAAGTGCGCACGAGAGCGGGCGAGTGGCGTTGACGTGCGGGGCGGATGCGCACGTGGCGATGTGGGATATGCAAAAAGGACGCGTAGCGTACAAGTATAAAGCTCCTGAGCGCGTGGAATCGTTGGCGTTTACGAGAGGGGGCGCGGAGTACATCACGCAAGCTGCGCAGAGGATTAGCTCGACGGATGCTGAGGCGGGGAACATTGTGATGACGTTTACGACGCCGGCGAAAGTATTGACGTTTGAGACGAGCGGGCGAATGGTATACGCGGGCTGTGAGGGTGGCGATGTGTACGGATACGACATGCGCACGGCGGCGGCTAAAGGCGCTGTCATGCGTCTGGCATCGGCACATCCGCAACGCGTTCGCGGTTTGGTTATTCCAACGACGCGACTCGGCGAGACATTCGGCGACTCGGGACCGACCCGACTCGTCACCGCTGGCTCCGAAGGCGTCGTGCGAACGTGGGATTTACGCAGCTCCTTGAGTGTACAAGACGACACGCCGGCGACTTCGGTGGCATCCATCGATACGGGTGCGCGATATACGTGCTTGTGCGCGATGGCGTCGGAGACGCCACCGGATGCGCCAGCGCCTAAGCTGGAGCCTCTTCCCGCCCGCAAAGAAGGCGCAAAACATCGAGACGCCGTGCCTAATTCAAAAGAGCAAAAGAATCAGCTCGCGAAAACTGTGGAGAAGAGAAACGAAAAAGGAGGGAAGCAACGTAAGCCCACTGGCTTTGACGACGACGATGATTTTGAGATCGTTCCACAAGACAAACCGGAAACGAGCAAGCGGGAACCAAATCGTTTCGATGACGACGAAGACGACGACGGCACGCCGTACGACAAACCTACACACAAGCAAAAGAAAAATAACAATAAAAAACTTAGGCCGAGCGTTGCGTACGAAAAGTTGGCGACGTCAGCTCGACGAAAAGCGAACAACATCGAGCCGAAAAAGCGCCGTTCGCAGTGAATAACATAATAGACATCAATTCAAGTTTTATTCGAACGGTCAACAACGAAACGTATCATCTTTTCTCGCATTTCTAATTTGCAGTCGTTCATGCTAATCACGCGCTCTGCTCTCTCTTTTCGCGTATAACAAATCATATGTCAACACAGAGTTGGTCAACTCAATTATTGTACTCGCCTGCGGTTTCAAGCAACTGTTGAGCTGCGAGCCGCTGAGCTTGCTTCTTTGTCGACGCCTGCGCGGAAGCAGTTTGCTGCCCATATTGCATAATGGCGACAAACAAGGGCGGAACTTCACCTTCGTTGACCTGAGTGACGCTCACGCAGCTGCCTCCGAGCGTTATGAGATGACCCACTGCGTTCTCCATCCGGGCCTCAAACTTCGTCTTTGGCTGCATCGGTGGCGCAGTGGTGATTTCAGCATAATGGGCTTTGAGCAGAATCAATGCCGCTTTCGACTCGGCATCTTTCTTGCTCGTCCCTTTAGCCTTTTTCACAAGTTGTGGCTCATCGGGGCGCCACGGTGGGTTGACATCACGAGGCCACCGCGCCGTGGCCTCGTACTCTGGCGCATGATCAGGCGTCCCTTCAATCCGCACGCTTTCCGTATGGCCGAAATTCTCAATCAACAATCCCTTGGGGTTATTAATCATACCAGCCTCCGTGCCTTTAACGACGACTTTGTACACCAACCAATTCGCCAACTGCTCAATCGCTTGTTCTCCACCTACTACTTTATTTACGTGGTACACGGCCGCTTCAATCGTCGTCCCTGCGCTATGAGACTCCAAAGTACAATTAAGCTGATCTTCAATAATACGCGCCGGTAAGATTTCGTGCAAATATTCCAAGAAAACGGCGTTGGACGCAACTTTAGAAAAAAACTTGGTTGCCTGTCCGGTGTCCTGGCACAATTCAGACTCCACCAACTTTTTCATCAACGCAGCGCCCAGAATCTTATCCCCGACCAATGCGTCCAATTCTACGCGTGTCGTACACACGTGATGCTGATTCAACCCTCGCAATCTCGCCGGCACGATGTCCTCATCGATCAACGCCTGCGAGAGCTTGAGCCACAAATCCAACTTTGGTTCCTCCCCCGAGTACAACTTGTCCGCCTTTCGCTTCCACGCGATCGACTCCCCACGAGATTCCATCTTCAGCTTGAGCTGGCTCTTCGATGACGGCCCAGTTTGCGTCGTGGGCGGCACCATCACGGACATTTTCTCTACCCCGAGACGTCGCCACAGATTACGAGACGACCGGTGCGATGTCTCGGTGCGTTGACCGAGATTAAACGACAACGAAGAAGAAACCGCGAGCGATGGACGCGCGCTGGGCATACACCGACAGATGTGCGCGAGATTTCACCGGCGCGCGCGATGATGGGTGCGGGCGAACGGACGCACGCGTCGCAAACTGCGGTCCCTCGCCTCACATGATCACACGGTGACATCGTCACATGGTTTTTCAAAAATTCCAAGTCACTTCGATAAAGGACTAACCGACATCAAGCTGAACAACAAGCTGAATTCAAACGGTCAACAACGACACAAAACAATCATTTCTATCATTTATTCTAATCTAATAATTCACGCTAATCATGCTAATGAGGGTATAGACATCAGGAGGTCGCCGCGCTAGCCTCCGTATTGTTCTGGGCCGTTTCCGGAAACGGCGCGAATAGCGAGCGCGAGCTCTTCGGCAAAAAATGGATTGTCATCGTCGCTTCCAGCGAACTGCTCGGGAGTCCACAAGTCGCGCAAAGCGGCGACGCCGGCATCGACGTCGATGAGCAGGAGCTCAGGGTCGTGCTCGACGAGTTTGCTAACTTTTACGCCGGGAAACGCGCGTTGAAGCGCGTCGAATCGACGTTTGATATCATTTACGTCGCGCTCCAGAAACGCCTTAGCGTTTCGGCGGACGATGAGCGCGACATCTGCTCCCGGCATCATCATCTTCAACGCAGAGAGCCTAGACACGATAGCGCTCGAAGGCGTGCATAGAATTTCTGGATACTCGTACGCGAGCTTCAGCGCCTCGGGTACCGAGCAAACGCAAATCGCCGCCACGGTTTCCGCGCGCGCGGACAGCGCGAACACATCCGCCGTCAACGCCTTTATACCCTCGTCATTTCCACCGATTTTCCCGTCTCGTACGGCCGTGGAAAGCGTCAGCACGCGCTCCGCCGCGTACGTCGCGAACCCGTCGCTCGCCCCTCGCTCGCGCCAATACGCTTCGACCCCGCGCAATTCATTCTCCGAAACCCATCCCCGCGTCGTCACCTCGAGCGTTTTGCCATCGCCAAACAATCTGTTTCGCGCGTCATCTATCGAACTCATTCCCCCGTTCGTCTTCGCTCGTCGTCCATCTTGCCTCCTGTACGGCAACCCGTCGATGAACCTCCCGTACGCCTTGCCGATTTCATCAACCTCGAACGCCTCGAACGCCTTCCTTCGCTCGGGCGTGCCGAACGCCACGGCGGAGAGCCAATTCAACGTCGCGCTGATTCCCATTCCCCCGGTTCGCCCGCCCTCGCGCGCGAGCTCGGCGCGCATTTCGTCGTAGTCCCCGTTCGCGAACGTCTTGGGGTCTTTGGGAACGCGCCGCGCGCAGCGCGCGCGCGTTGAACGCGTCCCTCGAGCGCGCGAACGACGATGATTCAACTCCGGCGAGCGCGCGTTCGCGCGAGCGTTCGATGGCATGCGTCAAAAACTCAACGCTTTCGCGGTCGTGCACTGATGTCGAGCGAGGACAGGCGCGATGACGCACGAAAAAGCGCAAAAAAAGAAAAAGTGCACTTTTTCACGCGCTTTCGATTCGATGACGCTTTGCGAACGAACGAACGATAGAACAACGCGCGCGTGACAGTGATCGGCAACGCGCGCGCGAGATGTCGTCGCACGAACGCGCGCTGAGACGCGTGGCGAGCGTGCGGGCGATGACGACGACGGAGGGAGACGGAGAGACGCGCGGCGCGCTCGCGGCGTGGCTCGCGAGAGCTCCCGGGACGTCGTTAGATGCGTCACAGGCGTCGGTGGTGGTGAGCCAAGAGCGCATCGATGGATTTGGGAAAGCGACGGGGGATGAACAATGGATCCACAAAGCGAATGCCCCGAACGGGGCGATCGCGCATGGATTTCTCACGCTGTCCTTATTGACGGCGTTGACGGAGGACGCGACGCGAGCGCCGTGGGCGCGACGACACATAAATTACGGCCTCAATCGCGTTCGATTCATACATCCTGTTCGTGCGAATGACGTATTGAGAGTCAAAGAGTTGAAACTCACCGCCGTTCGCGCGCTCGCGAATGGTCAAGGCGCGCAGACCGAGTACGCCGTCGCGCTCCACGTCGACGGCGTCGACGCCGCTCCGTCTCGCGTCGTCCTCGTCGCGTCTTGGATCACTCGCCAGTACCTTCATTAACGCCTTCGTCATCGTCGTCGTCCATTGTTTGCATACTACCCTCGTTCTCGTCGTCGTCCTCGCTCCTTTTCCTCCTCTTTCGTCGTGTTTCATCCCATTTCATCGTCCTTTCTCGTGCAGTCCGTCGAGTCCGTCCGTCATTCCACGACGTCGTGCGTTCGCAGTCACGTCCACGACGTTCATCGTGCGAGCGCGTTCGGGTGGTTTTCGTGGGGGACTTTGTGACGAGTCATGAACCTTCGATAGTCCCTCCATGTGAAAACGTGGGTGCTACGGAGTCCCCTAACATGCTTGAGGAGTCGCGAACCTTAGTGATAGTCACGTTCACGAGCGCGCTGACGACCATAAGAGGTCGCAAATACTGCTTCCCGACGATGAAGAGCGACGATTTGAATTGCATTTCACGTTTCAACGCCATGTATCAGGTAAAACATCCATCTGCTTGGCGTTTGACTCATGCGTAGATGGCCCATTTTGGCCAAAATGACAGCACATGACTCGAAATGTGTACTATTCGGCAACACGCCGACGTCAGGAGTAGCGCTGAAACGTAACGCCCTCGCGCAAATAGCGATATATCGTGAAACTGTACGCATTTAACTCATCACTCGCGCGCTTTGACGTCGCGCGGCGCGTGTGTGCGTCTCCGCACGTTCACCTCACCACGGTTCATGACCTCAAGCTGCTCGAGGGACGCAAACGCCACATTCACCCAAATTCGCATCAAATGGCACTCCCCAGCCGTCGCTGGGACGTCTGAACGCGCGAAAGTCGCTGTAAAGGGAAAAAAAGTACACGTACGATCGCGTCGTATGTATGCGTTTCTAGCGCGTTCGCGCGTGCGTCGCGCGTATCGAGTGTTCCATGTGTATCGCTCGGGGGTCGTTGTCGAGGTATACTTGGTCAAAGGACGCAAAAAAACGCGTCTGGTGGCGTCACAAAACATCCGCCCGCGTCCGGCATTCCCTATATGACTGGCGCGCGCGCGCCGAAGTGACTGTCGTTTGGTCGACCGCGCGTCGTCGCGAAACGCGTCGCGAAAAAAACCGCGAACGCGGCGCGCTGCGTAGTGCGACGGTTACGTTCTTCGGGTCGACGTCGCGTCGACGTCGACGCGCGACGTCGTCGACGCGCGCATCTCGTTCATTCTCATCATTCATTGTCGTCGCATCGCACGAGGAATGTTCGACGTCGACGACGCGTACGAGGACGACGACGACGTCTTGGACGACGTCTTGGACGAACGACGACGACGAATGACGACGACATTCGACGTCGAACGCGCGCTCGCACGCGCGCGTGCGCGAGCGCGTGCGAAAACGACGAGCGGGCGAAAGAATCGTTTAAGCGAGGGAATGGAATTAAAGGATGACGCATTCGCGCGACGCGCGTTCGCGCGGCGCGTCGCGGACGGCGACGGAGAGTTCGTGAACGACAGTGGTTTAGATGGAGGACGTGATGAACGAATGCGACAGAGGAGAAGTATCGATCGAACGAGCGAACGGGAGATGAACGCGAGCGAGGGCGAACGGGAGAGGGACGCGGGCGCGCGAGCGGGACGCGCGAGCGCGTCGTCGTTGAGGGATTTCGATGAACGGTTGGCGAAGATACGGGCACGAACGCGGGAGGCGAGGGAGGAGATGGATAAGATTGAACGAATGTTTCGTGCGAGTGAACGATCATCGAGTGCGTTTGTTCGTGGGCGGGTGAGGGACGAGAGCACGAATGTCGCGGGAATTGGGAATGAATTCGACGAGAGAATTCGATCGCGGGACGACGGCGCGACGCGAGGGACGACGACGACGAGGGACGAGTACGTCGCACCGAGAGAGAATAGAATGGGTTCGATGACGAATGTGAGTAACGAACCGTCGATCGCGGTCGTTGCCCGTCCGCGCACGCCCACGGGGTCGATGATACATAGGCCGATTCCGCGTCGCGCGGGGGCGCCGAGCGCGAGCGTCGAGGGTACGGCGTGGACCGCGGGTGGGAAAAGCGCGCCCAAAGGCACCACCGCGCGTTTTGAGTTTGGTTCGAACATGTCCGTGCATAGCGAGGACGTTGATAGCAGGGCGAGCGCGTTCAAGTCGTTGTCGATGCAAGACAATCGCGAATTGGAGGAATTGCGGCGCTTGTTGGCCAAGACAAACGTGAGCGAGGCGGCGACGAAACGCTCCGCAGATGGGATGAGCACGCCGCCGAGAATCGTAGGTTCGCCTTTGCGTCCGCCACTAGCGCGTAAGGCACGAATCAGGACGTTCAGCGAAGATTTGACCCGTAATCGCACGTCCTCGGTGAAACTGTCGCAAGAGTTGAGGAACTCGATGCTTTCGCAACTGACTCCGGTTGAGCACGTCGCCGTAGAGGCGGAGCTTGCAAGGGCGGTGCGGATGTCAGAAATTTCAAGCGAAGACCTGGAAACGGCTAACGAAGAAATAGCCAGACAGTACTTGAGCAATCGAGCGTCAGCAGATGAAATGAGCTGGAGAAATATGAATATGACGAACGAAGAGGAAGGTTAGGCGCGGCGTCATCTTGACTTCCATTAAAACATTTTTATCGAAAGAAAACTACTAGCAGAACATTATGAACTCAGCGATTTCATAAATCGTTGCATATCCTTCATCACGCTCATCACCTTTTCCGCCGCAGTTTTCTCCGCAGCCTCACCGTCTTTACCAAGAGGTCGCAACGCGGTTTCCACGATTTCGTCGAGCTCCTCGCCCGCCGGCCTTTGAGTGAACTCATCAATCAGCCTGAATCGTCCAGGTTCTTCCGTATCTTCTAAGAAAAGCTTCCATTGTCCTGGATAAGCCTTAAAAACGCTTCCGTTGCACCATGGCAACGGACGCAAAGAGTAAGTAACCGTCATCTTGCCCAAAAAATTGTCGCGCATGCGACGCACGTTCAACCCGACGCCAGCGTCGCCGCTCGCCAACCTCGGATTCAACAGCACCACCGGGCATCCCAACTCGTTCGCACGTCCCGTCGCGCGCTGCACTTTCTCCAAACTCATCGGATCAGGAGCGGCGAAAACCAAAACGCCATCGAAATCATTCCCTACCAGATTTCTATCATCCACGCTCGCGATGTCAAACCCGCACTCGCTCCCGCCCCAACGCGCCTTCAGCATCGCCGCCGACCCAGCGTCGGGAAACACCGCGCGTACTTTCGAGCCATTCTGTACTAATTGTTCCATAAACTCTCTAGAGATCTCCCATACTTTCAATTGATCGCCACTATCGCTCATCACGTTCCCGCTCAGCGGGTCCCACAGCTCCGGGATCAGGAGCTCCACCACCGACCCAGCGACGCCGCGCTTCATCGCCGCCGACGTGCATCGCGCCGCACATCCCACGGCGTCGAATAGATTATCCGGAAGTTCGTCATCCTCGCGCGCGCGCGTGATCTTCAACGTCGGTGTCGACAAATCATCATCTTTTGTCGCTCTCGTGGATAGCGCGCGCGCGCCGTTGGTTGATGATTTCACGCTTAATCGCCGCGTCGCGCGCGTCGGCGATGCGTGCGACGAGTGCGACGATGCGTTCATGCGCGCGCGCGCGTGCGATGCAAAGGAAGAAATGAGCGACATACACGTTGCGTCGCGCTGTGAGCATCGCGCGAGCCGACCGCGAAGAGCGCGCGTCGCGAACGCGAGTACGCGGAGCATCACAATCACCCGAAGTGCGTGACAACGCTCACGACGTCGAGATGTCGCGACGGACGTTGATGGATGACGCGCCGCTGGGAACGATGGCGGTGACGATCGCCAACGTCGTGGTATTCGCGCTCACCGTGCTCTCCAATGGGTCATTGGTGCTGGCGAATTGCTACTCGCCGCGCGTCGTGCTCGAGGCCCCGTTGTGGAACGCCTATCGCATCGTGACCTCGGTGTTCACGCACGGTAGTTTCCCTCACGTACTTTTGAATTTGTTAGCGTTCGTGCCTATGGCGTCGTCTCTAGAACGAAGCATAGGGACAGTGCAGTTCACGCACTTGTTCGCGGTGATTGTGTTTTGCATGGCGGCGGTGCACGCGGCGCTAGCCATGGTACTCGAAGTCTTGGTCGGTGGGCCGGTGTTTTGTGCGATTGGCATGAGTGGTGTAGTGTTTGCACTCATCGTGTGCGAAACAAACGTGAACAACGTCGGGGGAAGGAGTATTTTTGGTTTGTTTGAAGTGTCGTCGGCGTGGTATCCCATCGTTTTACTGTGCTTCATTCAGCTCGTGATGCCCGGCGTTTCTTTCATCGGGCACTCCGCAGGTTTAATCACCGGATACGCGTACGTCAAGGTACGTTAAGCGCGTACGCTTCGTTCGCCTCTGTTCCGATGATGTCTTTAAAGCTTAATCTTTGTGCAGATTATCCTCCTGACGACAATTTTAGACACGCGACTGAGGAACTCGTTTCGACTTCTGCCGCGAATGTTTATTTTGCGTTTTACAGCCACTGACCTCTCTGCGCACGTAGGGGTTTTTGAACTGGGCGTTGTTACGCGACACTCATGTGAGCGCGTTGGAGGAGTGGCCGAGATTTGCGTACGTGCGCGCGCAGACGACGTTCGTGTCGGGCGTTGGGCACTCCGCGCAGCCCAACGCGACGACGAGCGCATTCCCGAACTTTCGAAATATTCCCCTGATTGTGTCATCGAGTGGGGCTTTTAGGGGAGAAGGAAGAACGCTCGGTGGAAACGGGTCGACCACTGGCGGACTTGGTGTGTTTGCTGTAGATGAACGCAAGTTAGCAACTTTGATCGAAATGGGATTCGACTCGACGGAAGCGAAATACGCGCTTCAGCAGAGCGAAGGCGACACGTCGCAGGCCGCGCAATTTTTGACGGAGGAAGCCGCGAGGAAAAATGCCGGCGAAGAAAATGTGTAGCGTGTAATTGTAAAAATCGATGAAAGCCGGAGTGTGAGCTTGAGAGATTTCTTTTATGTATTTTTATTAAAAGCCGTCCATGACAATAGAGGCTGCAAGGACACGTAGGTCGCAAAACGAAACACGCCAGAGGCGAATCAGTTTCAAAAGTTGACAGTATGTACCATCCATTAGTCTTGATGCTACAACCCGTTCTGGCTCAATTACGCCCGAAGGCGTTGCCCGTTTTCTTCTTTTCATTTTCATTTTTTTTTTATGCACGTGACAAAATGTCACGCTAGTTTCTGCCCGCAGTCGGCTCGCGGCGGGAGTATTACATCTCCACGCGGCGGCTCCGTAGGCACCATGGTCGCGGTTGAGCGCTTAGACAAAAGAAATACCGTCTCACACCCCCCAATGGCGCCCGCCTAGGTGCTATCATCGATGCCGCAGGCCGCGTCAGAGTCGTCATCGCAAGTTTCATCACGACGAGTCTCGCGCAGCCCACAGCGCTATACAATGTTTGTTCCTCACTCAGCAAACGAGTGACCCACCAAAAAAATCTCATACCAACCGTATCTCCCTCAACATGTGCACAATGTGCGTCGAATTATACCGAGCGTTTACTCGTCAGCGGCAGCCTTGAGCACGGCCATCGCTTCAGCGACCTTGGCGGCGAGGGCATCCGGAGATTCAATCAAGTGGAGAACTTCAGATTGATCCATTTCGAGCAACATGCCAGTAATCTTGGCGGCATTGGCAGCTTCCTTGTTCTCAACGAGCGGGTAGAGCGCCTCACCGAGGATCATACGTTGCTGATCAGGCGCAGCCGCAGAGAGTTGCGAGGCAAGAATGACCATCGGGTTGATGGGCGCCGCCTCGGAGGGCATCGGCGGCATCGGCATGGCATTTGGTTGGTAACGCATGTTTTGACGCTGACCACGGCCAGCGTTCGGGCCACCACGACCACCGCGGCCGCGTTGGGCACCAGGAACGCCTTGGCGTTGCGGCATCGGCATGCCGTATCCACCGGGCATACCAGGCATACCCGGTCGCGGGCCACCGGGCATGACGGGTTGGAAACCGAAACCAGGTTGCGGTTGCGGCGGCATCATGCCCGGAGGGGGCTGACCGTAATACATGGGAGCACCCGGGACGCCAGGGGGCGGCATGTACGGCGCCATCCCACCCGGCATACCACCGACGGCACGCTGAGCGAACTGCGCTTGGAGACGCATGCGGCGTTCCTCCTTGCGTTGCGCGAGAGCAACATATAACGGCTTGGCGCCAACCATCTTCCCGTTCATCTCCGTCACGGCACGAGTAGCCTCATCGGGTGAAGAGAACGCCACGAAAGCGGAGCCACGAGAAGAGCCCGAGGCATCGCGCATGACGCGGCAAGAAGTGATGGTACCGAACTCCTTGAACAACTCGCGGAGCTTTTCGTCGTCGGAGCCATCCTCCAAGTTCTTAATGTATAAGTTCGCGCCAGCCATCTTCTCCATGCGCTCGCGACGTTCGGCGTCAAACTTCGCCTTCAATTCGGCTTCACGCTCAGCCTTCTTCTGGGCACGGCACACAACCCAAGCCTTGTCATCCTCCGTGTAGCCATCGAGGTGGTCAACCGCAGAGGCCGCCCCTTCCGGGGATTCGAAGCATACGAAGCCAAAACCCTTGGACTTGCCATCTTCATCTCTCATGATAACACAAGAGGTCACGACGCCGTGCTCGGCAAACTTGGCGCGCAAACCTGCATCGGTGACGGACTCAGCCAAGTTCTTGATGTAGACGTTGTTGAACTTGGCTTCGCCAGTGTTTGAGCGTTCAGCGCGACGTTGGAACGGACCGACGTAAACTTGCTTGTCGTTCAACTCCATGCCGTTGACGTTATCAATCGCAGCTTGAGCCGCTTCAGCGGTTTCGAACTGCACGAAACCATAACCCTTGGAGTTGCCTTGGCCGTCCATCGCGACTTTCGCCGACGTAATTGTCCCAAACTGCGCAAACGTATCCAACAAAGCCTTGTTGTCGATTTCCTTGTCCAGGTTCTTGATGAAGATATTCCCCACCCCAGAGCGTCTTACCGCTGGGTCTCGTTGGGAGTACAACACCCGGATCGGTTTCCCATTGATCACTTGGAAGTTGAGCACGTCGATCGCGTGCGCGGCGTCATTGGGGCTTTGAAAGTTCACGTACGCGTACCCGAGCGACCGTCTGGTGATCAAGTCACGGCACACGCGAATCGAAACAACCGGCCCGAGAGCGGAAAACTTTTCATATAATTGCGCTTCCGTGACCGAAGTCTCGAGATCGCCCACGTACAGCGACGACGTTCCCGCACCAGCCGCCGCGGCATCGCCTTGATTTTGCGCCTTGAGATCGCCCGACATCGCGTTTGCGCTCATCGTTATTACCGTACGTGCGAGGAGTCCGCGTGTGCGAAAGCGTTACGATTTCACGAGCGATTTATTTACGATACGATTTCGTCGTCGAAACGCAAAGTCGTACTCGTGTTCACGCGCGCGAATGTGTCGAGATCATCTTTCGGACGTCGCCCGTAATCGCCGAAACCCGCGCCAGCGCCCCGCCGCCGGCGGCGGGCGATCGCGCGCGATCGCGCGCGCGATCGCCTCGACGACGCTCGAATCGCGACTCGCCGATCGCATCGCTCGAGGGGCGTGTCCCTTGCGCGCGCGCGCGCGCGCGCGCGGTCGACGCGCGTTGACTTTCGAAACCCATAGAACACTCTGTTCGCGAGCGATCACGAAAACGTCGACGTCGCGTCACGGCGTCGGTCGCGAGTGGGGAATCGATGTCGAGTCTCGTCGACGACCGAGTGACCGACCGAGTGACCGACCGACCACGTGACCGAATGACCGACCGACCGAGTGACCGACCGACCGACCATGTGACCGACGAACTCGCGCGACGGTTCGCCACTGCGACGCGCGCGTCGATGGAGACTTTGGAGGAGGATGAATACACGGCGAGGTTGGAGACGATCATCGAGAGGGATTATTTTCCCGAACTACGACGCGATCGCGCGCGAGTGAAGCTTTTGCGAGCGCTTGAGGTTGGGGACGCGAACGCGGTGCGGGAGATTCAGAGGGAGTTGGCGCGCGAGCGCGCCGAAGGCGGTGGTTCGCGAGGTAAAGTCGTCGGGACGCCGAGTATGGGATGTTCAGGAACGACTTCTGTGAGTAGAAAAGGGGTTTCGGACGCTGAGGCGAGTTGGGGGAGGGATACGCCGCGACGCAGAGGCGGAGGCGGAGGCGGAGGCGGAGGCGGAGGCGGCGATTTCGACGACGATAGCGACGAGGACGCCGAGGGGAGCGATATGGGCGATGCCGATTGGGTTCGCGACCGCGATCAAGATCGACACTTGTCTTTAGATCAGTTCTTGGCGCAGTACACGTCGGAGGACAACGCGTCTTTCGAAGACATCATGCGACGAGGCGAAGCGAAGCGCGCGCTGAAACGAGCTCAGCTTGATGCCCTGTCCAAGCCACCGTCGCAGCGTGCCGAGGCGATTGAAAGCGCAAAGAACCTTTCGGAAGCTCATGCTCTTGTGTTATACGAGCAGAAAACGTCGGTTGCATCTACAAAAGTGGGACATTCAAACCTTTTCAAGATACCCGACGGTTTGGCGCTTTCGACCAAGGAGCGTCAAAGCAAGGTTTCCAGTGAAATCAAGGAGACGATATCGAAGAATACTCGATTCGCAGCTCCCCCGCCGATGTATAGCGGCACGACGCAAAGCGAGTTGACTGCGCCCACGGCATATGAGCGCGTGCACACGCCGAGCACGACACATGGAGACGGCGTGAGCTCGCGAATGACCGGCGATCGAATCGCGGGCACACCTACTCTTCCAAGCAATGCTGATTCGAAATTTCAAATGAAACAGACTAGCTTTCGCGAGAAGAAACTTAGAGAACTGACGTCGAAGTACGCCTCTGGTTCGACAACGCCGAAGTTGAGCGGGACGAAACGCGGCGCTACGCCAGCCGGCCTATCGGCTGCTGGCCAATCGCTGCTTCGTCGCGTGACGCCGTCACGAAGAGCAACAACGCCAAATTTAGACTTTCAATTACGCAAAACGTACAGCGGCACACCTCAAGGGCAAGGAAAGAGAGGTGGGTCCAGCACGCCGAGACTTCCATCGACAAGTTCGAGCACGCCAAGGCTTCCACCGAGCAAAGGCGCAATTTGACAATGAGTCATTTGCTTTACTTTACTTAGTACTTGTAATTTAGACTAGCTAGATGGCTATTTGCGATGTATTTGAGCTTCGCGATTAGACGATATCATCTAAAGGGAAAGCTTGTTGTAAGAGCTGTGGGATGGCATCGGGGTTCGTGAATCGGTCACGCAACGGCACTTCTTGCGTCGGCACCAAGTGCAAGGATGAGCGCAAGTATGCTGGGTTTACGTCCACATCCCATCCGTAAGCCTCCTTAATTCTCTTCAACGTCTGCACCTGCCGCGATGGCGACGACAGGTGTTCTTCGTACACCAAGTGCACGTACTGTCTCTTTCGCGCTCGCATTTCATTCATGAAGAACTCAATCCAGTCGTGGCGCTCTTGGAAAGTCGCCTTGAACTTTTCAAAGTCGAATTCGACCGGAGACGGCAACGGTTGCGCGCGAGTCTCTGGTTTCGAAGAATCTGCGAACTGCATCCACTTGCCTGTCTCTTCCGCCGCAGTCAACGATGCGTACTGCGCGAGAATATTTGCTCGCTCGAGAAAGAAGATGTTCGCCTTCGGGAATTCATCCAAAATTGTACGCGCGATGCGTCTGGTCGCACGAGCACCCCCCAACGCGTTGTTCCAACCAATTCTTGTCATCACGTAGCGATAGCCATGTTTCGCAGCACCGAGTAACACGGCATCTAAGAACGTTCGCGGGTGGTTCACCAAGTTGTTGAACACATCCTCAGGGACGCCGAGGGCTAGGATTCTCGGCTTCATGTCGTGAACCACCCAGTCCGCCTCCAAAGCGCGTTCGGACCACAAGTCACCGATGTCAAAGAATCGATTGTACAGAGGAATATCGGAGTGGAAACCCGTACCGTCTTCCCATACCACTGTGTCTTCATCGGCGTCAAACGCTTGACGCAGGAGCTCGGACATTAATTGCGCGCCGGAACGTGCAGTGTTAGCGAGCACCACAAGTTGCGCGGACACTTCTTCGGTGCCAAGCAACGACATGCGACGGTTCACAAGCCTTGCGGTCATGTCATCCACGTTATCAGCTTGACTCCAGCGCACTTGATCGAGCACGAAGTCGAAAATGAAGGACGACGGATCGTGAACAAACTTAAGCGTCCAGTCAACCAACTTTTTGGTTTTCACTTCGGGCTCGCATCCTGTCCAAGACTTACCGAGGGTGAAGTGATCAACCGCAGTGGCGTCAGGATACTGCTGACGGATAGCCTTGCACGGTACCTTGATGCGCCAAATTTTTTTCGTGTCTGACTGATCAACAACAAGCTTTGATCCCTTGACGCTCACGCGATCACCGATCAAAAACTGCTCGTCAACTTGCTCCAGACACACATCGCGTTCATCTTGACCACAAAGCAGGGGATATGCGGTATCGCGATCTAAAATAACGGCGTTGTCAAAGTGTAACAACTTGAGGGTCAAGTACATCGGCCCTGTCCAAGCGTTTGCGACGCAGTGCTCATCGAACGGAATGGCGTCCAAGTACTCTTTGTTTGTGATCAACGACGCAAAAAGAGGCGAGTGCTCCTTTAATGCACCCAAAAAGCCAGCGGAGGCAAATCGCTTGTCGCCACCAGGGTCAGCCACCAAGAAGACCTCCTTGCCGAGCGTCGCCGTGACGGAGAACAAATCCGTAGGGTCGCGCAAAAGCTCAATGTTTGTATCCATGTACAACCCACCGTGATGGTACATAATCTCGAACTTCATCAAGTCACCAATCATCGAGAAAACGTTTTCGTGAGAGTGCAAGTTGTACTGCAACGCCCGCTTGATTGTGTGATAGGTATAAGGAAAGTTTTCGGGAGATAAATCTGCGCTTCTCCACAACTTGATCTTCCACCCCGCTCTGTGCAAGATTTCTTTGTTACGATTCAAAAACGCCCGCTTGACGTTTGGAAGCTCCGATCCAAGCCAAATCGTGTGCCCCACGGGCTTGATCCTCAAGTGATGGTGATCGCTATCCGCCGTCGGCGCTCCTAACGACGCCAGCCGCTTCGTTCGCGCCGACCTCTCGCCTTCGCGCATCACCCCGAACGCCACCGCCAAAACCACCATCAACGCCGAAATTGCCGTCATCACAACCCCTATCGTCACTCCATTCCCCCTCTCTCGTCTCGTCGTCGTCGCCGAATCGCCTTCCCATTCCCCCGACGCCCCGGTTTCCACCGATCGCGGCGCGCGCGCCGCCGTCGCCCCTAACAGCGCCGCGCCCTCGCCTCTTTCCTTAGCGCTCTCACTCGCGCCGAACATGTCCTTCGCACTCGCCTTCGTCTCGATTTCCCTTCACTTCGTTCGCCCGTTCGACCGTGCGCGCTTTCCCGTCACCGTCCTCCGCGCGCGATCGTCGTCGATTTGGGTGTTGACGCCCGTCCCGCGCGCGCGTCGCGACGTTCTCCACCCCACGCGTCGTCTCCACGCGCGATCGTGTTGACGCGCGCGATGCGCTCGACGTCAACCGACGAACGCGTGTCGTCGCCCGTCGCCGGTGGACTGCGCGTTGACGCCCTCGACGCGATGCGCTCGACGAAGTGACGCTTGAAGCGTCCGAGGGCGACGATCGATGGAGGGCCCACGGGTTTGGTCCGTGTTGACGTATGTGATACAGGAAAAGCGACGGGCGTCTGGGATTTCTTTCAAAGGTCAGGGCGGTCGGTCTGTCAGGGAGGTCGGTCGGTCAGGGCGGTCGGTCGGTCATTCGATCGGTCGATGTCGACGCGCGCGCGCGAGGTGACGGGACATTTGGAGCGACGGAATTCGCGATGTCGTGCGTGCCTTTGCTCGCGTGCGGTTGGTGTAACGCGTGCGCGTCGTGCGCATCGTGTTGCGCGTCGTGTTGCGCGATGTGCAGAGGCGGTGAAGGACGAGGACGGACGACGGAGGATGGGGACGATGTGGAACGCGCGCGAGACGAGACGCGCGAGACGGGATGTTTGGAACGACGATGGAGGGAGTGCTACGCGGGAGCGTTCGTGGTGATCGCGATCGCGACATGGGTGTTACGAGATTATACCGATACGAGTGACTGGGGAGGGGTGTTTCGAGCGAGCATGCGGCGGTGTGGGGAGGATGGCACGTGCGCGCATGAAATAGCTACGCGCGCCGGACTCGGGAATGTGTTTTTTTTTGGAATGATGCTATTGATCAGCGTGAACACGCGTGAGAGCGAGAGAGATAATTTTAGAGTGAAGATAAATACAACGCATTGGATTGCGAAAAGTTTATTTTGGATTGGCTTGATGTTTGCGGCATTCGCGCTTCCCATGAGCAAGGATGACTACGGCGATTTGGTCAACGTGTTCCGCTTCTTGGCCGCTGTGTTCTTGGCGATTCAAGCTGTCGTTTGCTTGGGATGGATCTATGATTTGAATGACAAGTTGATGGATGACATAGACGATGAGAACGCTGGGTCCTCCAAGAGCGCTTGGATTTTGGTCGTCGCGTCCTTGGCTGCGTTCGCCGCCTCGGCGACGTTGCTCGCATTTCTGTACAAGCTTTGGGTACCATCGTCGTCGTGTTCGCGAAATAACGCAATAATCACGTGCATGTTTGTTCTGTGCGTGATTTTTACCGCAATCAGTTTGCACAGTAAGGTAAATGGCGGGATTTTCACCAGCGGCGCCTTTATGTTTTACTGTTTGTACTTGATTACGTCCGCGCTCAATTCGGAACCGCTCGACTACTCATGCTCGCCCGCGACGTCGAACGGTAAGCTCAGCTCAATCCTAAAGTTCATAGGATTCATGATTGCGTTGTGTGCGTTGGGAAAAACAGCGCACAGCGCGTCTTCGCAAAGCGCCCTACAGGGCGAGGCTGACAAGGACTCGAGCGAGTCCCCGTTTGCCGTGACGTACTTTCACTTCGTCTTTCTCTCCGCCAGCGCGTACTGCGCCATGGTTTTTGTCGATTGGAGCGGCGCTGGTGTCATTCAAGGTGCGGGTTGGACGAGCGTCTGGGTGAAAGTGACGCTCGCCTACGGCTCGGCGGCGCTCTACCTCTGGGCGCTCGTCGCCCCGTTCGTCTTCAAAACTCGCGAATTCTAAACCTCGACGCCACGCTGCGAGACACATCGATACGAAATATAATCCCGTGTACATTACATTCGCCCTCTCTTCCCCTCTCTTCCCCTCTCACTTCTTCTTCCCGTTCGTCTTCCCTCGTCCCGCGTTCGCCTTTGTCGCGCTCTCTCTCGCCGCCTTTTCATTCCCGAGCTTCGCAAAGTACGCCAACACCATCAACGCCGCGACGTCTACCGCCCCCGCGAATGGCGACACCCCCTCCGATGCGTTCGCGCTCGCATTCGCGATCGTCATCAACGCATCGCATTCCAGCGTGGACGCTTTCGCTCCGACCGTTCGCTCGCGCGCGCGCGCGCCCGTCGTCGCCCGCCCTCGTGCGCGCCTCTCGACGAGCGACGACGACGAGGACGACGACCGCGTCGACGATCGCACGCCCAGGGAAGTCGACGTCGACATCGACATCGCGCGCGTTCGTTCGTTCGTCGACGAACGACGGACTCCGGACGACGATCGCGAACGATGATGGGCTGACGCGGATGGACGACGACGTGGTCGACCGACCGACCGACCGCAGAGCTCTGGTTCATGGCGAGGGGGTCCGTGAAGGGTCACGACTCGATCATCGGTCCCCCGTCGACGACCGACGCCCTGGCGACGCCTTATCGACGACCGACGTGGCGGCTTCGAACGAAAACGAAAACGAAAACGAAAACGACTTGAAAGACTTGAAAAGACGTCAGAACGAACGGGAAGAGAGAACGAACGCGATGGCGACGCAAAGCGCTTCTTTCGCGGGGACGCGCGTGCGAGCGAACGCGCGCGCGCGCGCGCGCGCGGGGACGCGAACAGTACGCGTGCACGCTGGGTTATCGGTAGATTTGAAGGGTAAAAAAGCCTTCGTCGCGGGCGTGGCGGATGATAACGGGTTTGGATGGGCGATCTCCAAAGCGTTGCAAGAAGCTGGATGCGAAGTCATTCTAGGCACGTGGGTGCCGGCGCTGAATATCTTCGAAACGTCGTACCGCAGAGGGAAGTTTGACGAGAGCCGCAAGCTCTCGGATGGACGCATGATGGAGTTTGCGAAGATTTACCCGATGGATGCGGTGTTTGATACGTTGGATGACGTACCAGAAGATGTCGCGACAAATAAGCGTTACGCTGGAAACACGAAGTGGACCGTGAGCGAAGTTGCGAAGTGCGTCCAAGAAGATTTCGGTAAGATTGATATTCTGGTGCACTCCTTGGCCAACGGCCCGGAAGTGGCCAAGCCGTTGCTCGAGACGAGCCGCAAGGGCTACTTAGCGGCTGTCTCCGCGTCCTCATACTCCAACGTGTCCATGATCCAACACTTTGGTCCGTTGATGAACAAGGGTGGCGCGTGCATCTCCTTGACCTACCTCGCGTCGGAAGTAGTCATCCCGGGCTACGGCGGCGGCATGTCCTCCGCGAAGGCGGCGCTTGAATCCGACACGCGCGTGCTCGCCTACGAGGCTGGACGCAAGTGGGGTATCCGTGTGAACACTATTTCCGCCGGTCCTCTGGGCTCGCGCGCGGCTAAGGCGATCGGTTTCATCGACAAGATGATCAACTACTCCTTGACGAACGCGCCGCTCAACGAGAAGCCGCTCAAGGCGATTGAAATCGGCAACGCTACCGCGTTCTTGTGTTCGCCGCTCGCGTCTGGCATCACTGGCGCCACAATTTATGTTGATAATGGTCTTAACATCATGGGTATGGCGCAAGACTCTCGCAGCACTGAGAACTAGGGCCGAACGCTGAAATGTGCGAAATCGACGCGTGGCTTCGGCAGTATCAAACTTTGCCTGGTGTGGTACACTCGTGGTTCGCAGGCACGGTGGGTCTTCGTGAACAAATGCATTCTTCATTCTTTTTTTATAAAACAAAAAACTCAATCATCGATCGCCGCTTGTTACGTGACTCCAGTTCGGTCGTCCACGGCAAATAAAGCCCTAACGCCGCGCCACCCGTGTCCTCACTCTTTGAGGGGCATGTCCGGCACCCTTTTCGTCACCCTTCGTCGAGGTACTGCGGGTAAGAAAGCCGATCACCTCAAAACGCTGTTCTCTTTGGGTCTCCGTCGTCCGCGTGACGTCAGAGAGCTGCCGAACGATTCGGGCATTCGTGGGTCGATCGACAAGGTGAAGCACTTGGTGCGCGTGGAAACGTCGGAAGACGTGGAGCGAAGAATACGCATCGAGACCGAGAAACGCGCGCCAAGACCGCCTATTGAAGTGAAGCATTAACACCCAGAACGAATGTCTATGCGAGTGGGGAAGGTGGCAAACGTCGGCTGGGCGGAACGCGTTGACGCTCGAAGGCTGTCACAAAGCCGAGCGAGAATGTTAACGAGAGGCACAGCGACGGCGTCAGAAAGGCCCGAAACGAAACGACCGAGCGCGGCGGTTTTGAAAATGTGGCGAGAAGCTGATGCAGTAGCGTTCGATGTGGATTCTACGGTGTGCGTGGATGAAGGCATCGATGAACTGGGAGCTTTTCTCGGCGCCAGGGAGCGCGTAGAGGCGATCACGAAAAAAGCCATGGAAGGCGGGATGGATTTCAGCGAAGCTTTGCAACTTAGACTGGAAGCGATGGCAGTGACGAGCGATAGTTTGAAGGCGTTTGTGTCTCAACACCCGCCGAGGTATTCGAATGGAATTAAAGTTCTCGTCGACTCTTTGCGCGCAAATGGAAAGGAGGTGTTCCTCGTATCGGGTGGTTTCCGACAAATGGTTCATCCCGTTGGCGCTGGATTGAGCGTTCCAACCGCAAACATCCACGCGAATACCATCACTTTCAACGCCGATGGCTCCCTTAAAGGTTTCGACCGCAATGAGTTCCCATCAAAATCGGGCGGTAAAGCAACCGCGGTGAAGCACATCAAGGCGACGCGCGGGTACAAAACCATGGTAATGATTGGTGACGGTGCCACGGATTTAGAAGCGCGCGTCGCCGGTGGTGCCGATATTTTTATCGGTTACGGTGGTGCGCAGCGTCGACCCAAGGTTGAAGCCGAGGCGGATTGGTTTGTCACGGACTTGTTGGTCCTCGCCGAAGCGTTGTCGCAAGAAGCGTAGTCGTCCGTCCCATGATCGAATGATCGTCGCGGTCGACATCTATTAGGGTCGATCGCGTGTCAAAAAATATAATATACGCAATAGTAGCGCAGCGGAGACCACTACCCTCACCTTTCTTAATATCCTCACTTTTCTTTTCATCCTCTCCAGCCACTTCCTGTGTTTGTGACCTAGCGCCACGAGGGGCGGTTCAAATCTTCAGAAATCGACGCGCGTCGCCGCGCGCGCAGGGGCGCTCGGTTCCACATCACCATGGACACCGTAGCCGTACGCGACGGGCTAGCGTCTTCCGATGCGTTCTCGCTCCCGTCGACGAGCGATGCCACGGGGTCAAAAGCCACGGTTTATGGAGAGCTCAAACCGAAGATTGATTTACGAGAAGGCGTCGTGAATGGCGAGAGATTGCGATTCGAGGTGAAATCGTTCTTTGTGAGCGAACAGTTTGAACGGTTAAAATCGCAAATCGCTATGCTGAGAAAGATCCGAGCCGGAGAGAGGTTTTTACCATCCAATCACGAGTACCGAAGAAATAGGATGTGGGAACCGTTCGACATCGGCGTCGCCGCGGCACTGGCTGTCGACGTGAAGTCGTACTTCACGAATGCGGAGTGGATGTACGCATATCGAGAAATGCCGCTGTACGGATCGTATTGCGATGTAAAGATTGCCACCGCTCCAAGGTATGCGTTTGCGAGAAAACGCGATGGAAATGAGCGGGCAGAACTGGTATTGCGAGAAATAGCGACAGGGAATGCCTTGCCAACGCCGGAAGATAGCCTAGAGGCGGAAGTTGATCGGCAACTGCGGGCGAAACGCGCGGAAGAGTTGGCGATGATTGCGAAAGAGTTGCTAGCCCTGGGTGCAGAGGAGAAGGACGACAATTCGCGCTCGGCAAGACGACAGCAATTGCTTATTCGAGAACGTGCTCTGAAACTGGTGGATGTTCAAGCCAAAGTTAGAAATGATGTCGTTGCACAACAGCAGAAAATTATGAGCATGCCTGAGCGCCTGTACAAGAAGATGATTAAGGATGATATCAAACTTCTTATTGACAAAAAGAAACAGGCGGAAAAGAAGGGCAAAGCGGAGTCAACAGAACTGCTGCGAAACATAATTGCTATGCGTAAGCGGATGAATCAAGAATCAAGCACTGCGCGTGACGAACGTACAGTGAGGAATCGAGCAGTTATGAAGTTGCATGAGAAGATGATGCGCGAGTTTGCAAGAAAGGCTCGCGACGATAACTCAGATCGCATGTTACGTTTAGAAGCGCTCAAAGCAAACGATCTTGCAGCCTATCGTGAACTGCTAGCTGAGGCTAAAGGTCGTGAAACCGATATCGCGACCGGAGGTGAAGGCGACAAATATGAGGCGCTCACTCAGTTTTTAGAAGCGACGGAAATGTACTTGACAAAACTTGGTGGTAAAATCGCAGCGGTTAAGATTGAGCAAGCCCGCTCAGAGGCGGCAACTGCAGCTGCTGTCGAAGCAGAAGCGCGCGGTTGCGGCGAAGAAGAAGTTAAATTCATTGCCGAAGAAGCGGCAAAAAATGCGGCTTTGATAGACGGAGAAGCAATTCTAGGTGGTGCAGCGGATGGAGAAGATACCAAGCAGCGATACTACGCGATGGCGCACAGTACGCAGGAGATTATTACGCATCAGCCGCGAATGCTGACCTTTGGACAGCTCCGAGATTATCAAGTTGTATCATTACAGTGGATGATTTCGTTGTACAACAATAGATTGAACGGTATTCTTGCGGACGAGATGGGTCTTGGAAAGACCGTGCAAGTGTGCGCGCTGATTGCGTATCTCTTCGAGAGTAAGCAAAATTTCGGTCCGCATTTAATCATCGTTCCAAATGCTGTAATCGTCAATTGGAAAGCGGAAATTAAGCGATGGTTACCAAAGTTGACCACTGTCTTTTACGTGGGGTCGAAGGACGTGCGCGCAAAAATCTTTCAGCAGCAGGTTATTCAACTCAAGTTTAATATTTTAGTCACGTCATATGAATTCATCATGCGTGATCGGGCAAAATTGAGCAAAGTTGCTTGGAAATACATTATCATTGATGAAGCGCAACGGTTGAAGGATCGTGAAGGGCGTCTCAGTAGAGATTTGGATCGATTCAGAGCGCAGCGTCGATTACTGCTCACGGGAACGCCATTGCAAAACGACTTGTCGGAGCTCTGGTCACTTCTCAACCTTCTCCTGCCGGAGGTATTCGATTCCTCGAAAGTGTTTCGCGAATGGTTTGGAAGCAACAAAGCGGGCGATCAAAGTAGTGAACCGGGTGATGAAGATTGGATCGAACGAGAGAAGAAAGTGATTGTTATCAGTCGCTTGCACCAAATTCTTGAACCGTTCATGTTACGTCGCCTCGTTCAAGATGTCGAGAGTAAGCTTCCGCCGAGGATCACAGTCGTCATTCACTGCCCATTTAGCGCTTTCCAATCCTCGGTGTACGATTGGGTTCGCAAAACTGCGTCTATTCGAGTCGAGCCCGGCACTCGTATGGGTCTGGCTGCGCAACAAAATTTCCGTGGCTACCTACCAGTCCAAAATCGAGCCATGGAGCTTCGAAAGTTGTGCAACCATCCGTCGCTGTCCTACCCTCCCGAGCGTGGTGGCGATTTTCATGGTCCGAATATCGTGCGCGCTTGCGGTAAACTTTGGATATTAGATCGGCTATTGGTCAAGTTGCAACGTTCTGGTCACCGCGTGTTGCTATTCTGTACCATGACTAAGTTGCTCGATTTGTTGGAAGTCTACTTACAGTGGCGTTGGACGACTCCCGACGGCAAAGATATGAAATACTGTCGAATTGATGGTATGACGTCGTTGGAACAGCGCGAGGTTGCGATAAACGCCTTCAACGCCCCACATAGCGAAAAATTCATATTTTTGCTTTCCATCCGAGCCGCGGGTCGCGGTTTAAACCTTCAAACTGCGGACACGGTAGTGGTGTACGATCCCGATCCGAACCCGAAAAATGAAGAACAGGCTATCGCTCGCGCGCATCGCATCGGTCAGACTCGAGAAGTGCGAGTCATTCATTTTGAATCTGTGGATGACGCCCCAGTAGAAAAGGATGCGAAAAGCGAAGCTGGCTGGGGTGGACCCAACAGAGCATACTGTGAATCTCTCGAATCCTCCGTTCGAAATGTTATTCAGCAGCAAAAAATTGAAATGGCTGCCGAAATCGTCGATGCCGGTAGATTTGATGGCCAAACGACGCACGCTGAGAGACGCGAGACGCTCGAGAATCTTCTTCAGCAACAAGCGAATGGTAAACGTGCTGAAGTCAACGTGCCGCCGCTTTCTGAACTCAACCGGAGAATCGCCCGCTCGGAAGACGAGTGGAAACTGTTCAATCGTTTGGATGCAGAGTTAGAGTGGCCAGGCGCGTTGATGAGCTCGAGTGAATGCCCGCCATGGATCAGATACACGCAAGATGAAATCGATCAAGCCATCTTTGCGAATACCAAAGCAGCAAAGTCTAGCGTGGCAGAGATTGATGAGAGCTTAGGGCGAGGGGCGCGTTCGATGAGCAACTTGAAAGTCACGAACTCTGCCGTCTGGTTACAACCCGATCGTGTCGATGGCGATTTTATCGATCGCTCTGGCATCGTCGATAAGGATGGCGATGAAAGCGCAAGTGAAGAGACTATTCCAGAAGACATAGAAGACATCGGCGACATCGAAATAGAAGGCGTCTGGGACGAGGATGATGACGATGGTACGCGAAATGAAGAAGACGACGATACCGCTACGATTGGGACCAAAGATACCTGCGACGACTCTATCGACGAGCAGTCAGATAAACCGCTGCCCAAGATGAAATTTACGTTTGGCGCGAAGCGAACTGTGGACGATGCTTCAGAAAGCATCAAAAGACAGCGCACTGAAAAAGATTAGAAAGAGATCTTACCAGCACGTTTTAATATTACATCCAGCAACCCGTAAACGAATCGTTCAATTCATTTGTTCATATCCACTTCGATCGGACTAGTTTTGCGTTTCTCAGCCGCTTCCAAAAGCTCAAATACTTCCGTCACTAGTCGCTGTGCAGATCTATCCGCCGCAATCGTCGGGATGATGAGCTCACGAAGCAGCTTGCGCTTCGACATTCCTAGTACCTCCGACTGCCACGTCGCGTTTGTTGCACTCAAGCTCAACGGTCCGATGAACTCGTCACAAAGTTCTCGAAGCTGAGCCTCGGCGCCGACAAACATAGTACGTGGATCGTCGCCACATTCGCTTGTCAAGTGACGCACGTAAGCCACCAACCAAGATTTGTATTCGACTTCGGACTTGAGAATGGAAGCACCGGAAACAAGAACCTCTAAGTGCCTACCAGTCTCTCGTTTCGGTAGCTGCCCACTCGTTTGCAGCAAAGCAGCCGGTCCCATGTGCGTCGCCGCTCGCGCTGCCGATATTTGCAATGCTTGAACTTCACCAACACTGCCAGAGGGCCCAGGTTGACGAAGTCGCGAGGTAAACTCGGATTTGAGGAAGCTGTGGTCCGCTAATCTCGCCCAGGCTTGCAAATCCTTATGGAACACGTACGCATGGCCGTTTGTAAAGCTTGCAATCGGCACTCCGCAGTTGGACAATCGTACGTTTGACAGCGCCGCACCCGAGCGCCCGGAATTATGCATTAATACCATAATGTTTTCCCGAAGCGTGCAGGACTCCTTGCCCGGAGTCACGTTCCAAACTAGTAAAAACATATTCGTTGTGACGATCAACAAAGTGTAATCGTCCTGCCCTGACACCAAAAAGGCGACGCGGTTGGGCAGCAATAAGGATGGCATGGACCGTCGTCCAGAAGGAGAATACAACTGCAAGGAGCCATCTTCGAATGCTACAGCAGCGAAGTGCTTGTTACCGCTGACATGGGTTACTCGAAGTTCCGCTCGATCAGTCCACTTCGTCTTGCCCCCGCGCGAGCAAACCAACTCCACCCCGCGGTCAGAATTCTTCGCCTCAAGAAGTAGCGGCATGCGCTCCTCACTATCTTCGTCCGCCTCCAAGTTCGGTGGGATAAGCTGCACGTGAATCGCCCCAGGTGGAGGTGCAGCTGGTAAGGATTGAGATTGCGGCGCTGCCTGCACAGTCGAGGCCACTTGTTGTTGTCGTTGTGGCGTTTCGCTTGGTGCAGACTGCGCCGCTCGTGCCGGCAACTGCGTAGGTGTCAAAGTCAGGCGCTTAGCTACAGGCGCATCGAGCTGGCTTTCGAATCCAGTACCGCCGTTCACAGCCGTTGGTTCTATTCTGCGCTTTAATCCAGCGTCTGCACCAATAGGTTGCGGGTTTGTGGGTAAAGGCTTGAGCTGAACGCGTTGTATGGTGACGGGCGCGCCCGCCGATGGACCTGCGGCGGCGACTGGGACGATGCGGCGACGTCCATCATTACTCACGGTTTCACGCTGAGCCAGTATAGTAGTGGCACTAGATTGCGGGGCGTTAGTGCTTCGGATTGGCGCCTGTTGCACGGGCTGTATGCGTTTGGGCGCCGGAGGTGTCGTCTTGACGTTCATCGACATGACGTCCAGATCCTTGGGCCCTTCAAAACCCAAAAGCGTAGGGTCTTCCAAAATCGGTGCACGATTTTTGCGAATGTCACCGTAAGTCTCCGACAAGAACGACTCCGCCGCGGCTGTATCCAACTTTTCACCGATTTCTGACTCTTCAAACTTGAAACTGCACAACGTTCCATCTGTGCTGCACGCCAACAACGTGTACCCATCCGGGGTCCAGCACAAGTCAACCACGGATTGAGCAAAGCACTTGCGCACGATGCACACCGGTTTTGGTCTGTTCGTGGTCCAAATCGTGAGTTTGCAATCTTGCGAACCGCAAGCGATGACGGTGTGCACGCGATCTTTCTTCTCATCGGTGAACAACACCGGAGAGAAGCGCACCGCCACGACCGGACCTTTGTGCCCGACGAAATCAAAGTTGCTATCCCACGTGCCGCGTTCTAACACAGATGCCGTGTGCGAGGGCTTCTTGTACGAGTTGCACGTCGTCACAGCCTTGCCGTCAGGGCTCCAGCACAAGCGCATCGAGAACGTCGCCCCCATCGATGCCTTGTAAGGGTCCTTCACTTTTGCCACTTGCGTCCAGTCATCCGTGCGCCAGATGATGCACGTCTTGTCATCGCTCTGCGTCGCCAAAAACTTCCCGATCGGGTCCCATGCCACGCCCTTGACAAAACTCGTATGTCCTCGCAGCGTGGTAATCAGCGCCCCGCTTCGGCAATCCCAAATGATTACCAAGTTATCTAACGAGCACGACGCGAGCATGGAATCATCCGGCGACCACGCGATATCGATCACATCCGATGAATGCCCTCGGTACTTCCCCGTGATTGACCAATTCTCTACGTTCGGAGCGTCGCTCGACCCAAACGCGCTCTTCCCCGGTCCGTCGCTCAACGCGTACACTAACACGTTCGTATCCGTCGACCCACTGGCGAGAAATCTCCCGCTTTTTGAGAATCGCACGCAATTCACCGGTCCAAAGTGATCGCTCAAAGTCGCCAGACACTTCGGTGTGCTCTCTTCCGCTTCGAGCTCGCGGTCGAGCACCGGGGCGAGGGCCCATACTTTCACTTTTTGATCGCCCCCCGCGGTGGCGAACCGTTCGCCATCGGGGGCGCAATCGACGGAGAACATCGGCGCTCGTCCGTCGTGTGCGACGAATTCGGGTTTATACACCCGCACCATCCCTCTCGCTCTCGCTTTGTGTGTGTGTGTGTGACGACGCGTTTTTGATCTTCACCCTCACCCGTTCGCCTTTCCCTTCTTCACGCGCGATGTGTGTCGTTCGCGCGATTCAAACGAACGCCTCGACGACCGACGACGACCGAGGGATTGGGGCGACCGACCGATCGATGGAGCGATCGATCGATCGATCGGCGCGACCGACCGATCGATCGATCGATCGATCGATCGTCGCGACCTCCAGGACCTGGGACATTGGACATCGACGACGTGGACGTAACGATTCACCCCATCGCTCCAGAGAGGTGGTGCGAGTTCGATAGGTCCAAAAGATACGCGCGAGATGTCGATCGCGTTGACGAACGGGCGTGGACGAGCGAGGACGATCGCGTTGACGTCGCTCGGGGGAGATGAGCGACGACAAGGAACAAAGATGCGACATGGACGTAGACGTGGAAACACCGAGGGAACGCGCGCGCGCGCGAACGAATGGATGGATGATGACGACGTGGATGAAACCTACGTCACGAGATTCGGTACGGCGAGCGCGACGTCAATGCTCGCGAAAGAATGTTTGAATCGCCGTCGCGCGTGAAAGAGAAAACGAAGAGAAGACTGACGAGAGGAGACGCGCGTTGAGGACAGACGCGCTGACGCGCGTGGAAGACGGAGCGCGAGCGACGTCGAGCGAGCCGTGGACGCCGGATATCATCGATATCGGCACGAAGAGCGCGCGACAGTGGAGTCCAATCGCGTTAGCGTTTTTAGGCGACGCCGTGTGGGAGCTCTATGCGCGGGCGTGGTTATTTAATCCACCGACAAAACCGCTCGATTACGACTTGAAGACGAAGAAACTCGCTCGAGCGGAGGCGCAGGATTGGATATTACGCGCGCTCGTCGACGGCGAAGCGCTGAGCGAGGATGAATTGAGCGTGGTGAAGTGGGGACGGAACGCGGCGTATGGAAACGTCCCCACGAGGCTCCGCGGTAAAGGCAAAGGCGGTCACGGGACGTATCGCAACGCGAGCGCGTTGGAGTGCTTGACGGGGTACCTCTACGTCGCCGACCGCGCGCGCTTGCAGGAAATATGGACCACGTGCGTGGATAGAGAAATTCTAGCCAAAGCCCTCGAGCTCGAGTGAGCACGATGGCGTCGTTTGCAATTTATAGTACATTTATTTCATTCCTCCTTGCTAAACTATTCAATCATTGGCGATGGACCGCGCGGCTTCATCGCTCATCGCTTCAATCGTCTTCCCCATCACCGTCGGCGGCGGCGGAGGTAATTCACGAATAAGTTAACCATCGATAATCCTAGGAACACTGCATATATCACCGCGGCGCTGGCTAAGTTTTCGCTCGCTATGGCGTGTGTCATCCCCGGCGCTTTCCAATCCTCCCCCAAGTAGGCGTACCGCACGTGAAACAAGTGACTCAGTGCGCCGCATATCACCACCCCGAACGTCGATAACCCGAAGCAACACGTCCCAAACAGTGGTGAGGCGAGTATCGAAGCGATTTTGCTCGCCATCGCTCGATCGCGAGCGTCGAACTTTGAGGTGGTACCACACACCTCAACTGGAATCGAGCGCGATAGCGACGAATCGTCACTATCGCGCTCGCTCTGGTCGCTCCGTCGACGACCACCGTCGCTCGCAACGACCGAAAGTATGGAGGCGTAAAGTGAAACCCCGGTCGCGATAGATGTCGCGCTTCGGCGAACGAAGGGGCTGGTGGAACGACCGCGCGCGCGGACGCGCCGCGACGGTGGCTTTGTTGTCCGTCGCGGCGATCGCTTCGTCGCGCGCGACGACGGTGGACGGAGCACAAATATGGGGTCTCGATGAAGTCTACACCGGGATCGGGTACAACCCGACGTTCCCGACGCAATCGTGCGGGCCGTCAAAGGCTGCGAACGCGTTTCGCGAGCCGGGGTGCACGCCGTACGTCAAAGCGACGGATTCCTACGGCGTTGCGGGCGACCCAGGTTTTTCCCCGGCGAAATGGGCGTATAAAGGAAAATCGTTCGGACCACCGTATAACAACGTCGATGGGATGGCGGACTGTACGTACTCGCTGACGTACGCCGAGGCAACGAAGCTCGGTTTGGAACGGTGCTTCTACGCCCCGGATACAGGGGGCGTGCGAACGACAGCGCTGCAGAAAGCTACGGCGAATTTAGGATGGAGCACGATGGGCTGGAAGTTACCGCCTGGTGAGTGGCGGGATAAGCTCCCGGATTATGTTGTATCGGCGTACGAAATTCCACCGTTGCGTTTGGGATTTGAAGAGGGGACATTTTTCCCAAACTGGAAATTGCTGTCGAGCGGAGTGCCGAATTTTGCAGTGGTGAAGACGTGCTTTTTGGAAGCGCACAGCGGTGACTATCAGTTGTGTAGCGGGTATCCAACGTCGAAGCGCGAGCAAACGCACGGGGTACTTCAGGTTCAAAGTATGTCGTTTTCACTCGGGAAGGGCGTTTTGATGTTTGAAGGCAACGGCGGCAACGCGAACGTGGCAGACATTCCCCAAAATCCGTATGAGCTATCGTCGCAAGGTAAGGGGGCGATGGGTGTGTCTTTGACCAGGATTAGTGATGGATATCGGGTGTTAACAAAGTCTATTCGCGCTCGAACATTTTGGGAAACGTATCAATGGAGCGCCGAAGAACTGATGCCATATTATGGAGAAGTTTTCAAACTGGAAATATTTGACTACCGCGATGGTGCTTTTGGCTGGATCGCCGTTGATTCATTCGTCATTCCTCAAGCTCCGGTGATTATTACGCAAGTTACTCCTACGTTTGGCCCTCGCACCGGAGGAACAAGAATTACCATCACAGGCGAAAATTTTGGGAGCTCCGTCGAGGACAAGCTGGCGTTCATTGGTGATAACGAATGCTATGACCTGCGGATGAGTTATGCCCATTGCGCCACCGACAACATCGCTTGCGTCGGTGCTCTAAGTTGTACCGTACCAGCTGGAACGGGAGCAGGCGTTACGGTTGCTGTGGTCATAGGTGATCCCGCAGTCGTGCGAGCTGCAGGACCGCGCGGTGGGTTCCAAGCTGGTTTCTGCGGTGATGAGTCCACCGAGCACCCGTTCTCCAGCTGTATAGTTGCTGATGTCAATCAAGTTACTGGGTTCCGTAAGCGCGGGTTCTCATACTTTGATCCGCCATATGTTACGAGTACACCAATCACGCTCGCCACTCAAGACGCATTATATGAGTATCGCATCACTGCAGCAGATCTGGATACCGACGATGTGTTGGTTTATAGCAAAGTAACGTTGCCAGTATTCCTGAAGTTTGATCCAACCACGCAGTTACTCACAGGAACACCGTTGCGTTCGGACGTGCAGTGCAGGAGTGATAAATGGGAACCAGCAGCGGAGCGCTGCGCATTAGGGGCGACATACGATGTTGAACTTCAAGTCACAGATTCACTTTATACGGTATCGCACAGTTTTCAGCTCACCGTTAGGGCTAATGAAACAGTGCGAGTTACTGACAATTCTTTTCACTGGGAAAATGCGGTTCAGATTTACGAGAAATACCGAAAGGCGATTGATTTAAATTCTCATTTTTATATTGCCGACGCCATGGCACGACGAAACGTCTCCACGATTATTACTGCCATTGTTGGATTCAATTACAGGAACAACTTGAATGAACGAGACGCAACTATCCGAGATGCGCTAATCGCCATCGCATCCGCACAACAAGTCGACGAAGTTCAGGTCAACGCGGCTTTATCATACTTGAAAGCAAACGGATTGGAAGATGTGAACAGCGACATGATTCATGCGCTGAAAGAGCAAGTTGAAATGTACAAACGTCAACTCGCTCCTCGAGGCGCTGCTTCACCCGCATTACAAGGCGTTCATTGGAAAGGTTGGGAAAATTATTTGAAACAGCTTGGTGCGTCGCAGAGCGCAGGCACCAAGGTCTACACCAACATAGACTCTCTGCGCCCTCCACCCAGCGCTTCACACATGCTTTTACTCGAAAAGGCAGTCGTCTTTCAACTAGCGACTCCTTGCCGCACGGCAAACTCAACGCTTGCCAGCGCACACATTGTGTTGTGTGATTTTATTGGTATTTCCGGAGTTCATGACATTTGGCTTGCGTTCGATGACGCTGGAGCATCATTGAAGGACATTGTCGTGACGCCAGACGATTTTGAGCACACAGATCTCATTCAGACCGCATTGTACACACAAGACATACCTGGATTAGTGAACGGCTTGTCAAGACGACTGGTATCGCAATCTGCAAAACTACAGCAGATATCAGATTTAGACCAAAGATACGCGGCGTGGTACGATTCATCAAGTTCAATTCTCATGGTGAATGTAACTCTGAAGGGAAACAGCACGTACGTAGTACTTAAGCTTGATTCATCGTATCCATTTCCTGAGGCTGGGAGTTACGGACTACCAAATGTTACTGTGGTGAGATGCGATCTACTTTCTTACGACGTGGAAAATGCACTTGCGCAACTAAGCGATGACATAACAGTTCACGGGGGTAATCTTACCTCTCGAATAATTCTTTTGGAGACCGAGCTCTTAAAATATGCATCGCGCTGTAAAAACCTGTGCAACAACCACGGACTGTGCTATGATGATTTCATTCCTCCGGTATGTCAATGTAATGAAGGTTATGATGGAGACGACTGCTCACTAGTGATGTGCCCTAATGACTGCAGTGGGAACGGTGCCTGCGATTCTGTGGAAACGTGCGTGTATAATTCTGAGACAGGTGAAACTGATTGCGCAGGAGGTACGGGCAAGTGCTCATGCTACTATCCATATTTTGGAAAAGATTGTTCTTTGAAGTCGTGTCCCAGGAACTACATCGTTTTCGAAGGTAACGCAACCCATCCCTTGGATATTACGCGCGGCACGCAACCGATTAAAGACAAGTACGCGGCTCTTGGACTGGATGTATATAAGGTCCAGCTGAGCGCATCAAATGGCGATATGCCTCCTCCTTGGGCGATTGCGGGCGACGAAACTAGCCAAGCAGATCTTGTTGGAGCAGCTTACGTAGTATTCAGTAGCTCCGAAGACGGCCAAAAAGCGAGAGCGCAGGAACCGTTTTATAGAGACTCAATTCCAAGTCGAGGCAAACCACTTCAAGCGATATACTTTGCTCAAGAATTTAGAAATTTTATTAGGCGCGAGGAGCAGTTGTTGAATCTGTTTGGAAAATCTTCTACTGAATGTAACGCTGCGGGATCTTGTGCACTTGAGACTGGCGAGTGTGACTGCGCAACGCAATATCACGGCAAAGGGTGCGAATTTTCGTACTGCGCAAAGGACTGTTCTGGTCATGGCACGTGTGATGACCTTAGCGGCACCTGCGTATGTGACAAACACTATGTGACCGATGTCATCTATGGATGCGCTCTTGAGAATTTAAATCTCATTTCAACCACATGCGCCGATGAAGCTCTTGATGAAGCTCTTGATGACCAAGGACGATATCGGCGCGTCCCTCTTCACTCGTCATGCTTGTTTGGAACAAAATTGGGAAGTCTGGTTTCTGCCGTTCCGACGTCATTCGTGCGAGATATTAAGGGCAATGTGTGCGCAGATTGCTCTGGCTACTCCCAACAGTACAACAAAAACATCTACTTCTACGAAAACGAACCATGTCAGAATCCGAAGTTGTGCGAACTCAGCACGACGTCGTACGACCACGTTGTACGCGGCATCGGTATGATTCCCGATCCCACCACCGGCTCAAGCCTGACGTTTGATCTCGCCGCAATGCGCACAAAGTTGATTGTGTTCTCCAATTTCACTGCTCGCCCCGGCATCGTGCGCGAATTCTTGGGCGAAATCCTTGATGGCGGTTGCGGTGCTTGCACCATGGACAACCCGCAGTGCGGCGCATCCTTCACAATCGCCCTCGACGGCGTACCCGTGTGGTCATCCGCCATCTTCAACGAGCTCAAAGAAGGCATCTCCATCGACGTCTCCGTCGCGCGATCATTGACCCTCTCCACGTCGACGTACAGAGGGACGTATTGGCGTTCCAACGTCGCCGCTGGCACTAACAATCAAGACAAACCCGCCGTCTGGTGCGATGGCGCCGCTTGGGCCGATGCCGAATTCACGTAACCCCTGTTGTACGCGTCGTTCGCGCTTGTAACACTACGCCTAGCTTTTAGCTTCATCGCTCCGCGTCGGTGCTTTTCTATTCTTTCATTCGCGTCCACGCTTTCGCGCCGCGCTCTTTATGTCCAAAAAAAAATCGACTGCACGACTGGCGGCGGCGTGTTTTTTGCTTTTTCCGTCGTCCATCCTCACACCTCACGCGTCACGATCGCGACGATTGTTTCGCGACGAACGCCAATCTCACGAATTTTGCGTTGACTTTGATTCTCCATCGCTTCTCCGCCGTTGACTTTGTCGACGACATCAAAGCGAGAAACCATGCGCGCGGTCGTCCTCGGGAGACACGCGAGTGGCACCTTGCGCGGCGTCGCGTGCATCGCTCGAGCGACGCAAAGTGCGCTCGCGTGCGCGACGCACGACGACGGAGTGGTAACGTAC
>Ga0222712_10001112_pt1 | contig 34462 bp, 32 predicted proteins | sample C33_657DmetaG_FD_165043 | JGI IMG/M metagenome (GOLD analysis project Ga0222712, IMG submission 165043) | Estuarine water microbial communities from San Francisco Bay, California, United States - C33_657D | ecosystem: Environmental > Aquatic > Marine > Unclassified | place: USA: California...
TTGTTGCAGCGGAGAAAATCCTCACCATGGATGCCGCATCCGCTTCGCTCGTAAAGTACGCCGCGAACGCGATGCTCGCAACGCGCGTGAGTTTCATGAACGAGCTTGCCAACCTTTCCGAAGCTCTAGGAGCTGATATTGAAGGCGTACGTCGTGGGCTTGGCGCCGATCCACGAATCGGAAATCAGTACCTGAACCCAGGCATGGGCTACGGCGGTTCGTGTCTACCGAAAGATGTGGCGTCACTCATTGCTGTTGGTGAAGTTGCTGGCGTCACCATGGGCGTTGCACGGGCTGTTGCTGAAGCGAATGACGTCCAGCCTCATCGCATTGCAGACAAGCTCGAGCGTCACCTTGGCGACCTAGCCGGACGAGTGATTGCAGTCTGGGGGATTGCATTCAAAGCGGGAACCGATGATATGCGTGACGCGCCGAGCCGCATCTTGATCACCGACCTACTTACTGCGGGTGCGACCGTACGAGCATTTGATCCAGCGGCGGGTAAGGGGGCAAAGGCGTTTTATGAAAAGGAGCACGATATAGCCATCGTGGAGTCGGCAGCTGAAGCACTTCAGGGCGCTGATGCGCTTGCGATTGCAGCCGACTGGCCAGAGTTTAGGCAGGTCTCACCAGAGACAATCCTTGCTGCGCTCAGCGAGCCACTTGTCGTTGACGGTAGAAACCTCTTTGATCCCGCACTCATGCGGGAGTCTGGAATCACCTACTGCGGCGTAGGACGCGGCGACGCTTGATGAGAACTCAGGACGTTGCGATCGTCCTTTTCGCCTACAACCGGCCCGAAAAGTTGCGCCAAACACTATCCTCGCTTCGCGTAGCAATCGGTAAGCTCATCTCAATCTCCCCATCGGCGGCTGACATCCCAGTCATTGTGGCACTCGATGGGCCACGCTCACGTGAGGCTGACCGTCGTGCCGTCCATGAAGTGGAGCTCGTAGCACGAGCGAACTTGCCGAACGCAGAGATTCATCGGGAGTCTGTGAACCGCGGACTTCCCTCCCTCCTTCTTAAGACACTCGACTCCCTCTTTGAAAGCCGATCAATCCGGCGCGCGATCTGCATTGAGGATGATGTGCAGCTTTCGCAGACAGCCCTTTTAGCGCTGCTGCACGCATCTGAGCTGGCTGGTGAGGAGGGGCATGTGATTGGCGCCGCGCCACTCCACGCTGACGGTAGCGTGGAGCACCAGGCGCTGCTGCTGAATGCTGCAGCCCATTCCGCCTGCAGCAGCTTCTTGGCCGGCTACATTGAGCGATTTTCACTTGATGGCGCTCAACGTGAAGGAGCATACGGAGCGCGAGATCACGCAGCAATCAGCGCCTGGAGCGAGCAGATCGCTCGCCAAGCTGGGCTTCCAGCACCTGGCGGGACAAGCCAAGATCGGATGCGTGAACTCGCATGGAAGATTGCCAAGGTACGGCTGGATGGGCTACCTATGCGCGGAGTGCGTCACCGTGGGCTCTGGGGCCAGCACAACACGCCCTGGTACGCCCTGCGCACCGGCCAACTTTGGCAGCGATTGGATCAGCGTCCGTGGCCAGAGATTGAGCGAGAGGTTCGCGCAGCGTTCACTAGGTAAGTTGAGCAGCGAGCTCTACGGCAACGTCCTTCCACGTGCGCGGAACAAACGTTCGCTGAATCTCATCGCGTAAGCGCTCCGGGGCGTCGCCGTCCCACCATTCATGAATAATGGCGCTAAACACCGCTTCGTCTCCTGCAGGTACGACTCGGGCAAACGGTGAACCCGTAGCAGCCGGCACTGCATCCGTGGCGATAGCTGGCCGACCAGCAAGGAGCGCCTCGCGCACTGGAAGCCCCCACCCTTCAGCGAGTGACGGCATGACAAGGAAGCGCGACGAACGGTAAAGCTCAGCGAGCTGCGCGTCGTCTGCGGTATGAATCAGCGTGATTCGCTCTGCGGCACGAGGGTGTGCCGCGAGTGCGGCAAAGAATTCGCCGTCTTGTGGATGGCGCCGACCGGCAAGCACCAGCCGTGGGGCATTCTCCCACGCATCCCAAATGCGCACCAGTGCAACAAGATTCTTCCGCGGGTGAAACGTTCCAACGCTAAGCACTGTGCGTTCGGCATCAGGCGGGGCTCCAACATTTCGGCCTGCCCGTGCGCTCAGCTCTGGATCAGCGGGCGTGAGGAGCGTTCCTCTCTTTCCGTAAAGGTTCTGCAGTTCAGCGGCAACCTCTGCCGAGACGGTGAAGATCGTGTCGGCTGCGGTAATAAGCGTTTCAACATCTCGCTTCGCCGCCTGACCCTGCGCGTCCGCAAACCAACGTTGCGACGTGGTCGGAAGTAGGTCGTGAATGAGCAGAGCAATACGCACACCATCGCGTTCCTTCAAAAGGCGCACAGCATCTGCCATCCCAGGCGCAATCCACGGTGCGCCTAGCACGAGGATCCAACTCCCCAGTTCTGGTTTGGTGAAGGTGCCGTGTGACCGCTGTGCACGCAGCGAGAGAAGAGCTCTCGCCACACTTCTGGCTCGCTCCTGAATTGAACGTGGAAAGTGTGACAGCACGCGAAGTACTGGTTCCGCTAATCGCGCCGCAACTGATGAACCATCAGCTTCTGGAAGGCGTACCGTTTTCATTCCAGCAGCGGAAACGCTGACGCACTCTCCGCCATAGCGCAGCATGAGCTCTTCCGCTAACCCAGATGCAACGCGCTGTATCCCAGTTGGACGAGTTATTGCAGATCCGTAGACGAGTAGATCGTTGATCGCAATGTATAACTTGGCGCGCTCAGCACCGCCTACGGGTCGTTGAGATGGGTCAGGAACCATAGACTGCTAAACGCCGCGCCCGGAGAGCACAACGCGTACTGTCCGCGCCACAATCTCTAGGTCGAACAGGATTGACCAGCGACGAATGTACTCAAGGTCGTCACTGATTCGCTCTTCAAAATCGTTGTCCATCCTGCGTCGAATCTGCCAGAGCCCTGTAACTCCTGGGCGCACGGTGAGCCGAAGGCGGTGGCGATCTTCATATCGAGAAACTTCGTCAAGACCGGCTGGTCGAGGTCCAACGAGGCTCATCCTCCCTGTGAGGACATCAAAGAGTTGTGGAAGTTCATCCAGACTAAATCTGCGCAGGATTCGTCCGAGCGAGCTTACCCGTGGATCCGCAACAATCTTGAACGCGGGGCCCTTTGTCTCGCTCTGCTCCCAGAGCTGAGCACGCTCAGCGTCGGCACCCTCTCGCATTGTGCGGAACTTTCGTACATCAAAAGGCCTCCCGTATAGGCCCGCGCGCTTGTCCGTGTAGAAGATCGGCCGACCGTCGCGAATCAAGATAAGCAGCGCAACGATGAGGATCACTGGGGAGAGCACCGCAATCAGCACTCCTGCCAGCGTGACGTCTAGCAGACGTTTGACGAGTCGCTCAGAGGGGCTCAGCGATGTGGGGTAGATCCAGATCGCGCCGCCCTCCAGAATAATCGTCGGTCGTGGGAGAGCACGCTCCAGACGTTCAATAGAAATTGAGATCGGCTCGCCGCGCGCGAGCGCTAACTCCGCAGCTCGTCCTAGTTCTGGCAATTCGGTACGTGGGGCAGTGGCGCTTTCATTACCTTGCACACGGAGTTGACGCAGCAGGGTGGAGAGCAGCGCAACGATCAGCACGCCAAACAACAAAAGTGCGCGGCTTGCGAGCGCCTTATCCAGAAAATAGATGGCACCAGAGCAAGCGAGTAGCCAGATGAAGGCTGCTGCCACAATCTTTCGCACTGGAAGTGATGTTGATGGATACCCAGGATCCGTAGCGCGGATCGCGAGCGGCCAGAGGATGGCGGAGAGTGCGGCAACAACCCAGAGGGCGATTCGATCAGTCTCTTGAAAGCTCGCCTGAGGTGCGCCGAGGGGCAGATTTGCAGCCCCAAGAAGCGACCGTAACAGTGCGGCGAGCGGAAGTCCAAGCAGCCCAATCAGCGCGTCCCCAGCAACTAGCTGGACGCCACCTCGCCCAATGAGGGGTACTGGCCGCTGAGAGTTGTTAGCCTTCGGATTCATCTTCTGCCCTACGCGCAACGAGTCCCAAGGCGACACCACCCATCACCGCTCCAAACGAGCGAAGCTGCGGCATGTCCCAGAGGCCGCACACGATTACGGTGACCACCGCACCGATCCAGTAAACGGGAATTCCCTTGCGGCGTGCCCATGCACTGCGAAGCGATCCGGCAATAACGGCGAACACAGCACCGCCGAGCAAGAATCCGCCGTCTGCAAGCCCTTGCAGCACGATGTTGTGACTCAGGTTCACGCCCTTCCCTCCGAGCTCGCCGTCGTTCCATCCGCGCACGCTCATCCATCCCCCACCAGTGAGCGGGTGAGCAAGAGCAATCTGAATGCCCGCAACCCAAGAGAGGATTCGATACTCGTCACCTTTAAGCTTCGGCAGCCGAAAGTGGGATAGCTTCTGGAGTAAGTCTGGATATCGCACCAGCAGCAAGATTGATATTGCGGAGAACATCAGCACCGCTCCGCCAACAATGTAGCGTCGCTGAATGCCGTTTCTTAAAAGCGTTACGGCGATCGCTGCGACAGCGATGGCGAACAGCGGTCCACGAGACCCGGTAAGAATAATCGTCGCGACCCCAAGGAGACCCAAGAGCATGGCGGCGCGATGCGAGCGATTCCATAGCGCTCCAACGGCGAGTGGAAGCGCAATTGCAATACCCATGCCAGTGGGCGTTGGGTAACCAAGTGCTCCAAGTCGTCCATAGACGATGCCCTTAAAGGCAAAGGGGTCAAACAAGGTAATCCCAGCCCACGTACCGATCGCCACAACGAGCGCGCACGCGAGCGTGAAAGGAATGATCCCGATGAGGCGATCAATTGTGGCTCTCGGTAGATGACTGACTGCCACCCACGAGGCGTACATCGCAACTGGCGCGCCAATCAAGAAGAGAGCGTCATCAAGTAGTCGAGAGCTCGGCGCCCACTCAGTCCCGTCACCAATAATGCGCGTTACCGGATAGAGCAGCATGACCAGCACCGCCACGCCAACGAGTCGTGCGTCTGGGGCCCACGGCACGCTGTTGTCACCACGTGAGCGAACGCGATCAACGAGCACGCGGACGGCGGATCCAAGCACAGGAGCTGCGCGTACCAGCTCGCCGAGCCCTTGTGACATCTCTCCGCCGTAGAACGGAACGAGTGCCACCGTCATCATGGTGCCGAGACCGGGGCTGGAGAGGCCAAGCAGCACACCGATCGCCACATAGCCGACCCCTGCAAGATATGAATACGATCCGAGTAGGTGAGCCCCAACCCATAGCGAGACGGCGAGGATTGCGAGGAGCCACGAGATTGGAACGCCAGCAACTTGCAGGGCAGAGCTCGTCGTGCTGGGAAAGAGCGGACGGCCCAGGCCATCCACGCCAGCAAACTGCTCCTGTTTCTTCCTGCTCGCCTTACCCATAGGAGGAGAGTCTAGCCTCCGTGGATCAGCCTGCGGACTCCCCCACAATCATCCCCGCCGCCACGGTGCGGTTGGTGGACTCATCCACGAGGATGAATGCGCCCGTCTGGCGATTGGAGAGGTAGGGGTCAACGAAGAGCGGCTTAGTGGAGCGGAGGCGGATGCGGCCGATCTCGTTGAGGGCAAGGCCCTCAACCCCCTCCACGCGGTGGAGTGTGTTGATGTCGATGCGGTAGTCGATCTGCTTAACCACGGCGCGAGCCCAGCGTGTGGTGTGCTTGATCGCATAGGTCTTTCCTGCGGTGAGTGGCGCGCTCTCATCCATCCAACAGACCTGCGCGTCAATGTCTTGCATCACCGCGGGCACGTTATTTGGCCGGCAGAGCATGTCGCCGCGGCTGATATCGATCTCATCCTTCAACGTGATCGTCACCGCCATTGGTGGGTACGCCTCGCTCACCGGACCATCTGCGGTCTCAATGGTTGCGATCTCGGTCTCGAGGCCGGCGGGGAGGGCGCGGATGCGATCGCCAGGCTTCAGCACACCAGAGGCAATCGTCCCTGCGTATCCGCGGTAGTCGCGGTTCTCGTGCGACTGCGGCCGCACCACGTACTGCACGGGGAAGCGCACATCCACAAGGTTGCGGTCGCTCGCAACGTGGAGTCGCTCAAGGTGGCTGAGTAAGGGCGCGCCGTCGAACCAGGGCATCTTCTCTGATCGCGTCACCACGTTGTCGCCGCTCAGGGCAGAGAGCGGGATGAAGGTGAGATCGCGCAAGCGGAGGCGCGCGGCGAACTCGGTGAACTCGCGGCGAATGCTTTCGAAGATCTCTTCTGACCAGTCCACGAGGTCCATCTTGTTTACGCAGACCACCATGTGTGGCACGCCGAGGAGTGTGGCGATGAAGGCGTGCCGACGGCTCTGTTCCGTCATTCCCTTTCGCGCATCCACCAAGACGAGGGCAACGTCTGCTGTTGATGCGCCGGTGACCATGTTGCGGGTGTACTGGGTATGACCAGGGGTGTCGGCAATGATAAACTTTCGGCGCGGTGTGGCGAAGTAGCGATACGCCACGTCAATGGTGATTCCCTGTTCGCGCTCAGCGCGTAGGCCGTCGGTGAGAAGCGAGAGATCGGTGTACTCATCGCCACGCTCGCGGCTGACGCGTTCAACGGATTCAAGCTGATCGGAGAAGAGCGATTTTGAATCAAAGAGGAGTCGCCCAATCAGCGTGCTCTTTCCGTCGTCAACAGAGCCGGCGGTTGCGAACCGAAGAAGGTCGGCCTCCATCAGAAGTAGCCCTCCTTCTTACGATCTTCCATCGCCGCTTCAGAGACCTTGTCGTCGCCGCGCGTTGCGCCACGCTCGGTGATGCGCACCGCAGCAATCTCTTCTACAACTTTCGCCACCGTGTCGGCAACAGATTGAACGGCGGCGGTGAGGTTCGCATCGCCCATAGTGCGGTAGCGGACGCTGCGCGTCTGGGAGGTCTCACCGGACTTCAGCGGCACAAACTCGTTGACGGCGTAGAGCATGCCGTCGCGCTCCACCACCTCGCGCTCGGCGGCAAGGTAGAGCGACGGGATCTCAATCTCCTCCTCGGCGATGTACGACCAGATGTCGAGCTCGGTCCAGTTAGAGAGGGGGAAGACGCGAATACTCTCGCCCGGAAAGACCCTGCCGTTATAAAGACTCCAGATCTCTGGACGCTGGCTCTTCGGATCCCACTGGCCGAACTCATCGCGGAAAGAGAAGACGCGCTCCTTGGCACGGGCCTTCTCTTCGTCGCGGCGACCGCCGCCGAAGAGCGCGTCGAACTTCTCGCGCGCCGCCGCCTCCAATAGAACTGGCGTCTGGATGCGGTTACGTGAGCCGTTCGGCTCCTCTTTCACCACGCCGCGCTCAATCGCATCTTGTACGGAGGCAACAACGAGTCGCAGCCCGAGCTGTGCCGCCCAGCGGTCACGATACGCAATCACTTCGGCAAAGTTGAGTCCGGTATCAACGTGCATCACCGGGAACGGGATCGGCGCGGGGGCGAACGCCTTGCGCGCCACATGCAACATGACGATGGAGTCCTTCCCGCCGGAGAAGAGGAGGCAGGGACGCTCCATCTCCGCCGCAACCTCGCGGAAGATATGGATGCTCTCCGCCTCCAGGGCGGCGAGCTGGCTCATCACGTGGCTCTTCATCGTGCGCTCCTCATCCCGCTGATTCTGCCGCACTCGCGCCAGTCGCACCTGCGCCGCTCGCACCGTCCGGCCCAAAGCCCGCAGCGTCAAGGAGTGCCCGTACCTCGTTGGCACGATCCGGATGGCAGACGACAAGGTCTGGGAGGAGGAGCTCTGGGACGTTGTACCTGAGCGGCGAACCATCCAGCCGCGTAGCAACCAGGCCCGCCGCTAGCGCCACCGCAACTGGCGCCGCCGAGTCCCACTGATACTGGCCGCCAGCATGGATGTAGGCGTCAGCCTCGCCGCTCACCACCGCCATCACCTTCACGCCAGCAGAGCCCATTGGCACGAGCGTTGCCGAACCCGCCGCCTCCAACGCCGCAATGAACGCTGGTGGTCGCGTGCGACTCACCGCAATGCGCAGCTTTCCTGGAGGGCTAGCTGGAACCGCAGGTGGCGCGTCACTGCTGTAGATCACGCCGCGTGCCGGGAGCCCCACAACACCGAGCGTCAGTCCTTGACCACGCTCCCAGAGCGCAACGTGCACGGCGAAGTCATCACGCCAGACACCAGCGCCGTCTCGTTCGCCAAACTCGCGTGTGCCGTCAAGCGGATCAATGATCCAGACGCGTTCGGCACTTAGTCGGCGCGGATCATCTGCCGCCTCTTCGGAGAGCACGGCGTCCTCTGGGCGTGCGGCCGTGAGCGCTGCTGAGATGCTCGCCTGAGCTGCGGCATCACCAGCGCTTCGGAGCGACCCCTCGTCCAACGGCGAATTGTCCGTAGCTGCCGCTGTAGTGGTCACCCGAAGGGCGTTGAGGGTTCGCCCCGCCTCTGCGGCGATCTCCTGAGCAAGCGTTGTGTCACCCTGTGTTGATCCCATCAGCGACAGGTTAAGGGGTAATCTCCCGCCATGGGATCTGATCCATCCGATCTAGGAGCCACGCGAGTCGCCACCCTTGACGCTGACGGGCTTGACCTGCTGGAGCTCGTCCTCTTGGGCGCTACGCCCCTGACCACCCTGCTGCGCACGCTCAACGCGGATGAGAGCATCAGCCCGCTAATCCAACTCAACGATGGTGAGAACACGCCACTCGCACACATCAGTGGAGATACGATCTCTCCACTCCAACCACTTGTGCGTGGAGTTGGCCCACAGTGGAACGCTGAGCTCAGGCGAAGTGTTCATGATGTGCAACGCGAAGTTGCGGCCCTGGGTGGTGGTGCGATTGCGCTTGCGGTGCACACGCCGCCAAGCACGTCGGAGATTGAGCGTGCCGTTGCAGCAGTGCGCGCCGCTGGCGCGAACGTCCTCTTTATTGCCGCACTCGTATCAAGAACTGTTCCTCCGAACGATAGCGCCGTGCGTCGCGTTGGTCCTGCTGGTGTGGCGCGATCTGTTGTTGCCGCAGCTATCGAGCTCTCTTCGCGACTATCTGATGTTCGAGTGATCCCACTGATCATTCCGTGGCCGCTCAAGCCAGGAGGTTTGTCACTTGATGAGGGAGAGGTGGCAAGTCAGATCTTGAAGCAGTACGGTGCAGGCACAACGATCTTCGGCGCTAACCAGAACGCACTCAGCGAGACTGAGTTAGCTGAACTTCTTCCTGCAGCCTCTCGCGCAGAGGTTGAGCGAGTGCGATCCAACAGGTCAGTTCGGCCGGCTGTTGTTCTCTTTACTGGGCTCTCTGGATCTGGAAAATCTACGATCGCGCGCGCCGTTGCAGAGCGGCTACAGGATGACGGTGCGGCGAACGTTGTGCTGCTAGATGGCGATGAGATGCGGCGCAGGATCTCTCAGGATCTCGGCTTTGATCGCGCTTCGCGCAACAAGAACGTTGAGCGCATCGCAGAGGCTGCGGCGCTGATTGCGTCACAGGGTGGCATCGCGATCGCTGCGCCGATTGCACCGTTCACCGAAGGGCGTGCAAGGGCACGAGAGATCGCTGCTGCAGCTGCGCCATACCTTCTTGTTTACATCAGTACACCGTTGGAGGTCTGTGAGTCACGCGATCGTAAGGGCCTCTACGCCAAGGCGCGAGCCGGCGAAGTGAAGGAGTTCACTGGGATCTCATCACCTTACGAAGCGCCGACGGATGCCGACTTGGTGATTGATGCCTCGGTAGTACCAGTGGAGCATGCGGTAGATCAGGTCCTTGAGCTGCTTGGGCGGCGCATCGCCCGTACGTAGCTACCCGTAACGCGCCCTAGCGACGCGGGGGCTCGTGTCGCTCAAAGAGGCCGGCGATCTTCTCGGCTCCACCAGCCCAGATGCGTCGGAGGATCGCACCGATTAACTCCAACGTGCTGACACGGAAGAGTTCCTGTGGCTCGCTCCAGGTTGGCCCAACTCGTCCCTTCCCCGCTCCGCGCTCTCCCCGAGCACGACCGCTCGCAAGGAGCATGCCCATCGCCATTCGTGCAGCCACCTCTGGAGAGATCTCCTTTACGGATTCCGTCCCAGAAACCTCAGGCGCTCCTGGTGCCACAGGGACGACAAGTGCCCCTAAATCTCCAACCACGTTCACGCCAAGGTGCTTGATTGACTCTGCAACCTCAGAGCCGTACTCATTTGCCTTCTGGATTGCCCACGTTGGTGTAACGAGTCTCGCCTCCGCAGAGAGAGGCGTCCTGCTCTTTAAGTGCAGTGCGGCACCTCGTGCCATCAGCTTGTAGTGCAGTGCCTTACTAAAATGCTCTGCAAAGTACTGCTCGTTGAATGTGCGCACCGCCTCAATCTCTTCAAGTGTCATGGAGCGATTGGAGGCGTCCCGCTGCGGGAGAAGTGTGCCGCTCGTTAGCCCAAGAAACCCCTCAAAGTTCCGAAGCAGCGCATCGTGGTCACTCTCGTCAACGATCACGACGGTCACCCGGTCGGCGCCAGCTGCCTGAACCCAACGCTTGACGAGCGCGTCGTGCCGCTGTCGTGACCAGAATCGCTTCCCGTGGTCGCTCTCAGGCGTATCGAGGACCGCGTGCAGCCACTCTTCATATCGAATGCGCGCCCCTTCCTGAACGTTCTGCTGCCAGCGTGACGCCAGGATTTTTGCGAGCGGACGCAGCGTGATCGCAATATGTACTCGCGCCGCATCAAGGTCGCGAACGATCTTCGCCGCCTGCTCATCTGATGCGCCAGCAAAGAACTCGCTACTGATCAGTACTCGGCTCTCTCGAGCTCCACGCACTTCGCGGAGAAGGGAGTTCCAGTGCCGAATAGAAGGCGGCTTCCCAGTGCTCGGGTGCACGCGCCGTGTGACGGCATAGGCGGCCGTAGACGCCTGCTTCGCTCCACCCGCATACCGGACCCCCTGCTCGCGCATCAACTTCCGGCACGCATGGCAGGCGCTCTGCAGTGCGCTGGTCCCTGTCTTTGGTGGACCAATATGGAGAAGTCGGGTCCGCTCAGGGAGTGAGTTGCGCGCGTCGCTCATTCGTCCTTCTTGTGGTCACGGCCGCCCATAAGTCTCTGGAGAGGCTGCCGAATCCGTATATTCGCACGGCGAAATACCTCGCGCATTAGCTGCGAGCCAGTTGCACGGCGTAGCCATGAAAAAGGTAGCGTTGATGTTGGCGCAGGAGGAAGATCGCCTCGCGCAATCCCAGAACTAAGAATGGCGCCGTAAGCGGTCCATCCAGCGAGATCCACAGGCACATGAAGCATATCTGCACCGGGGCCGGAGCTAGAGGCGGCAGCAGAATCTTTACTCTGCTGCTCGGGTGCGAGCCAATTGAGATCACCGATGATGCGCACACCTTCATCACGAATCGCATCCACCATGCCGCGCCCTACGTCACGTGCCTCCCGTATTGCCCACTCTGGCAGAGTGATCCGTGACTCGCCCGGGTGCGGAACTCGCTTCCGCTTGATAACTTCCGATGGGGAGATCATGAAACGCACATGGTCTGCAAGCTCTTCCAGTCCTTGCTCTTTAAGCAGGGAGTACATTGCTCGAACTGACTCAGCCTCCTGAAGCGTCATTGATCGGTTGATCAATCGCTCGTCCGTGATGAGCGTCCCAGCGCTCAAGCCAACTAGCTCTTCAACTTTTCGGTAAAGGTAAGACTTGTCACTCTCGTCAAGCACCAAGATGGTGACGCGCTCTCTCCCAAATCGCTCGACCCATCGATGCACCAGCTGATCGTGGCGGTGCCTAATCCAGAATCTACGAATGCTCTCAATTTCAACTTCATTGTCAAAGGCACTTCTTAGCCACTCGTCAATTGACGTGGTCACTACGCCAGCTTGCACAAACTGTTGCCACTGTGACGCCATAACCTTCTCAAGGGGTCGGAGGGTGATGAGGATCTGCAGTTTCTCTCTTCCTAGATCACTAACGATTTGTTCAATCACACCCTCTTGCGCACTGCAGAATTCTTCTCCACTGATCACAACGCGCTCGTTAGCGGAAGCGGCGTTTACCTTCTCAACGAGCGAGGTCCAGTGCTCTATGGGTACAGGCTTGGCGCTCGAAAATCTCCTGGTCGGACGCTTGGCCACTGCGAGAGCCGCAAGGTTTGCGTTGAGGTGCTCGCCACCCCAAACGTAATGGACTCCTTGAGTTCGCATCGCCTCACGATTTTTCCCCAGTGCGATCTGCAGCGCCGTAGTTCCGGTCTTATGTGGACCAATATGGAGGAGCCGGGTCCCTGGCGGAAGCAGCAGATCGCTCATCCTGACCTCCTAGATGAATCGGCGCAGGATGCGCCTCGCTTCTGCAGCAACGAAGTTGCCAAGCCTAGACGAGGCTGAGATGCGCTCCGCAAGCATCTTCAGGGTGCTGCGTGCGGGAATAGGCTTCGGCTCACTCTTCTTTCGCGCCAAGCCGCCCTTCACCAGCATGCCTACCGTGAGGTGTGCTGCAAGTTCTGCTGGAATATGGACCTGCTGCGCACCGTTGCTGACGCTAGCGCGCGTCAAGCCTTCAAGGTCTCCTATGACACGGACGCCTGAGGATTTGATTCCATCAACGATTGTTCGAGAAATTTCGCGCGTGCGTTCAGCAGCCCACTCTGGAAGTTGAATCTTCCCTTCTTCTGGACCGGGGTTGCGCTGCTCCTTAAGAAAGAGCGCAGGCCGAATGCTCACACCTTTACGGTAGACGCGTGGGTTGTAACCCTGCTCCTCCATCAGTGTGTAGTACGCGCGCACAATTTCTGTCTCAGCAAGTGTCAGGGATCGGTTAATTGGATTACGATTCGGCGTGAGGGTCCCTTCGCGCAGGCCGGTCAGGCGCTCAAAGGCACGCATGATCAGCTCTGGCTCCCGATCGTCCACCACAATGACGGTGAGGTTCTGCGCACCGATCGGATCTGCCCAACGCTTGATGAGTTGATCGTGTCGATGCCTACGCCAGAAGCCACTCTCGGTACTCTGCGGTTCAGGGTCGAGCGCCTCGTGGAGGAATCGGTCGAGTGAGGCTCGCTTCATATTGTTCTGGATGTACTGCTGCCACTGAGAGGTCAGAATCTTGGCGAGCGGCCGGAGAGTTACCGCAATGTGTAATTTGGCGGGGTCAAGATCTCGTGCGATACGCGCGATCTCCTCTGGATTGCAGTCAGAAAAACCCTCGCCGCTGATTAAGACCCGGTCCGCCGTTGTGTTCTTTGCGGCTTGAACGAGTCCGGTCCAGAGGTGCATTGGCACCGAGTCTGGCGACTCAAGCTTCTGGGTTGGGCGCTGCCTAATGGCACGGGCGGCAAAGTTTGCATTGCGTCGCTCACCGGCAACAAGGTACTCAAGTCCTTGCGCTGGGAGCTTCTCGCGATCCCAGATCAAGGTGTTCTGGAGCGCCGTGGTTCCAGTCTTATGCGGCCCAATATGCAAAAGGCGCGAGCCGACTGGGAGGGTCATCGGGTCGTGCTTTGGCGTGGCCACACCCACGCTATCGCGAGCGCCTCCTGAACCAGCTTCGACCATCAATCCCCCTCTCTGCGACTAACTGTCTGGGTAGTCTAGTCGGCGTCTTCTAGGTACGAAGCCGGATGAACCGAACCCCGAGACGCGCCAGTCGAACGGCAGCGGCCCACGCGCGAACCAGCAGAGCGACGAGCGCAGTCTTCTTCTTATGGGAAGCATCAGAGGAGCCAGTCTCCGCGATCCCAAGGCGGCGCGCTGCGCTCATCAGCATCTTCGCCGTGAGCCGCTCAAGCTCCGCCTCGTCTATCTGATCCACTTGACCCACTCGGCTTTTATTGACTTCGCTCCGTTCTGGCAACCAGTTGAGTTGGTTCAGTTTTCCAATCACGGCAACTCCCGAAGCCTGCATACGCTCAACCATCTCGTGCTGGATCTCACTGACCCGCTCGTAAGACCACGCGGGGACAGCAAGCCGGGCATCATTTTCATTCTCTGGACGCATCTTGCGGAGAATCCTAAGTGCCTTGTGATACCTACTTTGCGCAACGATCCTTTTTCCGAGTTCGCTTGATTCAAGAAGCTCACCGTAGCGTTGCATAATCTGCATCTCTGGAAGGGTCATCGACTGGTTTCTAGTAATGCCAGTAGAGGTGAGGGTCCCTGCGCTGAGTGAGAGTAGCTTTTCAAAATGTTCTAGCAGTGAGCTCTTTCGCTGATCATCGGCAACAACTAGCGTGATGCTATCTCGCCCTACAGCATCTATCCAGCGCTGAAGAAGAGCGTCGTGCCGATGTCGAAACCAAAACTGATGCGGTACCTGAAGCGGTCCAATCTGCTTAACTGGCTCCACGTCTTTCAGTGTCGTCTTGAGCCACTCGTCAAACTCTAGACTTAACCATGCGCCATGAAGATCCTGCTGCCACTGTGACGGCAGGATTTTTCCCAGTGGCCTCAAGGTAATGACTACTTGAAGTCGGTCTAGGCCAAGATCCTTAACAATCTGTTTGATTACTAGCGATTCAGAAACTGCGAACGCTTCAGCACTGATTGAAACCAGTTGATTAGGGTGCGCTTGTGCTTGGCGTACAAGCGTCGTCCAAACGTTATAGTCAACCGGCGCACCTGCAGAGCCACTTGAGGGGAGCCGCTGGACCGCTCGGGCCGCATGGTTTGCAGTTTCGTCACCGTCCGCAACTAGATTGATGACGCCTTGCTCTTCAAGCTGCTTACTTGCGGCGAAGAGTGCTGCCTGCAACGAGGTAGTCCCAGTCTTATGCGCACCAATATGCAACATGATCGAATTAGTCGGAAGAGCCTTGGTGTGTTCCTCGCTACTCATCTGTCAAGTATGCTGCATGTATGCGCCTCACCAGCCGAACGGACTACGCGCTTCGGGCAGCCATGGAGTTGGCTGCTGCTGCGGGGCGCCCCCTCACCACCGCAGAGCTCGGAAAGAGCCAGACGATCCCCTCCTCCTACCTTGGCGCCGTCCTTGCTGAACTCCGTCGAGGAGGCATCGTGACGGCACGCCGCGGGCCAGAGGGAGGCTGGACGCTTGCGAAAAGCGCGAAGGAGATCAGCCTCGCCGACGTGATTCGAGCGGTGGACGGCACGCTCGCAAACGTCGCTGGCACTCGCCCAGAGAAGCTCGCCTACAAGGGTGCCGCAAAGGGGCTGAGGTCAGCGCTGGTCGCCGTGCGCGCCGCTGAACGTGAAGTCCTTGAAAGCATCTCCCTCGCCGACGCCGTGGGTGAGCGATTCAGCGCCCGCGTCAAGCGCCTCCTCGACGACCCGAAGGCCTGGCGCTAAGCGTCTCTCATTCGGCCCTCGGCGGGACTTGCGCTTTCCAGCAACTGCCCCTATTCTCACCATTGTTTAGTGAGAATTACCTCTTGTCGATCAGCGGCGAGATGGAGAAGGGAGTGACATGCAGACACTGATCTTGGTCGCAATCGCGGGGCTTGCAGCACAGCTCGTTGATGGCTCGCTTGGCATGGGGTATGGACTCACCTCGTCGACGCTACTCATTTTCGCTGGGCTTACACCGGCGATGGCCTCTGCATCGGTGCACCTAGCTGAGGTAGGGACCACGGCACTCTCTGGAGTCGCCCATCATCGATTTGGCAACGTGGACTGGCATATTGTCCGTCGCATCGCTGTCCCTGGTGGAATCGGCGCCTTCCTTGGCGCAACCCTCCTCTCTTCGCTCTCCACAGAATCGGCTAAGCCTCTTGCAAGCACCCTCCTCTTTGCACTTGGTATCTATGTGCTTCTCCGCTTTCTCCTTGGGAAGGCGCGCGTTGAGCGAAAGGGTCGGCCTGGCACGAAGTTTCTCGTGCCGCTCGGATTACTCGGCGGATTCATCGATGCGACAGGCGGCGGCGGGTGGGGACCAGTCACGACCCCGACACTTCTCGCTGATGGTCGCCTAGCACCGAACCGTGTGATTGGAACGGTGAGTGCAAGCGAATTCCTTGTGGCGCTTTCAGCAAGCGTTGGATTTTTTGCCGCACTCGGCAGTGAAGGCGTAAAGCTAGAATTCGTCTTTGCCCTCCTCGCAGGAGGCCTCATCGCAGCGCCGATCGCAGCCTACATGGTGCGCCACCTTAACTCCCGCCTTCTCGGCGTGATCGTTGGTGGATTCATCTGCTTCACCAATGCACGGGTGTTGATGGGGGCGGCTGGCATCAAGGGTGACGCCTTCCTTGCCATCTACGTTGGGATCGTCGCCGTCTGGATCTCCGCAGTCTTCATGGCTGTCGTTAAAGTCCGCAAGGAGAAGGAGCAGAAGTCCGCTTGACGTTGACAATCTCTTCGATTTCACCCACCTTCTCCGTATGGCTGAAGCGATGAGCACGCTAGGGGACCGAGTCATCCATATCGGAGCGCCAAAGTGTGGCTCAACTGCGCTCCAATCGGCCTTCTACCAGAACCGAGCTGCGCTCCGTTCAGAAGGTGTGACGTATATCGGTGAGAGTTCGCATTGGATTAGCGCGGCCAAAGCGGTTGCTGAGGTTCCAGATCGGATTTCAGGGAAGAACCCCCCGATCTCGGAGTGGGAGCGCCTCGTCCGAGAGGTGAGCGCGGTTACGTCTGGCACTGCGCTGATTAGCAGTGAATGGTTCTCTGCGGCTAAAGAGGGCAGCGTTGAACGAATCGTTAATGACCTTGATGCGAAACGGCTGCACGCAGTACTCGTAATTCGCCCCCTCACTTCAACCCTTCCATCCGCGTGGCAGCAAGGACTAAAGCTCGGAGGAAAGCAGGGTCTTTCGGAATGGCTCGATACGATCCTTAACAACGCAGAAGATCCTCGAAGCAAGCGTGTGTGGTCAAAGCATCGATACGACCGTATTGCCCAACGTTGGATAGCAGCGCTCGGGAGAGAACGCGTAACAGTTGTCGTGGCGAATGAGAGTGACCCTGCCTTTATCTTTACTGCATTCGGCCAGATTCTTGGCCTCACGCAGGGGACGCTTTCTGCCCCACCAAAGCGAACAAACCCTTCGCTTTCTGCATTCGAGGCTGATGCGCTAGCAGAGCTCAACAAGATCTACTTTCAGCGCGGTGGGTCAATGTACGCATACAGATCTGGAGTCCTGCGCACGTTTGACGGCTACGTCAACAGTTTGCGCGGTGGCGCAATCCAGCGAAGCACGATCCCGGCAACAGCGTTGCCAGCGGTTCAGGCCCTGAACGTTGCGATTGCAGCAGGTGTTTCGAAGCTGGGCTGCCGCGTGATCGGCGATCTCGATCGCTTTGCGCACGCACAGCAGGACACTGATGCCAGTACTACGGTGGGGGCATCCGTCGCTGAGCAGCGATCCGCTGATGTTCGAAGTGCCGCAGGAATGATGTACGCCTTAATGATCACCACTGGTATCGCAGAGACTGCGACGCCGCTGCCCGGATTTGGAAAGCGACGCTCGCTCCTCTACCACCAGGCGCGTTCACTCTTTAGCCGCACTAAGCGGGCGCTCCTCGCAGCGATCGCGCGCCGTCTTCCGTAGCCGCTCAGCGGGCTTCGCTGGCTAGCTGCCCGCCCTGCGTGAAAGCCTGCGGAGAATCTTCGTCACAGCACGTGTTGCGCTCGTCTTCTTTTGTCCAGGCTGCAGCTTTCCATCAGCTTCGAGTTCTGCAACCATTTGCTGCGCCGCACTTTCAATCTCATCTATATCCAGCGGTGTTGCTCCAGGTTTTGGCGCGTTCGCCTCAAGAAGGAGACTCGGATCACCAATGATCCGCACTCCAGACGCGAGAAGGCCATCGTGAATCTTTTGAGAGGTTTCTCGAACTCTCTCTACGGCCCAGGCAGGAATCACAATTTTGGTATCGGTTGAGCGCCTTGGGCGCTGCGCAAGAAGCCGTCGCTGAATCTGCCGACTACGAACTCTCTCAGCGAAGATCAGTTTGCGTTGCGACAGAATCTGTTGCACCCTCAGAATGATTGCGATCTCCTCCGCGGAAAGCGAGGGGTTGCTCTTCCCATCAACTGGAAGCAGTGTGCCGTCAGTCAGGCCGAGCATCCCCTCAAAGGCACGTAGCAGCACACGGTGATCGCGGTCATCACCAATCACAACCGTGACTCGATCGGCTCCCACTTCGGCAGCCCAGCGCGTCACAAGTTCATCATGGCGATGCCGAAACCAAAATGGATGCGGTATCCCAAGCAACATCGCAATTTTTCTAAGTCCTTGGGGCTTCAGCGTCCAGCGAAGCCACTCATCAAATGATCCAGACGTAAAACTGCCGCGAAGATCAAGCTGCCACTGTGAAGGGAGCACCTTCGCCAACGGCCGAACCGTCACAACAACATGCACCCGCTCTCTCCCAAGGTCGTTGAGTAGCGTACGAATCTCTCGCTTTTCGCAGAATGAGAACTCTTCGCCGCTAACGATCACCCGCCCTGCGGTGGATGCCCGAACGCGCGCAACTTGGTCCTCCCACTCTTCGTACTCAACGATCTCGTCAGGGTTTTTGAAGGGGAGGCGTAGCAGGGAGCGTGCAATGCGATTCGAAGCGAGCCGGCCCTCAGGCGCACCGTAATAAACACCCTGGCGGAGGATCTCCTCACGATTCGCCCGGATTGAGTTTTGTAGGCTCGTAGTGCCCGTCTTGTGGGGACCGATGTGCAAGAGGCGCGTCCCCTCTGGCATCAGCAAGGCGCTCTCGTGTGGTGAGGGTGGTGGCCCTTCAGTGCTCATGTGCAGATTGTACAGAGCCGCGCCTCTTGGCTCTGCCCTCGTGCTCGCACTTGTATACTTCCTCTATGCGTCAACGAATCCTCCTTGCGGCGCTCATAGTCATGCTCGCAGGCTGCGCGGAGCAGCAGGCGCTCATTGACGACTTCGCTCGGCCAAAGCCCATCGCAGCTGGCTCCTCGGTTGACTGCACACAACTGGCACGAGACACGGACCTCCACGGTTGTGACCTCTCCGGGAAGGATCTCGCTGAAGTCAACTTGTTCAACGCCAACTTGGCTGGCGCAAACCTCACAGGGGCAAAGCTCAAAAACGCGGATCTTCGATTCGCCAACCTTGAAGGCGCAAACCTCACCGATGCTGATGCGCACGGCGCCAACCTACACGGCGCCAACCTCAAGGGGGCCATCCTCTTCCGCGCCGACATCCACAGCGCCGACATGCACGGCGTTGACCTCACAGGAGCCGACTTACGGGCGGCCTTTATGTCTCGTACCCTCTTGTTCAACGCAACGCTCGATAGTGCCGACCTGACTGGTGCATGGATGGAGGGTGCCAACCTTTATCAGGCGTCGCTGAAGAATGCGATTCTGCGGAACTGCTACCTGCGCAACGCATTCCTATCGGGCGCTGACATCAGCGGTGCTGACTCGTCTGGGTCGATTCTTGAGTACGCAGTAATGCCGGACGGATCAATCCATCCGTAGCAAGATCTACGGCGCTAAGACGCTCGTTGAGGCTGAGTATTTTGTGAGACTCGAATATCCGTTGGCCGCAGTCACCCCAACAAGTAAGTACGTCCCAGTGACGAGTGAGCTGAGGCGATAGCTACTCCTCGTAGCGCCAGAAATCGCGCTGCATGTGCCGTTGAGTGAGCCCCCGCCGGTCATCACTCGCTCGCTACAGGAATACCACTGATATTGATAAGACATCTTATAGCCGCTGGTCCATTTCCCTGACTTCGCGCTCAGGTTTCCGCGCGCGCGGATTGTTCCACTAACCGTTGGAAGCGTGCTATTTGTGATCGCCATTTTTGTTGAGATTTCTCCCGCATACTGGAGCGACTTAAGCGCATTAACTGCCCCGGTTCCGCAGCCGAGGGTAGAGCAGGCGCCACTAGATTTCACCAGATACCAATCCTCATCGTTAGCTTTGCCGTAAGCCGACCATGAGACGAGCTCCCAGTAAGAGGATTTCAACACGTTCCTTGAGACCTTGGCGCATGGGTCACCATCAAGCACGAGATACGCCATTGAGCTAACAGCCGTTGGCGTGCAGGGAAGCTCTCCGTAGTACTCAATTGGCCAGTTTGCTGACCAATATGCAGACCAATCAAATGCAAGGACTTCACTTGGCGTAAGGCTGACTCCGACATCAATGAACCCGTCAAGAAAGCCAAAAGCGAGCAGCCAGTTTGTCATCCAGCTTAAGTCCTTGTAGTCGACATTGTTTCCACCTTTTTCAAAGTATTGACCGTTCTTTGATGTCATCGCCGAGATGACTACGGAGGCTGGAAGGCTTGGGTATTCGGCACGAATAAGTGCAACTACGCCTGCAACATGCGGCGCAGCCATTGAGGTGCCTTGATAGTGCGAGTAGCCATAGTTTTCCTCAAAGTCGAATTCATCTGAGGAGATGGTTGAAAGAATCTGTCCATCAACATCCCACTCGTTCCATGAAGTGCACCAAATGCTCGGGGCTCCGATCCATCCTGGGACACCAGCGTCACTAAGTGAGGTTGTGCCGAATGGGCAGCCGCCCGGGTAGTCAGCACTTGGTGTAACTGCGGGCGCGTAGTTATCGTCTCCGCCAGGCGCCGCAAGATCGACCACTGGACCAACATTCGTGTACGGCGCAGGGGCGCCGGTTGGACCGAGCGCCGCTACCGTGACCGCGTCAGCGCAGCTGGCGGGAGAAAAGTTTCGCGCGTCGTCTGACTCGTTACCCGCAGCAACGACCGTAATCGTTCCCACGGCAAGTGCGTCGGTAATCGCATCACCCATTACTGAGTCGCAATCTGGGCCCCATCCGCCAAGTGAAAGGTTGATGACGTCCGCTGGATTGCTGTTTGCTGGCACGCCTGAAACAGAGATGCCAGCTGACCAGCGAATTGCATCTGCAATATCAACGTCATCACCACCGCACTGCCCAAGTACGCGCACTGGCAAGAGTGAGGCGTCCGGGGCAATCCCTGTAATCCCTATGGCGTCAGATTGCGCAACGATTGTCCCAGCTACGTGAGTGCCGTGCCAACTGCTAGAGGATGAACTTTCACCTCCGCACGCCTCCTGGGCTTCATCGTGAGCGGAGTTGCCATTGTCAATTCCGTCGCCAGGATCAGTGGGATCGCTGTCCCTATCAGGCGTAGCATCGTTGTCAAAATAGCTAACAAAGTCGTAGCCAGGCAGGACGTCCAGTCCGGCAAAATCTGGATGGCTTGGAAGGAACCCTGTATCAAGAACTGCCACAACAGCGCCAGAACCTGTGCTTAGTGCCCAGGCATCTTCCACATTCAGGCCGGCTGGGTTGGAGTTCTTGACGTACGGACCAAGATCCCACTGTTCGCCGCTAACGTAGTCAGGGTCGGTAATCGTTTGAGCGCGATAAATGTCAATGCGCTCTAAGTTCACGCCTCGCCCAAGGAGCTCTGCTCGCTTCTCGTTGAAGCCGGTCTCGTCTAGCGGCGCAGAGAAACGAATGCGCGCACTCCCTCCTGCGGCTGACGGTGATTGATCTGACTGAATGGACACGATGCCTTGGAGTCCAGAGAGTGACCTTAGGTTGCCTGTGACGCGATAGACGTTACGCAGGTACTCAGCCTGTTTGGGATTGCTGATTGTCCTGATCTCCACGGCTTGGGTCGAGCTTGGCGCCACGCCGAGAAGTAGTGCGGCGGAGAGGGCGACTGAGGCTGCACGACGTAACGTCTTCATGGGCGCACCATAACAGCAATAGGGTGGCAAATACGATGAATCTTTTAATTGGTCTTCGCTCTTTTCGCCACGAGGGGGGACGGGTGTGTTTAGCGACCACCACGCGTGATCTCTCCACCCCCAATGCGCTGTGCAACCCAGACTGGGATCACAGAGACAAGGACGAGCAGCAGCGCGACCACGTTGACCACAGGGAGCTGATATGAGCGTTGGAGCTCGCTGAACACCCAGATTGGGAGGGTGCGCGTGCCCGGTCCGGCGGCGAAGAGGGTGACGATCACTTCATCAAACGAGAGAGCGAAGGCGAGGAGCCCTCCCGAGAGGAGGGCGGTGCGCATCCCTGGCAGCGTGATGCGGCGGAAGGTCATCCATGAGTCGGCGCCAAGGTCTGCAGAGGCCTCCTCTGGACTGCGTGGGAGTCGTCGCAGACGTGCCACCACATTGTTATAAGCAACCACAACACAGAAGGTGGCGTGGGCGATCACGATGGTGTGGAGGCCAAGATCAATACCAAAAAGCTTAAAGCTGCTTTGCAGTGAAATTCCTGTCACTACGCCGGGGAGTGCGATCGGGAGGACAAAGAGGAACGAGATCGCGTTTTTTCCAAAGAAACTGTACCGCTGCATTGCGAGTGCCGCGAGTGTGCCAAGGATCAGCGCGAGCAGGGTCGAGATGGTTGCCACCGTGAGCGAGTTTGCCAGTGCGTCTCTGATCGCGGGACTCCCCGCCGCCTCACCAAACCAGTCCAACGTGAAGCCACTCGGTGGCCATCCGCCGAGAGGGCTCGCATTGAATGCGTACACCGCAAGGATCACTAGCGGAAGGTAGATAAAGACCATCACGGCGCCAGTGAAGATTCGTAGGACAGCCCGAACCAGCAGCGACTCAACCATGCTGACTCCCCCGCCGCATCAGAGCGACTCGAATGCGCCAAGGCGGCGCGCAAAGAGGAGGTAGCCAATCATCACAATGATCGGCACGAATGAGAAGGCCGCCGCAACGGGGAAGCTGCCGAGTGCTGAGTTGTCATAGATCACGTTGCCAATGAACTTTGCGTCTGAAACAAGATCAGGGACGATGTAGTCGCCGATGCTCAGCGAGAAGGTAAAGATGGAGCCGGCCGCCAGAGCGGGGATCAGCTGCGGAAAGATGACGCGACGGAACGTGATCCAACCGCGACCTCCAAGGTCGGCGGATGCCTCAAGCAGCGAGTTTGGAATTCGCTCAAGCCCCGCATACACCGGAAGGATCATGTACGGAAGCCAGAGGTAGGTGAGAACAAGCCACGAGTTTGCGATCTCCGTCAGTCCAGGCCCCTCCAGCCCGAACGGTGAGATCGCCCAGCCGAGCAGGCCATTTGTCTGAAGGATGGTGCGCCAGGCGTAGATCTTGACGAGATACGAGGCCCAGAGCGGCATGGTCACGGCGACAAGGAGGAGTGCGCGCTTTCGCGGCGAGGCGATTCGTGCCATGTAATACGCCACTGGGAGCGCAATTGCCGCTGCAGCAATGGTCACGAGGAGTGCGATGCCGATCGTGCGTGCGGCAATCGTGAAATAGACAGGATTGCTGAAGATCTGTGCGAAGGCATCGAGCGTCCAGTTAAACGGCTCGACCTTCCCAGTGAACGAGTCCTTCGACCAGAAGGCGTGCATCAAGAGGATGAGGAGTGAACCGAGATAGACAATGCTGATCCAGCCGAGCGGGCCGGCGAGGAGCGCGCCCAAGGTTGCACGTGGGTGTCGGTTGAACCAACCGGTGATACGCCGAATCATGATCGCGACGCCTGTGAATAGAAAAGGCGGGGCCCCCCGAGATGCATCATCTTCGAGGGGCCCCGTCCAGGTTCAGCGCTAGCTACGAGTCTCAGTTGCCGCGCAGCGTCGTCCATGCCTCAACCCAATCGTCTTGGGTCTTGCAGGTCGTTGCTGCATCGGCATCGTCGCAGTCTTCCCGCGGCGTCGTCCGGTACCAAATGCTCTCCCAATACGCTTCGTCGCTCGCGTGGGTCAGCTCGCAGTGACCCGGGGCGATCGTCTCAGCATAATCACACGCAGCTTCGCTCGTGGCGGCCTCACCGAAGAAGACCGTCGCTTGGCCGTTCGCCTCAGCGGACATCATGTGATTCATCCAGAGGTACATGCAGTTTGGATTCGCGGCCTTTGTTGCCATCATCCAGGTGTCTGACCAACCGGTCGACCCTTCTGCTGGCATCACTGTCTCGACCTTCGGCGCAGTTGTGTCGCCGCCGAGAACGTTTGCCATGAACTGCCATGTGGTGCCAATCACGAGATCGCCGCTTGCAAAGCCGGCAACCTGGTCGGCATAGCTACCCCAATAGATCACCCCAAGATCTCGCTGCTTCTCAAGCAGGTCAATCGCGGCGGCGAACTGCTCTTCGTTGAGCTGGTATGGGTTCTTGATGCCAAGCTCTGGTCGCTTTGCCATCAGGTGAATTGCAGCATCAGCAATATAGATTGACGAATCGTAAATGCTGATCTTTCCATTTACAGCAGCGGTGCCGTCCCAAACCGCATCCCATGAAGTTGGGGCGGTGGTTACGACATCGGTGTTCCACATCAAGAGGTTTGGTCCACGGCCGTGTGGCACGCCATACGGCATGCCGTCCTTGGAGTTGTGCGCCTGATTCTTCAGGCCACTAAACACTGCCGCGTAATTTGAGAGCAGATCAACATTCACTGGCGCAACGTCACCAGCCGTCATCAGTCGAACTGACGCGTCGCCAGAGAACGAACCACCGTCATACTGCCCCGACTGGAGCAGCTGAACGCCGTTGTTTGAATCGGTCATCGCGGTAACGTTGACCTTGCAACCAGTCTCTGCTTCGAACGGATCAACCCAGTTGAAGCCTTCGTACTCTCCGCGCTCTGCGTAGCCTGGCCAGATAATGAGGTTGAGCTCGCCCTCGGCCGCACCGAGCGCTTCAAGCCAACCGGCCGGCTTCTCATCACCCGATGGCGCGGCGCTCTCGCTGGTGCTACCACCGCATGCGGCCACCAGGAGTGCGAGCACTGCCAACAGGGTTACTCCCTTGAATCGCTTCATGTTTCCTCCGCTACCTACGCTGGAGCCACCTGCGGATCTTCCGCAAGGGTCAGCACGTGTACCCGCTTCCACGTGAGTCGGACCGCCCGACCCTGCGCGGAGAGCGCTTCCATTGACGACTCCTTCAGGTTCTGCTGGGTCACCATCAGGTCGCCGCCCATGTCTAAGGCAATGATAAAGCGTGTTTCGGCTCCTAGGTAGACCACCGTTCTGATCTTGCCGAGCGCCGAATGCTCGTCCGCACCCACCTTGTCCGTAGGTTCGCCGAGGCGGATCTTCTCTGGCCGAATCGCAAAGCGCCCAGCCTTGCCGAGGAGCGCCTGTGCCGCCTCCGCGGCGATCAGGTTAGAGCTCCCCACAAAGCCGGCCACGAAGGCGGTGAGAGGGTGTTCGTACACCTCAGCCGGCGCACCGATCTGCTCAATACGGCCGCGATTGAAGACGGCGAGACGATCGCTCATCGTCAGCGCCTCCTGCTGGTCGTGGGTGACGTAAATGAAGGTGATGCCAACCTCACTCTGGATCGCCTTCAACTCAATCTGCATCTCTTCGCGCAACTTCAGATCAAGCGCGCCGAGTGGTTCGTCCAGAAGTAGGACGCGCGGACGATTGACGAGCGCGCGTGCAAGCGCAACGCGCTGGCGTTGGCCGCCGGAGAGCTGTGCTGGGCGGCGCGAGTCGTACCCCTCAAGGCGCACCATGCGCAGCGCCTCCTTGACGCGCACCGCGCGTTCAGAAGATGGAACGTGACGCACCTCAAGTCCGTAGGCAACATTCTCCGCAACGCTCATGTGCGGAAAGAGGGCGTAATCCTGGAAGACGGTGTTAACGTCGCGGTCAAACGGCGGAAGATCGGTGACATCTTCGCCGTGAAGGAAGATGCGACCAGAGGTTGGTCGCTCAAAGCCAGCGATCATGCGCAGCGTGGTCGTCTTTCCGGAACCGGATGGGCCGAGCAGCGAGAAGAACTCGCCGTCTCTCACCTCAAGGTCAATCCCAGCAACCGCGGCAGCGTCACTCGCTCCGCCGAATTGCTTCGTGATCCCCTCCAGCCGAATCGCTGGCACGCCGTGACTTGTGGCTCCCATGGCGGAGAGCGTATCAGGCGGGGTCGGTGATTCCAAACTGCATCGCGGCGAGTGAGGCGTAGAGGCCGCCCGCGCGGCGCAGCTCGTCATGGCGGCCGCGCTCCACGATCACGCCGTGGTCGAGGACGAGAATCTGGTCGGCAGAGGCAACGGTGCTGAGGCGGTGCGCAACGGCAATGGTGGTGCGACCGCTCATGGCGCGCTCGAGCGCCTCTTGTACGTGGCGCTCGGATACTGAGTCGAGCGCCGACGTTGCTTCGTCAAGGAGCAAGATCGGCGGATCCTTCAAGAGAACGCGCGCAATGGCCAAGCGCTGCCGCTCGCCACCAGAGAGCTTGTAGCCGCGCTCTCCAACAATCGTCTCAAGTCCCTGCGGTAGCTCGTGAACACGGCCATCAAGTGAGGCACCCTGAAGTGCCGCCCAGAGCTGTTCGTCTGTTGCATCTGGTCGCGCGTAGCGCAGGTTGTCGCCAATGCTCGCATGCAAGAGGTGCGTCTCCTGTGTCACCACACCGATCGCCTCGCCAAGCGACGAAAGTTTGATCTGCCGCACGTCGCGTCCATCAATCAGCACGCTGCCACTCTTCGTATCCCAGAAGCGCGGGATGAGGCTGAGGATCGTGCTCTTCCCAGAACCCGATGGACCGACAAGCGCCGTCAGGCTTCCCGGTTCTGCACTAAACGTGATCTCTTGCAGCGCAAAGGTGTCGCCGCGCGCTGATGTTTCTGCACCTGGCGGCTGCGGATATCGGAACGAGACGTTGCGTAGCTCTAATCCGCCACGCACCGAGGCGCGCTGCAACGGCGCAGCGTCAGGCGCGTCAACGATCTCGGGCACAAGATCAAGGTACGCAAAGATGCGCTCGAAGAGTGCGAGGCTTCCACCGATCTCCACCTGGAGGCCGAGGAGCGACGCAAGCGGGAAGAAGAGGCGGCTCTGCAGTGTGGTGAAGGCAACAATGTCGCCAATGGTTGGCGCATCTGGCGCACCAGTTGCCGCGAGTGTGCCAGCAACAAAATAGACGAGTGCTGGGATGCCGCTGAAGACGACCTGCACCACAACACCAACCCAGCGGCCGGTAAGCGCCTGTCGTAGCTGCAGCGTTGCAAGATCACCCGAACGTTGCGTGAAGCGCTCGGCCCCCGCTTCAGCACGACCGAACGACTTTGCCAGGAGCGCGCCACCAACGGAGAGGTGCTCTTCGGCGATCGAGGTGAGATCGGCGAGCGCACCCTGTACTTCGGCGCTCGCCTTGCGTCGCGCCGCAGATGCCTTTGACGTGAAGTAGAGGAAGATCGGCGCAACAGAGAGGCTCACCGCCGTCAGACGCCAATCAATGAGCGCCATGGCAACGAGCGTTGAGAGCACCACCGCAATGCTTGAGGCAAGGTTCGCCGCCGCATCAGATACAACCGACTGCACGCCAGAGACATCGTTGGTGAGTCGGCTCTGGATTTCGCCAGTGCGCGTCTCCGCAAAGAATCGGATCGACATCGCCTGCACATGCGTGAAGAGCGCATTGCGCAAGTCGCGCATTACAAACTGTCCAACCGATGCGGTAAGCCACGCCTGCGCCAGACCGATCCCGCCGTTGATGATGGGAACGATCACCATCAGCCCTGCGTAGATAGCGAGAAGGACAATATCCTTCTTTGGAATCGCGTCATCAATGAGCAGCTTCAGTAGGTACGGGTTGGCGAGACCAAGGATGCTCGAGCCAAGGATCGCGACACCAATAACGGCGAGCCTGCTGCGATACGGTCCGAAGAAGCGTGTTGCGCGGCGAAGGAGCGGTAGTGCAGCGCCAACCGGCTTCGTTGGCCCCGTTGCGTCACCACCAAACGGGTGTCCGCCACCTCTTCCTGGTCCTATGCCGCCGCCCATCAGTAGGAGAGTCGCGGACGCAGGTAGGGTGCGGTGGGTTTCATTGAGGGCATTCTACGCTGCCCGAACGGCATCCAGAGTAGACAGCACGCGCGCTCACATCTCAGGGTATTTGCAGGTGGAAGACCTCGTTGCTTTGCTAGTATCCCCTCATGTTTAACGTTGGCGCGTTGGATTGGATGGGAGTTTTTGGGGGGCTCACGAGCTTCCTTGTCATCCTCTATGTACAGAGGCAGCAGCGCATCATCAAGAGTCGCGGTACGCAGATCAGCACCGTCGCCTTTGCCGCACTCGCGGCGTACATCTGGGCCCCCATCGGCTTTCCGAACTCAGAGTGGGCACGAGCGCCACTGGGAACGGATGCCATTCGCCTCATCCCTATCTTGCAATTTGATCCAGAACTTCTGAAGACAGCGTGGCTCCCAATGCAGGTGCTGATTGGCGGGGCGACATACTTTCTTGCCGTGCTCTCACTTTTCGGCGACGCTCGTCGTGCACTCTTTGCCGTCATTGGGATCATGGCGATCGGCCTTGAACTGAGCCAGGCGGCGACGAATCTGCTGAGCGGCCCGATCCCGCCATTCCGCGTAGATATCCACGACGTCTTGACCCGCGGACTCGGTGCGCTTGTCGTCTTCTTACTGATGAAGGGGGTGGCGTCGGCCTGGCGCTGGCGCGTTGGCGTCCGTTCGCGTCAGTACGGCATCCTTGGGTTTATTGATAGCGTGGCGCGCCGAATCTAGCTCGCGCTACAGGCCGCCTTCAACGCCCCAACAAATCGCTCGCGATCCACGCGATACACCACGCGGCAGTTCGGCTCGCGCTTGGTCCCGCCGAGATGGTCAACCATCGACTGGCCGCGCACATGACCTTCACCGAGCATGATCTCTACACGCCGGTGCGCTTCGCTCGTGGCCATGTCTGGCTCGATCGCAACCGCCATCGCAATAGGATCGGGGAGATCAAAGCCGTCAAGCTTCGTCTCGTTCCTACAGAACTCACGCAGCACCTTCTGAATATTTACGCAGAATGCGCCGAGTGGACCGAGCGCGCGGATCTCCGCGGCGAGCGCGTCTGAGATCACCGCATCCGCAACGGAGACGTCCCATCCGACCATCTCTAGCGGCATCCCTGACTCAAAAACGATCTGCGCCGCCTCCGGATCAACCCAGAAGTTGAACTCGGCGAGCGGCGTGATGTTGCCAGGGAGCACGCCGGTGCCACCCATCATCACGCAACGGCGTACCCATGAGGCGAACTTCGGCTCGGCGCGAATCGCGAGCGCAACGTTAGTGAGCGGTCCGAGTGTGACGAGATCCATGGTCCCCGGATTCGCGCGAAAGGCGTTGATCAGCGCCTGCACGCCGTCTGTTGAAGTCGGCGTTCGTCCACCGAGAGGAAGACCGATGTCGCCCATGCCGTCACTGCCATGCACGTTCTGCGCGGTCACAAATGATCGAACGAGTGCCCGTGAGGCTCCTGCATGAATCGGTACCTTTGCCCCACAAATCTCCGCCGTGTAGAGCGCAATCTGCGTTGCCTGATCCAGCGGGACGTTCCCCGCAACCACGGAGATCCCCACCACCTCAACCGCAGGATTCTTAAACGCCATCACCATCGCAACGGCGTCATCAGATGCTGTGTCAGTGTCAATCCAGAATCGTCGCGCGGCCGTCATGGCTAAACGTTAGCGCGGAAGGCGTCGAACTGCCACGGATCGTTAGGAAGTGCATCCGCAACTTCTGGGAAGAGTTCAAGGCGATTCTGGAGCGGCGTCCAGTCAACGGCGCCGGACCAGCGAGTGCCCAGGTAGTTGCGAATGTCGGCGAGCACCTCGTTGTGTGGGAGCTCGTCTGGGACGCGAACCCCTTCGTTCGGGTGACGCAGCAGCCAGCCAACGGCACCGATGACCGAGCCTGCAACCTGCAACGTGGTGGCGGAGTGACCAGCAAGGTTCGCGCGCGCCTCATCAATGGATAGCAGCGAGCCGCTCCACCACGCGTTGAGTGGATGACCGAGGAGCAACACGCCGAGTCGATCTTGACCAGTGGTGATCTCGTTGTTCAGTAGGCGGAAGCGCGCTGGGTGCTCCCAGTTGCGACCGCGCAGCTCGTGAACCGAGGTGATCGCAGAGTCTGATGGGCAGTAGGCGTAATAGACGGTTGGTCGGTAGCGCGCCGCGCCGTCATCGCCACGCACGGTGAGGTGTTCGCTCATCGTGAAGGCTTCGCCGTGACGAATCAGCATGCCGATCGACTCACCGCCGTCGCTCACCGCAGTTTCCAGCGTTGCGCCAGGAACCCAGGTGCGCACCTGCGTCTCCATCCCTGCGCGTTGGATCAGGATCTGATTGCGTGGACCGTCGTCTGTATGCGCAAGGCCACGCGCTGGCATGCTGCGCTCGTGCGTCCCCCAGCCGAGCTCAGCTGGCGCAATCCCCTCTTCATAGAAGCCTTCGCCCGACCAGGTGTTGACGAACTCGCCCACCTCTTTTGGTTTGTCGGTAAGTTGCGTGTCGCGTTCGGCGATCTGAATGATCTTCGTCCCGCTCGCCTCCGCAATCCGCGCATGTGCGCTATCAGCAAGTGCGCGTTCAAGTTCACCCTTCGCTGCGTCGCTGACAAGGTTGCGCTTCAGCAGTTCCGCGCCAAGCTGCTCGAGTGCGAACTTCGCCTCGTGACTCACCCAGCCAGGATTCGCGCCGTGTTCAAGGATGGCGCTCGGGCCGTTGTTGGTCCCCCATGACCGCATCGCTTTGCGAAGTTCCATGTGGCGGTGATAAAGGGTGCGCGACGCGGGCGGCTGCTTCTCAACATCCGCATACGGCTCCCACACTTCAACGCTTGTGTTGAGGTAGCGCACACCTGCGTTGCGGCACCACTCAATGATGACAATCGCATCAATATTCCATGCAAGATCCAGCAGGATGTCGCCGGCGGAGAGCCGTTCACCGAGGAAGCTCGCAAGGTTCTCGCGCGTCACCGCCGCCTGTTCGTACGTCACGCCAGCGGCGATCGAATCAGCGATGCGATGGCGTGTGTCTGTCATCTCCACCACGCGGATGCTGGATGGCGCGATCTTGACGTCGCGAATCAGCAACGGGACGACGGCTTGACCGATGGAGCCACAGCCGAGCACCACCACCCGCGCGGGGCGGGCGGCACCAGGGGCAATGAGCGGGTCGTCTGCAGTCACAAGGGGGCGATAGTAGCGCCTGCGCCCCGCGCGTGCGGGCACGCATGCCTTATGACGCTATGGTGAGCCTATGGACAACGCCTTCCTCCTCTCGGCGGCACTCATCTTTGTGGCGGAGCTTGGCGACAAGAGCCAGTTGATGGCGCTCGCCTTTGCCACGCGCTACCGCTTCTGGCCAACGATGCTCGGGATTACGCTCGCCACGCTGCTCGTCCATGCCGGCTCAGTAGCGATCGGCCGCATCGCCGCGGCGGCGCTCCCTGTAGGTCCGATCAACATCGTTGCTGGACTCGCCTACCTCGCCTTTGCCGTCTGGACGATCCGCGGCGATGAACTCGGCGCGGAGAACGAAGCGCGGGCGCGGCGGGAAGGCCGCTGGGCGGTGCTCGCGATCGGGACCGCCTTCTTCTTGGCGGAGCTCGGCGACAAGACGATGCTCGCCACGGTGACGCTTGCAACAACAAATGAGCCGATCGGCACCTGGCTTGGATCAACGGTCGGCATGGTCGCCGCCGACGCGCTCGCCGTTGGCGCTGGCGCCGTCATTGCACGGCGCGTTTCGCCGAACGCAATCAAGGCGTTCGCGGCGATATCGTTTGTGATCTTTGGACTCTTGCTGATCAAAGAGGGGCTCGGCCAGATCTAGCGCGCTACTCCCCTTCGTACGCTGCGCGAAGTTCCGCTACGACTAACTTATCCATCTTCATCATTGCCGCCATGACGCGCGCGGCACCTTCAGGATCTGGCCCACCGATGTACTGGCCCATATCTCGCGGATTCACCTGCCACGAGAGTCCAAAACGATCCTTGAGCCAACCGCAGCGACCGTGCTCTCCGCCGCCAGCAACGAGTCCCTCCCAGAAGTGGTCGACCTCGGCCTGATCGGCGCAATTGATTTGAAACGAGACCGCTTCCGTAAACTTGAACTGTGGCCCGCCATTCAGGCCAAGGTACGGCACGCCCGAAAGGTTAAATCGCACGGCGAGCACGCTCCCTTTAGTGCCGGCGTGATAATCGCCAGGGGTTCGCACCACCTCGTCTATGGCGCTATTCGGAAAGAGCGAAACGTAGAGCTGCGCCGCCTCCTCAGCGTTGCCATCAAACCAGAGACACGCGTTCGTTGTTGTCATAGACCAATTCTACTCCATGAGCCAGATCACGATTTGCTACGCTGGCCACCATGCTGCTCATTGTTGACGCCCAGGTGAACCAGTTCGAGCCGCCAATGGCGGTGCATGGCGGCCCCGAAATCCTTACGCGATTAAAGAGCCTCGTTGCGCGCGCACGCGCCGCGAACGTGCCCATTGCCTTCATCCAAAACGATGGTGGTGAGATCGACCCTGACTTCCCTGGCACCCCCGGCTGGGAGCTGCACCCAGAGCTCCTCCCCGTCGGCGCCGAGAAGGTCTACCGCAAGACAACCACCGACTCGTTTCACGAAACCGGCCTACTGGGAGATCTGCGCGCCGCTGGCGTCACCGATCTCGTCATTGCAGGGATGCAGTCCAACTACTGCATTGACGCCACCACGCGCCGCGCCGTCACAGAAGGCTTCAACGTCACGCTCGTCTCTGACGCGCACAGCACCTTCTCGTTCACGGAGGAGCCAGCTGCGGCGATCATCCAGGCGCAGAACGAGGCGCTCGGCGCACTCGTGCCGCTCGCCACAACGGCCGAGATCTCCTTCACGTGACCGCACGCAACGAGACGCTCGATCGGTTGCTCCAGCACATGGCGTGGGCGAACGCCGATCTTTTTGAGCGCCTTACCAAACTTCCTGACGCAGCACTCGAGTACACCGCGCCTGGAAGCGAGTGGAGCGTTGGTGCGATCGCGCACCATCTTGTGACCGCCGCGGAGAATTACGCGCAGCGACTGCACGGAGAGCCTCGCGCGCCCGAGCGTGAGATGCCAACGGGTAGCGCCGAGGTCAAAGCACTGCGCGCAGCCCTCGCTACTGCTGAAGCCAAGCTTCGCAGTGCTGCTCAACTGCCCGGAGAAGAGGTGCTTAGCTGGATCTCGTTCAACGGCGAGCCAATGAGCTTCCCGCGCTGGGTGCTCGTAAACCAGGCAGTTCACCACGCCACAGAGCACCGCGCGCAGATCGCTGGCGCACTCGCGGCACACGGGGTCACCGCGATTGATCTCGATGCAATAGATGTCTGGACGCTCTACGGCGAGATCGCAAAGTAGCGTCTAGCCCTCCTTCCGCTGCCGCGCGCTCTCAGTACGCGCGCCAACAGGTACCGTTCCCACGGCGCCGCTGGGGTTGCCCCCTCGGCGATCTATCGCCACTTCGCCGACAAACATCAGCTGCGCGCCGCTTTTTCTCAAGCAGCCCGCGAGCAACTCGCCCGATCAATGTCGCAGCCCACAACGCGCACCTTGACGAAGGCGCGAGCGGCGGCGCGTTTCCGTGCGATCGGTGCGGCTTACATTGACTTTGCGCTGAGCGAGCCACGCCTCTACGCCGCCGCCTTCGCCGAATGTCCGCCGCCAGCCCGTGAAGACAACCCGTCAGCGTGGGGCCTCTTGGCCGAGGCGCTTGACGCTCTGGTGGCGACTGGGGCGATGCCAAAGGGACGCCGTGCCGGCGCTGAAATGGTTGCGTGGTCGGCGGTACACGGAGTTTCGACGCTACTGCTCTCACCCCTCCCGACAACCGCGCCACGTGACCGTGAGAGCGTCATCTCGCAGGTTCTTAGCGGGGTGATGCGCAGCCTGCAGATCACCCCCTGAGCGAGGCGCACCGCTCCGCTACAATCCCCCTCCGGCGCCGATGTAGCTCAGTGGTAGAGCAGCTGTTTCGTATACACTGGCAAGCGGGTTACGGGGCCGTTTTGAGCACAGAAACAGCAGGTTTAGGACTTATCTCCACCCACCGTACCCAACAGAATGCCCAACGGCGCCATGCATACGGCGCGCCAGGAATCCGTCTTCTGGCAAAAGTCTTTTGAACGCTTTTGTACTTGCACTCAAGTCAGATAGGAGTAGAGTCAGTACATGAGCTCAATGAGACGCTTTGCGGGATTAGTTGCGATCATCGGAGGCCTGCTCATCTTGTGGGGCTTTGTATCTTCGAACCCTTTTGAAGACCAGCGGATAAACACGGTTCGACTTGTGCTCTTCTGGTCTGGCGGGGCCGCGATTGTTCTTGGCTTTCAAGGGCGACATGTGATCCTTCAATCACGCATTGGGCGCATTGCCACACTCGCTGTGGTGTTCTTCGCACTTTGGAATGTGCTGTGGGTTTTGCTATCTCTTAGTACCGACTCCCCATTCGGTGGCTCATTCGGACTTGCGGGTTTTGTTGCCGGCTTCCTGGGCTGGCTTGCCGCTTCGATCTATGGTGTTGCGCTGGTCGCCAATCACACATCATTCAAAGGGTTCACGCCACTGGAGGCAGGCGTCACGCGGTTGGCCTCATTCGTGCTGGTATTCGCAGGGCTGGTCGCCACCTTCGGTATGGACCGCCTGGGCCTCACGAGATCTGAACCGTACGGCGAGGCCTTTGGGACGCTTGGTGCACTGGGTGTCGGTGCGGTTGCTCTCTCGTGGCTGTTGATGGGGATAGCGCTCATCGTGGGGGCGCAGCGGCGCACCGAATAGCCCAG
>Ga0222712_10001114_pt1 | contig 34388 bp, 41 predicted proteins | sample C33_657DmetaG_FD_165043 | JGI IMG/M metagenome (GOLD analysis project Ga0222712, IMG submission 165043) | Estuarine water microbial communities from San Francisco Bay, California, United States - C33_657D | ecosystem: Environmental > Aquatic > Marine > Unclassified | place: USA: California...
TATTAAATGTCGACATTAGCAATATTATAGCTGCATCTAAGTCTAATGAATTAAGTTTTGATAACTTGTACTTTTTTAATCCAGATCAGAATGATTTTCTCTCTAACGCTATTACAGGAAATCGGCAGGAAGAACTTCCTCGTGATCCTGATACAGCTAGAAATACGACAGGTATCTCAGCTATTGGATTTACATTAAAGATATTGGATTACATTAAAAAAGCAGTTGACCAGAATATTACTCAAGATGATAATACATATCCTAAAAAAATATTTTTAAATATTCCAGAGGTTAAACATGCAGATACTCAACCACATCTTAAAACATACTTAAAAAAAGAAGATTACGATACAATTTTAGAGTATGCTGTATCAAATGGATTTACAGTAATTAATCCATGGGAACTGACATTTAAACAACAAGTTCTTCATGCAAGAAATGCTGAGGAAATACTTACAGTACCTAGTAGCAATGCTATTCATTCAATGTGGGGCGGGGATAAAAGTAGATTCATCTACTTCAACCCATATACTTTCCATTTCTTTGCTTTCGACTATATCATTAGACACTATGCAAAGAATAATGAAATAATTTATGGGCAGTCTAAGGATCAGCTATTCATGGGGGCATTTAACCAGTTAAAAACTCTACATATTAAGCTTATATAGCTCTATTGGGAGAGTATGTTTAATATCTCAGGGTCCCGCTTTATTATATCAATTACCGTTCGGCTATTTAAATCAATATTATTTACCTGCTTGTATCTGATGCCCAGATCTTGAGCCATTGAGTAGTGCCATGGGTGATACTCCCCAAAGTTTCTTAAAACCTGATTACAGGCCTCTGAGAAGGCATCTGGGCTTATGTCACCAGACTCTAGATCTGCTCCAATATCCATAACCCTTTGGTTTACATCCAGACCATTTACTTGGAAGAATTTAGTCTTAATTTCTACTACATTGGATTTATATCTATCCATAAATATCATATTCTGCAAAGCACTGCTAGATATGGATACAAGTGTCTTAACTTCACTAAAATATCGAATGTTCTCTTCTATTGAGCACCCGCCGACGCACTTGACCTTTTTATGGGCCATATTATCATTATGTAAAGTTGTATACTCTATACACTCTTCTTTATGAAATTGAAATCCTGGCTCTATGCACTCAAATCCATAAGACTGTAAAAACTCTTCTAGCTCGTTTTCGTTATATATTCTTTTTGTTAAGACATCTTGCTCAATTAAGGCTTCACATATACTGCCGTACCCTTTATCTGAATATATAACCTCTCTAGGCATATCCAAAGAAACAATAGGGGTATTTGTATTTCTAAGCAGATATCTTGGCGTCTTCCATTTGCCAAACCACAAGCTTTTAGTCGCATATACTTTTCTCCAGGGCTCTACAGATCCTTTAAATAAGTATTCATTAATTCTTTTTAGATCATAGTCATAGTCAAGATTGGTTGCCCAAAAATTATCAACTTCGTAGATTGTTGGCTGATCATTAAAAATGTAATCTTTAACATTAAAATCAACCATCAGCCTTTCTGTAAAACTTTTGTAATACGGATCTTGTGGTGTAAAGGTTCCATCAATATGGGACCCTAGTAAAAAAATTTTTGAGTCTGTTAAATTTCTATCTTTGATATAAAATAAAGCTTTAAACAATCTATAATAGTATTGATGCCAGACATGTCCAAATTGAGATATTAAATATAGCGCTGGCTGACTTAAGAAAAATTTTACGCTATCAGATAAATCTGTTATATGTTTATACTCTACCTTATCGTATTCCTCCCAGCATTTAGTATGGATATTTGGGCTTATATCTAATTGATGATGTGGGCAAGTGTTGGGGGAAGAAAAATACTCTTGAATCTTTTCGTAGTCTTTTGTAATAAATAAAACTTTGCCACCAAAAGTTACGACAAAATGCTTTTCTTTATAAAAAGATCTCTTATCAAATGCCATTAAACAATGATAGCATATTATGGTATAATGTTAGTAATATGATTCCTTCAAAATCACAATATGCACTAATCAATAGTTTTCCTAGATCTGGTTCTACTTTTTTGCACTCCGCACTGGATAAATACCATGCTCAATTTACATTTGTAGAAGAAGATGAAGAATATCTTGATAGATACTGTACGCTACATACTGCGTCGCTTCCTCATGTAATTGAAAACCCATTGATTAAAACTATGTCAATATTAAGAGACCCATACGATGCAATAACTTCCCTGCTATACACAAAGTATAAGCATATTGGAATGCAAGAGTTCAGACAAAGCGATATATTGTTTTATGCAAATATGTATTTAGAATTTACCACTGCAATTGAAAAAATGAACGGTTCTGAAAATTTTATAGCTATAGATTTTAATGAGATGATAGAGAACCCATCTGCAGTATGCGAAAGAATTATAGCTAAATTTAATTTATACAGGAATAAACCTTCTAAAATTACAAATGAAGATCTTGTAATATTAGTTAAACAACAAATGATAGATTCTGGTCAACTATCTTCTGAGTCCAGAGGATCTGTAGAAGTAAGTTTTATGCCAGAGAAAAAAGATCCTTTTAGAAATACATTCTCTGCTTTGGTTAAGGAATCTAAAAAAGAAATTGATCCAGCTTTTAAAGCTTATAAAAAAGTTTTAAAGAGCATTTGATAAAAAACATTTGATATAATTTAGCTATATGAAGACTGAAAAGGTCTCAATCGCTAAGCAGAAAGCCTCTTTGTATAAATATATACGAGAATATAAGGAAAAACATCCTTGTGCCGACTGCAAGATACAGTACCCTTATTATGTTATGGACTTCGATCATGTTCGTGGTAAAAAACACAAAAACGTTATGGAGATTGTTCCAACGCTATCTAAGTCTAAAGTAGATGAAGAGATAGCAAAGTGTGAAGTAGTATGTTCTAATTGTCATAGAGCTAGGACTCATATGAGAAAAATATCAAAAGCATCTTAATCTTTCAACCAGCCGTTTATATTCATAGCATTTTTTTCTTTATATATCTGTTTCCATCTTCTATCTTCAATACAAGATAAGGGCAAAGTTTTATCATCCATACAACCTGCAATAGGACTAAATAAAAAGAAAAAGTTTTGCCACCAACCGTTTTCTGCTACTGGAAGCATTATCTCATATATGTTTGTATCTTTGTCGCAGACAAACGTATTTACCAAACCAGACCCATGCAGTGCAACTACACTTCTAGTATTTAGCAATATTTCTAGCTGATCTATATAATTTAGCTCTTCCATGTAAACAACTTCGTATCCAATATTTTTAAAATAATTTTCAAAAAACTCTTCGTTATGGTAAGATCTATTGATAAAAGTTTTATGTCTTGCTTCAATGTCTTTAGCATCACTTGCATTTTTGAAGTCTTCAAAATATTTTTTAGTGGTTTTTGTTCTAGATATGTAAACACCTTTAGACTTGTTTTCTTTTTTAGTCAAGCAAGATAAAACTTTTTCTTTAAAACGCTCAATACCGTATCTTACAAAATAGTCGTAATTATAACTGTACTCAGATAAAATTTGCATTTTATATCTCTTATCTTCAGGCAAATGTTGTTGTACTACAAGTGGTTGAATTTTTAAACAAGCAGTATTAGCTTCCCACTTTTGTTTTTCTGATTCTTTGTACCATTCTGGAAGTTTTGACTTTGCATTTACATAAACTTCTTCTGGAATCATCTTATGCAAGTCTACAATCATGTATGCTTCTTTAAACATAACACTTGAAGACAAAATGTTAAAGCATTCGGTTTGCGTTATAGGATAATGATTTGAATATACATACGGAATAAACTCTTGAATACTGTGATCTTTAATTATAAGACTTCCTCTTTTACCTTCAGAGATAAAGAATGGAAGTATGTCACTATCAAAAGTATTAAGTGCTTCAAACTGTCCACATAAATCTGGTATAGCATGAAACTGATTGTAGTACCCTAACAAAAAAGGATAAGACTTTTCTTCAACTACTTTGAGATCTCCACCGTTATCAATTTTTAAGTTCTTGAATTTAATAACTTCTACAGAGTATGTTTTTTTATAATGACATTCTACTTCTAGACTAAATGGGATATACTCTATGCTTTCGCACGAGATTTTCATCAATATTTATTTTTTTCGTAAAAATCTGCAACCTTAATAAATCCTGGCATAACATATCTTATTGGCCCATCTCCAACATGCTTAACTCCATGGTTAAACTCATCTGTTCCAGGAAACATTATCAGTGATCCAGCTTTAGGCTTTATTTCAAAATCCTTGTTTGGCCAGAAAATCTCTCCGTCTGTGTAATCCTCATTTAGATAAAGAACTGCTGCATACTTAATACTTGGATCCGTATGCTGATCAGTATGAGCTTTAAGCTCTACACCTTTTTGCATTCTTTGAAAGATACCAAAAGATAAATGAAGGGTGGGATCTGACTTAGCAATCAAATCTGTAAGTCTAGTTGTAACTGTTCGTGAAACTGGATAGCTTATAACTAAAAGATTCTTGTCGTCCCAGCCTCTTGTTATCTCATACTTTCCTTCAGCTACAAGATTTTCAACATCATCTCTTCCAAACTTTTCCATACAAAATTTTGCTAGATGGTCTCTATAATGAACAAACCATTGCTCTTCTGGAGTGCTGTTGATTATATCCCAAAACTCTGACAACTCTGAACTTGTTATAAAGTTTTCTACAATAAGAATTCCCTCAACTGGTTCCTTTGGATCGAAACCAGCGTCAATTAGCTCTTGCTTTAAAAATGTCATGTATACATTGTATCAAATATAATTTTAGCAATCCAGTATTCACAAATACTGCTTTATTTAGTATAATATATTTATTGGACCATAGCTCAGCAGGCAGAGCGGGAAGCTGTTAACTTCTAGGTCCTAGGTTCGAATCCTAGTGGTCCAGCAATACCTCTGTAGCTCAGTGGAATAGAGCGAGACTCTTCTAAGGTCTGCGTCGCAAGTTCGATCCTTGCCAGGGGTGCTTATAGTATATCTGTAAAATAGTTTCCATTAATGTAAATCTTAGATGCGGTAGTTAATGTATATGGACTAGTTGATGTTAAAGTAAATTCTCTTACTGGTTTAGGTGTTGGAGTATCTCCGCCAAGCCAATGTAAATCTAATGTCTGGCTTCCTGGCAAATGATCGCAGTTAAGTATTATGTGGTTTGCTAGATCTGGATTTCCTTGTGACGGATCATACCAGACCCACCCTGGAAAGTGGTTCATTGTTCCAGCATGTGGAGAAAAAGGAAGATCTACTTTAAGCTGACCCGTCCCAAAGTTAGTAACTGTAGACAAGTCTATTTGAATCCAAAAGCTAACATTGTATCCAGACTTTGAGTAGACTGATCCAGCTGTTGGGTATGTGGAATTTGTTCCAGTGAATGTCATACCTGTTGCAGAAAATACTGGACTCCAATGAATTGGAGGTTGTGGAGGTATTGGGCCTATTCCTACTGTATTAAATGGCACGTTCTATCACCAATATCGCTGCCGTCATTGTATTACTTGAACATACTGCGTAAAGTCTATTTAGAGAAGAGAACTCAATTGTAAATCCTTGACCAGGATACAATTTATATCCGTAAGAAGATGTTGACACATTAGGAGATCCAAGATATATATATCCAGAGTCATTGTTATTTTGAACAACAAGTGTGTAGCTTGATTGAACAACGTCTTCAAATGTTAAAGCTACAGGAGTACTTGTTGATAAAGTTACTGTTTTATGTCTAGTCTGCATTCTTCTATTATACCCTTAAATATAACAAATTCCAATCAGAGGCGGATCCGATTGGAATTTGTTGCGCCAAAGCGCTGTATGGGGAACAAATGGTGGGATGCTACAACCCATACTAAATTAGTATAAAACAGAGAAAATTCAAAGTCAATACTATTTGACTAGTTTATAAGCTGTTTTGTAACTAGTAGGTCGTATACGTTTCCAAGCATGTATTCGATGGATGGTCTGCTTTTTTCTTCCATCTTCTCAAGTTCGTCTTGAGGCATGCCAGAACCCTGAGCCATCATTCTATTGTCATTTAAGAACGACTCAAGCATCATACTTACAACTTCTTCTTTACTCATTTTCTTCCTTTGCTCTAAATGCTGGGGAGGGTCCCAACAAAAATCCCTCTTTATGATATTCTATCATTTTTTCTAACTCTTGACTAGATACAGTTTGCTTTGCCATAAGAAATAATATGTCATAAATCCTATGAAGCATTATGTAATTTACCATTGGCAAATTGTCTTCTATTGTACCTTCAACATTTTCTTCAGACACTATATTTTCCATCCGAAGTTATTTCAAAAAGGACGTCGTTTAAATTTTTACCTTTAGATAGAGATTCATCTAAATATTCCACAAATCCCTTTATTGTTCTATCCGCTATTAAATCTCTTGGAATATGAGCACATGGAATAACCATGGCAATTTTCATCAAGAGGTCTTTATTGTATGTGCTTTCCATCCACCACTCTTTTCATCTCAGAATATATCTCTATTCCGATATAAGACTTATAACTACAAGATATGCAGTATAAATATATTTTGTCTTCAACATCTATGTTAGGGAAAAGAAGGCCTTGATCTATTGGGCAATTCATTTCTTGAACAAGGCCCTCTTTTGCCATTGATAAATATTTTGAAACTATCTGTATCTTAATATTTATCTCCTAACTAATTCGGAAATTCTTTGAGCCATTTTTTTGTAGTTGGCGTCAAGCCTTTCCAGGATGACCAGTCTTTACCGCCATCAGTCATATAGTACGTTATCTCTGCGTTTATTACTGGATCAAATAATAGTACATTTGATCTCAAATTGAATTTCTCTTTACGATCTTCGCCAAGAGTACCTAGCATATTGATCTGAAAAATTCCGTAGGAACTGTCTCCAGTATTCCTGTTGCCGTTGTAAGCCATTGGTCGTCCATTGGACTCCTTCTTAGCTACGGCCCAAGCCATTTTAAGGGCTTGTCCTTCAAAACCTACAGACTTGAGAAGTTGCAGCAACTCTTTGTCTGTTAGCATTTCCGAAGGTTTGTACACAGTATTGCTGAACTTTTCCAGCGATTCTTTCTTCAGTTGTGCTTGCTGTTGTATAGAAACTTCTGGTTTAACAACCAGTGCTTCTGCTGATGGCATTGGCTTCGGCTGGACTCCAAATAAAAATAATGTTATCATTCCTATTGTAGTCCAACTATGAACAACGCTGCTCAGTTTTTCTTTTATATTCTCCATTGGCATTCCTCCTTTAGAGATAACGAACTATAATAATAACATTGTTTGATAATAACTGTCAAGCTAGTCAACCAGAAAGATAAAATGAAAATATCTTATCACACAGCTAAACAATCATTAAATCCAGCAATCGGATATGGTTATGCTGGTGGGAATATTGTAAGATCTTTGCAACAACTTGGTCATGAAGTTAATATTGATGATGAAACTGCAAAGGTACAATTAAATTTTTGTCAGCCAGATTATTTTAAGTTTAATAAAAATCAGTATCAAATTGGATATACACCTTGGGAATCTACTGTAATAAAAAAAGAATGGGTTGTACTATTTAATAGATGTGATGAAGTCTGGACAACATCTGATTGGTGTGCAAATGTTTTTCAAGAAAATGGAGTTAAAGTAGATATAAAAGTTTTTCCACATGGTATTGAAGACATATGGTCTCCAACCAAAAGAGTTGTTGCTGATGATAGGCCTTTAAAGTTTTTACATGTTGGAGAACCAGCACCTAGAAAAGGTGGACAAATGGCTCTTGATGCTTTTGTAAAATATTTTGCTGGAGATGAGCGTTATTCTTTAACTATTAAAGGACATTATACTAATAGTACTAGAGTATATATTAATGATAATAAGATATCTACTCCTAATATATATAATAATATAAAGATTATAACAGACGAGTTAGATTTAAGTCAACTAGTAGATTTATACAAGTCCCACCATGTTTTGATTTATCCAGGATGGGGAGAAGGATTTGGTCTTATTCCATTTCAAGCATTAGCAACTGGAATGCCAACAATTTGTACAGAATCTTGGGCACACTATAAAGAATATCTTGGACCCCTAAAGCTTAACTCAACACTTACAGATGAAGCAATACCAAATACAATTAAGAGTATACATCTTGGACAAATGTTTAAACCAGATAAAGAAAACTTAGAAGAGCATATGCTTTTTGTTGCAAAAAACTTTAAAGCAATGTCAGGTTATTATTATGCACAGTCAAGTAGACTACATAAAGATTACAATTGGTTACAGTTGACTAATAATGCTTTTGAGCACATTTTTAAAAAGTTTTCTTAAAAGACTTCCCACTATAAATAAAGTTTGCTAGAATAGGACTCTATCTAAAATTTAATCAATCCGTTAGGCGGAAGAAAAGGTGTCACTGAAAATGTCAAGAACTATTGAAAACCCGTATGAAAACTTTATTGCACTATCACGATATGCAAGATGGCTACAAGAAGAAAATCGTCGTGAAACATGGGGAGAGACAGTAGATCGATATTTCGACTTTATGACTAATCACCTTTCAAAGATGAACTACGTTCCAGATGCAAAGTTGTTAGCAGAACTTAAGCAAGCAGTATATGATAGAAACGTAATGCCATCAATGCGATCAGTGATGACTGCAGGTGCTGCATTGGATAGAGATCATGTCGCTGGATACAACTGTTCATTTGTTCCAGTAGACAACCCACGATCATTTGATGAAACAATGTATATCCTTATGTGCGGAACTGGTGTTGGTTTTTCTGTTGAATATAAGTATGTTAATAAGCTTCCATCCGTTCCAGAATCATTTGAAAAGTCTACAACTGTTATTACAGTGGAAGATTCAAAGACTGGTTGGGCAAAAGCATATCGTGAGCTACTTGCAATGTTGTGGGCAGGACAAATTCCAGCAATTGATGTAAGTAAGTTACGTCCAGCAGGTGCACGTCTTAAGACAATGGGTGGACGTTCATCAGGCCCTCAGCCATTAATCAATCTATTTGATTTTACAATTGCAAAGTTTAAGTCAGCAGCTGGTCGTCAGCTAAAACCAATTGAAGCACATGACTTAATGTGTAAGATTGGAGAGGTTGTTGTTGTTGGAGGAGTTCGTCGTTCTGCAATGATTTCACTTTCAAACATTAACGATATTGAAATGGCTCAAGCAAAATCTGGCAATTGGTGGGAAAACAATTCTCAACGTGCACTTTCAAATAACTCTGTTGCTTATTCACGCAAACCAGATATGGAGCAATTTATTGCAGAATGGAAATCACTATATGACTCAAAGTCAGGCGAACGTGGAATTTATAATGTCGCAGCAGCGCAAAAGCAAGCGGCAAAGTTTGGACGCAGAGATCCAGAAGTACATTACGGAACAAACCCATGTTCCGAAATTATTCTACGTCCTTATCAGTTTTGTAATCTTTCAGAAGTCGTATTACGTGAAAGTGATACAAAGAAAGATATCGAAAGAAAAGTTGAACTTGCAACTATTCTTGGAACGTGGCAGTCAACGCTAACAGACTTTAAGTACTTACGTAAAATCTGGAAAGACAATACAGAAGAAGAACGATTACTAGGCGTTTCTTTAACTGGACAGTTTGGGCATAAGTTTATGTCAGGAAAAGAAGATCTTGTTTCACTAGAAGCGTTTCTAATGACTTTAAGAGAAAAAGCAAGAGAAGTTAATTCAGACATTGCTGCAAAGATTGGTATTCCTGAGTCTGCAGCCATTACATGTGTAAAGCCTTCTGGAACAGTTTCTCAATTGGTTGGAGTATCTTCAGGAATGCATGCTTGGCATTCAGATTATTATATCCGTACAGTTCGTGGAGACAAGAAAGATCCACTATCAACATTCTTAAAGGAAGTCGGAATTCCAGTTGAAGATGATGTCATGAAGCCAGGAGATACTCATGTATTTTCATTCCCAGTTAAGGCACCAGAAGGTGCAATCACTAGAAATGATTTAACAGCAATTGAACACTTGAATACTTGGTTGGTTTACCAACGAGCATGGTGTGAGCATAAGCCTTCAATTACAGTTTCTGTAAAAGAAGATGAGTGGATGGAAGTTGGAGCATGGGTCTACAAACATTTTGATGAGGTATCTGGAATTTCATTCCTTCCTCATTCAGATCACTCTTATAAGCAAGCTCCATACCAAGAAGTAACAAAAGAAGAATATGAAGCTCTTGTAGCAAAGATGCCTAAGAATATTCGTTGGGAAGATTTATCATTTTACGAGACAGAAGATGGAACAAGCGGAACCCAAACCCTTGCATGTACATCAGATGGAAATTGCGAGATTGTAGATATTTCAGCTTAGTGCTACAATAATAGTATTGGGATAAAACCCAAAATTCCTGGGCACACTGCTCAGAAATAGGAGGATCTAATGAATACAGATCTAAACAAAGACGGGAAAGTAACAATGCAGGAAAAAATTCTAGCAGCGTTAGCAAGCTATGGACGTCACTTTTTAGGTGCATCAATAGCTCTATACATGACAGGAAATACTGATCCAGGAGATTTGCTTAAGGGCGGAATCGCAGCGGTACTTCCAGTAATCCTAAAGGCACTCAATACTAACGAGCCAGCTTTCGGATTTACAAAGAAATCATAATTAAATAAGTAGTTAGGACGACTCCTGTGCTAAAATAAGCATAGGAGTTTTCCTATTTAGGAGATTTTGAAAATGGCAACACAAAAGAATTTTGAAGTAGATCAAAATACTACTTTTACCTTTGTAATCGAATATAAAGATCCAACTGGTACACCTATAAATTTAACTGGTGCATCAGCTAAATTGCAAGTTCGTGATACAAAAGGTGGAAGCAAGTTGGCATTTACCCTTACGTCACCAGCTAGCGGAATAACAATAGATCCTCTACTTGGTAAGTTAACTATTAGAATGACTCCGACTCAAACAAATAAATTGTTCTATCCAAAGTCCTCTTATGACCTAATGATAACAGATGCAAATACTGTTAAGACAAAGCTAATTGAAGGATTTATTACTTTAAGCAGATCGGTGACAATATAATGACAGAAACAATAGTTATAAATGAAACAGTCAATGATGTAATCGTTTCGTCATCAGGAGTTCAAGGTCCTGCTGGAAGAACAATATTAAATGGAGTTGGAGTACCCGCTTCAAATCTTGGAGTTGCTGGCGATTTTTATTACGACACACAGACTACAAGATTCTATGGTCCAAAACCATCAGAGTTATCATGGGTTGGAGCAAATAGTTTTCTTTTAAATGCTGGCGTAATTTCATACGAAATGTCCTGGGAAGTCTCTCAAGTAGATGGCCCGTTCAATGGTATATTCTCAGTGTTAATTATCCATAACCTTGGCTTCAAGCCAAACGTAACAGTAATTAATAGTGCTGGAGATGTATTAGAAACTGGAATATACTATAATAATGACTATATATTAACACTGACAATGGCTCAACCATTTGCAGGGACAGCGTACCTGTCTTAAGGAGCAAAGAAAATGGCAAGATTATTTGTAACCAGCATCAATCTGAATAAGAATGAACTTCAGAATGCTAGAGTTCAAAATTTAAGTTCTGCACCATCAAGTCCAGTAGCTGGTCAAATTTATTTTGATACTACTGATAATATTCTATACTTTTACAACGGAACCGAATGGATTTCAGCATCAGGTGCTGCAGAAGTAATTCAAGACACAGTCTCCACAATGATACAGACTGGAACTGGTCTTAATAAGTTATATAACGATAATGCTGGAACTCTAACATTACAGATAGATTCAGCAGTAACAACAAATAGCGGAACACAAACTCTTACAAATAAGACTATTGCCCTTGGCTCAAATACAGTTTCTGGAACTACAGCGGAGTTTAATACAGCACTGACTGACGGAGACTTTGCAACATTAGCTGGAGCAGAAACACTTACAAACAAAACAATTGCTTCCCCACTAGTTAGTGGACTATCTTTGACTGATTCCACTATAGTATTCGAGGGTTCAACAGCAGATAATTTTGAAACTAATTTGCAGGTTATAGACCCAACAGCTGATAGAACAATTTCACTTCCTGATTTATCTGGAACTGTAATTTTGACAACAAATAAGGTAACAGATCTAACAGCCCCAAGCTCTTCATTCTCAATGAATAGCCAAACAATTACAAATCTTGCAACACCTGTAAATGCAGCAGATGCAGCAACAAAGGGATATGTAGATGCAGTTTCAGAAGGACTTCATATTCATGCTGCAGCAAGAGTCTATGTAAACTCAAATATTGATTTATCGACAGCACTTGAAGCTGGAGATGTAATTGATGGAGTAACACTTGTTGCAGGAGACAGAGTACTTGTTAATGCACAAACTACAGGATCACAAAATGGTATTTACGTTGTTCAGTCTTCTGGAGCAGCAGTTCGTGCAACAGATTTTGATACAGCATTAGAAATAGCATCTGGAGACTTTATATTTGTATCAGAAGGTACCTCTTATTCTTCTACTGGATGGGTACAAACATTAAAGCCAGCAACAATTGGCACAGACCCAATTAGCTTTACTCAATTTTCAGGAGCTGGAACATATACAGCTGGAGCAGGATTAACTTTAACTGGCACAGTATTTAGTGCAGATGTAACTCCAAGCAGCGGAAGTGCATCTCTTACAAATACTGGTGGTGCAATTGAAGTAAAGACTGATACAACTCGTGGTTTATCTGTAGATGCAAATGGTCTAGGAATAAATGCTGGAACAGGACTAGCATTTTCAACTGGCGTACTTGGATTTGCTTCAGGTTATGGAGTTCGTAAGCACTCAGAAGATATTTCAGCAGCAACTTCACACACAGTAACTCACAATTTTAATACAAGAGATGTTACCGTTGCTGTTTATGACAATAGCTCACCATACGCTGAGGTTTTTCCAGACGTTGAACATACAGGAGTAAATACAGTTACAATTAAATTTGCAACAGCACCAACTGCAAATCAATATAGAGTAGTAGTTGTAGGTTAAGGATAGATAATGGCTAGAAAATTTCTAAGCCCCTTAAATCTTGTAAATTTAACTACAGATCCAGAGTCTGCTAGCGAGGGTGATTTTTATTGGAATTCGTCAACTAACTCTTTAAGAGTTTATTTTGATGGATCTTGGTCAAATGCCAGCGCTTCAGATTTAGAAGGCTTAGGAATAGCTACTGATAATCTTGAAGGAAGTACAAGCGGTATTGAAAATACAACTACTATAGATACCGCATCGATGGCAACCTGGAGAACATTAAAGTATTTAATTCAAATTGAATATTCTGGAGAAATTCATTCTTTAGAGTCTATAGTTTCACACGATACAAATGATGTAATGGTTTCACAGTACGGAGATATATTCTCAATTAGCCCGTTAGCTACGGTAACAGCAGATAAAAATAGTGGTATAATTAATTTAAAAGTTACGCCGATTTCTGGAAAAACCCCAATATCAGTAAGGTTTTTTAGAATAGGAATTAGGGCGTAGAGGAGATAGCACATGGCAACAGTAGATAAGTCTTTTAGAGTTAAAAATGGAGCGGTAATTGAAGGCTCTTCAGGTATTACAGCAATTGCGGCAGCAACACAAGATGCTTTAATTGTTACAGGTCGTGCAGGTGGAACAAGTAGCCGTACACTCACAGTATTACCAGCAACACTTTCTGGTAATCAAACAATTACATTTCCAGATGCTACTGGTACAGTAGCCCTTACTGCTAATAATCTAAGTGTATTTGCAGCTACAACATCATCTCAATTAGCAGGTGTAATTTCAGATGAAACTGGAACTGGCGCTCTCGTATTTGCTAACACCCCAACTCTCGTAACTCCAGTTCTTGGAGTTGCTACAGCAACATCTATAAATAAAGTTGCAATTACTGCACCAGCTTCAGCTGCAACGTTGACAATTGCAGATGGCAAGACATTTACAGTCAGCAATACATTAACATTTACAGGAACAGATACTTCATCTGTAGCATTTGGAACAGGCGGAACTGTTGCATATACTGCTAATAACCTTGGAGTATTTGGAACAACAACATCTTCACAATTGGCTGGAATTATCTCTGATGAGACTGGTTCTGGAGCATTAGTATTTGCTACATCTCCAACACTGACAACTCCAAATATTGGTGTTGCAACTGGTACATCTTTTAACAGCATAACAGGTCTTAGCTCAACAAATCCAGTAATGGATGGAACAGCTGCAGTTGGAACTGGAGTTACAGTTGCTCGTGCAGATCACGTTCACCCAACTGATACATCTAGAGCTCCAATTAATAATCCAACATTTACTGGAACAGTAACGCTTGCTGCAGATCCAACATTAGCACTACAAGCAGCAACAAAGCAATATGTTGATAATACAGCAGCAGGACTAAATGCTCACGCAGCAGTAGTAGCAGCAACAACTGCTAACTTAACTGCAACATATAGCAATGGAACAGCTGGAGTTGGAGCAACACTTACAAACTCTGGCACATTAGCAGCATTTACAATTGATGGTCAGACACCAGTACTAAATGATAGAGTACTTGTTAAGAACCAAACAACAACATTACAAAATGGTATTTATACCATTACAACGCTTGGTACAGGCGCAGTAGCATGGGTACTTACACGTGCTACAGATCAAGATACTACTCCAGAAATGGGAGCAGGAGATCTTGTATACGTATCAGCAGGAACTGCAAATGGAACAACTCTTTGGGTACAAACTGCAAAAATTACTACAATTGGAACAGACGCTGTTACATGGTCACAGTTCTCAGGTGCATCTACTGCAACAGCAGGTGCTGGTTTAGTACAAAATGGCAATGCGTATGATGTTGCAGGAACTACAAATAGAATTACTGTAACTGCAGATGCAGTAGATATTGCATCTACTTATGTTGGACAGACTTCTATTACAACCCTTGGAACAATTGGAACAGGTACTTGGCAAGGATCGTTAATTGGTGCCACATATGGTGGTACTGGAGTAAATAATGGTTCGAATACAATTACTCTTGGTGGAAATATTAGCACTGCCGCCGCATTTACAACATCTGGCGCTAATGCTCTAACTCTTACAACAACAGGTGCTACAAATGTTACACTTCCAACATCTGGAACACTGCTAACAACTGCAGGATCTGGTTCATCATTAACATTTGGAACTGGAACACTATCTTTAGCTGGAAACGTTACACACTCTGGTTCATTTACACAAACATTTACAGCAACTGGAAATACAAGCGTAACACTTCCAACTACTGGAACATTGGCTACATTGGCTGGTGCAGAAACTCTAACAAATAAGGTTTCTGTAGGACTTACAAATGGACAAATTTCTTCCTCAACAGTCACATGTGCGACTGCTGGAACTGGTTATACCTTGGATACATTTGCAGTAGCATCATTTACCTCTGCAAAGTATATGGTTCAAGGAACAAGCGGAAATGAGCGTGAATTAACAGAATTACTAGTTACTGTAAATGCTGCAGATGTTCATATTGCAGAATACGGTAACGTTATGACATCTGGAGATTTATTCACAATTACTGCAACTCTTGCAGCTGGAACAGTAACAATTACAGTTACTCCAACTACAGGAAACGGCGGATTAGTAGCAAAGGCAATGAGAACTGTAATAGCAGTATAACAGTTTAATTAATAAAGAAGGGATATGTGAACTTCTGTGGCAACACAAGATAAAAACTTTAGAGTTAAAAATGGCATAGATGCTGGTAGTACTATTACCACTACATCTGGTGACATAGTTGCTGCAGGAATTTTAAAATCCAATAATTCTGCCGTAAATGAAGGCGGAGAAATACAGTTAGCCCTTCCATCCTCTGGTTCAACTCTATCAACTAACGTTGTAATTGATGTTTATCAAAATAGATTAAGAATTTTTGAAGCTGGCGGAACTACTCGTGGAGCATATATAGACTTGTCTGCAGCAACAGCTGGAGTAGGGTCTAATCTTTTAGCAGGTGGCGGGTCATCTCCTGCATCCCCAACAGTAGCAGGAATAGTACTTGGTCTTACAGAAGACTTAAATCAATATCTGTCAAATGCTGCAATAGGAAGACAAGCTGGCCTCTATATGCCATCTCAAAGTGGTTCAACATTTGTTGGAACAAAAGCTGGATTTCAATTTGCAGCTGGTGTAACTTCTGCTGCTGAACTTAACACAGGTATTGGTAATTCTTCTTTAGCTAGCTTAACAACGGGTGCAAAAAATGTTGGCGTAGGATATGACAGCTTATATTCTACAACTACTGGATCTCATAACGTGGCTATTGGTGGAGAAGATGCATTATTTAGCAATATAACAGGAAGTCATAATATTGCAATTGGTACTTTGGCAGGCTACAACTCAAAAAGTAATTCTAATGTTTTTATAGGCGGTTTTGCTGGAGACTCAATTACAACAGGGTCAAATAATATAATTATTGGACGAGATGCTGACGGATCATCTGCAACAGTATCTAATGAAGTTACAATAGGAAATGCTTCTATCAATAGATTTAGAGTGCCTGGATTAGGAATAGACTGGACATCTTCTAATGTTCCTATAGCACCTCAAGATATAATTCCATTAGATGATATTTCAAATGAATTTAATGGGTCAACATCTAGGTTTATTCCAAAATATCAAGGGTCTCAAGTAACAATATCAAACCCTTTTCGACTTTTGCTAACCATCAATGGTATAATGCAATATATAGATTCCCCAGATTATGTCTGGATGTCTGGAGTATCACGAAGAGGATTCTTTGTGGATAACGATGGACAATTACAGTTTTCTGAGGCGGTTCCTGCTGGATCTGAGTTTGACGCTAGATTAATGCCTGGAGCTGTAACAACAACAAGAACAAGAACATATCCTTTCAAAGCACTGGATATATTACTAGGAGGATAAGAATATGGCAAGAAAAGTATTAACAGAGGGTGGATATTCATTTACCGCTTCAACTAAAACGGTGGTAATCAATAAGTATATCCCACAAGAAACACTCATACTAATAACAAATGTAACAACTGGACAGGTTATTTATAACTTCTCAGATCCCTCTCTTAAGGCTACCTCCTATACAGTTTCATCTTCTGGTGCCAATTCTACAACAACAATTGTATTAAATTATAATACAGCGGCAATGTCAAATAATGACAAGCTTTCTATTGTAATTGATGAGTATACAGAGCAATTCTCACCATCAGAAATTCTTTTGGATCCTGTAAATAAACTACGTACATCACAGCCACAGTCACTTATTGATACAGACTTTGAGTTTGGTCAACAGACAACAAAATGGGAAAATATTGCCCTTGTGAATAATCGTCCTTGGGCTTATGAAAATCAAACAATTTTGTCAGGCGTAACTGCAATTACAATGAGTGCAAATGCACGTGTTGTAACAGTTTCTCTTCCAAGCACAACTGGTCTAGCAGTCGGAACCCCAATATTTGTTCGTGATACAAATCTTCCATTTGCAAATGGTAACTTTATTATAGAGTCAGTAACTTTAAATACATCATTTACATATACTGCTCGTTCTGTAAACTACACATCAATTACAGCTCTTTTTGACTCATCAAGAACATTAGTCACAGCTGGAACACTGTATACTGGTTCAGCAATTGGAGCAGCTCCGACACTATCTGTAACTGGAACAGATCTTAGAGTACAGGTAACAACAACAGTTCCTCATGGATTAATGCCAGGAAATGAAATTGCAATAACTGGTATTACTGGAACAAATCCTCCAAACGGTAATTTTTATGTAGCATCAGTTACATCTCCAACTGTATTTTCATATTTTGCAAATCCAACAGCTGGAGTTCCATCAGCATTAACTGCAACTGGCGCACTGGTATATTCCAGACCTCAGTCACAAGTTGTTCATAGACCTTTTGACGGAGGAGTTCTTTTCTCTGCAAATAGCTCATCTAACAATGTTTCTCAATCAAGACAAACAAGACGTTACTTCAGATATCAGTCAGGTAAAGGAATTCAGATTTCTTCTGGAACACTTTTAAAGCCTTACGCAACAGTAGATCAGATAACATCTTCTGGAACGACTGTCACAGTGACGACTCGTGAAGCTCATGGAATGCAGGCTGGAATTCAAGTAACTGTATCTGGAGCAACAGAATCTGCTTATAACGGAACATTTACAGTTGTTTCTTGTCCAAGATTTAATACATTTACATATACAGCTTTATCAACACCTTCAGCAAGCCCAGCATCTGGAGACCCATCAGTTGCTGTTGGTTCTTGGTATGGAGCTAAAAATCGCTTAGGAGCTTTTGATTCACAGAATGGATTGTTCTGGGAATTTGATGGTCAGCAATTATACGCAGTTCGTAGATCCGCAACACTTCAAATTGGCGGAAGAGTTTCGGTAACTGCAGGATCTAATACTGTAACACAAACAGATGCACAGTATCCGACAGGATTTGCTAAGCAGCTTAAAGTTGGAAATTCTATTGTTCTTCGTGGACAAACATATCGTGTAATTAATATTGCATCAGATACATCTATGACAATTTCACCAGCTTATCGTGGAACAACTCTTACTTATGGAACAGTAACAAAGGTAGTTGAAACAAGAATTCCACAATCATCATTTAATTTAGATAAAATAGATGGCACTGGTCCATCAGGATACAACATTGATTTATCAAAGATGCAGATGTTTTATATTGACTATTCTTGGTATGGAGCAGGATTTGTTAGATGGGGCGTAAGAGGTCCTGAAGGAGATGTAATATATGTTCACAAGTTAGCAAATAACAATGTTAATAATGAAGCTTATATGCGCTCTGGAAACCTTCCTGCAAGATATGAGACAATTACTGAGTCTCCATTTACAGAGACAACAGCTACGCTTGGTTCAGCAGATACAACCCTTACTGTAGCATCTACAGCAGAGTTTCCATCTACTGGAACATTAATTGTAAGAAATGGTTCTACTCTTGAAGGAGTAAATTATACTGGTAAAACAGCAACTACATTCACAGGATTAACTCGTGGTCAAGCTGGTTCAGCAGTAGCTGGAACATCAACTACCTGGTCCTCTGGATCAGTTTCTGGAACAGTAGCATCCGCTTCTGGAATTCAAATAGGACAAAGAGTTCACTCTTCAACTAACCCCAACCCAGTTCCAGAAGGAACATTTGTAACAGGAATTTCTGGAACAACAATTACATTAAATGAAGCAGTAACTGCTGCAAACCCACAGCTTATATTTGCACCAATTGCAAATACAGCTCAAACATTTACATACTCTGCTACTGCTCCAACAACTGTTGAGCTAGCATTCCCAGGTTTTTCACCTTCAGTGTCTCACTGGGGAACATCAGCAATTATGGATGGACGATTTGATGATGATAAGTCACTTGTCTTTACATTTGGACAGACAACAGCAACTACAATTACAGCTGGATCAAGTATTGCATTGATGTCTATTCGTGTAGCACCTTCTGCTGATAATGGTCAAATTGGCGCATTTGGTGCTCGTGAAGTTATTAATAGAATGCAGCTAAAGCTAAATGCTATGGACTTTACGTTTACTGGAACAGCTCAGCCTCTTTTAGTTACAACAGTTCTTAATGGAACGCCATCATCTGCAACCGCTTGGACAAATGCAGTTGCAAACGCAGCACAAACAAACTCTTCACTTGCACAAATTGCATCTTATGCTGGTGGTACAACTACTGTATCTGGTGGTGAAGTTGCTGGAGGTTTCTTTGTTCAAGGAACAGATAGACTAGATTTAACTCAAGTTAGAGATCTAGGAAACTCAATTCTTGGCGGAGGTGGAGCAAATGCAAACTCTGGAATTTATCCAGATGGTCCAGATACTATGACTATTGTTGTTAGAAATCTAGGTGCTGCATCTGCAACAGTATACGGACGTCTATCTTGGACTGAAGCACAAGCATAAGAAAGGTATAAACCTGAATGCCTATTACTAAAGTTAGCTATCCTTATGCTAATGATACTTTACAGCTACCGACAGCGGCAGTCAGTAATAGGCTTTCTGTAAACGGAATTTCAACTTTCTTACAGCCCATAACAACGTCATCTACATTAAGTATTGGTGGAGTTTTAAATATAAATGCTCTATCACCAACAATTGCATCTAATAATGCGTCCGTAGCGAGTATATTTACTTCATCAGTAACTAGTATTATTCTTGGATCTTCTACAATTAAAACTGTAGAGTATCCAGCAGACGGAACAACTGAATCAAGCGCAAACGCATCAGGATATATGGGTATGCCTCGTGGAAACAGTGGAAATGCTATTACTGGCGCATATGGTATTACTGCAGCAGATGCAGGAAAACATTTGTATATAACAACTAGTGGTCAAACGGTAACGATACCAGCTAACGCATCAGTTGCGTTGCCAATTGGCACAACTATTGTTTTTGTAAATGGAAATGGCGTAACAACAACAATTGCAATAACAACTGATACTTTAAGACAAGCGAATACAGCAAATACAGGAAGCCGAACATTAGCTTCAAATGGCATGGCCACTCTAGTAAAAATAACTGCTACAGAGTGGATTATCGGAGGAAATGGTCTTTCCTAATGGCATCAAAAGAAAACGATAGCAAAGACAAGAATAATAAAAAAGCCACAGGAGTTGTAATGGCTACTATTGTTTCTGCACCGTTCTTCCCGCCTTACTTTCCGTTTTTTCCTCCCTTCTTTCCTTTCTTTCCCCCTTACTTTCCTTTCTTTCCACCATTCTTCCCTTACTTCCCATTCTTCCCACCGTTCTTCCCGTTCTTCCCTCCTTTCTTCCCATTCTTCCCACCGTTCTTCCCTTACTTCCCATACTTCCCATTCTTCCCTTACTTCCCGTTCTTCCCACCGTTCTTCCCATTCTTCCCGCCGTACTTCCCGTACTTCCCTTACTTCCCATTCTTCCCTTACTTCCCATTCTTCCCACCGTTCTTCCCGTTCTTCCCACCGTACTTCCCATTCTTCCCACCTTTCTTCCCACCGTTCTTTGGGTCAGCCTGTGGATCTGCATGTTCAGGATGTTTCCCAGGAAGTTTTGGTCCTGGATGTATTTGTGGATGTGCAGTTTAAATAATTTTAAACTATTGAAATCTTTATTATAATATGATACTATTAGAATAGAAAAGGGGATACATGTATAGATATGCAATTGGCACTAAAATAAATGAAACTGAGTACGAAATATTTCATACGTTATCAGACTACTCAGATCCACCAGCACCATTTGTTGAAAGATGCGAAAATGTAATTAATAGTGGCTTGCCTGTCATAGGAATGAACACAACCCCATTTCAGAATGATGGTTGCACAAATGCAGTTTGGGACGGAAATTCTTTTTCAGGAGGAAATTCTTTTGCACCAATGAATTTGAACTGGGATGTATCAAAAAGCTATTCTCTTCTATGTGACAATAAGATATTTTTAACAATATTCCAAACACCAGAAACTTTAACTGACTATATGTTTGACGCAGCATTTATGCAAGATATAGTCTTTCTAAAGTTACAAGATGATCAATTTGTTTCAAAAGGAGATATTTGGAACGGCTCTAGTTTTAGAGGACCAGAATAAGTATGTCAAAATGGGAAGAATGGAAAAAATCTCTTGGTGATTCAAGACCATGGCATTTGTTTGATCCACATAAACATATAGAAGATAAAGATATTATTAAAAATAGGCTTGACACATGTATGTCTTGTGAAAATTTTATTCAAATAACAAAACAGTGTAAGTTATGTGGTTGTTTTATGCCTGCAAAAACAATGCTTGCAGATGCTGAATGCCCAATTAAAAAATGGAAAAGAGAGCCACTTTAAAAAATTTACAAGATATTGTATAATTTACTTATAGAGACAGGAATAATTTAATGGAATACGCAGACCAACAAGATCATTGGTTCAACAAGGATAGATCAGAAACAGCTGCAAATAGAATGACTGAAAGACAGGTTAATAGTTTAATAACAACAACGAACCCTGGTCTAGGTCTAAATATCTATCACAATGTTTTTTCAAGAGAAGATGCAACAAGATATATTTCTACTCTTGAGTCAAATCTGACAGATGGGAAAGTTTATCGATGGTCTGAGGCTCAAGTAACAAACTCAACAACGCCAGTTAAAAAAGCTAGAGACTGTGTTGACTTTAGATACAAGCAAGAAAACCTTGGCCCAAGAAATGATAACAATGCAGAGTTAATTGATTTGCATCAAGAGATTTATGAAAAGCTTAAGTTGTGTATCGACGACTATTGTAGATACTGGGGAATCAATATAACGTATTACGAAGCCTTTAACTTTGTAAAGTATGAAGGAGAAGGAAAGCATTTTAGAATACACGCAGATCATGGCCCAGCCTATAACTGTACAGTATCAGCTGTTATCTATATAAACGATGACTATGAGGGCGGAGAACTTCAATTCCCAAGATTAGATAATTTAGTATACACTCCAAAGTCTGGAGACATAGCAGTGTTTCCTTCAAACTATGTTTATGAACATGCATCTTTGCCAATGAAGAGTGGTACAAAATACTGTGTAGTCGTTATGACTGATTTAAGCAGTAGGTCTCATTAATGCAAAATGAAAATTCAAGCCATTTAATTTTATTTAGAGGGACTAATTCTTCGTTGACAGAGGATAGTCCGTCAGTACCATCTCCAACACAATCAGAGATTCCAGATTGGTATAAAGAGGCAGATAGATTTGCAAAGATGCCAAATGGAGAATACTATAAGGCTCCACAAGCAGTTTGTCCATTTCCAAAAGAAGGAACAACTAATGACTATGGCATGATTCCAACCTGGAAAGCATGTCCAGCTATTCTAGATGCATTTATGACTGGTTATGTTTTAAAAACCCCTTGCGATATTACATTTTTTAAAAATGACTATGGAAAGATAGATGTAAAAGTTGAAGACGAAAGATATAGATCTTTTTGTACTAAACGGCCCCCAATGCTGCAATTCAAACATCCAGTTGGATATTATGAAGATCATTTTTCATGGTTTCCAGATTGGGGTCTAACTCTTCCAGAAGGATATAGTTGCTTATACATGACTCCAATGAATAGATTCGATTTGCCATTTTTAAATACAACTGGGATTGTGGATAATGATAAAGTAAATCTTTCTGGGTCTTTCCCATTTTTTATAATAAAAGATTGGGAGGGAACAGTTCCAGCAGGAACTCCTTACATGCAGATACTTCCATTTAAAAGAGAAAACTGGTATCATGAGAAAGAGTTCTTATCTGAAAGAGAAATACAATTAGAATTTTTTAATAACGCTAAAAAATATAGGGTTCCAGATGGTGGAGTCTATAAGGACAAAGTTTGGTCCAGAAGAGAATATAGGTAATATTATGAAAACATGGACAGATAAAGAAAATCTTGGAAATGGTATTGTTCGCTATTCAAATGTCATCAAACCAGAGTTTGATGTAATCAATCGTTTAGAGAATTTGTTAGCACCAGTTGGAACAACAAATAGATATGCTTGGCAGCCAGCATATGTTGGGTATAAAGAATTGATGCCAGACTATAGAGACTGCACAGATTTTAAATTTAAGAAAACTGACTTACATTTTGATAAGAGTGAGACTTCTTTGCAGCTACAAAATTTGTGGCAGGATGTATATGATGCTCAATCTGCTGCAGTTGATGATTATAGACGAGACTATAATATCATGGAGTTAAAATACTGGGAAGCATTTAATTTTATTAAGTATGGTCCAGGACAACACTTTCAAGAGCACCATGATCATGGTTTTTCTTACAACTGTACTGTTTCTTTAGTTGCTTATCCTAATGATGATTACGAAGGTGGAGAACTTTACTTTAGACTTCAAGATTTAAGCATTAAGCCAAAAGCTGGAGATCTATATATATTCCCATCAAATTTCATGTACCCGCACAGAGCTATGCCAGTTCATAGCGGCACAAAGTATTCAATTGTTACAATGCTTGATTACAATAAAAAGTTTCACACCCCTGAGATGTATCGACCAGACGAGGACTAATGCTTAACATATCTGTTGAAAAATCTATGGACTCAGTAATATCTATAGCGCCAATGTCAATTAAAAGAAATTGGATGGATGATACACCAGAAAAGCATGCCTATAGATGTTTCCCAGTTACACAAGCAAATATGGTTGGTTGGTACCTGTACTCAGAAAAAGATGTTGAGTTTACCTGGAATGGCATTAATGATACGAGCTCAGAAAATGTTCAGATTACAAAGGGGACAGAATTTACTTATTCTGGAAGAGGACAGTCTACTGTAAGTTTTAATACTGGATTAACTTTTAGAACAGATGAGAATATTAGCCTTTTGACTATAAATCCAGTTAATTATTTTAATGAAGATTTTGAAACAATGTCTTCATTAATAAGTACATCTTGGCTCGATGTATCTTTACCGTTGGCAATTAAAGCAAGGTCAGCAAATAAAAATATAGTTATAAAGTCTGGTACTCCGTTAGCAACAATTATTCCTATATCATTAACTGCTATGAATGACACAGAAATTAATATTTTTGATTATTCTGATCCTGATAGAAAAAGAGAGCATGCCCATAGATCCTATGGAGAGGCAGCTCAAGAAATAAATAAACAGGGTAAATGGACAGATTGGTATAGGGATGCTGTCAATGAAAAAGGCGAAAGCCTTGGTTCTCATGAAACAAAGGTAATAAGACTTTCAGTGCTAGACAATACCAAAAAGAGAAATGATATAATGTAATTATGGATATAATGAACATGAGCCACGAAGAAAGAAAGTCAATCACCCCGTCTGGATTTTTTGGAAATAGCAAAGACATGATAGTTGAGCTAGAAAATTTTATGACTGAAGATGAGATTAATTTTTTAGAAAACGCTGCTAGAAATATTAAAATTTGGGATGTAACTGAAAGCCATACAAACGAAAACGGCACAGTCATCTATGATGCAGATTATTGGAAGGACAGGGTGGCTAGCAGACCTTCTTTAGATAAGAATGATCCAGCCATAGGTCCAGTAATAGAAGGCTTATTTAAAAAGCTTAAGCCAGTAATTGAAAATTTTTATAATGTAGTAGCAGTTCCAACAGGACAAACAATAGTTAGATGGCTACCAGGACAGTTGCAAAATCCGCATGCAGATAAAGAACTACATGATGGACCTGATGCTGGATTGCCAAATGACTTTCCTTACTACGACATAGCAAGTTTATTTTATTTAAACGATGACTACGAAGGCGGAGAACTATATTTCCCATTACAAGGAATTCAGTTCAAGCCAAAGCGTGGAGCAGCCTACTTCTTCCCAGGAGATAAGAATTTTATACATGGAGTAACTGAAATTAAAAGTGGTATTAGATACACATGTCCATTTTTTTGGACAATCATAAAGCACACTGGAGAGAACAAGCCATGAATTTAATTAAACATACTAATAATATTTTTGTTTATGAAGATTTTCTTTCGCCAGAAGAATGTTCTGCTGTAATAAAAGTATTGGATAAGCAGGCATCTAATGGAAAGATTTCTTGGATGCCAATTTCTTTTTACGAGTCATACTCTTCAGTTACGCCACAAGACGGAGACTCAGAGTTAGAGGAATTTGGTTTGCCATCTAACTTCTTTTCTAATTTAAAGAATAAGTTTATAGAGTCAGTTGCAGAGGTTGGAAATAAAGATGTGTCTAGTATTTTTGAAATAGGTTTTCACACTCAAAAGTGGGAACCAGGTGCATATGCCAGAATACACTCAGACAATACTGATGAAAAGGGAAATACAGGTCCTTTTGCTAGAAGTAGATACGCAGCATTTTTATATCTTAATGATGATTTTGAGGGTGGCTTACTAAGTTTTCCTTCCCAGAATTTAACAATTAGACCAAAGGTAGGAATGCTTGCGGCATTCGACGGAGGTTTTGAAAATATGCATGAGGTTACTATAATTACAAAAGGAACAAGATATACAATTGGATCTTTCTGGGATGATAGAGCAGAATCAGATTATCCTCAAGAAGTTAGAGATGCTTGGGCAGAAGAAATGAAGAAGATTAGAGAGGCTCAAGAAGTTGAAAGATCAGAATGGCAAGAGTTATTAAAAGAAGGATATAAGCTTGATTTAGATGGACAAAAGTATAAATTTAAAGGAGACGATAATGAATAGAGAAGTATTAGAAGAAAAGATTTATTACTATACAGATGTTTTTGAAGATCCAAAAAAGCTACTAGAAGTTATTGAGTCAACTGAGCTTAAAGACTTTGGCAGCTCTATATCAAAATGGTCTAGCTGGGACTCATGTAGCGGTGAAATGTATAACTATGGAACAGAAAAGATTATCTATGCTAATGAGGAGGAAAAGTCTCAGCCAGCAGACTCTAATGATGTAAGTTATATTTTTCATGCTATAAATAATGCATTTTATGAAGCATGCAAAGATTACGCCTTAGCACAAGGAGATCAAGAAGAGCCAAATTTCTACCCAGTTTTTCCAATCAAAAAGTATAAAGCTGGTACATTTATGGGTGCACATTATGATCAACAAGAGGGAGATAAAAGATTAAAGTATTCTATGGTCATGTATTTGAATGACGACTATGAGGGTGGAGAGCTTTCATTCACGATCAAGTCCCCAGATGCTCCTATTATTGAAGGTAAGCCTTCTGAAGATTTTAATGTAGCCGTTATAGAAAATAAAGAAGCTCTAACAGTTTCTATTAAACCAAAGGCTGGAAGTATTGTTATCTTTCCTTCATCACCGCCTTACCACCACACAGCGCATTTAGTTAAAAGTGGATTTAAGTACATGGTTCCAAGCCACTGGATGTTTAAAAATATAGATGCATAACGTTTGCAAAAAGCTCTAGAATATACCTTTGATATAATTATATTATGAGTCCATATACAAGAAGAGCAGGAAAACATTTTTGCAATCAAATGTACTCTCCCTATTTTCAAACAGAAAATTATAAAGAAAGCCATTTAGATCTAGAAAAAAAAATAGAACAACGTTATAAAAAGCTTATAGCGTTTATTATGAGAAAGAATAAAAATGTCAATTGACTATACAGCACTACTTTCAGTAGAACAAAAAAGAGCCATTTTAGAGCAAAGAATTTCACAGTTTGCTGCAGAGGCATATCAACATTCTCTTAACAAGAAGACTTGTGAAGGATTAGAAGATGTTGAAGGTGCAGAAAATGCACAGAAGTCCTTGCAAATTCTAGAGGCTGCCATAACAGTACATAAGGCAGAACTAGATTCACTTCCATCAGAAGGTTAATATTCTGATATAATCTATTTATGTCTTATAGAGTAAAAGTTTTAAAGGACAATCCAATAGGATTTTGGCCGCTAGATGAATCTTCTGGAACTACTGCAGTGGATGCATCTGGTTGCGGAAACGATGGGACATATACAAGCGTAACCTTGCAAAACTTAATTCCTCTAGTTATGGGCGGAACCTATTCTGGAAACATAAATAATTCTGGATCAATATCTTTACCAGTAACAAAAAACTTTTATGGAACAGCAGTTTCAGGTGGAGGATTTGGAAATATAAAAACTTCAGATAATGATTTTTCTTTAGAGGTTTGGTTTCGTCCAAATATAACAACATCTAATAGAACAACGATATTCGCAGATGAAACAAACGGTATTGGAATATATTATGAAAATAGTAATATATTGTTTAGATTAAACAATGAAGAACTTTACTACAATTTAAATAGCAGAAATAAAGTGTTCCATTTAGTTGCAACATATTCTACAAGCTCAATGCAAATATTTGTAGACGGAATATTAGCTTCATCAAAATCAATTTCTGATTTTAAATTTACAAACTCTACTACAGGCCCATTTAAAATTGGGCCAACATTAAATGCATCAGATTCATTTTTAGTAGAAGCACCAGCTGTTTATAGATACGCTCTTTCAGATAAAAAAGTTGAGTCGCATTATTCATACGGTATTTATCATGTAAACGCATTTCAAATAGTAAATCAAGATAACGGGTTTTTCTTTTCCACACACGAAGAAAACCTTAAGCCATCATATGTACACGAGTTTAACCCACAACAAATTGAACTTGGAATGACTACTGACACATATTATGAGAGCGACAGAAAGTACATAGGTTTTTATAAGTCTACTGGAGAGAAGTCTTTAATTCTTTTTGATACAATAATGTTGCCTTCTACGTTAAATGTTATTTCGTCAAAGATAGAGTGGCAGTCTGATAAAAATATAGTTGTTGAAATGGGAACAGACGGAATTACATATCCTTATACTTTAACAAACAACTCATCTTTGCCATTGTATAATAAGGCAGAAACTCTTGGAAATAGAATTATATATTTAAAGGTAACTTTTACAACATTGGATGCTTCAAAATATTTTCCTAAATTTTTAAATCTTAGGGTAAAATTTTACGACACAAAAGATCTATATAGCGATAATAGCAAATACTTCATAACCTCTTCTGACGAATATGATATAGCATCATTTAATTATCCAACACTTATTAGGATGGACAAGGACGGAGTTCAAACATCAGCCACAGGCGGATTTAAAATAAATTGCGATTTAAATATAAACACTTTAGAATTTTTCTACAATCCTTCTGCATTGACAGCAAGCACTCTAATAAATAATACCTCTGCAAACCTATCTTGGAATGGTGCTGGAGCAATTTCTAAAACAAATATAGCAGCCATATATGTAAATGGTGTAGATAGATCCTCAGCCACCTCAGTATCTTCAATTTTCAACGCTAATCAAATTCATCATGTTGTCATTAGATTTACCTCTGCAATAACTGGAGATATCAAGTTTAATTATAATACCTCTGGAGGACCGTCAAATTCGTTTAACAATATAGCAATTTATCAGAAGGCTTTAAGTGGCACAGAAGCCCTTCGCCACTACTCTGAGTATACATCTAGACCAGTTTTGGCGTCATCAGATTCTGTAATGACCATGACAGATAATGGTATAAACTATGCAAATAGCGAATGGATAGTTATTTCAACAAGATAATTTGTCAATCAGGATGACAAAATATGGACTTTGACTATAAAGAATGGTAAAATGATAACCTATGGATATCAATAAAATAAACTCTCAAGTTGTAGAAGATGTCACCAGGCTTGGAATCTATGTTTGGGAAATGCCAGACGGACGCTGGATAGGTGACGACGATGGAAACTTTTTATCAGTAACCTCTACAAAAGGAAACCGTTCAAGAATAGACGCATTGGCTAGAGAGGTCCGTTCTTATGGTATTCATGATGGTCAGCCAAAATTTTTAGCTGGTCGTAGAAAAATTGATGATGAAGAATTTGAATATCAAAATGAAAGATTAAAGTGGGGCCTGGTACCAGATCCATTAGATATTGGAAACCATAAAGATGAAATGAAAAAATTAAGAGGTGGAAAATAATATGATACACGAAGAAGAGTCAAATACAGAAAGCCTTCAGGTTTCAAATTTAGACGACTGGATGAGATTTAGTGCTCCTGAAAATGTTGTAAGCAACGACCCATTTAAAATTGAAGGAGAATCTTTATCAAAAGTTTCTGGTCTAAGTTCAACATTTCGTCGTAAAATGAATAGAGATTTACAGAAAAGATTTACTGGTATAGACGGCACAGCCACACAACAGAACTTATTGCAGCAGGCGGTTACTGGATATGCAATGTTTGATCTTGTTGAGCCACCATACAATCTAGAATACTTGTCTACAATTTATGAGATTTCACCATATAACTATTCTGCAATTAATGCAAAAGTTTCTAATATTGTAGGATTAGGTTTTGATTTTATTGAGACAAGAAAAACCGTAGATGCAATTGACGAGATTAGCAACGATGCACAACTTCAAAGAGCTCGTAGAAAGCTTGATAAGCTAAGACAGGATCTGCATCAATGGCTTGAAGAATGCAATGATGAAGAAACATTTAAAGAGACATTAATTAAATTTTATACTGATGTAGAAGCAACAGGAAATGGCTTCTTGGAAATTGGCAGAACGACATCTGGCAAGATAGGATATATTGGCCATATTCCTTCAAAGACAATGCGTGTACGACGTTTGCGTGATGGGTTTATTCAGCTTCTTTATGGCAAGGCTGTTTTCTTCCGTAATTTTGGAGATCAAGATACTGTAAATCCAATTGCTGGTGGCCTAGACAGACCAAACGAAATTATTCATTTTAAAAAGTATACTCCTAAAAATAATTACTATGGAATCCCAGATATTATTGCTGCACAAAATGCTATGACTGGTAATGAATTTGCTGGAAAGTATAACCTTGATTACTTTGAAAATAAAGCCGTCCCACGTTATATTATTACAGTAAAGGGAGCAAAGCTTTCTCCAGACTCAGAGCGTAAACTTTTAGAATTTTTCCAGGTTGGTCTTAAAGGAAAAAATCACCGCTCACTTTATATCCCACTTCCAGCAGATTCGCCAGATTCAAAGGTTGAATTTAAAATGGAACCAATTGAAGCTGGTACTCAGGAATCATCATTTAATGTTTATAGGCAGTCCAATAGAGATGAAATTCTGATGGCTCACCGTGTTCCAATTTCTAAGATTGGAAGTCCTCAAGGAATATCTCTTGCAAATGCTCGTGATGCAGATAAGACATTTAAAGAGCAGGTATGTAAGCCAATCCAAGATATTTTAGAAAAGAAATTAAATAAAATAATTCAAGAAATGACAGATGCCTTACAACTGAAATTTAATGAATTAAGCCTGACAGATGAAGATACTCAATCTAAGATTGATGAAAGATATTTAAGAATGCAGGTTATCACTCCAAATGAAGTCCGTATTAGAAGAGGCATGGTGCCACTTGATGGAGGAGATGAAGTTGTTATTTTAAAGCCAGAGGCTCAAGCAGAAATCAGGTCACAGGCTGGAAATACCAGAGCCAGAGGACAGGAAAGAAGCAACAATTCTCCAGATACTTCTGGGGAATCTAGAAATCCTCAAGGAGAAGGTAGACAAGTTGACTGATACTACTCAACTGTTTATTTGCCTTTTTATACATAAATAAATATAATAAAGCATATGAATATTGAAAAATCACTATGGTCATCAGATGGCGATAATATTAATTTATCAGTCCCATTTACTAAGGTCAACCGTGAAAAGCGTACCGTATCAGGATTTGCAACACTAGACAATCTTGATCAGACTGGCGATGTAGTAACATCAGAAGCTAGCATAAAAGCATTTGAAAGTTTCCGTGGAAACATTCGTGAAATGCATGGTTCGATATCTGTAGGCAAAATGGTTTCATTCAAACCAGAAACTTACTTTGATGCAAAGAGCGGTCAATTTTTTAATGGCGTGTATGTAGATGCTTACATTTCAAAAGGTGCACAAGATACATGGGAAAAAATTCTAGATGGAACTCTTCAAGGATTTTCAATCGGCGGTAAGATTATTGATTCAGAAAATGAAGTTAACAAGTCAACAGGAAAGCCAGTAAGATTTATTAAAGAATATTCTTTGATGGAACTTTCAGTAGTTGATTCACCTGCAAATGAACTATGCAACATCCTTTCTATTCAGAAGATGAATGGACAGTTGATGTTTAAAGGTATTGCAGCAGAAACAAAAATGGAAAATATTTTTTATTGTGAAGAAAGCGATACTGTATTCATGTCAACAGAAAAAGAATACACTTCACCTGTTTCTGGAAAACCAGCATCATTAATTGGCTGGGTAGAGTCTAATGATATTAACAAATCAAAAGAAATAAATAAAATTCTTGATTCACACAAGCAATCAAGATTGACGTTGCCTGATACACAAACAATTGCAAAACAGGCAAACGCAGAAGGAGGTAATGAAGTGTCAGAAAATACAGAAAACGTAGTTGTAGAAGATGCAGTAGCATCAGAAGCAGCCGTAGAAGAAACATCAGTTGTTGCTGAAGAAGCACCAGCTGAGGCTCCTGCAGATGCAGTAGCAGACGCTCCTGCCGAAACTCTGGAAAAAGCAGCCGACGTATCCGAAGTTGAGGTTGATGAACCTGATTTTGCAAAGATGCTTGGCGATCTAAAAGGCTTTTTCTCTGAGACTCTGAATAAGGCTTCTGAAGCAAATGCTTTACAGGTTTCAGGTATTAAAGATACCGTTGAGACTTTTAGCAAGAGCGTAGATGTTAAAATTTCAGAATTGGCAGAACAGCATGCAGCACTATCAAAGGCTGTAGAAAATATCAAGAACACGATTGGTAATGTTGAAAAGCGTGTCGACGCAGTAGAATCAGAGACTGCAATTAAGAAGTCCTCAGACCTTGGCGGGTCTCAGGAAGTAACAATCAAGAAATCAAAATGGAACGGTTCTTTCCTCGGTTCCGTAAATGAACTTTTAAAATAAAAAGGTAGGTGAAAATATAATGAGCAATGAAACATTAGAAAAAGCAGTAGCGGCTAACACACACGTTACAGCTAACATGACAGGTGCAGCAGTAGCTACAACTGGTATTCACGTTGGTTCTGAAGGAGAAGGTGGACTTCTCAATCCAGAACAATCAGCCCGCTTTCTAGATTATATGTTCGACGCAACCGTAATTGGTAAGGTCGCACGTACAGTTAGAATGAGATCTGATACAACCGAAATTGATCGTATGTCAGTAGGTGAGAAGCTTATGGTTCTCGCAACTGAAGCAGACAATACAGGTACAAACGCAGCGGTATCTTTCTCAAAGATATCACTAACAACAAAGAAGCTTCGTCTAGATTGGGAACTATCAACAGAGTCTCTAGAAGACAATATTGAAGGTGCTGATCTTGAAGACCATATCGCCCGCATGATGGCAACACAGGCAGGTAACGATATTGAAGATGTTCTTCTAAACGGTAACACAGCTTTGACAGGAGATAATCTTTACAAGGCATTTGATGGTGTAGTTAAGAAGGCTAAGACAAACGGTCGTGTTGTTGATGCTGGTGGAGCTGGAGTAAGTCGTGCTGTATTTAACAGCGCTCTTAAGGCAATGCCACGTAAGTACAAGCAGCGCCGTTCAGATCTTCGCTTCTTGGCAGGTTCAAACCTGATCCAAGATTTCCTATATGCTAACAGCATTGGAACAAACAACACTATCCCACAGGATATCGCTTCAAGCGTAATCCGTGGACAAGGTGTACAGCCACTAGGTGGTCCAGCAGGTTATGTAGCTCCATTCGCATTTGGTATTCCAATCGTTGAAGTTCCACTACTTCCTGAAGCACAGGATGGCGATTACTCAGGAGAGACAGGTAATCACGGAGATATCCACTTGACATTCCCAAATAACGTAGTTATTGGTATCAAGCGTGATGTAACTGTATACCGCTTCTTCTGGCCAAAGAAGGACGCAATTGAGTACACAATGTATACTCGTGTTGGTGTCCAGATTGAGCAGGCAGATGCTTGGGTAGTTGTTAAGAACGTTAAGGTCGCTTCATAATTTAATTTATTAAGAAGACTTGCAAGAAAGGCCCCTAATTAATTTTAGGGGCTTTTCATTTTAATTTCTTAGTGATATAATTGCATTAACTAGTTTAGGAGATAAAATGTCATTTGATACACTTAAGGTATCTGAGTTAAAGAAAATAGCGGAAGATTTCGCCGTTGATACAGATGGTCTAAAAAACAAAGCAGATATAATTGCCGCCCTATCAGAGGAAGGCGTAACATGGTCTATTTACAGTAAGACCTTGGAAAAGAATGAAGAAGAGGACGAAATGTCAGAAGAAGTATTGCCAAGATTTGATGCAAAGAAAGAGTTGGCAAAAGATAATGTCCTTGTCAGAATGACTAGAGATAACTTTAGATATGATATTATGGGACATACGTTTACAAAAGAACATCCGTTTGTGGCTATGAGTGGTGAAAACGCTCAAGCAATTTTTGATAAGGAGGAAGGTTTTAGGTTGGCAACTCCTAAAGAAGTTCAGGAGTTTTACAACTAAAGCCTATTAAATGGCAGAGGTATACACTAATTCAAGTTCACCAATAACTCATCAAATATTTTGGCAGGGAGTTGCATCTGACGTAGACGCAACATTACCAACAGTTAGAATCTATGATATAACTGCGGACCCACTAGTTGTTCCAGCCGTTAGCCCTTCTACAATTTTAGCAACGCTAACAGCTGTAAAAGATGAAACTAATGTTGGCTTGTATTACATAAATATTCCATACTCTTTAACAAATAGAAATAAAACATTAAAGTTAGAATGGCAGTATGTTGTAGGAGGAGTTAGCGTAACAA
>Ga0222712_10001116_pt1 | contig 34382 bp, 27 predicted proteins | sample C33_657DmetaG_FD_165043 | JGI IMG/M metagenome (GOLD analysis project Ga0222712, IMG submission 165043) | Estuarine water microbial communities from San Francisco Bay, California, United States - C33_657D | ecosystem: Environmental > Aquatic > Marine > Unclassified | place: USA: California...
AAAAATGGTATTGATCAAATATTGATTAAAAACGCGAAAGCCGCTTCATTTGGAGCGGCTTTTTATCGCCTTTTACCGACCAACATGGGCACAAATGAAAAGGCATCAAATTTTTCCTCTTGAAATGACCCATCGGCCAACTTGGTAATTCTGTGCATGCGCTGTACATCCCCTTCATTCAATGGCAGGACCATAAAACCTCCCACCTTCAACTGAGACAGTAATTTCTCAGGAATAAAGGGCGCTGCAGCAGTTATGAGTATTTTATCAAAGGGCGCGTAGGTTGGCAAACCCTCAAATCCATCACCAAAAAACATCCTCAGTGAATGATATTTTCTGAGCAACAGGAATTCCTTGTTGGCATCAAAAAGTTTTTTTTGTCTTTCGATCGAGAAAACCTTGGCCTGAAGTTCACATAAAATGGTAGCCTGGTAAGCGCTTCCCGTTCCTACTTCCAATACCTTATCAAACGGCTTGATTTGGAGCAATTGCGATTGATAGGCAACCGTGTAAGGATGGGAAATGGTTTGGTCTTCACCAATCGGAAAGGCCCTGTCTTCATAGGCCTGCTGTTCGAAAGCGGAATCCAGAAAAAAATGTCGGGGGACATTCATCATTGCCTGCAAAACATGCTCATCCGTTATTCCCTTCTCCCTGATGAGACTGACCAATTTGTTTCTGAGCCCCTTGTGAACGGGCCTGTCCTCTGTATTCCTCATGCATGATTTTCCTTGTCCAACAACATTTTTATACCCTTTAGGCCAAACCCAGTTCTGAGATAATGGCATTGATCTTATCGCCCAATGCTGCGTATGAACTGTCAAAATCTTCGATCTTGTCCAATTTGCCCTGTACGCTAAAATAAAACTTTATTTTGGGTTCAGTTCCAGAAGGCCTTGCGCTGATTTTACTTCCATCCGCCAACACAAATTGCAGCACGTTGCTTTGGGGCAAACCAATGGAACAGACCTGGCCATTGGAAAGGTCTTTTGCCTCACTTTTTTCATAATCATAAAGGCCGACAACAGGAATTCCACCCAACGTTGAAGGAGGGTTGTTCCTGAACTTTTCCATCATGGCTGCAATTTCTGCCTGTCCATCCCTTCCCTTTTTGGTGATGGATATAAGGTGCTCCCGGAAAAGTCCGTATTCATGGTATATCTCAACCAATTTGGCATAAAGGCTTTTGCCTGCATCCTTTTCATATGCAGCCATTTCACAGAGAAACGCAACCGCACTAACAGCGTCCTTGTCCCTCAATTGGTCTCCAATCATCAACCCATAAGATTCCTCCCCCCCAATGATGTAGTTTTCATGGCCTTCTTTGGATTTGACCAATTCAGCAATCCATTTGAAGCCAGTAAGCACATTGTAGCAATTGATTTCATTTTTTGCAGATATGATATCAATCAAATCGGTTGTAACAATCGTTTTCACTACCATGTCGTTCGCACGTGCCAATCCTTTTTTTCTTCGGGCTTCAATCATATAATTGAAAGCGAGCACAGCGGTTTGGTTTCCATTCAGCAATACCCATTTTCCATGGTTGTCCTTTACGCCAACACCTACCCTATCGGCATCAGGGTCTGTTCCCAACAGAATGTCAGCATCGATGGATTCGGCTTTGCGCAATCCAAGGGACATGGCTTCACTTTCTTCAGGATTCGGATACACAACCGTCGGAAAATTTCCGTCAGGAATGATTTGCTCATCTACCAAAGTGAGATTGGTAAACCCGAATGCAGAAAGGACTTGCGGAACCATCTTGATCCCAGTTCCATGGATGGGTGTATATACAATCTTGAGGTCTTTTTGTCTTTGAATGGCATCGGGATAAATGCTCAGGCCTTTTACCATGTTGATATAGGCATTGTCCAATGCTTCACCGATGATGTGAATATTGGCCTCGCCCCCCTTCCATTTTACCTCATCAACAGACTGGATTTTCTGGACTTCATTGATCACATTCTTGTCATGGGGCGGAACAAGTTGTCCACCATCATTAAAATAAGCTTTGTAGCCATTGTACTCTTTGGGATTGTGAGAAGCAGTGCATACAACTCCACCATGGCAATGGAGATGCCTGATGGTAAATGAAAGCTCTGGTGTAGGCCGGAGGGATTCAAACAAGTACACCTGAATTCCATTGGCTGCCATGACATTGGCGGTGATTTCAGCAAAAAAACGGCTGTTGTTTCGGCTGTCGTGTGCAACTGCAATCCTGACCTGTTGATTCGGAAAAGATTGAACAAGGTAATTGGCAAAGCCCTGGGTTGCCATTCCAATGGTGTATTGATTGATCCTGTTGGTTCCAACTCCCATGATGCCGCGCAGCCCCCCAGTACCAAATTCCAAATCTCTGTAAAAGGCATCAGCCAAATCACCTGGATGGTTTTCCATCAGTTCCCGGATTGAATTTTTGGTGGCATCATCATAGTTTCCTTTCAGCCACTTGTCTACCCGCTGCTGTATCATTGCTTCCATTTGACAATAATTTTTACAAACTTAACAAACAGAGCCGTAAATGCAATTATCTTCATCTTTTATATTCGGAAGCCAATGTCGCAGCGCATGTTTCGCTTATTGCATATGTATATTCTTGCATTGGCCCTCTCAGCAAATGGGATGGCACAAGACAGCGCGAAAGCACAAAAAACAACCAAAAAATTAATTTTAACTGCAGTCCAGACTGGCTTGTGGGGAGGTACATTTTATTCCCTAAACAAAGCTTGGTACTCCAATTACCCCAGGTCAAGTTTTCATTTTTACAATGATGGGAAGGAGTGGCAGCAGATGGACAAGGTTGGACATTTTTGGTCAACCTATCAGATCAGCAACCATACCAGCAAAATTTGGCAATGGGCTGGGATGGAAAAGAAAAAAGCGGTCATCATCGGCAGCATCAGTGGAATGGCCTATTTGAGCATCATTGAAGTACTCGATGGATTTTCCGACAAATGGGGATTTAGCATGCCGGATATCCTTGCCAACACAAGCGGAGCCGCGTTGTTTGCGGCACAGGAACTGGGATGGGATCAGCAAAAATTTTCAATAAAACTCTCTTATTCCCCATACAGGTATGGCGTACTACAACCCAGGGCCAATGCCCTGTTTGGGTCAAGTGATGCAGAAAAGGTTTTGAAGGATTACAATGGTCAAACCTATTGGGCAAGTGCTAACCTCAGGTCGTTTTTCCCCTCTTCTGGCTTTCCATCCTGGTTCAACATTGCAATTGGGTATGGGGCGAGAACGATGCTGGGTGGTTATGAAAACAAATGGACCAGTGCAAATGGGAGTACCATAAGCAGGCCAGACATCCAACGGTACAGACGGTTTTTTTTATCGGCTGATGTGGACCTGAGCAAAATCAAAACGAAAAGCAAACCGTTGAAAACAATTTTTTCGCTGGTGAACGTATTGAAAATACCTGCGCCAGCTATAGAACTGAACAGTTTAAGAAAACTCAGTTTGCATCCGTTATATTATTGATCAACCGGGATCAGCCTTGCTGATTATTCAACATAAGCACCCATAAGGTTTCCATCAACCACCTCTACACAAATATTGTCGCGAAGCGTGGTTGCCAGGGAAATTCCTACATAATCAACATGGACAGGAAATGTCTTGTAGCTTCTTTCTACAAGAGTAAGTGTTTGAATGTGCTTTGGTGAAAGCGGAAGAAAGGGCAAGATCGAATAAAGCATGGTCTTGCCGCTGTTCACAACATCATCAACAACAACGAGTACCTGGTCTTTAACCGATATATCTTCCGTTATTGTACAATGGAGCAGATTGGACTTGTCGATGTTTATTTCAATCAGATTGACTTGCAGTGGAGAAATTTCTTTCAAAATAGATGTGAGCACTTGTGCAACTACAAAGCCATTTTCTTTGATGCCTGCGATGCAAATGGATGGAATTCCGTTGTTTCGCTCCAATATTTCAAATGCCATTCTCCTGAGTTTCATCATGGCATTGTCTGATGAAAGTATGTATTTCTTTCCCATATGACTGGCTTCTGGATTGATGCTGTTCATCTAAATTAATACATGTAACCTTACAGCAAGATGATTTTACAACAAATTCTTTTTTTACCCCTTTTTATTGCTTCACAAGACGGCTTGTTGTGGAAAAAGTAGTGCTCAACAAGAAAGGAGTTTGATGTTTGACAACAATGAGAATAACTTTGCCCTGTGGAAATTTTCTACAAATCAATGAACTTGGACACAGCCTAACTCATTTTACAATCCATATAACCATGAATTTAGATTACCAACAACTCATTCCGGAAGATTTCAGCGATGCATCCAGGGTTTGGATTTACCAAAGCAGTAGAATATTCACCCTTTCAGAAGCGCTCAACATCGAAAAAATCCTGGAGGATTTTACTGGCGACTGGAAGTCGCACGGAACACCCGTAAAGGGGTTTGGCACATTGTTTTTTGGTCAATTCATCGTTCTCATGGCCGACGAGGCCCAAACAGGAGTGAGTGGATGCAGTACAGACAGCTCTGTACGGTTGATCAAAGCCATTGAAACAGAATTCAGGGTTTCCCTATTTGACAGGATGAACCTTGCCTTTTTGATCAAAGAAAAAATCCAACTTCTACCATTATCACAGTTGGAGTATGCCATTGAGAAATCATTCATCTCGCCAGAAACCCTGTTTTTTGACAATTCCGTCTTGACAAAAGGAGAACTCATGAACAAATGGATTGTTCCTGTTTCATCATCCTGGCTTGGAAAACGCCTGTTTGCCGAAGGGGAATAAGAAGGGTTTAAATGCGTGACAATTTGTCACATCTGCCCTTTTTCACTAATTTTGCACCATGCTCAATTTTGCCGACAAAACGATGAATGAGGCCCGCCAGGGTGAGGCGTACATTGGTGAAGTTTCTTTAGGAGAAATACCATTAAAACGCTTTTATATCGAAAGCTATGGTTGTCAAATGAACTTCAGTGACAGTGAAATCATAGCCTCAATTCTGCATACTGAAGGATTTGGCCCTACCCAAAATGTTGAGGATGCAGACCTGATTTTTCTGAATACCTGTTCCATAAGGGAAAAAGCGGAACAAACGGTCAGGAAACGGCTTACGGAATTCAGGAAAATCAAGAAACAGAGGCCCGCGATGCTGATTGGCGTCTTGGGCTGCATGGCAGAGCGGTTGAAAAGCAAACTGCTTGAGGAGGAAAAGCTTGTAGATATTGTTGTGGGACCTGATGCCTATCGCAGCCTTCCCCAGTTGATTGATGAAGCGGAATCTGGCACCAAGGCCGTAAATGTATTGTTGAGCAGGGAAGAAACCTATGCAGACATTTCTCCGGTCAGGCTGAATTCCAATGGAATCAATGCCTTTGTCAGCATCATGAGGGGCTGCAACAACATGTGTGCATTTTGTGTCGTGCCTTTTACAAGAGGCAGGGAAAGAAGCAGGGATGAAGCCTCTATCCTGGCAGAGTGCAAGGACCTTTTTGACCAGGGATACAAAGAAGTGACATTGCTTGGACAAAATGTAGACAGTTACTACTGGGTTGACCCGAAAACCAACCACCCGGTTGACTTTGCCATGCTATTGGAGAAAGTGGCAAACATAAGTCCATCCCTCCGCATCCGGTTCAGCACTTCACATCCAAAAGACATTACAGACAAGGTCTTGCATACCATGAAATCACATGCAAACATCTGTAAATACATCCATCTTCCAGTTCAAAGTGGGTCTACAAGAATCCTGCAATTGATGAACCGTACCTATACAAGGGAATGGTACCTGGCAAAAGTGAAAAGAATCAAAGAAATCATGCCAGACTGTGCCATCAGCGCGGATATCATTGCTGGATTTTGCACGGAAGACGAGCAAGATCACCAGGACACACTGGATGTGATGCGACAATCGCAATACGAGTACAGCTACATGTTCATGTATTCTGAACGACCCGGGACACTGGCGGCCAAGCGATACAAGGACGATGTACCCGATGAGGTCAAAAAAAGGAGATTGGACGAAATTGTAAAATTGCAAAACAGCCTTTCCCTTGAAACCAACAGAAAGGACATCGGCAAGGTCTTTGAAGTACTGATTGAGGGAAATTCGAAAAAGAGTCCAAACCAATGGATGGGCCGCAACAGCCAAAACAAGGTAATGGTTTTTGACAAAACAAATGTCAGTTCAATTCAACCTGGATGTTTTGTTCATGTCATGGCTGAAAAATGCACACAGGGAACCCTGATGGGAAGAATTGTTAATCCTTCATGAAACCAACGCAACCAATGGATATTCAAAGCATAAAGAACAGGTTCGGCATTATTGGAAACTCCCCTGCACTCAATTATGCATTGCAGGTGGCATCCCAGGTAGCAAATACAGACCTGACCGTTTTGATTGTTGGGGAAAGTGGAGTGGGAAAGGAAATTTTTTCACAAATCATACATGCCCTTTCTCCCAGAAAGCACAACCCTTTCATTGCCGTTAACTGTGGCGCCATCCCCGAAGGAACCATAGATTCCGAATTGTTTGGCCATGAAAAAGGATCATTCACAGGAGCAGTTGACTCCAGAAAAGGATACTTTGAAACCGTCAATGGTGGAACCCTATTCATGGATGAGATTGGAGAAACCCCACTGGGAACCCAGGCCAGGCTTTTGAGGGTTTTGGAGAATGCTGAATTCATCAGGGTCGGTTCATCCAAGGTTCAAAAGACAGATGTGCGGGTAATCGCAGCTACAAACAAGGATTTACTCATTGCAACCCAAAACAATAAATTCAGGGAAGACCTTTATTACAGGCTCAACACCGTTCCCATCAGGGTACCTTCTCTCAGGGAAAGAAAAGAAGACATCATTCTGCTTTTCAGGAAATTCGCCGTTGATTTTGCAGAACGCTATAGAACGAGCCCTATTCAACTGACAGATGATGCGAAAGCCATGCTCTTGGATTATCCATGGCCTGGTAACGTGCGTGAATTAAAAAATATTGCTGAACAAATATCAGTATTGGCAGAGGACAAGAGCATCAGTGGAAATGACCTGGAAAGGTTTTTACCCAAAAACAACATCAACAGTCTTCCTATGCTCGTTGGATCTGGAGCAATGCCTTCAAGCCAGAGTGAGTTCATGAATGAAAGGGACATCCTTTACAAGTTGTTTTTTGACTTGAAAAAAGATGTGACAGAAATGAAAAAGATGTTTTTTGAAATCGTGCAGAATCCATCCAATATTGCTTCTGTATCCAATGCCATGGAAACATCCTACATGCAGGAAATGCCAATTGTAAGGCAACAACCTGAACACCATGCCCATGGAACAGTCATTCCAGTAAGCAATCAACCCATGCTGCTGACAGAAAGCCGGGAAGTACAAGACACCATCCTGGTTGATGAATCGCTCAACATCATGGACAAGGAAAAAGAATTGATAGAAAAAGCGCTGCGAAAACACAAAGGCAAAAGAAAGGATGCAGCATCAGATTTGGGCATCAGCGAGAGAACGCTGTACAGAAAATTAAAGGAATATGACATTGAAGACTAATCAATTGCTCAGGCTATTTAGGAAGCTGTTTATCATCCTGCTCGCTGCAGTTGGGGTTCAAGGCACTTGCAGGTATTCCCTCAAAGACGTTTCCATCCCGCCAGAGATCAAAACAGTCAGGGTGTTTTTCATAGAAAACAAGGCCCGGTACATCAATCCACAACTGAGTCCAAAGCTCACAGATAAACTCAGGCAGAAAATCATCAACCAAACCAGGTTATCACAAAACAACAACGATGCTGACTATGAAATAAGCGGGTACATCAGCGATTATTCTGTCAATACATCCGGTATCTCACAGCAACAGGTTGCCAGCAATAACTTGAATGTTACTGTACATATCATATTCAGGAACAGGCAAGACGAGAAAAAAAACTTTGAAGCGGACATTACCAGAAACTTCCCGTTTTCAGCAAGCAAGAGCCTTACCCAAGCTGAAGCTGAACTAAATGATCAAATGGTAACCAACCTTACAGATGAGATTTTCAATCGGATTTTTTCAAATTGGTAAAGGGACTTAAATTAGCAACATGATAAAGGAATCCGATTTTATTGTCCAATCTTTCTTCAAGAGAGAAAACCTGGACGACATGACATTTGATGAACTCAAGGGTCATGCCGCGGAATTTCCTTATTCCTCTATTGTTCAATATTTGTTCACTTCCAGGCTAAAATCAAGCAGCAACTCTGAATTTCCTGAATCATTGGCCCAAACAGCTCTCTTCTTTGGTGAGTCCGGATGGCTCAATTACCAGTTGAGTGAAGGTATGGCAAAGGGAAATTCCAAGGTGAATAACCAAGCCCCGCAATTCGATGAAGTGAAAGAGGACATTCCTTTGGATCAATCAGCTGCAGTTCTCGGCCAGGACCCTTTCGAGGAAATAGCGCCCATCCTCCCCAAGGTGGAACAGACCATCGAAATCCCTGCAAGTCATCCGGAAGAATCTCAAATAGCCTTTGACCCATACCATACTGTCGACTATTTTGCCTCACAGGGCATCAAGGTCAACCTTGACAATGAAAAGGATGAATTGAGCAGAAAAGTCAAAAGTTTTACTTCCTGGCTGAAAACGATGAAAAGGCTACAACCAGGTGCTGAAAGCAATACAGGCAAGGACATTGCAGCTATTCTGGACTCAAACGACAAAGAAGAGGGCATTTCAGAAACAATTTTTACTGAGGCAATGGCTGAAGTCTATGTCAAACAAGGGTTAAGGGACAAGGCAATGGAGGTTTATGCTAAATTAAGTTTGCAAAATCCTGCCAATAGCCATATTTTTGCAGACAAAATTTCACAGATAAAAGAAAACAGGATATGACAACATTATTTATCATTCTCATCATATTGGTTTCAGTACTGCTTGGCATCATCGTATTGATTCAAAACCCCAAAGGTGGTGGACTTGCAGGCAATATCGCAGGTTTCAGCAACCAGTTCATGGGTGTAAAACAAACCACTGATGTATTGGAGAAAGGCACATGGATTCTTTCCAGCATTCTGGTCGTGCTTTGCCTTGTTTCGGCCCTTGTGATCAATTCTGGTAAAAGTGAAGGTTCTGATACCCTAAAAAATATTCCTACGAACACTGGAAATGCAGCTCCGCAGCAGGCACCAGCCCCTATGCAGCAAGCACCGGCACCGGCACCTGCAGCGAACGAACCCAAATAATTTAATCCTAGGATTCGGAAACCCTGCTTGATAAGCGGGGTTTTTTGTATATGTTAAATTTTTTTAAGGATGGCAACAAGAAAAACAAGGAAGCGGTCCAAAAAAGGAAGGGGAATAAGAATTTCAGTTGTATTGCTGATTGTCCTTGCCTTTGTTTCTGCTGCCTTTTTTTATACCCTTTTTTTAAGACCCGCCACTGATTTCAAAGGTGATGAGGCCACAATTCTTATCCCTACCCATAAAGCTGAGAAAAAATTTGTAAAACCCCTGGTCAGAGATCATCTCAAAGGAGTACAATTCACCACTTTTCTTGCACTTGCAGATTTGACAGGATATTGGAACGAAATAAAACCAGGACGTTATGTCATCGAGAAAAATTCAAGCATATTCACCATCTTTCGGAAACTGAAAGGCGGAAGGCAAACACCAGTAGCACTTACACTCAACAAATTCAGGACAAAAAGAGAACTTGCCAGGTATGTTGGAGGAAAGCTGGAGTGTTCTGAGGCTGATGTTTACAGGTTTCTCGTCAACAATGATTCAATAGCCCAATTTGGAATTACACAGGAAACGCTGATGACCATCATTATACCCAATACCTATGAAATGTATTGGAACAGTACACCAAATGAATTCCTCACAAGAATGAGCAAAGAAGCCAATGCATTTTGGAACGAGAGCAGGATCGACAATGCCAAGTTGCTGCGGCTCTCAAAAGAAGAGGTGATTACCATTGCATCCATCGTTGAAGAAGAGACAAACAACAATCTGGAAAAATCAACGCTAGCGAGCGTATATGTCAACAGATTGAATAAAGGAATGCCTTTGGGCGCTGACCCTACCATCAAATTTGCGGTTGGTGACTTCAGCATCAGAAGAGTTACATTTGCCCACATCAACTCAACTGCTTCTTCGCCATACAATACCTACAAAAACAAGGGACTGCCTCCAGGCCCAATATGCACCCCCTCAATTTCCTCTATTGATGCTGTTTTAAAGGGCGAAAAAACTGACTATTTGTATTTTTGTGCCAAGGCAGACTTTTCAGGATCACATAGCTTTGCATCAACAGCAGAAGAGCATTTTGAAAATGCAAGGAGATACCGAAAAGCTTTGGACAGCCTCAGGATACACTAATAGAAAATGATCAAACTTCAAAGAATTCTGGTTGAAAGCAGACCTGTGAAAACCCTGGTGAACTGGTCCAAAAAGCTTGTTTTACCTGGCTTTGAAGGGTTGCCATTGTACGACGTGTTGCACTTTTTCTTCAAGCAAACACAGCAGATTGGTTTGAATGAGCGGGCTGCATCTGTTGCCTTTAACTTTCTCATGGCAATACCTCCGCTCTTTATTTTCATTTTCACCCTATTGTCTTTTATTCCCGGCTCAAAACGCCTCTATGAAGAGATTCTTGTATTGCTCAGGAATGTAATACCTGATGCTGCAACATTTACAATGATAAAAAATGTGATGGATGACTTTTTTGCCACAGGTACCGGTACACTCTCTTTCGGTCTTCTATTGGCATTGTATTTTGCATCCAATGCCACTTTAACTATCATGAGAACGTTTCGAAAATCGATGCTGCACATTGACCTGGAAGAAAGAAATTTTTTGGAAATCAGGCTTAGTGCAATTCGGTTGACATTCATCATTGTATTGTTGATCATCGCAACCATCATGATCATGTTGACCCAAACGATCATACTGAACTGGATCATCGATCAAATGAACATCAAAGACAGCCTCATTGATTTCCTGTTGGGATCAGGCCATTTCCTTGTTACTTTCTTACTGATTTTTTTGGCCATTGGCCTCACCTATCGGTATGCGCCCCATGTGCAAAAAAAGTGGAGGGTAAGAACCCCCGGAGCAATGCTGGCCACCATTTTGATCATGTCTTTTACCTATTTATTCTCTTATTGGGTAAACAATATTGCGTCATATAATAAAGTTTACGGATCATTGGGAAGTATCCTCATCCTGATGTTTCTGGTATTCGTCAATTCGCTTGTCTTGTTGATAGGATTTGAGCTGAACGTTAGCATCAATTCCTTAAAAAGCATTGCTGAAAAAAGAAAACTCGCAAACAAAACATAACTAAATTCCGATTATGCGTCATCTCTTATTCTCCCTGCTTGTATTGGCATCATTGAACCTTTTTTCTCAAGAGTCCATAACATTGACAGTATCCGCCAAAAACAACAAGGGCATGATCCTCAGCGGCATTGAGGCAAGGTTCCTGAACGCCAGTCTTGTTGCTGACGTGCAGAACAAGGAGAAGCTCATTTATACCAAAGTTCCCAAAGGCTATTATGAAATAAGCATCAGCGCAGAAGGATATGCCACAATGATATGGAGGGGACAGGTTGACAAAAGCCAGGATGTAGTGGTGTCGCTTGAATCTTCCTATTTGAAATTGGATGAGGTGGTTGTCAATTCAGATAAGAAAGAAACAGCCCTGCTGAACAGTGCAACCTCCATTACAACCCTTAATGCCAGGCAAATCAGGGATATGCGCATTTGGGAAATTGGTGACCTTAGCGGCTTTGCCCCTAACCTGTATATTGCCAATTCTGGGGACAACAGGAATATTAGCGGCATCAGGGGAATGGTAACAACATCCTATGATCAATCGGTTGCAACGTATATAGACGGCGTTGCCCAATTCAATCTTGACACCTATATACCGCAATTGAATGAAATTGAAAGCATTGATATCATCAGGGGAGCACAGGGTACTTTTTACGGAAGAAATGCCATGGGAGGAGTTATCAACATCACCACGAAAAAGCCGGGAAATTCAAAACAAATCAATGCAGGTGTGCAATTTGGAAACCATGGACAAAAACGTATCAATGCCAGTTTAAATACACCACTGTTCAAGAACAAGCTGTTTTTGGGAATCTCTGCACTGCATGATGCGAGGCGTGGTTTTTATACCAATACAGTTTTAAGCAATGACTTTGACAAACAACAACAAACAATGCTCAATGCCCAACTGCGCTATTTCTTGGGCAAGCAGTGGAGTGTTCAGGCTGACTTGAAACGATACTTTGCAACAAACGAAGGTGCTTTCCCCTTGGTTAACGACTTGGAAGCCCTTTTTAAACAACCATATACCCTTTCCCAAAACCTTTCAGCCCCAATGAAAGACAACAGTTCCAATGGATCATTGGTCATCAAGCACAAGGGAAAGAAAACCGACTTCACCCTCCAGCACTCAAGACAAAGCAATTACCGCTACTACGAAAACACGCTTGATGCAGATTTTTCTCCGGCCGACATTGTAGGTGTTTTTAATAACTATGGAAAGGATTTCAATAAAGTAAATGTTATTGCTAACGAATTGCGTTTCAATTCTGTCAAAAACACTGAAAATACTCCCATAGAATGGAGTGCAGGAATTTACCAATTCATTCAAAAAAGTCCTACGAAACAGGCAACTGTTTTTGGAAAAGATGCAGGATTGTTTGGTGTTCCAGACAAAAACTTCTCCATCATATCCATCAACAAAGGAACAAACAATGGTTTGGCAGCATATGGTCACCTCAGCTACAAGATTACGGAGCAACTAACCATAAACGGAGGAATGAGAATTGACAGGGAGAACAGAAAACTTACCATAGGAAGTGAATATGAAAAACAGCCGAATCCTGCTTTTCCAATGATGTCTGATACTACGGGTAAAACATCTTATGGTGCATTTTCTCCTAAATTGGGTATTCAATACAAGTCCACAACAAACCAAATATGGTATGTTTCTTTCAGCAGAGGTTTTAGGAGTGGAGGATTGACTGGCATATCATCAGACCCATCCCAAATTCCCTTGTCTGCCTACAAACCTGAATACAGCAATATGTTTGAAGCAGGCTTGAAGGGTCAGGATAAGCAAAAACTTATCCGTTATGCAGTAGCCATATTCTATAACAATGTTCGTGATATTCAAACACCACTGCTGTTGCTTCCAGACGCAGTTACCATCATTCAAAATGCCGGAAAAATGAATACTTTTGGCTTTGAATCAGAAATAGAAATGCTGCTGACAAAGGGATTAAGCCTTCAGTACAATGGAGGCATTACACATGCAAAATACAGCACACTTGGAGCTGTTAGCAATGGCAACCAAGTTGACTATTCAGGAAACAAGCAGGTTTTTACTCCTAGCTCCACCAATTATTTGTCAGCACAATACCAGAAAATGTTTGGGAAACAAGCATGGATGATCAGAATGGAATACAACCATACTGGCTCCCAGTTTTTTGACCTTGCCAACAAAATTCAGCAAAAAGGCTATGGATTGGTAAATTTCAGGACTGGCATCAGAACCCAACAATTTGACATTTCTGTTTGGGGAAGAAATCTTACCGGAAAAAAATACATCAACTACGCCTATGACTTTGGTGCTGCCCACCTGGGAAATCCAAGGATGATCGGTGTTGGTTTGGGATGGAGATTATAGTATTTGCATTGATGGCATAAAGCCAAGACCTGGTAAAGAAGAAGGCATCAACCTGTGTTGGGAATACTCAATTGGGGTGCCAACACCTTCCTTCAACAACAGAGGCCCATCAGCATCAAGAAAATCAGCCATTGGCGCCAAATGTGCCAATGCTGTTGTACCGATACTGCTTTCATTCATACAACCCAGCATTATCTTCAGGTCCAAAGACCTGGCTTTTTTTATCATCTCCAGTGCGGGTGTAATACCACTGCACTTGGTCAACTTTATGTTGATCCCAGAAAAATACCCTGCACATTTTTCCACATCTTTCTCCCCTACACAAGATTCGTCTGCAATGATTGGAATCGAAGTTTTTTCTTTTAAGACCTTGCTTCCTTCGAGATCTTCTTTGGCCAATGGCTGCTCTATCAATTCAACACCAAGTTGTTCCAGTACCGGAAGCATTTCCAGCGCCTGGTTCAAGTTCCAACCAGCATTTGCATCAACCCTGATGACCGCATTGGTATTTTTTCTGATGGCGATGAGTTTTTCAAGATCTTCGGTAGTCCCTACTTTTATTTTGTAGATGGGAGCTGGATGTGCATTCATTTTGTATAGCATCTTGTCCAATGAATCGATGCCAATGGTATAATCTGATGGTGGCGCATCGTTGAGATTCAGGTTCCAGAGTTCATACAAAGGCCTTCTCCTGAGCTTACCGTATATGTCCCAACCGGCCATATCCAGCGCGCAGACCAGAAAAGGATTGGCAGTAAACAAGTGGTGCAAAAAATGCCAAAAGCGCTTTGGTTCTGTCAAGGAAAAAGACTCAATGAATTTTCTTTTGGCCTCAAGATCCGCCACCATCTGGTCAGTTGAAATGTTGTAATAGGCAATGGCAGGGGCTTCACCATATCCAACAATTCCACGAAAATTCAGTTCAACAACAAGGGTTGACTGATGTGTTTTGGTTCCCTTTGAAATGGTAAAAGGATGTTCAAATGCAAGTTCTTTCTGCCAATAGCGAATCGTAAACATGTGATGTCAAAAGATTTTTTCTTCTTCCAGTTAAAGGATTTCGAAGTGTATCGAAGCTTATCGGTTGTTTGCCTCAATCAAATACTTCAATTCATGGTTGAAGGTATCATTTTTAATGAGCGCTTCAATGGAAATGTGCATTCTAAATCGCCAAAAATGCTTTGCGTCACCAGGAACGTTGATGCGCTCTGCATATGGGTCTTCCAGGCGAAGGGACTCGTTCATTGCAAACAAATCCTGCAGTTGAAAAACAGCCCACATGGCTGGAGATGCCAGATGTTGAAGAATTACGGCGCGTACCATGTGGTTGTTTGCATGCGCTGGAGCATCCCCATGTTGCCAAAGTTGTTCGTTGTAAAACTGCTGTGTTTTGGACCTGTCTTCCAACCACCATTCGCGAATGGTACTCATGTCGTGCGTTGACGGAGTTACCACAGACAGATATGGTGCATTGCTAGGATCAAAAAAAGAAGCATTGAATTGTTTTGGCATTCTTTGCACCTCCATGCTAAGGAAACCAAGCGAAGACATCACTTTGGGGACACTCTTTGGCACCATCCCCAGGTCTTCGCCACAGATCAGCATATCCGTACACTGTCGAAGTGCTGGGAGCTTTTCCATCGCTTCGTGTTCCCAAATATGTTCTTGGCGGTGAAAGAAATAATCCTCGTAAAGACTGGACAATTGCTGTTGTATGTCTTGCTCCAGGTGCTGAAAAGACAAAGTCTTGTGGGCATTGAACCTGAAATGAAAACCATTTGCATTGTCCTTGTCAGGCCAAAGTACGACATTGGAATGAAGGTTGAAAAGCACCTGTTTCAGCTCCGACTTCGTGTCGGTCATCCCATTCCCACTAAAATATTTTTCAATTTTTACTTGTGTATTGAAATTTTCCTTGAACCGATAATTCAATTCCCCTTCTTTTTGCAAAAAATGTTTTACCTCGGGTTCCAAGGTTCCCGCCAATTGGCAGATCACTTCATCGGTAATGTAGGGATTGCAAAACCGATCCTGCGCAATAAAAACGCCCCTTTTTTCAAATTCATTGCGAAAAACAGGAATTGCTGGTACAAATCGGCCCATGATGCCTTCAACTGCATGATCAGGGATTGACCAGATGCGAAAAAATCCAAGGATATGATCGATGCGAAATGCATCAAAATAGTTAGACATCTGTTGGAATCGTTGCCTCCACCAGGCAAAATTGTCGGACTTCATGGTGCCCCAATTGTATGTTGGAAAACCCCAATTTTGACCCTTTACAGCAAAATCATCTGGAGGAGCACCGGCTTGCATGTCAAGATTGTACAGCGACGGATTGGTCCATGTATCTGCACCGTTTCTGTGCACCCCAATGGCAATATCGCCCTTGAGAACAATGCCTTTGCGGTTGGCATGGTCATGGGCATCCTTCAGTTGAAGATGCAATTGGTATTGGATAAAATAATGCAAGGCAATGTCATCAAAATGTGTAGAACCCTGCATGCACAACGCTTTGATCAATGCCGGATTGTATTTTTCATACTTTCCCCAAGCTGAGGCATCAGGGGTACCAAAACTGTCCCGTAAGTAACTGAAAGCTGCATAGGGCACCAACCAAGACTCGTTTTCATGGAAGAATTCAATGTAAGATTTTTCTTGAAAAACATCGTTTTTCATTGCCTTGTATAAAAGACGCAAAGCATCCCACTTTAACTTCATGACGGATTCATAGTCAACCCCTTCGGAAGCGTTTAACTTAGCCTTTTCGGCCAAATGGGACTTAATGATTTTAGCATGCTTCTTGCCCGCAATGGTTTGAATTGATGCATACATGGGATGAAGCGCAAATGCAGAAATGGCTGCATATGGATAAGAGTCATATTGTGTATGCGTAGAAATAGTATCATTCACCGGAAGGAGTTGAATCATTCTCACCGACACTGAAGCCGCCCAATCCACCAACAATTTGATATCCGTGAATTCCCCAACACCCAGGCTCTTTTCAGATCTCAGGCTAAATACTGGGATGGCGATGCCAGTCCCCCTCCACTTGGTTTCCAGCCTTGCGTAACCATCTTGAACCAAACATGGCACACGACTTGAAACAGGAAGTTGAAACTTCCTGTTTTCACCACCTTCATATCCCATGAATTTACCTTCACCATCCAACAAACAGTACTTGTATTCAAAAGATGTATCTGTTGTTTCCATCTCCACATCAACAAACCAATGGGCGCCATTAAACCTCAATGTGCGTGAATGGTTGACTGACCAATTTCCCAATTGACCTGAACTTCCAATGATTCCAAGTTGAAGGGATGCCGAAAGCAATGGGGTATCCACTGTAAACCGACAGGTGGATGCCTTGATCTGTATAGGCTTGACCTGGTTCCGTTCAACCGAAAAAATATTTTCAAAGGGTACAGTATGAAGTACGTTTTCTACTGCCCCCATGTCCGTCCAACTGTCCAAGAGGAGAACATCTCTGTTGGCAGCTTTAAAAGAAAAAAAGCGGTTTTTGCACCAATCCCGTGTTGCAATACCATGCTCATCCTCGAAAACATAAAAATATTCAAATCCATTCAAGGTGGATCGCATTTCCTTCGAAAACGAAAATTGAACATGCCAGTGGTAGCGGTCGGTATATGCCATGGGAACAACCGCAAGAGAACCTTGGTGATCAAGTCCTGGAAAATTTCCCACAATGTTTAATTTTTGTCCCGGTCGGGTACCAAACCTTAAATAAATGTCGAGCTTCATCATTCAAACGGTATAAAGTGTACAATTTACACATTATTTACATCAATTTCAGTCTTTCCACTTAAAAAAATGCATTTGACAGGATTAAGATGCGAACGGAAAGCAAAGGCGGTGTATATTTGCACCACAAAATCAATATGATGACCAAGAGCCAAAAAAACACATACTGGATTCTCTTTTTCCTCTCAATAGCACTATCAGTTGTAGTATATCTTTTTTTACCATCAATGGTTTCACTGACCGTTGTTCCCTTGGTGACCACCTTTGCCAAGGCACTCGACCTCATTTAATTCAATGCAATCCTTTCGTTGTGGTAAGGCATGATTCATGCCCACAATCGGCATAATTCATAAAAAATGCCTTCTCAATGAGAAGGCATTTTCAATTCAATGTTGCAAGTAATAAGCCGGATTCTGTACGAGGCCATCATTTATCTGTCACATCAGTTGCCCGGTGTGATCAAGCTGCCTACCCATCAAGGCCTCAATAGAGAGGGAACGAGTCATTCCCCACCCGAAGGTTGCCCTGACCTATGTGGCATTTCAACACGCAAGGTTTACCCACGATCTGCATTGCTGCAAACCGCCGGGAGCTCTTACCTCCCGTTTTCACCCTTACCTTGCCAAAGCAAGGTGGTTATTTTCTGTGGCACTGTCTGTTCCCAATTTCTCAGGACCCGGCTGTTCACCGGTGCGATGCTCTATGTTGTCCGGACTTTCCTCGTTGATCAAATCAACGCGATGGCATATTGCAACACTGCTAAGTTAAGATATAAATTTCGGTTGCTCCATATCCATAAAGATGATGCAGCCGATTCACAAAAGATTTAACTTCTTTTTTGTGGCGCAATAACTCATGTATCTCATCCTTTAACTTGCCTGTTCCAATACCGTGTATTACAGTAATGCTTGCAAGTCGATGTGCAATGGCTTCTTCATAGAATTTTTCAAAAGCCTTTAACTGCATGTCAAGGATTGCTGAAGGTTGCAATGTTTGGTGAAGTTCCGTTAATTTATCAGCATGAAGGTCAATCAGGGTTCTGACGGGTGGCAAATTGGCCTTTATTTTTTCGGCTGGATACAATTTAAATCCTGCTGCAGAAAGCTTGGACATATCAAAACGATCCTGGTCGGGATCCTTGATGGGATAGGTTTCAAAGAGATTGATGTTGAAGGATGCCTTTTGTGCTTTCAGGACTTCATCCGACAATTTAAAGATTTGCTTGGCCTTTGGCTTGAATTGCACCTCAAAATGTGCCAACCGCTTTTTATCTGCAACAGCAAGGGAAAAATCAAAATCCAATTTTGGCTGATCATTCAGGTGCTCAAAAGGCATATCGAACAAATACATTTCATCCAACGCCCTGATGCTGTTTTTGAGCGCAAATTCCTTTTTCGCACCATAAAAAATTGAGAGTTCAAATACAAGGTCATCATCCGTATGGTTTAGCACATAGATGCGAAAGTGTGAGATGATGTCATCATCAAAAACATCCTTATCAAGAACGGGAAAAAAGGATAACCAAACACCGTCACGATCAATAAACCGTTGCACATTTTTTTCCTTCCTCGGTTGTTCGACCATTGAGCCCGCAATTTTTTTCTTGAGTGGCTTTGGAGCAGTAAAATCATGGAAATACGGGAAATCAATCTGGTCTGCATAAACAGGAAAAGCTGTTCCATCTACATCAATCAACAGCATTTTTTTATCAATCCATTCCACAACAAGGCCACGCTCTCCTGTTGCCAATACCAAAATTTGATCTCCTTCCTGGAACTTCATACTTACAAAGGTAATGTTCTCCCGGCTGATCATTAAAAGAAGATCACCAAGATGCACAAAAGAGACAAGCAGGTCTGCTGGGCCTTAACGGTTCAACTTGCTGTTCTTTCTGCCATACATGAGGTAAATAAGCAAGCCAAAAGCCATCCATCCAAAAAACACCAACCAACTTTTGGCAGGAATTTCAACCATCAGGTACATACAACAGGCAACACCCAAGACGGGTATGAGTGAGTATTTCCTGACAAACGAAAATACTGCCAAAATACCTGTTAGTAGAATAAAGACAAGGAAAAGGAATTCCTGGTGTCCTGCAGTACCAAAGTGAAGAACTGCCGCCATGGTTCTCTCCCTAAACAAATAAAGAACCAATACATAAATCGCCGGAAAAAAATATTGTGCATTGATGTAAGGAATGGAAAACTTGCCTTTTTCCCTTTTGATGGTTGGCAGAAGCAAAACACCTCCGCTCACCAGCACAAAAGCAAACAAGGTACCTATGCTGGTCAGGTCCGTCATCAACTTGTCATCAATGACAAGTACTAGGCTACCAACAAAAAATCCAGCAACAAGGGTGGAAAAACCTGGCGTTTGGTACTTTGAATTTACTTTACCAAAAGCTTTGGGCAACAGCCCATCGCGGCTCATGGACATCCAAATGCGGGGTTGGCCAATCTGGAAAATCAAAAGCACACTGGTGGCAGCAATCACTGCACTGACCGATATAAAAAATCCGAATTTTTGCATGTTGATCCGCTCAAAAACAAAAGCCAACGGATCTGCCACATTTGCAAATTCTGCATAATTGACCAAGCCTGTGATAACAAGTGCCGTTACTATATAGATGATGGTACAAATGATCAACGAGTATATCATTCCCTTGGGAAGGTCACGCTGTGGGTTGGCACACTCTTCTGCTGTGGTGGATATGGCATCAAACCCAATATAGGCAAAGAATACAGCAGAAACACCCTTCAGGACTCCACCCATTCCATTGGGAAGAAAGGGCGACCAATTTGAGGTGGTTCCATTTGAAAAAATAAACCAAAATCCCACAAGGGCAACCAATACCAATACAACAATTTTGATCATCACCATGGCATTTGCTGTACGTTTGGATTCTTGTATGCCAACATATGCCAACAGAGAGATGAGCACAACAATGATAAATGCAGGCAGATTGATGATGAAGGGAATACCAATGATCCTTGGTGCATTGGTATAGACCAAATTTGAAACATCAGCACCCCTTTCAAGGGCATCTGTATGTATATTGGCGGCTGTCTGATATCCAACAGTAAGCCAATTGGGCAATTCAAGTCCAATGGCGTTGAGAATGTTGTTGAAATACGCACTCCAGGAAATGGCAACAACAATGTTGCCAATGGCATATTCAAGGATCAATGCCCAGCCTATGATCCAGGCAACCACCTCACCAAAACTCACATAAGAATAGGTATAGGCACTTCCTGCAACCGGAATGCGGGATGCAAACTCAGCATAACAGAGAGCAGTAAATCCACAGGTGATGGCCGTGATCACAAAAAGAAGAATTACACCGGGACCACCGTTGTATGCCGCAGATCCGATGGTGGAGAATATACCCCCTCCTATAACTGCAGCAACCCCCATCAACGTCAAATCCTTTACAGTGAGCACACGTTGAAGGCTGCCTGTACCTTCTGGTCCCGCATGCAGTGAAATGTCACCATTGAGGTCCTCCAATCGCTTTTTCCTGAAAATATTTCCCAAAGTAATTGTTTTATTTTTCCCTTTTAATCAAGTAGCAGGCCAGTTCAACAAGCGATGTTTTTCTTTCTTTAGAAACTGCAATTTCGTCAAGGTGCGTCAGTGCCTTTTGCAGGTATTGCTCCTTGAGTGCATTGGCCCAACGATCGATGCCACAGGCCTTGTAGATGGATAAAACTTTTTCAACCTTTTCATCGCTGTGCCCTTTTATCAACTGGTGAAGTTCATCCAACATTTCCCCTTCTGCCGTTTCCAGAGCATGTATCAGCAAAAATGTTTTCTTGTTGCTCTGAATGTCCCCTCCAACTTGTTTGCCAAATTTATCAGGATCACCAAATGCGTCAAGATAATCGTCCTGTACCTGAAATGCAATTCCCAGGTTCCTTCCAAATTCATACAAATGTTGTTGGTTTCCTTCACTGGCTCCACCAATGATGGCACCCAACTGAAGACTGGAAGCCAGGAGTACAGAAGTTTTCAACTCAATCATTTTAAGGTATTGCTCCAAACTTACCAGGTCTAGCTTTTCGAAATCCATGTCAAGTTGCTGGCCTTCACACACTTCCTTGGCTGTCTTGTTGAAAAGATGCAAAACCTTTTTCACATGGGATGCATCGACTTTATTGAGATAATCGTATGCAACAACCATCATCACATCACCACCCAATAAAGCTGTGGGTTCACCATGCACGGAATGTACAGTGGGTTTCCCCCTTCTTAAAGGGGCCTTGTCCATGATATCATCATGAACCAAGGTAAAATTGTGAAACAACTCTACCGCTGCAGCCAAATGATATGCATCTTGAAGGATGTCGCCAAACAATTCATTGCCCATAAGACATAACACTGGTCTTATGCGTTTTCCTGAATTGGAAAGAAACTCCTCTAATGGATCATACAACGTTGAGGGGAATGATGGAAAATGCCTATGGTTGAAATACGATTCAAAAGAGGTTTGTAATGTTTCAATGCCTGTCATAAAGAGCCTTTGTTAAGGTGCTCTAAGATAACAAATGAAGCGTTCTTGGCACTATTTTTTCTTTTTCTTTGGTTGGGAAACCTTGAAGTCAACATCCAGTATCCACTCGTAGTCTAGCTGTCTTTTGGTAAGGTTGGCAGCAATGACCTTGATCTTTACTGGATCACCAATGCGAAAAGCCCATCCACTTCGCCTTCCAATCAATGCATATTCGGTTTCATGGTAAATAAAATCATCATAATCCAGCAATGAAGTTGCAGAAACCAGTCCCTCGCATTTATGATCGATGGTTTCAGCCCAAAAACCAAAACTTGCCACGCCTGAAATGACTGCTTCAAATTCATCACCGATGAACTGACGCATGTACTCAACCTGTTTGTATTTATTAGCGGCGCGTTCAGCGTCCATGGCAGCACGCTCCCGTTCACTGGAATGAACACACCGTTGCTCCATTTTCTTGTCGGGTTCAGGATCTCCTTTCAAGACATCAGTGAGTACCCTGTGTACAAGGATATCCGGGTATCTCCTTATGGGTGAAGTAAAATGGCAATAGTGTTCAAATCCAAGGCCGTAATGACCAATGTTCTTTGTTGTGTATATGGCCTTGGCCATGGTTCGGATGCCCATCTGCTCGAGAACACGCTGCTCGGGCAGACCCTTTACCTTGTTGAGCATTTCATTGAAAGACTTCGCGATGGCCTGTGGAGTGGTAGTCATAAAATGATACCCATACTTTTTGGCGAACTCCACAAAAGGAATCAAGCGATCCTCATCCGGTTGATCATGGATGCGGTATGGAAAAGGAAGAGGTTTATTCGAAACCATTGTCTTGGCTACCTTTTCTGCAACAGTTCGGTTGGCCAACAACATGAATTCTTCAATCAGCTGGTGCGACTCCTTGCTTTCCTTGACGACAATACCGATGGGTCGGCCCATTTCATCCAACTTGAACCGCACCTCCTGCGAAGAAAAATTGATGGCTCCATCCTTCATCCGTTTTTTTCGCATGCCCTTGGCAAGTTCATTCAGGGCCAATACCTCCTTGTCATAAATTCCCGTATCTGTCTCAATGATTTTTTGTACCTCCTCGTAGCTGAAACGGTGGTTGGAGTGGATAACTGTCCGTCCGATCCAGGCATCCTTGATTTCTCCTTTTGCCGTGATGTTAAAAACACAGGAATAAGTAAGTTTGTCTTCATGCGGCCGCAATGAGCAGAGCTCATTTGAAATTTTTTCTGGCAACATGGGCACAACCCTGTCTGGCAGATAAACGGATGTTGCCCGTTCAAATGCTTCATCATCCAAAGCAGTTTCAGTTTGTATATAATGGCTTACATCAGCGATATGTACTCCTAGCTCAATCATTCCATCACCAAGCCTACTGAAGCTGAGTGCATCATCAAAATCCTTTGCATCTTCCGGGTCGATGGTAAAAGTGAGGACATCGCGCATATCCCTCCTTTGTGACAGGTCTTCTTTGCTGATGCTCTCCGGAATCCTTGCAGTTTCTTCCATCACATTTTCTGGAAAAAGTATCGAGAATCCTTGCTGGATAAGGATTTCCTTCATCGCCAGGTCGCCTTCCATTTCGCGGGTGACCACTTCAATCACTTCTCCCTTGGGGCGCTTGTCGTCCTTTTCCCAGGATACGATTTGTGCAATCACTTTCTCACCATCTTTGGCTCCTTTCAATGCCTGAAGTGGAATAAAAAAATCTGGAATGGGTTTTTCTGTATCTGGAATGAAAAAAGCAAAGTCACGGTTGACTTCAATCTTGCCAACAAATTGTTTTTGTTTTCGCTCAATCACCTGGGTGATTTTTCCTTGCAATCGCCCAGCCCTGACATTGCCTTTCGTAACTTCCACCCTCACCAAATCACCATGAAAGGCCCGGTTAAAATCATTGGGCCGGATGATGATGTCTTTTTCAAGACCGGATACCACAACAAATCCCATACCGGATCTTGTAACCTCGAAATTTCCCTTGTAGAGTGCTTGCTCCCGCTTATATTCTTTCTTCTTGTTCTTTCTTCCCATAAAAATCTTTTGGATATTTCCTGATCAAATCGGCAAATTTCTGTTCCTGACCAAAAAGGAACCGCACGGTGATGGGCAACACATAAAAAGGAAGGCCTTCAATTTTATCATTGAATTTTATAAGACGTACTGCGTCTTTTTCAGTTGTGAGAATGATTTTTTTATCGTCATCAATCTTATCCAAACGTTCCCTGATATCCGCCAAATCATCAATGCTGAAAATATGATGATCGCTGTAAAACAATGCATCATAGGTTTTTGTAGCCTCGTGAATGTACTGCGTCAGCGGTTCAGGATTGGCTATTCCACAAACCAGCAAAACCTCCTCCTGTTTGGACAATTTGCGCTTTTCTTTTGTTACAATGTGATAGGGCGTATTGTATTCGATAGAAGTGAAAAATATTTCCTGGCCAGGAAGCGGATTCAGCTCCTTCATGATTCGAAAGCGTTCACCATCTGAAACCACTGACGGGCATTTGGTAACAACAATGATGTCTGCCCTTTTTGCGCTTGACTTTTGGTCTCTCAAATCCCCTGTTGGTAAATAAAAATCCCTCGAATAGAGATTCGAATAATCGGTGAGGAGGATGTTCATTCCTGCACCAATTTCCCTGTGTTGAAATGCATCGTCGAGTATGATCAGTTGCGTTTCAGGACGGTCATAGAGCAGTTGTGGGATGGCTTCGATGCGCTGCTCCCCCACTGCCACTGCAATTTCCGGATGTGAAAGGTGAAACTGCATGGGTTCATCGCCTATTTCAATGGCGGATGATGCTGCATTGGCCAGCACATAACCTGAAGTTCTTCTTTTGTATCCACGGCTCAAGGTTGCGATGGCATACTCTTTTTTCAACAAATTGGCCAAATATTCAACCATCGGTGATTTCCCTGTTCCACCGACAGAAAGGTTTCCAACACAGATGACAGGCAAATTAAAAGTAACAGATTCAATGATATTTCTATCGTACAAATAATTGCGCACATTGATGATCAGACCGTACAGGTATGCGATCGGGAAAAGGAAAAGCCTGAAAGACCTGAGATAAATGTTCTTAAAATGCATAAACACATTCGGGTGTAATGCAAAAGTCGAGCTTTTTATCGAAGAAATCGACATCTTCAATTGAATCAACCGGAGGAAAGAACGAAAGTCCAATTTTCAAAGCATCCTTCCTGCATTTTGCCAAAAAACGGTCATAATACCCTTTGCCATAGCCAACCCGATTGCCTTCATGATCGAATGCCAACAGGGGGATAAAAACCATATCAATGTCAGTTTCCAGCACAGGGGCACCTCCCGTAGGCTCAGGAATCCCAAAGGAATTCTCCTTGAAATCCATTTGATCGTCTTCCAGAAAATGCACCATGCTGCAATCAGATGCATTTATTTTTGCATAGGTCACCGACAAGGCGGGGTTTCGAAAATGCATAAAATCAACCAGCGGACCTGGATCGGGTTCATTGCGCTCATACATGGGAACAAAAGCATGCACAAGCATGGCAGATGGAATTGCCATTTCCTGGAAACGAATGAGCAACAGGTCCTGTTTGGTATTGACCTCTCGTTGGGTCAGGGAGTTTCGCTTCGCGGCAAAAGATTTTCTGATCTCGGTCTTGGTCATGGTTGATCCTTCGCTTCTTCCCTTTTTATAAAAATTGAAAAAATGGTTGTGCCATATTTTCGCTCTGTACGGAAATAAGGCTCGTGTTGAAAATCGTTCCGCGGGGTATGTTCCAGAATAAACCACCCTTCTTCAGCAAGCAATCCTTTCTGAAAGATCATTTTGGGAATGTCTTCAATATTGCCCAGTGCATAGGGCGGCCCAGCAAAAATGAAATTGAACTGTTCCTTGCATTCCAACATGTACTTAAACACATCCGAGCGGAAGATCTTTAACCCAGTTACTCCCATTTGCGCGGATGTCTTCTTGATGAAATTGTACATTTCCGGATCCTTTTCGATGATGGTCAGGTCTTTTACACCTCTTGAAAACAACTCATAGCTGATGCTTCCAGTGCCACCAAAAAGATCGAGGGACCTGACTGTTTCGAGATCCATGTTGTTTTCAATCACATTGAAAAGCCCCTCCTTTGCCATATCGGTCGTTGGCCTGGTATACGGCATGTTGTTGGGCGGATTGATCTTTCTTCCACCAAGATCTCCGCTGATTATACGCATTGGGGAACAAGAAAAAAAGGAGTGAAATAATGGGATGGAAGGTCTATGGTTTGTGCTTCTGGCGAAGTCAAGGAACAGGGCTCTAAGGCCATGTTCAAAAAATATTTTTTTAACTCTTTCCAAGTAACCGATTCCGTCTCAATCAACCCACTCACTTCAACCAGTACGTCATTTACATTGAGCCTGTATTTGTCTGCCACATTCAATACACTGTAAATGATATCTTCGGTTGTTTCATAATAAAAAGATTGTGCTATCTGAAGCTTTTCCTCTTTTAAAACAACAACATTGATGCAGGAAGGCAGAATGTAAAGCTTTAGGCGCTGGTTGATATCTTCCCGCAATGACCTAAAAATGGACCTTAGGCATGCACTCATGTATTGCACTTGCCTTACCTGGGGATATATTTCCGCAATCATGGAAAACATGGAATCCGCTGTTCCGTAAACATTGTGCAGTTCCCATTGGTGTACATCATCGGAGGATAGGATCAAGTCAACAAGATCACCATGAATGGTCTCAAGAATGACTTTGTCAAGGTGTTGTGCGTAAAAAACTGAAGGCACAAGGGCCATTTCTTTCTGGTTATGAACCATCACCACATCCGAAAAATCAATTCCTGCGATCAATTCAGAAGAAAGAACAGCTTGTAAAAAAGCTGAATTTATTTTTTGTTTTGAACTATAGAGGTCAAAGGCAACCGTCTCGGTTCCTAAAGGATCGCTGATGGTCAAACCAACGTGGAATTGTCCAAGCTCAATGCAAAGCTTGCTGCCTTTCTCCTGAGAATAGCCTGCAGCAGTGTTGCGATATGAAAAGGCCGGTCGCATCATTGGTTGAACCATGGAACAAATTTAATGCTTTTACCGGTTAAAAGCGCCGGGGAAACTGTAGGTTTGCGCTGTGTTCATTATGGCACAGCTGACAAGAGAAAAGTATGGAAGAAAGTTTAAAGTTGAACATTAGCTATCGGCAGATCCTTCAAATGTCAATTCCAATCAGTTTTGCCATATTGGTTCCACAATTCAATTTCCTGATCAATAGTTTTTTCCTTTCCAAATTGGGCCCTGGCTTTATGGGGGCATCCGGCGTTACTGGAGTCTACTACTTGGTCTTTTCTGTGATTGGCTACGGACTCAACAACGGCTTGCAATCCCTGGTGTCCCGAAGGGCCGGACAAGACAGAACCTCAGAAATCGGTGGCCTTTTCATGCAAAGCGTCTATCTGACATTGGCAATTGCCCTGTTGGGCATCATCTGCACATATGCTTTTGCCCCATTGATCTTTGGAAGTTTTACTGACCCCGCACTTGCCAAGCAATCCACTGGATTCTTGTTCATCAGGATTTGGGGACTTCCGTTCCTTTACATTTATCAAATGCGCAATGCCCTTCTTGTGGGAACCAACCAAAGCAAGTTGCTGATTTGGGGAACATTGGCAGAAACCATTTCAAATGTTGTTCTTGACTATGGGTTGATTTTTGGGAACCTGGGCATGCCCAAAATGGGATTCAATGGGGCAGCGTATGCCAGCATCAGTGCAGAATGCATTGGTATGGTGGTGGTCTTTGCCATCATCAATGCAAAAGGCATGAACGTCAGGTTCAAACTCTTTGACAACCTAAAATTCAACTGGGAAATCAGCAAGACCATATTGGTTCAATCCTCTCCCATCATCATGCAATATGCCATCAGTATTATCAGTTGGGAGTTTTTCTTCATCCTCGTGTCGCATGACGGGATGCTGGCATTGGACGTAAGTCAACTGATGCGGCTTCTCTTTGGGTTTTATGGTATTTTCATCTGGGCGTTTGCCGCCACAGCTACCACAATGGTTTCCAACGTCATCGGACAAGGAATGAGCAAGCGGGTGATGATACTTGTTGGCAGGATCATCACCTTGAGCACTGGCTCAACGCTGATCATCTTTATCCCTGTTCAATGCTTCACCAAGGAAATTCTCAGCATTTTCAATGACGATGCAGCTTTTCTTGCCATGGCCATCCCTGTGTTGAGAATCGTATCGGTTGCCATTTTGATGATGTCTGTTTCCACCGTCTGTTTGAATGCAGTCACCGGAACAGGCAATACAAGAATCAACCTGATGATTGAATTGGTAACCATTGTTTTGTACATCAGCTATGTTTACATTGTTATGGAAGTATATGACCTTTCTATCGCCTGGGGATGGGGATCCGAATGGGTTTACTGGAGCAGTATTTTTATATTGTCATTTGCCTACCTGAAAAGTGGCAAATGGAACAATGCAAGAAGCAGACAAATCTGAGTATAAAAAAAACGCCAAATGAAAAACATTTGGCGTCCTGTATATTTTGCTAACGGCTAAAGGATTTTATTCAGCTGCAGCGGTAACCTTCTTTTTTGCAGACTTGGGTGCGATGATCATCAACATGCGCTTTCCCTCCAATTTGGGTAAGCCTTCCACCTGACCCACTTCAGAAAGCCTTTCAGCGAATTTCAAGAGTACAAGTTCACCCCTTTCCTTGAACATGATGGCACGGCCCTTGAACTGAACATATGCCTTTACCTTGTTGCCTTCCTTTAGAAAGTTCTCGGCATGGCGAGCCTTAAAATCAAAATCATGGTCATCGGTACCCGGCGTGAAGCGAATCTCTTTGAGTTCAGCAGATTTGCTTTTGGCTTTCATTTCTTTTTCCTTCCTTTTCTTATCGTAAAGGAACTTGTTGTAATCAATGATCTTGCAAACAGGAGGATCCACCTGTGGGGAAATTTCCACCAGGTCAAGTTCCAGTTGCTGGGCCATTTTGAGTGCATCTTGTGTTGAATAGACACCCATGGTAACATTGTCACCCACCAGGCGTACTTGGGGAACCCTGATGAAATGGTTGATGCGGTGCTCTGCTTCTTTTCTGGGGAGGAATCTTCCTCTTGGACCGCCCGAACCTGGACGGCTGCTGAATGGTCTGTTAGATAATGCCATAGTAGCGTTCGGATTTCCTGACGGCATCAGGGTTTGTCCGTTTTATTGTTTTTTGATTAATTGGACTGCCGGTTGTTGTTTTCGGATGTCAAGGTAGACAATATTTCTGATACTGAACACTGTCCTGCATCACCCTTTCCCTGTCTTCTTACTGAAACGCATCCTTCTGTCTGTTCTTTTTCACCAATGACCAACATATAAGGAACGCGCATCAACTCAGTGTCCCTGATTTTCTTTCCTATTTTCTCACTTCTGTCATCCACCTCTGAACGGATTCCAGCGGCTTGCAGTTGCTTGTTTATAGAAAAAGAATAGTCGTTGAACTTGTCACTGATGGGGAGTATCTTGACCTGTAGCGGTGACAGCCAAAGTGGGAATTTGCCTGCATAATGCTCCAACAGAAAACCAATGAAGCGTTCATGGGTTCCGAGCGGTGCACGGTGAATGATCAATGGCGTTTCAGGTTGGTTGTCTCGGTTGGTAAACTGCAATCCAAACCTTCTGCCCTGGGCGAAATCGACCTGATTGGTAGCAAGTGTAAACTCACGGCCAATGGCACTCCAAATCTGGACATCAATTTTCGGACCATAGAAAGCCCCTTCATCTGGAACTTCAACAAAAGGTATGTTCGATTCAAGCAAGACCTGGCGGACCATTTCCTCCGTTTCCAACCACAATTCCGGTTCGTTGATGTATTTCTGGCCAAGTTTGGCAGGATCATGCAAGCTGAGGCGCATTACATATTTTTCAATGCCAAATATGTTGAAATACTTGATGTACATGTCGTTTACTGCCCTGAACTCATTTGCAAAATCCTCTTTTGAACAATAGATGTGCGCATCGTTCATGTGCAAACACCTGACCCTCATCAATCCAAACAATTCCCCACTCTGCTCATAGCGGTAACAGGTGCCATATTCTGCGAGGCGGAGTGGCAGTTCCCTGTAGCTCCTGTTTTCTGCAGAGAAAATCTTGTGGTGGTGCGGACAGTTCATGGCCTTGAGGTAGTACTTTACACCTTCCAGCTCCATGGGAGGATACATGCTGTCTTGGTAATAAGGAAGGTGTCCGCTGGTGATGTACATGCTTTCCTTGGCAATGTGTGGAGTTACCACCCGCTTGTATCCTGCCGCAGCTTCAGTTTCCTTTGCCAGCCGTTCAAGTTCCTCAATGATGATCGTCCCGTTGGGCATCCAAAGTGGAAGACCCGGACCCACGTCATCGTCAAAAGTAAAAATACCAAGTTCCTTGCCCAGTTTCCTGTGGTCCCTTTTCTTTGCCTCTTCCAGCATTTGAATGTGCTCGTCGAGTTCTTTTTGGTTGGGAAAACTCACTCCATATACACGTGTAAGCTGCTTGTTTTTTTCATCCCCTTTCCAATATGCGCCCGCGATGGAGGTAAGTTTGATGGCCTTGATCAATCCTGTATGAGGAATGTGTGGCCCGCGGCAGAGGTCTGTGAAATCGCCTTGGGTATAAAAAGTGATTTCCCCATCTGTAAGGCCCTGTAACAAATCAAGCTTGTATTCATCCCCTTTTTCGGTGAAGTAAGCAATTGCGTCAGATTTTGAGATTTCCTTGCGTTGAAAAATACTGTTTTTCTTGGCCAACTCTCCCATTTTCCTCTCAAGGTTGGCCAATTCCTCTTCAGAAATTGTTTTGCCGTTCAGGTCCATGTCATAATAAAAACCCCTATCGATTGCTGGACCTACCCAGAATTTTACACCAGGAAAACTGGATTCAACGGCTTCTGCCAACAGGTGTGCAGTGGAATGCCAGAAAGTTGATTTTCCTTCAGCATCATCCCAGGTAATCAGTTTGAGTGCAACATCGTTTTGGATCGGGGTTGAAGCATCACTTACCACACCATCAATGGATGCCGCAATGACTTTTTTTGCGAGTCCTTCAGAAATACCTTTTGCTACTGCCATGGGCGTTATCCCCATCTCATAGCTTCTTACCGCACCGTCCGGAAATTGAATATTGACCATTTTATTTGCGCTATAGGAGTTGATGTTCAAATAGACTGCAAATTTAACGAAGTATTGGGTAAGGCCCTCTTGAATTCACAATAATTTGCATTGTTCTGCTTAAAAACATTGATTTGAGGAAAGATACCATGAAAAAGTCTTCTTTTTTTTCTGCTGACCGGTCAATTTTAAAGGTTTTTATCGTTTTGGCTTTCCTGGTTTTCTGTCTTGCAACCGAAAAATCCTTCTCACAAAACATGAGTGGACAATGGATTGGTGGATTCTCAGCAGCGGAAGATCCTTCCGGCTCAAAAACCGACTATGTATTGGAAATTGAGGTTGCCGGGACCCAGGTTAGCGGTTATTCATATACCTATTTTTCGATCTCCGGAAAACGCTACTTCGTGATTTGCAGGTTAAAAGGCATCTTTGAAAAGGGCAGCAAATCCCTTTCCGTCAACGAAGTGGAGACCGTTAAAACCAATACTCCAAAAGATTTCAAAAACTGTCTACAGGCCCATGATTTGACCTATTTGAAACAGGGTGACAAGGAGATCCTGCTGGGGAAATGGAAGCCTTATGAGAAAGGAAGCGATTGTGGCAAGGGGCTAACCTCACTTGAAAGAAAATTATTGGTAAAGACCTCTCCTTCTGATGTGTCTAAAGCTGATAAGCCAGCGTCCAAAAATAACAGTTCCGATATTTCGGCACACCCGAATCAAAAGTCAAATGCTGGACAGGTGCATGGCAAAACAGCTCCAGCTGAAGAAAAAAGCAATAATCTCCCAAAAGGAAATCAACAATCCTTGTCAGAAAAATCAAGCGAAAAAAAGACAGAACAAAAGCCTGTTTTGTCCATGGATGGTGGCAAGGCAAAGGAATTGGCTGCTGACGCCAAAGAAAAACTCAGCCAGAGAAATGCCCAGGTAATCAAGACCATTGAAGTTACTGGACCCAGTATTAAAATTGACATTTATGACAATGGTCAGGTGGATGGAGATACCGTTTCCATTTTCATGAACGGAGCATTGTTGGTTCCAGCAAAAATGTTGACGGCAAAACCCATCACAATCAACATCAATGTAAATGAAAACGATGACGTCTACGACATAGTAATGTTTGCAGAAAGCATGGGAACCATACCTCCGAATACTGCATTGATGGTTGTAACCACTTCAACCAAACGCTATGAAATAAACATTACCTCCACTGAACAAACCAGCGGTTCCATCAGATTAAAGGTGAAACGTTAGGGTCAGAATTTAAAATTGTAGGTAACAGAAGGGATGGCAGGAAACAAGGATACCTGTTTTGCCTGGACCTGTAAAGTTCCCGCAAAAGCGCTACCGGTTTGATCAAAGTAGTAGAAATACGGATTCTTTCTGTTGTATGCATTGTACAAGCTGAACACCCAACTTCCCTTTACTTTTCGTTCTTTTTTAGGCGTTGGCACATATGTTGCGGAAAGGTCAAGCCGGTGATATGGGGCCAATCGATACTGGTTGATGCTGCTGTACTGCTGCGTCAACACCCCCTCAACAAGATAAAATTTTTCCGGTAGTGAAGTTGCATTGCCTGTGGCATAAACAAAAACAGCAGAAAACTTCCACTTGGGATTCAATTCATAAATGCCCACAACAGAAAGATCATTTCTCCTGTCAAATTTTGCAGGATATTTATTTCCATTGTTGAGGCCTGGAAACTTTCTCCATGACCATGCCAGTGTGTAGCCAATCCATCCGGTAAATTTTCCCTTGGTCTTGTTGATAAAAAATTCAGCACCATAGCTCCATCCTTTTCCAAATACAAATTCCTCTTCAGGATCCTTGATGGATGGGGTGTAGCCCTCCCGGTATTCAATCTGGTTTTGCATGGTTTTATAATACAGCTCTATAGAAGTTTCAAATGCATTGTCATTGAAATTCTTGAATAAACCAGCCGCATATTGCCATGACAATTGGGGCTTGACCAGAAGTGTGCTCGGAACCCAAACATCGGTTGGCAATGTTGTACCTGAGTTGCTGACCAGATGAATATACTGACGGTTCCGGCTGACAGAGGCCTTGACGGAGGTTTCATCATCAAGGGTATAGCGCATGGTTGTTCTCGGCTCGAATCCGGCATAAAATTTTACCTGTTTCCCACTGTTGAAAACGGTGCTGTCCAATTTGTTGCCATTGGGATCACGCAAAAAAGAAGTAAAGGGGCCAACCTGCTGGAAACCGCTCCATCGCAAGCCATAGCTGAGTTTCAGTTTGTCAGTCACTTCCCAATCATCCTGGATATAGGCTCCAGATTCTCTCGCGTATTTCAGCTGTGCATTGTTGGGATTGAATTCAGTCGAATCCTGTCGCCCTGATACAACCGAAGGCGAAAAGCGGTGAAAAGTATATTGAAAACCGTAGCGGAGCTTGTGTTCGGGTGAAAGATAATGGTCAAGGTCTGACTTGATGTTCAGGTCCCGGATGCCACTGCGCAAGGTGAAATCAAAGCTGTTTTGCAATGCATTCAACGCAAAATTATAGTCGTTGTACACAACAGTTGTATTCATGAAAAGTTTCTTGTTGAACACATGGTTCCACCTTGCTGTTACCGTTGAATTGCCCCATGGGATTCCCACGTTGAATTGACGCTGCTTGTTCACAAAATCAAAAACATCCCTGCCGAAATATCCACTGATATAAAGCCTGTCCTTGTTGGAAAACCTATAGTTGAATTTTGCATTGAGGTCATAGAAATAATATCCAGAACCATAAAACTGGCTGCTTTTTTTGATAAAGGGTTTGATCAGCGCATCAATATATGTTCGCCTTCCAGAGACGATGAAAGAAGCCTTGTCCTTTTTAATTGGGCCTTGGAGAGAAAGTCTAGAAGAGATGGAACCAATACCCCCCTCCGCCTGCAACTTGTTCATGTTTCCGTCTTTCATGGAAATATCCAAAACGGATGACAACCTGCCGCCATATTGAGCAGGCATTCCCCCCTTGATCAGGGTTGTATTTTTGATGGCATCACCATTGAAAATGGAAAAGAACCCGAAAAGATGGCCGGTATTGTAGACCACCGCATCGTCCAGTAAAATAAGGTTCTGGTCTGGCCCGCCACCACGGACATAGAGTCCACTGTTGCCCTCTCCGGCATTGGTTACCCCAGGAAAAAGTTGAAGTGTTTTCAACGGGTCCAGTTCACCAAATATTACAGGAACCGAACGCATCCTGTTCATGCTGAGGTCGATCTGCCCCATTTGGGCACTGGTAACATTGGCATCCTTTCGCTTAGCGGAGATGATGATTTCCTGTGAAA
>Ga0222712_10001118_pt1 | contig 34362 bp, 31 predicted proteins | sample C33_657DmetaG_FD_165043 | JGI IMG/M metagenome (GOLD analysis project Ga0222712, IMG submission 165043) | Estuarine water microbial communities from San Francisco Bay, California, United States - C33_657D | ecosystem: Environmental > Aquatic > Marine > Unclassified | place: USA: California...
GAACACTGGCGAACACCAAGAAGAAGCTCTATTGCAGAACTTGATGGCTTCTTGGCAGGCGGGCGATACGCCAAATCTCAAGTCAGCTCTTGTTGACTTGTCAGCCAAGGTAAATCAAATCATCGCGAGAAATAACTAATTCGCGATAATGCAACTAACTAAAGCAATTGCATCCTTCTCCCCGCGCAAGCGGGGGGAGGGTGCTCTTGCCCCTGCTCGCAAGAAGCTAAAAGTTCCTTATATCTTTATTTTCTTGTGCATGTCTCCTTGGTTATTCGGAATACTTTTCTTTACCGCATACCCAATGGTTACCAGTTTTTATCAAGCCTTTACCAAATTTAATTTGATTGATAAGCCAGAATGGGTCGGCCTTGAGAACTTCCACCGGATGTTCTTCGAGGATGATGATTTTTGGTTATCTCTTAAAAACACTGTTTGGATTGCAGCGATAAGCATTCCGTTGCGAATTTGTTTTGCCATGTTTACTGCTTGGGTTTTAACTAAGCCAACTCGTGGCAGTAGCTTCTACCGAACAATCTTCTTTTTGCCATCAATGGTGCCGACAGTTGCTGCATCGATGGTCTTTACCTATATTTTCAACCCAGCTTATGGCCCTATTAACCGCGGCCTTGAAGCAATCGGCATAGATGAACCACCATTTTGGTTCATGGATCCTAAGTGGTCCAAATGGGGCTTGATTCTCCTTGGTCTCTGGGGAATCGGCGACACCATGATTATTTATTTGGCCGGCTTATTAGATGTACCTAAATCACTATATGAAGCCGCCAGCCTAGAAGGTGCCACACAATGGCAATCATTTAGATATGTCACCTTGCCCATGATGACCCCAGTTATCTTCTTCTCATTTGTTACTGGCGTAATTGGTAGTTTTCAATACTTTACACAGGCATATGTGGCAGCGGGGCAAGTTAACGATTACTCACATGCGATGTATTTCTACGCGACCCATATTTATTTCACTGCTTTCCGTGCCTACGAAATGGGCTATGCCTCAGCTCTTGCCTGGGTATTGCTAGTAATTACCTTGTTCTGCACGCTCATAATCCTCAAGACTCAAAAACGATGGGTTCACTATCCGAACGGATCACTATTCAAATGAGCCATGTACTTAGTCATTTATCAGATGAGAAAATCGCCGAAATTGAAAATCACTCTAAGGCTGCCCGTCGCAAGAAGAGGTGGCATGACTTTCTAGAAATGGTGGGCAACCATTCACTTCTGATCGTGCTATCTACAATTTTTATTATGCCGCTCTATCTGGTGATCGTTATTTCACTGATGAATAAGGGGCAAGCTGAAACTAGATCGATCTGGCCATCTCCGTTTATGTGGAGTAACTACATTGATGTTTTCACCTTAGTGCCATTCTTAAAGTGGACACTTAATACTTTATTTATATCAATAATGGGAACTATTGGTGTGGTTGTTTCAAGCGTTCCGCCAGCTTATGTTCTTTCCAGATTACAGTGGAAGGGCCGCAATACAACTTTTATTGTTATTTTGGGAACCATGATGTTGCCGGGTCAAGTAACGATGATTCCGGTTTATATAATTTTCTCAAAGCTGGGCTGGATCCCTTCCTTCTTGCCACTGATTGTGCCAACTTTCTTCTCTAGCGCCTTCTCAATCTTCTTACTGCGTCAGTTCTTCACAAGTATTCCTGATGAAATTTCTGATGCAGCGCGCATTGATGGCTGTGGTGAATTCAAATTAATGATGCGCATCGTGGTGCCGTTAGCAAAACCTGCGATTGCTGCGATTGCCCTCTTTGCATTCTTAGGGTCCTGGAATGATTTCTTTGGTCCATTACTTTATTTAGTTGAAAATGAAGATCTCTGGACCCTGGGCATCGGCTTAAATGCCTTCCAGGGGCTCCACCACGTGCAGACCAATATGTTGATGACGGCCTCTGCCCTATTTATGGCGCCAGTTATCGTGATTTTCTTTTTCAGCCAGAAAGTATTCATCGAAGGCGTTACCCTCACGGGCGTAAAGGGGTAGCAGATCAAATGAAGAATGCAGCAGTCGGAATCCCAGCGATTCCCTCGCTAATGCGCGAGATCAATGAGCGTCGGGTTATTGATACCTTGCGCTCAAAAGGTGCGCTTCATGCTGCTGAAATTGCTCGCCTTATTGGTTTATCTAAACCAACTACTGCCGATATTTTACGTGATCTAGTTGAATACGACTTGATTCGCGAAGTCGAGCCAGGCGAAGGCGACTCTAAACGTGCTCGCTTTGTTTATGAAGCTGGTAGTGATCTTAAAGTTTCCTTAGCAATTGATATCGGCACTCGCTTCATTCGAGCTGCTGTCGGAGATTTAAACTTAGTAACCCGTGCCGAAGCATCAATTTCTGTTACTTCGTTAAAGTTGAGTGACTTGATTAAAGTTATGCATCAAGCCGTGGATAAAGTTTTGAAAGAATCCGGCTTTAAGCTTAAAGATGTAATAGCCATGACTGTTGGCACCCCTGGTGTAGTAGATCAAAAAACTGGCATTGTTTCGATTGCCGGAACTATCAACGCACTTGACGGGGTTAACTTAGCTGAATTGATTCGAGAAGAATTCGGAATCTATCCAACAGTTGAAAACGATATTAACTTAGTAACTGTTGGCGAACAGAGTGCTGGTCACGGTGTAGGCATAAATAACTTCGCGGTTCTCTCAGTTGGTTCAGGTTTGGGTTCTGGCATCGTTCTTAATGGAAAACTTCACCGCGGCCATCGTGGTGCGGCTGGCGAAGTTTTCTATGTACCGTTTGGAGATCCCCTTGATGCTCATCGCAGTGCAACTAACCCATCTGGTGATCGCATCGCTGAAATTGCCCGCGAACTCGCAAGGAAGTTTAAGAAATCAACGCTAGTTGAGCCTTACTCCACAATTGAAATTCTCAAGGCTGCCAAAGATGGCGATGCACTGGGGCGCGCAGTTATTGAACAAGAAGCTGAGCGAATTGCGCTCTATATTTCTGCGATTTCAGCCATCGTTGATGTTGAATTAGTTGTCTTATCTGGTGGTATTGGGCGGCAGGCAGATTTCTTCATCGCGCCGATTCGAAACTTAGTTAATAAAATCCTGCCTTTCCCGCCTAAAATTGAAGTTTCTAAGCTTGGCGATAGTGGCATTTTGGTTGGGGCTTTGCGAATCGCCACGACTCAAGCATGCGACTTGGTCTATCAAATCCAGACTGGTGGTATCCCAAAACCAATAGCTGGATCTATGTAGTGAAGGTTGCAGTAATTGGCGGTGGTTCGACCTATACCCCCGAACTTGTCGATGGAATTTTGCAGCGGCACGACCGCTTGCCTGTCTCGGTTATTCATTTAATTGATATTGATTTAGAGCGTTTAACCATAATTGCTGCTTTTGCTAAGCGAATGATTAAAGCTGCTGGTCGCAATATTGAAATCGAATTTTCAACCGATGCCCGTAAGGGAATTCGAGGGGCCTCATTTGTAGTTAGCCAATTTCGAGTTGGCAGTCAGAAAGCTCGTGACCGCGATGAAATGTTGGGACGCAAATACGGTTTAGTTGGGCAAGAGACTGTTGGTGTGGGTGGTTTTGCAAAGGCGCTGCGCACAATTCCGGTAGCGCTAAGTATTGCCCAGATAATTGAAGAAGAAGCGCCCGATGCGATGTTGCTCAACTTTACCAATCCGGCTGGCCTAATAACTCAAGCCTTAAAGACCCATGCGCCTAAAGTTAAATCAATTGGTTTGTGCAATGTTCCTTGGAATACTCGAATCGAAATAGCTGGTGCTTTAAATGTTTCTGCTACATCAGTTGAGTTTGATTATGTCGGCTTAAACCATCTCTCCTGGATCCGTGGGGTAAAAGTAAACGGCGCTGATCGCAGCCTTGAGGCAATTGCGGCATTTCGTGGATTGACCATTAACAAAGCGACTCCTGGTGACTCTCCTGCTTGGGTTCAAAGCACTATTGATTATCTGCAAGCAATTCCAAATTACTACTTGCTTTACTATTACGAAGAAAAGGCTTGGGTTAAGTACCAACTAAGTAATCCGACTCGGGCCAGTGAAGTTATGAAAATTGAAGAAGCTTTAATGGCTAAATTTGCCGATGAAGCAATAGTTACCAAGCCCGAAGAGCTAATGGAACGTGGCGGTGCTTATTACTCAGATTCTGCAGCCGAATTAATGGCTGATATCCATAACGATGCCGGCACTATTCACATTGTTAATACCATTAATAATGGCGCTATTCCGGGCTTTGCTGATGATGCGGTTATGGAGATCCCGGCTGTGATTACTAAATCAGGTGCGCAATCAATTAAATCGGGTGCGATGCGTAGTGATATCGATGCTTTGGTGCACAGCGTAAAAGATTTTGAAACGTTAACTATTGATGCAGCGATAACTGGCAGCGAGCAGAGTGCACTACTAGCGCTTTTAGCAAATCCAATCGGCCCAGATAGTTCGCAAGCTCGTGACCTCTGGCGAGATTTGAAATCTGAAAATAATGGTCTGATTGGACTTTTCAATGAGTAAATTGCTTCTCGGAATTGACGGCGGTGGCACTAAAACTCACGCCGTGCTAGTTGATTTGTCTGGCAATATTTTGGCAGCTGCGGCAAATGGTGGAGCCAACTGGGAACGTACCGGCATTGCGGCTACCGAGATAAGTTTGCTTGAGATAATCAATCAAGTTCTTGATATTGCTAAAGCAAAGAGTGAAGACATTGTGGCAGCAACTTTTGGGCTGGCAGGAATTGATTGGAAATCAGATCTAGATCTCTTTGTGCCTATCGCAAAATCTTTAAACTTGGGCAGTAAATGTGTATTTGTTAATGATTCAATTGCCGCACTCTTTGCCGGTAGTCCAAATGGTATTGGTTGCGTATCAATTGCTGGCACAGGTGGAAAAACAGCTGGCCGAAATGGTACCCAAACGCTACAGACGATGGGAATGGATTTAGGTGAAGCTGGTGGGGCGGGACAATTGGTCGCACTCGCTCTTGATTACATAGCTCGGATCTACCACGGTACCGAAATGCCAAGTGCGCTAACTAAATTGATTCTAGAAGAATCTGGATTTTCTGATGAGACTGCACTCTTCAAAGCAGTAGCGCGTGACGAATTTCGACTTGATGAAGAAATGGCACCTAAGATTTTTGCTTTAGCGACTAATGGCGATGCCGGTGCCATTGCAATAACGAATTTGGTTGCTACTCAGCACGCTAATGATGTGGTCGCAATTATTAACCGCTTAGGTTTAGCTAATACGGCAGTTCCGGTTATTCGAGCCGGTGGGCTGCATACTGCGGGCTGCGCTACCTTCGATTTAACCTTTGAAAAAGCCTTAAAATCAAAGCAGCCTGGGGCATCCTCAAAAGTCCTTGATATCTCACCTGTTTACGGCGCTGTAGTTCACGCCGCCCATGAATATTTTGGTGATATTCCACCTGCTTTCCTGACCAACCTTTTCGAGCAAGCGCGAGCAAAGGGTGACCTGTGAGCATTACCTTAAAGAGCGCTACTCAACTGCAGATAGATATGACTAACGCCTTTGCGGCTCGTCATGAGACTGCCATCGGCAAATTTGAGATTTCACTAACTCTAAAGGCTCAACGCACGGAAAAAGTTGAAGGTTTCGCAATTTCAGCTAAGCGAAGTGGCAATCAGGTCGAAGCAAGCGTGGGTTTAACTTTGGAACATTCTTTGCGTTATGCACTAAATGGACTTCGTACTTGGCTAGCTACCGACTTGGATGAACTCGAATTAATTGATGGGCCAGACTTTGCCGTGCGCGGCGTAGTTGAAGGTTTCTATGGAAAACCTTGGACGCATGCTCAGAAGTTAAAAGGTATCGAATATTTTGCTGACTACAACATGAATACTTATTTTCTGGCGCCAAAAGATGATCCGCTACAAAGATTTAATTGGCGCTCACCTTTCGCAGCTGAATATTTGCGTGACGCAGCAGAGCTAATTAACCACGGCAAAGTACATGGTATTGATTTTGTCTTATGTGTATCCCCCGGCTTGTCAGTTGAGTACTCAAATGAAGCGGATGTCGATGCCGTTGTAAATCGTTTTAAGCAATTAACCGATCTAGGCGCTACGCATTTTGGCATGCTCTGGGATGACATTGCCTGGGAGATGCAGCACGATTCTGATAACGCTAAATATGTTTCAACTGCTCAGGCACATGCAGATTTTACTAATCGCGTTTGGGATAAGTTGGTTGCTTATCACGAGCGAGCTCAGTTAACTGTTTGCCCAATGCACTATGCCGGTCGCGGCAATGAGCCTTACTTAATTGATTTAGGTCGCGAACTTAAGTCACGAATTAACTTAATGTGGACTGGGCGGCAGATTTGTTCAGAATATCTCGATATCTCTGATGCCGTGATTTTCGAACGTAGCGCTCTACGGCCAGCGCTTTATTGGGATAATTTCCCAGTAAATGACGGTGGAATGCAGGTAAATCTATATATCGGGCCGATTCGTGGGCGCGAAAAAGGTTTACATAAATACTCAGCCGGGTTGCTTTCAAATCCAATGCTGCAATTCGAAGCCTCATTGATTCCGATCTCGACAATCGGTGATTACCTCTGGAACTCACAAAGCTATGATCCTGAGATCTCTTGGGAAGCTGCCCTCATTAAGGTCATACCTAACGAAATAGACCGAGCCGCACTCCGTAAATTCTTCCGTACCTCCCTTGGTTCTAACGTGGGCGGTGACCCCGCACCTGATCTGCGCCAAGTATTTCGCGCAGGTGTAACTGCTTGGCGAAGCGGTGACATGGCAACTGCTGCCGATGTATTTGAAGCCGCCGGCAAAGATATGGAAAATAATTTCCAGTACCTAACTACAGCAAAAACTACCGTGCCAGAATTAATCGCCGAAGTTAGACCTTGGTTAAAGAAGTATCGCGCAGGTGGTCAGGCGCTAATTGGATTAGCTGAAGTACTACGCACCTGCTCTTATGACAAAGCCAAGATGATAATTACTGGTCCAACAGATGCGCCGGCGAAACTTCACGCGCTGATTGAAAGCGTTGAAAATGTGCGTAAGCGTTTATTCGGCGATCAGATTGTTGGACCGCTTAATGAACTTGCAGCTGAACTACAAACCTACAGTTCGTAACCAAAAGTCGGCCATAATCTGGTGGCCAAGTTTTGAAGGATGAATTCCATCATCAGCTAACTCAGCCATTGCCATCTCATTTGAAATAGCTTTGAAATGTTGATCAAATGGAACCAACTTCGCACCAAATTCGGCAGCCATCTTATGAACTACGGCAATCTTTGGGTCCAGATCTTCACGCCAATTGTTCATCTCATCGCGAACTTCTAGCATGAATGGTTCGCAGAGAACTAATTGCGGGTTTCCTTGCGCTTTAGTAGCAGTTAAAACACGGCGATAGCTACTTTCAAAATCTTCAACTGAAGTTGGATCGTTATCGTCGTAGCGACGCCAAGTGTCATTGATGCCGATCGCCACAGATACCAGCGTTGGCTGATGGGCTAAAACATCGGTATTCCAGCGGTTTTCTAGGTCAACTAAGCGGTGTCCGCTCGTGCCGACGTTAATGATTTCACCAGATAACCGACTGCTATTGACGATGTTAAATACATAGCCATCGCCATAAGGGGGTTCAATTAAACGGCCGCAATCGGTGACGCTATCTCCAATAAATACAGTTACATTCGACATAAGGCATATCCTAACTATTAATCCGTGCGTAAGATAGTGCTCATGTCGGTGGCAAAACTTCCTAATGATCCAAATTGGCCACGCGCAAATTCATTACTTAAATCTGCAAAAACAGAATTAGCCATAATAGGTGTTCCGGCTTGTGCAACTGCACTATCACCAACATCGGCGCATTTAACGCCAGCTGCAATACGTGAGGCACTTGCTAAATATTCAACTTACGCGGGTTCAAGTGAAACTGAATTAGGTTCTGCCGGGATCACAGATTTAGGTGATGTTTTATCGCCTGATCATGCAGATGGTGAAGCGCGTGTGGCTGTTGCCGTAACTGGATTACTAGATACTCATAAAATATTACTTGCTCTCGGTGGCGATAACTCAATTACTTATTCCGTCGCAACTGGGCTATTTCCCGACTTAAGTAAAATTGGCTTAATTACTTTTGATGCACATCATGATCTACGCGATGGAATTTCTAATGGTTCACCAATCTGGCGCTTAATCGAAGCTGGTTTACCCGGCAAAAATATCGTGCAGATCGGTTTAAGCGACTTTGCCAATAGTGGTCCATATGCAAAGCGGGCAAAAGAAGCCGGCATCACAACAATTCATCGCTCTGAACTACGTGATCGCAAAATGAGCGAAGTAATTGCGCAAGCACTCGAAATTGCAGGTGCTGGTGGTCGAGAGATTTATGTTGATATCGATGTCGATGTTTGTGATCGCAGTGTTGCTCCCGCTTGTCCGGCATCTGTGCCGGGTGGATTAAGTGCTGATGAACTACGCCAAGCTGCAAACTTAGTTGCACGCGATTCTCGTGTGCGCGCAATTGATATCACCGAGATCGATGCGGCAAGTGACGCAGCAGATGGTCGCACTGTGCGATTGGCAGCGCTATTGGTACTTGAAATTGCAGCTGGTTTAGCCGCAAGCGCGCGTTAAATAAGGTCGGCAACCACTTCGCGAGCAGCTTTTACAACCGCCCCAGATGCAACCAGCGCACTAGCAGCTTGCAGTTCCGGCGATAAGAAGCGATCTGGACCAACGCCACCAACGACTTTACGTAGCTCAGCGATTACTCGCCCAGTAGCAGCGCCAGGTTGCAGGCCAGTGCGCATTTCAATTGCACGAGCAGCTGTTACAAGTTCAATTGCCAGGATGTGATTTAAATTCTCGACCACTTTGCGTAATTTACGGGCTGCAGACCAGCCCATAGATACATGATCTTCTTGCATTCCGGAACTTGGAATTGAATCAACACTTGCTGGAGTTGCGAGACGTTTGTTCTCGCTAACTAAACCAGCTTGGGTGTATTGCGCAATCATTAAACCTGAATCAACGCCTGGGTCATTAGCCAAGAATGGCGCTAAGCCAGCTGAACGATTTTGATCAAGTGCGCGATCAGTTCGTCGTTCAGCAATCGAACCCAGATCAGCTGCAGCTATCGCTAAGAAATCTAAAACATAGCCAACCGGTGCGCCATGGAAATTACCATTCGATTCAACTCTGCCATCAGGTAATACGACTGGATTATCAATCGCACTTGCTAATTCGCGAGTCGCAATAGTTACAGCATGAGCAATAGTGTCGCGAACTGCGCCGGCAACTTGTGGGGCACATCGCAGCGAGTAAGCATCTTGTACTCGTGAATCATTTTCGCGATGTGACGCCACAATTGGTGAACCTTTTAACATGGCAAAAATATTTGCCGCGCTTTGCGCCTGACCAACTTGTGGGCGTAATGGGAAATGCAGATCTGGGGCGAATACTCGGTCTGTACCAAGTAAGCCTTCAATGCTCATCGCAGTTGTTATGTCAGCAACTGTGCAAAGTTCGGTTAAATCGCTAATTGCCATGATCAGCATTCCGAGCATTCCATCGGTACCGTTAATTAGCGCCAAACCTTCTTTAGCTTCTAGCTCGATTGGCTTAATTCCAGCAGCAGCCAGTGCTTTGGCCGTTTCCATTTCAACGCCATTGGCATCATGGACTCGGCCTTCGCCCATAAGCGCTAAAGCGCAATGGGAAAGAGGGGCAAGATCACCACTGCAGCCAAGTGAGCCAAATTCAGGTACTACGGGCGTAATTCCCGCATTAAGTAGATCGCAATAAGTTTGAGCAAGCTTTAGTCGCACACCTGTGCGGCCAGATGCCATGGTTCGCAAGCGCAAGAGAATCAGTGCACGCACAACTTCGCGTTCAACTGCTGGGCCAACGCCAGCAGCATGGGAACGAATAAGTGATTTTTGCAATTGCGCACGATCTTTAACATCGATGTGACGGTTAGCAAGTGCGCCAAAACCAGTTGATACGCCATAAACCGGAACTCCGCCAGCGGCATACTCTTCAATGTATTTACGAGAACTGTTAATCGCAGCAGCGCTTTCTTCGGAAATAGAAACTTTCGCACCAAAGCGAGCAACGGCTATAACTTCTGAAAATGTTAACCCAGAAATTCCGAGAACTACTTCAGTAATTTGATCAGCTGATCTGGTTGCCATTGCGCCATACCTGTTCTATTAAGTTAACACCTGGCCGGTATGCCAAGTGCAGATAAGAGGTACTACTTAAAATTGAAAAGTCAGCTTTTGCACCAACACTTAAGTGCCCGACATCGTTGCGGCGAAGGGCCAGAGCGCCGCCTTTTGTGGCAGACCATAACGCTTGCTCTGGCGTAAAGAACATTTCGCGAACTGCCAACGCAATCATCAGTGGCATATTGGTGGTGTATGAACTGCCGGGGTTGCAATCACTGGCAATTGCGACGTTAATGCCAGCTGCAAACATGGGCCGAGCATCTGGGTACTTGCTGCGGGTTGAGAATTCAGCACCAGGTAAGAAGGTGGCCACGGTGTTTGAATTAGCGAGCGCTGCAATATCGGAATCATCAAAATGCGAAATGTGGTCAACAGATGCGGCGCCTAATTCAACGCCCACTTTAACTCCTTCACCTGGCTCAAGTTGATTGGCATGCAATCTAGGCAATAAACCTTTAGCAATACCGGCTTTTAGAATCTGTCGAGTTTGAGCGGGGGTAAATGCACCGCGATCACAGAAAACATCGATCCACTTTGCATGTGGAGCCACGGCATCGAGCATTGGCCCGCAAACCATTGCTACGTAATCCTCTGGGGCGCTTTTGAACTCAGCCGGCACAACATGGGCACCCAAGAAAGTGGTTTCTTCGGTGAATTCGCGAGCTATTTCTAGACTGCGTAACTCATCTGCAACTGAGAGCCCATAACCCGACTTAATCTCAACCGTAGTTGTGCCCGAAGTTAAACCTTCAGCGACAAGAGCTGCGATGTTTGCGCGTAACTCTTCATCACTAGCGCTACGTGTTTGCTCAACTGTGTAGTTAATGCCACCTGCTGCATATGGTTGACCTTGCATACGTGCGGAAAACTCGGCAGCTCGATCACCAGCAAAGACCAAATGGTTATGACTATCGACAAAACCAGGAATAACAGTTTTGCCTTTGGCGCTGACAACGCTTTGGTAATCACCAACATTTACTTCGCTGCGCGCGCCAACCCAAGATACTTTTCCATCTGTTACCGCAAAGGCTGCATCATGAATAATGCCAAGTGAGGTGCCATCAATTGCTGCCTCATTTGTTACCAGGCAGCCAATATCAGTTACTAACAGATCAGACATTTCTTATTCGATGTCCAACATTGGCACATGAACATGTCGTTCTTTCGCCGTGTTGATCGCATGATCGTAACCAGCATCTGCATGTCGGATAACGCCCATACCTGGATCATTGGTTAGAACTCGTTCTAATTTTTGGGCTGCAAGCTTTGTGCCATCGGCAACTGAAACTTGACCAGCATGTATTGAACGACCCATACCAACGCCGCCACCATGATGTAGTGATACCCATGAAGCACCGGAAGCAATATTTACCATCGCATTTAAGAGTGGCCAGTCTGCAATTGCATCTGAACCATCGAGCATTGCTTCGGTTTCGCGATAAGGCGATGCCACCGAACCACAATCTAAGTGATCGCGACCAATCACAATCGGTGCTGAAACTTCACCACGAGCAACTAAATCATTAAAAGCTAAACCTGCTTTTTCACGTTCGCCATAACCTAACCAACAGATGCGGGCAGGCAAGCCTTGGAAAGCCACTTTTTCTTGCGCCATCGTGATCCAACGGTGCAGCTCTTGATTCTCTGGGAAGAGATCAAGTACTGCCTTATCGGTGCGGTAGATATCTTTCGGATCCCCAGATAAAGCAACCCAGCGAAAAGGACCCTTGCCTTCGCAGAAAAGTGGTCGAATATACGCGGGCACGAATCCGGGAAATGCGAATGCGCGACCGAAGCCACCTTGGCGCGCTTCATCACGAATTGAATTTCCGTAGTCAAAAACTACGACGCCTTTATCCATAAAACCAACCATGGCTTCAACATGTTTTGCCATTGAAGCTTGTGCTCTCTTAGTGAAATCAATTGGATCTGCCTGCGCCATCGATGCCGCATCGTGGTAATCAACACCGGCTGGAATATATGAAAGCGGGTCATGTGCTGATGTCTGGTCAGTAACAATATCGATTGGAACATCCATTGTTAACAACTTTGGAAAAAGCTCGGCCGTATTGCCAACTAACCCAACTGAAAGTGGCACGCCCAAGTTCTTGGCTTTTAAAACTCGTTCAATCGCATCATCTAAGTTGTCCGCAATCTCATCTAGATAACGGGTCTCTACGCGCTTTTGTAAACGAGTCTTATCAATGTCAATAATTAAACAAACGCCACCATTCATAGTTACCGCAAGTGGCTGTGCGCCGCCCATTCCGCCACAGCCGCCAGTTAGCGTAAGGGTGCCTTGCAGAGTTCCACCAAAATGTTTACGCGCAACTGCTGCGAAAGTTTCATAGGTACCTTGCAGGATTCCTTGGGTGCCAATATAAATCCAAGAGCCAGCTGTCATCTGGCCATACATCGTCAAACCCAAATGTTCTAGGCGGCGAAACTCTGGCCAATTAGCCCAATCTCCGACCAAATTTGAATTAGCAATTAATACTCGAGGCGCCCATTCGTGTGTTTGAAATACCCCTACTGGCTTGCCAGATTGAACCAGAAGTGTTTCGTCATCTTTTAAGTTGGCAAGGCTTTTCACAATTGCATCAAATGCGGGCCAGTTACGCGCAGCTTTTCCGGTGCCACCATAAACAACTAAGTTTTCGGGATGTTCAGCAACAGCTGGATCAAGGTTGTTATGCAACATTCGAAGGGCTGCTTCTTGGCCCCAGCCTTTAGCCGTTAGATTCGAACCTGTGGCAGCATGCAAAATGCGGGCGCTATTTGATGTAGAACTCATGGGTTGAGAATAGCGTTAGGCAGGTTAGTTAAACAGGGTCTAACTCAGTTGCTTTGTTGATTTACGCCACGAATTGCGCGCAGCCCATCAGATGGCCACATCAATAAAGTATTAATCGAACATGGACCGATATCCATATGGAAAACAGATTCGATTGGTGCGCCAAGACAAATTGCAACAGCTGCTTTAATCACACAGTTATGGGTTACCACTGCAACAGTTTGTCCGGGGAACTCTGAAAGTATTTTTGAAAGGGCAGATTCAACGCGAGCTGTGATTGCTTCCCAAGATTCGCCACCGGCTGGCTTGAAAGTTAAATCAGTTAACCACTTGTCGTAATCATCGGCGTATTGCGCTTTCACTTCTTCAACTGAAAGACCATCCCAGTAGCCGAAATCCATCTCAAACCAAATCTCATCAAGATTAATTGTTAAGCCAGTGCTTTGTGAAATGATTTCAGCGGTTTGTTTAGTTCGATTAAGTGGGGATGCGATTAAAACTTCAGCACCTAACTTTGCAGCAGCTTGCGCCACTGCACTTGCTTGGGCGCGGCCTGTATCGGTTAGTACTGGGTTTAACGGACCAACTCCAGAGAACTTTCGACTAGGCGTCAGAACTGTTTCGCCATGGCGAATTAGGTGCAGAACAGTTGGTTTTTCGGCACTTTTTAACCGCTCAGTTAAATAATTTAATTGCCTGGGTGCAACTGGTTCACTTTTATCGTGCCCGCCACTTTGGGCATCGAGTGCTTTATTTGCCAGGCGATCAGCATGTGAGTTTTCATCACGTGGAATCCAGGTGTAATTAACTAAAGAGGGTGAATGCGCTTCGCGGGCGCTCTGGGCAAGTTTGCGCATATCGGCATGCTTGATCTGCCAGCGGCCAGACATTTGTTCGACTACTAATTTGCTATCCATACACACATCAACTGTGGCTTGATCATCTAAATCATGAATTGCTTTAAGCCCCGCAATTAGCCCACCATATTCGGCAACGTTATTTGTAGCTGTTCCGATGAACTCATAAATCTCGGCAATTATGTGAGAGTTTTCAGAAACCACTGCGCCAAAACCAGCTGGGCCAGGATTACCGCGTGAGCCACCATCGGCAGTTAATTTAAAGTGACGAGCCATTTACTTAAACCCCGCGCACCAAGATGCAACGGCACTCTTCGCAGCGAATTACCTCATCTTCAGCTGAATCGAGCATGCGCTTTAGATCAACTGAATTAATGCTCAGGTTACAACCAAGACATTGCCCACCTAATAGGGCAGCTGCGCCAGCCCCACCACCACTGCGAATCTTTTCGTATAGATCATAAATTGCTTTATCAACCGAAGTTACAGTTGATGCGCGTTCAGTTAGCAGTTGAGCGCTTTGCGATTCAAGGGCAAGGGATGCCATATTTTTGCGATCAGTTAGTTCGGCAATTTCAGTTGCAAGCGTTGCTTCGAGGGCTTTTAATTCATCGATTCGAGATTTGATTCCGTCAACGCGCAACATAACTTCAAGTTCAACTTCTTCTAGTTCGGCGCGACGAGCATTAAGGGAGACAACTTCGTGCTGAAGTGATTCAAGTTCTTTAGGTGCTCCGGTGCCTGAATTAAGGCGTGCTTCATCTTTTTGTAGTCTTGTTACAACTTGCTCAACATCGCCTTCGGCGCGCTTTAATTCGCGAGTCACATCGCTAAGTTCAGTTTCAGCCCCGATACGTAAATCGCGAGTGTTATTTGATTTAACTGTGGCAGCGTTTAGTAAAGCGATTTCCGGAAGGGTGGCTAGTTTGTGAGCTAGGGCCGTTAAAGCTAAATCGTGGCGTTGGATATCTAAAATCTGTCGTTGATCGCTCGGGCTAGCTTTCATAACGCCTTCCCTATCTGCGCTTTCGAATTAGATTTGAAAGCTAACTTAGAATAGATATGTAGTTTTATGAAGTCGAACTGGTGGGCGCTGAGGGTTTCGAACCCCCGACATTCTCGGTGTAAACGAGACGCTCTACCACTGAGCTAAGCACCCGGAACTTACTTTTCTAGCCGAAGCCAGAACCGTAAGTCTAACCTAACTAAAGCTGTGCTAACGCCGCCTTGTAATCGGCTGCATTACGCGCTTCACCTGGGCCATTTACGACCTGCCAACGCAGAATTCCTGCCTTGTCGATGATGAATGTGCCGCGAGTTGAGAATCCACGTTCTTCAAAGAAAACGCCATATCGCTTTGAAACTTCACCATGTGGCCAGAAGTCAGCGAGGATTGGAAATGTGTAACCTTCGGCTTCGGCAAATGCGCGAGCTGAATACATTGGATCGCATGCGATGCCAAGTACTTGCACATCATCATTTTGGAATGCAGAAATGTCATCGCGTAATGCGCAAAGTTCGCCGGTGCAGGTACCAGAGAATGCAAATGGATAGAAAACTAAAACAACGTTTTGCTTTCCTTGAAATGATGAGAGGGTAACTTTTTCGCCATGGTGATTTACTAATTCAAAATCAGGGGCGGGTTGGCCAATTACAAGTGTCGTAGTCATGGCGCGAAATCTATCGTTTGCCAGCTTTACGTGCCACTAGACGAGTTGCCGTCCAATCAGTGGCTACGGCAATTGACGAGGTAACACTTAGCCCAGCAGTTGGGGCGGCATCTTGGATTTCACTTGCTTCAACATAATTTGCGCGGCCCATCTTCGGGGTCATCACCCAGATCGGGCCAGTTTCAGAAAGAAAGGTGAGGGCATCCATTAACTCATCGATTAAATCGCCATCGCCATCGCGCCACCAGATGATTACGCCATCTATGACTTCGGTTGGATCAATCTGAATAAATTCAGTATCGGTTATTGCCTTTATCTTTGCGCGCAAGGAATCATCAGAGTCGGCGGCATAGCCGATTTCCAAGATCAAATCACCTTTGGCAAAGCCCATACGCATGGCCACTGGCTAAGTCCACCCAAAAAATGCTCACTTAGCAAGACCTACCCGCCCTCAATTTCACACAACTGGGCAGTAACCGCGAGAATAGGACCATGAGCGAAACGTTTGATACGCCAGATCAGATCGTCGACCAGTTAGTCGATATCGACCCTTCGGAAACTGCTGAATGGAAAGCATCCTTTGATGCAGCACTGGCAAATGCCGGCCCCGTTCGTGCTCGTTACTTAATGCTCTCACTACTAAAGCGTGCGCAAGAGAAGAACATTGGTATCGCAGGATTACGCGCAACTGATTACATCAACAGTATTCCCTCCGATAGCGAACCAGAATTTCCTGGCGATGAAGCAATCGAACGTCGTATTCGACAATATAACCGGTGGAACGCCGCGATGTTGGTTCACCGTGCACAGCGTCCAGGCGTTGGCGTTGGTGGTCACATTTCAACTTATGCATCTTCGGCTTCACTTTATGAAGTTGGTTTCAACCACTTCTTCCGCGGTCAAGATCATCCAGGTGGCGGCGATCAGATTTTCTTCCAAGGACATGCCAGCCCCGGAATGTATGCCCGCGCATTTTTAGAAGGACGTTTTAGCGAAGATCAATTAGATGGTTTCCGCCAAGAGCTCTCACATAAAGGTGGCGGACTTTCGTCATACCCACATCCACGTCTAATGCCAGATTTTTGGCAGTTCCCAACTGTGTCAATGGGTATTGGTCCACTTAATGCAATTTATCAAGCTCGCTTTAATCGTTACTTACACAATCGCGGAATTAAAGACACCAGTCAGCAACATGTGTGGGCTTTCTTAGGTGATGGTGAAGTAGATGAAGTCGATACTTTAGGTGCGATTGGTTTAGCAACACGTGAAAATCTAGATAACTTAACATTCGTTGTTAACTGTAACTTGCAGCGTCTAGATGGCCCAGTTCGCGGTAATGGAAAAATTATTCAAGAACTCGAATCAATCTTCCGCGGTGCTGGTTGGAACGTGCTCAAAGTGGTTTGGGGTCGCGAATGGGATCCACTACTTGCCCAAGATCGCGAAGGCGCACTTGTTGATCTAATGAACAAGACCCTCGATGGCGATTATCAAACTTTCAAAGCTGAAAGTGGAAAGTTCGTTCGCGATAATTTCTTTGCTCGTGATCCACGCACTGCAGCCATGGTTTCAGACTGGTCAGATGACAAGATTTGGGGCTTACGCCGCGGTGGCCACGATTACCGCAAGTTATTTGCTGCTTATACGGCTGCGATGAATTCAAATGGTCGCCCAACTGTAATTTTAGCGAAGACCGTTAAGGGTTGGACTCTTGGTTCTCACTTCGAAGGTCGTAACTCAACGCACCAGATGAAGAAGATGTCGATGGAAGATATTGTCGAATTCCGCGATCGTCTAGGGATTCCAATTGCTGATGATCAACTAGATGCGAAATTACCTCCGTACTATCGCCCAACTGATGATTCACCTGAAGCAAAATATCTCCAGGAACGTCGCGCAGCACTTGGTGGTTCAATTCCATCACGTCGCAAAATTTCACGCCCTTTGCCACAACCAGATGATTCAGTTTATGAGTCAGTTAGACGTGGCTCTGGCCAGCAAGAGATTGCAACCACCATGGCATTTGTGCGCATGCTTAAAGATCTAATTAAGGATCCAGGCCTAGGTTCGCGCTTAGTTCCAATCATTCCGGATGAAGCTCGTACTTTCGGTATGGATTCATTGTTCCCAACTTTAAAGATCTATTCACCAAATGGTCAGAAGTACTTATCAGTTGACCGCGAGCTAATGCTTTCGTATAAGGAATCCACTTCCGGTGTGATTCTGCACGAGGGTATTAATGAAGCTGGCTCAGTTGCTTCGTTTACGGCAGTGGGATCTTCATACTCAACACATGATGAACCAATGATTCCGATCTACATCTTCTATTCGATGTTTGGATTCCAACGCACCGGTGATGCTTTCTGGGCAGCTGCTGATCAATTAGTTCGTGGCTTCGTAGTTGGTGCAACTGCCGGCCGCACCACGCTAAATGGTGAAGGTCTGCAACACGAAGATGGTCATTCACATCTACTTGCATCAACTAACCCAGCGATCGTCTCTTATGACCCAGCTTTCGGATTCGAACTTGGCCATATTGTTAAAGATGGTTTGCGTCGTATGTATGGCGAAAACAGTGAGAACGTTTATTACTACCTCACCGTTTACAACGAGCCATATATGCAGCCAGCAGAACCAGAAAACCTTGATGTAGAAGGCTTGTTAAAGGGTCTTTACCTCTATGCACCAGCTGAAATTCGTAGCAAGAAGAAAGCACAACTCTTGGCCTCTGGTGTTGGCGTTAACTGGGCACTTAAGGCACAGAAGTTATTGGCCGAAGATTGGGGCGTTGCTGCTTCAGTTTGGTCAGTTACTTCTTGGAATGAACTTCGTCGCGATGGTCTAGAGACAGATAGTCATAACTTGCTAAATCCAAATGATCAAAAGCAAGCATATGTAACTAAGAAATTAGCAAACGTCGATGGTCCGATTATTGCGGTAAGTGATTTCATGCGCGCAGTTCAAGATCAGATTGCACCATGGGTGCCAAATCAATTTGCTTCCCTTGGCACTGATGGTTTTGGTTTATCAGATACTCGTGGTGCGCTTCGTCGTCACTTCAAGGTTGATGCCGAATCAATCGTGGTGGCTACTTTGCAACAACTAGCAAAGCTGGGCGAGGTAAAAGCTAAGACGGTTCAAGAAGCTATTGATAAATATCAGATCAATGATGTGACTGCAGCTGAAGCTGGCAACACCGAGGGTTCGGGTTGATCGGCCGCGTCGCAATCACTGATCTCTCCCCCACAATTTACTTTGGGGGAGAATTTGTTCCGGTAAAAGCAATTGTTAATGAAGAAATTTTAGTTAGTGCAACTGTCGCAGGTGAAGGCCACGACTATCCGCAAGTCCAGGTAGTCACTCGCGATAGCAAAGGTAAAGAGTTATCTCGCATTGCAGCCATTGAACGCAATCCCGGTACAGATCGCTACGAAGCACTTATCTCATTACCCAAACTAGGTAACTTCACCTTTGAAATAGAAGCAGCGATCGTCACTCAATATAGAACCGTGACAACTAACTCACCACAATTTCCAGTCTATGTTGAACGCGAACGAGCTTTAGTCGGCGCTTGGTATGAATTCTTCCCGCGCAGTGAAGGTGCCAGCATTAATAAAAATGGCAGCTTTGCCAGTGGAAACTTCGGCACTGCAGCAAAGCGCTTAAAAGCAGTAAAAGATATGGGTTTTGACGTCCTTTATATCCCGCCGATCCATCCAATTGGTATCTCTCACCGTAAGGGTCCAAATAACACATTAACGGCCGGGCCAAATGATCCAGGTGTGCCATGGGGCATCGGAAATTCTGAAGGTGGCCACGATGCGATTAATCCAGCACTAGGCACGATGAAAGATTTTGAAAGCTTTGTTAAAGAAGCAATTAAGTTAGGCCTTGAAATAGCACTTGATCTAGCTCTGCAAACTTCGCCAGATCATCCGTGGGTTAAAGAGCATCCAAAGTGGTTTAACTATCGCACCGACGGCACGATTGCATATGCCGAAAACCCACCCAAGAAGTATCAAGATATTTATCCAATTAACTTTGATGATGATTTCGATGGGCTAGTTGCTGAGGTTTATCGAATCTGTGAACTTTGGATTAGCAAAGGCGTTACTATTTTTCGGGTTGATAATCCACACACTAAGCCAGTTCTTTTCTGGCAAACTTTGATTTCAAAAGTTAATGCGAAACACCCTGAGATAGTTTTCTTGGCCGAAGCTTTCACTAAGCCAGCCATGATGCATGCACTTGGCAAAGCTGGCTTCCAACAGTCTTATACCTATTTTACTTGGCGCACGACCAAGCATGAGCTAACCGAATATGGCAACGAAGTTTCACATCAAACGAGTGCTTTCTTCCGCCCCAACTTCTGGGTCAATACGCCAGATATTTTGCCGTTTCATCTGCAGAGTGGAAACCCGGCGATGTTTGCCCTGCGCGCAGTTCTGGCTTCAACTTTAACTCCCTCATGGGGAATGTATGCCGGTTATGAGCTATTTGAACACCGAGTATTAAGTGAAGGCCGTGAAGAGTACTTAGATTCTGAGAAATATCAGATTAAGGTGCGCGATTGGGATGGCGCTAAGCAATCTCTAGCGCCGCTAGTTACTAAGTTAAACAAAATCCGTAACGCTAATCGCGCTCTGCAACGTCTGCGCAATCTGCATTTCCACCACACTGATAACGAGGCAATAATCGCTTATTCCAAGCGTGATGGTGAGAATCTAGTACTGGTGATCGTCAACCTTGACCCTTCAAATGCTCAAGCGACTGTGGTTCACTGGAACATGGATTTACTGGGACTAACTGGCGATTCATTTGTAGTCGATGATCAGATAACTGGAAATTCTTTCAGTTGGAATCGCGACAGCTTTGTCAGCCTTGATCCTCGCGGCGATTACAACAATGTGGCTCACATTGCCGTGGTGCGGATCCCTTAACTAATGAGAATCTTTCGTCGCAAACCTCAGGTGATACCGAATCAACCTGGCGCTTTGGGCGAACTAGATCTTTATTTAATTGCCGAAGGTCGTCACGAAGAACTTTGGAAAGTACTAGGTTCACATGTTCAACGCGATGCTGAGGGAAATTTGCTTGGTACCTCTTTTGCGCTCTGGGCACCAAATGCCCGCGATGTGAGTTTGATCAGCGATCTAAATTACTGGGATCGCAATACACACCGAATGTGGCGCATTGAAAACACTGGCATTTGGCAAATCTTCATTGCTGATTTAGCTCCAGGTACAAAATATAAATTTGCGGTTCACACCAATGATGGTCGTTGGGTTGACCATGCTGATCCGATGGCTCGCGCTACCGAGATTCCACCGCTTACTGCATCAATTGTCGAAGAATCTAATTACCAATGGAGTGACGAGAGCTGGATTAGCGAACGAAGTAAGTTTGAGTCTTGGCGCAGCGCAGTTTCAGTTTACGAAGTTCATTTAGGTTCTTGGCGTTTAGGTTTAAGTTACCGCGATTTAGCAACCGAGCTAGTTACCTACTTACAAGAAACTGGCTTCACTCATGTTGAATTCTTACCAGTGATGGAACATCCATATGGTCCGTCATGGGGTTATCAAGTAACTTCTTTCTTCGCACCATCTTCGCGTTTTGGCTCACCCGATGAATTCAAATTCTTAGTTAACGCACTGCACGATGCTGGCATCGGCGTGATCCTCGATTGGGTGCCTGCGCATTTTCCTAAAGATGAATGGGCGCTGGCCAAATTCGACGGAACTGCCCTTTATGAGCATGCAGATCCGCGTTTAGGCGAGCATCCCGACTGGGGCACGCTGATCTTTAACTTTGGACGTAATGAAGTCCGCAACTTCATCGTGGCTAGCGCGCTTTATTGGTTAACCGAATACCACATTGATGGGCTGCGGGTTGATGCAGTTGCTTCGATGCTCTATTTGGATTACTCACGTAAAGAAGGCGAATGGGTGCCAAATAAATTTGGTGGCCGTGAGAATCTCGAAGCAGTGCAGTTATTGCAAGAAGCCACCTCTACGGCTTATCGCACGCACCCCGGAATTATGATGATTGCCGAAGAGTCAACGGCTTGGCCTGGCGTAACACGCAGTACTGATTCAGATGGCATCGGATTTGGCTTTAAATGGAATATGGGCTGGATGCATGACACTTTGGAATATCTGCAGCGCGACCCAATTCATCGCGTACATCACCACAACGAAATAACTTTTTCAATTCTTTACGCCTGGTCTGAAAACTTTATGTTGCCGCTCTCGCACGATGAAGTTGTCCATGGCAAAGGTTCACTGGTAAATAAATTTCCAGGTGATCGTTGGCAGAAGCTCGCAACACTTCGCGCTTTATACGGATTCATGTGGGCGCATCCTGGCAAGAAATTACTTTTTATGGGTCAAGAGTTTGCCCAGAATGATGAATGGAGTGAATCTGCCGGATTACAGTGGCACTTAACTCAATACGATGAACATAGTGGTGTATCAAAAACTATTTCGCAGATAAATAACCTTTATAAATCAACCCCTGCACTCTTTGAAAAAGATACTTCACCAGAAGGATTCGCTTGGCTAGTTGGCAACGATGCCGCAAGCAATGTGCTCGCATTTACCCGCTGGGCAGAAGATGGGCAACCCCTTGTCTGTATAACAAATTTCTCGCCAGTTCCACACGAGAACTATCGTTTGCCAATGCCTAAGGCTGGAACCTGGCGTGAAGTTTTAAACACTGATGATTTAGCTTTTGGTGGAAGTGGCGTAATTAATCAGCCAATCGAAATAGCTGAAGGCTCTGATTTAGTAATTACCTTAAGAGTTGCCCCACTAGCTACCCTCTGGCTGGCTTTGCCCCTTTGAATCACTACTTAATAGCGCCTTAGTAAAGAGCGGAACAGAGAGCGCCATGACCGCTGGGATTAAGAGGGCGACAGCCAAGGAAGTGAATTGCGCGGTCCAGGCAATTACCCACTTGCCGCCAAAGATTAGGAAATTATTAATCAAGCCAATTTGACCAATTACCACCGCGCTTGGATATGGACTTCTAGCACTTGCCGCATTAAAGAAACTTGGCGTAATGAAAGAAGTACCGAGTCCAGCTACGAGGCATCCAAAAGAGAATATTCCAAAGGCTAAGTATTGATGGGTGTCACCAAATAATATCGAGGCCAAAACACCAATTAAAAAGAAGGTGCCACCAGTTACCGCACCGATGTTGGCTGCTCTATTAATTGGCATCCGGTTTATGATTCTAGAAATACCGAGTCTGCCGGCAATCATGGCGCTCATAAACAAAATATAAGGCAGCGTAATTAGCCCGCCTTTGATTCCCAAATATTCTCGAGCAAATATATTTGACCAATCACCCATTGCGATCTCAATTAGAATGGCGCAAATCATGCCACCAGCTATCAGGCGATCAAATCTTAGCGACTTAAAAATCTGCTTAACGGAGTAATGGTCATCTTCAACTCTAGGCAAAAGTGCTACTGGTCTTAATTTATTTATATATTTTATTGTGAGTAAAAAAATTAAGAGATAAACAATATTTAGTTGGATTGAAGCGGAAACCCAACTAATCACCAGACCCGAGACCAGCCCGGTACTAACAGCGCCCATGGTCCAGATGCCATGTAACTTCACGACAATTGGTTTGGTATTTCGACTTTGACTATCAAAAGCCTGACTATTGACTGAAATATGAAATGCTGAATTTGAAAATCCCATCAGAATTACAAGTGGGATAAATATAAAACTGGAGGAGATGTTTGCCATCAATATCAGGCTGAGATAAAGCCCGCAGGTGCTGGCAATTAAAACTTTATAGCTTCCAAACTTATGAACTATGTGGCCTACGGTTAGCAGGCTTATAAAGGCGCCCAAATTTCCTAGGCTGATAATTGAACCAAATTGGCCGTTTGTTAATGCTAATTTCTCCTTAAAATCAGGAAATCTAGGGATCCAAGACATCACGCCAAAACCATAGAGAAAGAAGAGTTTCGTTAAAGTTTTGTACTCAACTTCAGGCGTCATAACTTGTTTATTCATAGACATCGGCTAGAAGAGAGCGCTAGCCAGTGAGGTGCGAGCCACTTTTAATCGTGGGTCGGCTGGATCTACTAATTGGAAGAGTGCCAAGAGATGGTCCTTCGCTGCGGTGCGATCAGCACCGGCAAAACGACGAACGCATTCGATTAAGCGATTAAAGGCAGCATCTAGATCACCACTGATAACTTCTAAGTCGGCGCAATCTAATTGGGCTTTTACATTATCTGGTTCAGAGGCAGCTAGCGCAGTGACTAACTTTGCTTCGAGTTTCTCAGTGCGAATAAGTAATTCAGTTTGCGCTAGTCCTAACTTAGCTAGCGCATCATTTGGTTTGCGACTTAACAATTTCTGATAGGCCGCTCGGGCAATTTCATATTTGCCAGCTTCAAGCGCAGCAAGTGCTTCATCTTCCTCGGGTTCGATGGTTTCTACTGGCGCAGTACCAATACCTTGTTCGGCTGCTAGCGTTAACACTTTATCAATTACCATTTTAATTTGTGCTTCTGGATAACTCTGATCAAATAGCGGAACCGGTTGTTCGTTTATGAGAGCAACCGCGTAGGGAACATTTTTGGTTTGTAGTGCTTGCGCCACTTGTGGCTGGGTATCAGCATTAATACTGCCCAATGCCCATGCACTGTTAGCGCTAGTTTCTAACTTACTCAGTGTTTCAAGAGTGGTCATAGATTCTGGGCTGCGTGGTGACCAGACCAACAAAATTACCGGCTTGGTGCGCGAGAGCTCTACGGCATTAGCAGCAAAATTTTCAGTCGTGATTTCATACGTTGAAGCAATTGCATTGGTGGCTTGGGCTGGCTTAGTAAGCGAACTCAAATCAACGGCTCGACCAAAATTCGGTGGCAAACTCATTGCTTAATCATTCCACTAACTCGATACCTGAATCGCGACGGTAGGGCAGAACCTCAGAAATATAGGTTTTGCAGGCTAAATCCAAGCCCACATCATGGCCGGCGGCTTCGCTTAAGTACCAACGGTGCTCAAGGACTTCATGGAATAACTGTGCGGGCTCAACTCGGCCAAGATGCTCTGCCGGAACAGAGTTAACAATTGGATTGAAAATTTCAGTTAGCCATTTAAATGCCACTTCATTGACATTTGTTGAGAGATTGCTTTCGCGAGCTCGATAACGGTCGAAAGATGCCAAGATTCGTTTTGCTTGTAACTCTTCAGTTTCTAGCCCCATTAATTCACGTAATCGATTGGTGTGATACCCCGCAGCTACTAACTTAGGTTGGAATTTCAAAACTTTGTTATCGCCATCGATAGCAATCGAAACTTCTTCAACTGCAAAGCCTAAGTCATGTAATTGGCGCATTGCGCGTTCAACAGCGCGGCGATCAGTTGGATCAAGTGATTGTGGATCACGTAGCGCCGCCCAAAGTCGTCGATATCTTTTCATTACAGTGTCACTTGCGCGAACTGGATCCATGCCCGGATACAGAACGCCAGAAAGCGCTAAATCTTCTAACTCGGCAGCCACATTAAAGTGAGCGATATCTAAATCATGTTCGCGTTGACCATCGCTAAGCGTTTTTTGAAATTCGCCAGTTTCAGCATCGACTAAGTAAGCTGCAAAACCTTCAGCATCGCGGCGGAATAAAGTATTTGAAAGCGAACAGTCGCCCCACCAAAAACCAAGTAGGTGCAATCGAACTAGTAACAGCGCCAAAGCGTTAGCCATATTTAAAATGTCATGAGGTGATAGAGCGCCAGAGAGTACAACTCGATAAGGAAGTGAATATGGCAAGAAGCGAGTAGCTAATACACAGGGCAACTCTTCGCCATTTATATCTTTGCGACCCTCTACCACTGCAATTGGATCAACGCTGGGTGCTTGCAATCGGCGAAGTTCACGCAAGGCGGCGTATTCACGATTAGCGAACTCAGAAACCGTCTCTTTCACCGCATAGATTTCGGAGTCAGCTTCATCAGTTACCCGGATCAGGCGAACCACGTGACGCGAGATACCGCGCTTTTCCGCAAGAGCTGGATCTTCTGGCCACTCTTCTAGCGGCTGATTCCAAGGCAGACCCGAGATGGTAGCGATCTCTTCGCCAAAGCCAGTGATTCGTAGGGTCATGGGCTCATCTTAGGCAATTACACTTGAACACATGGCGATAAGTAAGCGAATTAAAAAAGTTGTTGCAGGCGACCCTAAGGTAATCAACACTGATATGGGTGCTTTAGGTGACCCAATTAACAAATCACACCCTTTTTATTTTGGATTCATTGCAACGATCGGCGCACTTGCTGCATTTGTATTGATGCGAGCACTTGCCAGTGCATCGCAGATATTCGTCTTGATTTTAATAGCGCTCTTCTTAGCAACTGGACTAAACCCAGCCGTTGAAGCACTTCGCCGTAGGGGCTTGTCACGCACTAGCGCTGTTACTGCAATATTTATTTCGGTAATTTTATTTGTAATTTTCTTTGCTTTAATTGTGGTGCCGCCAGTTGTTTCGCAAGGTACTAACTTAATCAGTCAAGCGCCATCTTTGATTCAAGATTTGAAATCTAATTCTTTGTTTATGCGACTAAACGATCAGTACGGAATAATTGATACTTTGCAGCGCGAAGTTGCCTCACGAACTTCAGATGGAAAACTTCTGCTGACAACATTTGGTGGCGTCGTCGGTGTTGGCAAATCAGTATTATCTGGAACTTTTGCCGCTCTTACTATTTTGGTTTTAACGCTTTACTTCTTAACTTCCTTGCCGCAAATGGTCAAGCTAGGATTACGTCTTGCTCCAGCATCTCGTCGTGAACGCGTTGGCGCACTCACCGAGGCAATAATTTCAAGAGTTGGTTCATTCGTTAGCAGCCAAGTAATGATCGCTGTTATGGCCGGTATTTTCACATTCCTACTCTCGCTTGCCCTCGGAATTCCTTCCCCAATCGCACTTGGAATGACCGTGTTGGTATGTGGCTTGATTCCGCTAATCGGCCATTTTATTGGCTGCACCGTGGTCACGTTAGTTGCGCTAACTCAATCAGTAACTATCGGGCTCGTAGCGTTCTTGGCTTATGTTCTCTACGTGCAGATTGAGAACTATCTAATAACTCCGCGCATAATGAAGAAAACACTTTCAGTGCCTGGCGCAGTAACAATTATTTCAGCGCTAATTGGTTCATCGCTATTGGGCCTAGTTGGCGGCCTATTAGCAGTGCCAGTTGCTGCGGCGATTATCTTGATTTTGGATGAAGTAGTTTTCCCAAGAACTGATAACGCCTAATCAGCTAAATTTCAGTTGGCAGCGGCAATCTATTTGGCGCAATAATCTGAGTGATTTCAGTTAGTACGCGATTAACAGAAGGCTCACCCACCCATAAGTGCTTTGCACCTTCAACTGCAATCATCTGGTGATTCTTAATGACTGCAAAACGTTGCGCTGCCTCAGCCGGTTGTAAATAATCATCTAGCTCAGGAACAATTGTGATTACTGGGCGACCATCTTGATTCCAATATTCCAGATCACTTGGCTCTGATGTGCGCAATGGTGGACTCAATAAAATTAGCCCTTTATGTCGTGGATCTTTGGCGTGACGTAGCGCTAAATCTGTTCCGAAAGACCAGCCAACTACCCAGAGATTTTCTAACTTCAAAGTATCTAAACAATAAGTAAGAGCTGCCTCAACATCGAATTTCTCGGCAACGCCATTATCAAAGGTGCCAGTGCTGGTGCCATTGGCACTTGTAGTTCCACGAGTGTTAAAACGCACGACAGTTATGCCTGCCATATCGGGCAAACGATTGGCTGCTTTCTTATAAACATGGCTATCCATCATGCCGCCTGCCGTTGGCAACGGGTGCAGGCAAAGAATTGCGCCATTGGAGTTACCAATTGGGCTAGCAACTTCACCTACCAACGTCTCGCCATCGGATGTAAGCAGCGTGAAAGGTGAGCGATTAGCCGGCAATACCGTGCTGGGGCGAATTGGTTCGGCCATTAGGCAAGTGTATCTTTGCCGCTATGGCCACATCACGTAAAAAGACCTTTGATTCAATCAATCCGGTATCCGGCGAAGTTTTAGCTACTTTTCCAGTAGATAGCAAGGACACCGTTTCACTTGTTGTTGAAACCGCCCATGAAGCGCTTTATCAATGGCAGCATCTGGGTTTTAAAGGTCGCAAGAAAGTATTGCTCGACTGGAGCAAATATTTAGTAAATCACGTTGATGAGATTTCCGAATTAATTTCTGATGAAACTGGTAAGCCAATTAGTGATGCTAAATTAGAAGCAGCACTTGCGATCAATCACATTGGTTGGGCTGCACGTAACGCCGAATATGTTATGAGTCCAGAACATCGCTCACCTGGTGCGATCATGGCAAATATGTCAGCGCGCGTTGAGCACTCACCTGTTGGCGTAGTTGGCGTGATTGGCCCCTGGAACTATCCGATCTTTACTCCCCTTGGTTCAATAACTTACGCACTTGCCGCTGGTAACGCAGTTGTGTTCAAACCAAGTGAATTAACTCCAGCCGTTGGCGTTTGGCTGGCTGATTCATTTGCCCAAGTTGCCCCAAGTGAAGATATCTTCCAAGTAATTACCGGCTTCGGCGATACCGGTCGATACTTATGTGAGAGCGAAATTAACAAGTTAGCTTTTACTGGTTCAACTAAAACAGCCAAATTAGTTGCGGCTACTTGTGCAGCAAATATGATTCCAGTAGTTCTGGAATGTGGTGGCAAAGATCCAGTGATTGTCGCTGAAGATGCCAACCTTAAATCTGCTGTTGAAAATACTTTATGGTCTGCGATGTCTAACGCTGGCCAGACATGTATTGGCGCCGAACGCGTTTATGTCGATGAAAAGATCGCTGATCGCTTCATTGAACTTTTCGTGGCAGAGGCTGAAAAGATCACCGCAGGTGCGCCAGGGGCTGGTAATTACGGTCCCGCCACTATGCCTGAGCAGCTTGAAGTTATTTCAGCGCATATTGCCGATGCGCTAAAGCGTGGCGGAAAAGCGCTGCTGGGCGGTAAAAAATCTGTGCAGCCGCCTTATGTGCAGCCCGTTGTTTTAGTTGATGTGCCCGAAGATTCCATTGCAATGACCGAAGAAACATTTGGCCCAGTAATTATCATCAATCGTTTCCATTCCATCGATCACGCAATTCGGTTAGCTAATGCCAGCAAATATGGGCTAGGCGCATCGGTTTGGTCTAAGCATCAAGGCAAGAAGATTGCTTCGCAGCTACATTGTGGAATGGTTGCAATTAACTCAACTATTTCATTCGCGGCTATCGCTTCAGTTCCATTTGGTGGCGTGAAAGATAGTGGCTACGGTCGCATTCATGGTCCTGAAGGGATTTTAGAATTTACTTATCCGCGCACCGTTGTTCGCGCAAGATTCCAATTGCCTTTGGTATTTACCAGCTTTAAGCGTTCTTACTTCAGCGATAAATTAATTGTTCGTGCGGTTAAAATTCTTAAAGGTCGACTCGGATAACCAAAGCAGATTAAAAGCGGGGCGCATTTCGCGTGCGTTCCGTGCGTGGACCGCGATTATTTTTCTTACTCCAACAAGGTGTGTGCCAATGACGTCGAGATTCTTCATCATGTTCTAGCCACGCAACAATATGTGGTGTTGCCATCGGAATAACTTGATCACAACCCGGGCAGCGATATGGTTTATTTGAAGAAGAACCAGTTAATTTTCTAACTCGATATGTTCCATCGCTATGTTCTTCGATACTTTCATTAGAAGTATTGATTTCTCGCTCAGGATCCTGGGGTCGCTTCCCTTTGGGATAGTTGCGGCGCGGGCTCATGGTTCATTTTCTCGCATTTTTCACCTTCTTGTGACAGGCTGGAGCCATGAAGGTGATTGAAGTTAAGGGCCTGACAAAGTCATATGGCGACTTCAAAGCCGTCGCTGGCATCGATTTAACGATTGAAGCTGGTGAGATTTTTGCGCTGCTTGGCCCAAACGGCGCTGGCAAGACCACAACTGTTGAGATTTTGGCGGGATTTCGCGATCGCGAAGCAGGATCAGTTAGCGTCCTGGGGTTTGACCCAGCAACCAAGGGCGATGCTGGCCGTGCCTGGCGAAATCGAATTGGCATTGTTTTACAGACCGCATCAGATGCTGGCTCATTTAAGGTGCGCGAGATTGTTAAGCATTTCAGCGCTTTCTATGCCAATCCGCGCGATGTTGATCAAGTAATCGAAGCAGTGGGGCTTTCTGAAAAACGCGACTCTTTAGTTCTTGAATTATCCGGTGGTCAACGCCGCCGACTCGATGTGGCACTCGGAATTATCGGAAGTCCAGAATTACTTTTCTTAGATGAACCAACAACTGGGTTTGATCCTGAAGCACGCCGAGCATTTTGGTCGCTGATTCGTGATTTAAAAGCAGGTGGCACCACAATTTTATTAACTACTCACTATCTTGATGAAGCTGAAGAGTTGGCCGATCGCGTTGCTGTAATTGCGGCCGGAAAAATTATTGAAGTTTCCACGCCGGCGTTGCTTGGTGGTCGCAGCACCGCAAAAGCCACAGTTTCCTGGCTGGGGTCAAATGGAATCCAAACTGAAGAAAGCGATAACCCAACTGCAGTGGTTAGTAAGTTAGCTGCGCAGTTTGGTGGCGATATTCCAGAATTAGTTATCACTCGACCATCGCTAGAAGATATTTACTTAAAGATGATCGGCGGCCAGCATGAATAAAGTACCGAGCACCTTGAGACTGGGCTTACTGCGCGGCAAAATGGAAATCATTCAATTTAGCCGCCAGAAAGAAGCAGTAGTTTTCACTATTTTCTTTCCCGTTATCTTGTTAGCAATTTTCGGAAGCGTATTTAAGGACACAATTGCACCTGGCGTAACTTTTAGCCAATATTTTGTAGCTGGCATGATCGCCTCAGGTCTAGTAAATAGTGGCTTTCAGAACATTGCGATAAATATTCCACTTGAACGCGACATGGGTGCTATCAAACGACTTCGTGGCACACCGTTACCAATTACTAGTTACTTCATTGGTAAAGCGATTTCAGTTTTTGCCAGCATGGCAGTGCAAGTTATTATCTTGCTAATTATCGGCACCGCTTTCTTTGGTTTAAACCTGCCAACTGAGCCAAGTAAATGGCTGACCTTTACCTGGATTTTGATTCTCGGCACCGCTTGTGCAACTGCATTGGGAGTTGCTTTCTCAGCTGTGCCTAAAAATGGCCGTGGTGCATCTGCGATAGTTTCGCCAGTAGTAATTGTTTTGCAGTTCTTTAGTGGTGTTTTCTTTGTCTTCACCCAATTGCCAGGCTGGATGCAACAAGTTGCCGCAATCTTCCCCCTTAAGTGGTTGACCCAAGGAATGCGTAGCGTTTTCTTGCCTGATACTTTCGCCGCTCAAGAAGTTGCCCAAAGTTGGGAAAGCGGTCGCACCGCACTCATTCTTTTTGCTTGGCTGATAGCCGGCCTCTTCTTAGCTGTTAAAACTTTTCGCTGGGAGAATAAGTGAAACGTCTTGGGCTAATATTGCTCTTGATATTTTCGCTAGGCGTTAATGGGGCAAGTGCCGCATCGAAAATTAAACCATCGCCCTCACCAAAGTGGCCCCCAGTTGGCTTCACCGTTAAAGGTGAGATTTATGCCAAAGTTCCAACTGTTAAAGAGTTAGTTGGCATTGCCTCAAATAGTAAAGTAATTACCGCGCAGTTAGCCCAAAAAGTTGATGGGGTACTTATTTGTCAGAAGTATTCCTGTGGCGCAATAACTGTGGCTTCCACAAATGGTTGCTCGTGGTGGGAAGTTAAGTCAAAGGTAATCGGCCCAAAAAACTTAGAAGATAGAACCATTACAACTTTTGGCACGATTCGAACCACCACAACTGGAACTGCAAAAAAGACCTACAAAACAATCCTTTTAATCAGCTCTGAAGATATTGAACGCGGAAACAAAATCTCAAATATAAATGTGATCTGCCATCATGCGCCTGCTACCGAGACGCTAAAAACTAATGTCTACACGCCGACGGTGAGTTAATAAATAAATTCGGTTAGCGATTAGCTCCAGGCACCCAAAGTTCGTCGCCTTGCTCTTTATTAGAGATGCGAGCAAGCACAAAGAGTAAGTCAGATAAGCGATTTAAATATTTTGCTGCAAGCGGGTTAACACCGCCACCGAATGCGTGAATCGCAGCCCAAGTGCAACGCTCGGCACGACGAGCAACCGTGCGAGCAACATGTAGATTAGCTGCAGCCAAAGTTCCTGATGGCAATACAAATGAGCGAAGTGGCTCTAATTGTTCATTGAAAGCATCAATCTGTTCTTCCAGATAAGTAATCTGTGATTCGAGAACTCGTAGTGGTTCGATTTTTGGTTCATCTACTACCGGGGTGCAAAGATCGGCGCCCACATCGAAGAGATCATTTTGAATGCGAATCAATAGGGGCTTTAATTCGGCCGGCAATGTGTCGGCACATAGAGCAACACCAATTGCCGAGTTAGCTTCATCAACCGTGGCATATGCCTCAAGTCGTGGATCATTCTTCGAAGTGCGGCTCATATCGCCGAGTGAAGTAGTTCCGTCGTCGCCAGTTTTTGTGTAGATCCGCGTTAAATTAACCATGGGGAGAGCCTAATCGGGCAGATAAGATACGACCACTCGAGAAACTAGCTAATTAACCTGATCAAAAAGGAGGCATCGCCGTGGCTGCTGTAGACCGCTTTCGCGTAGTTGGTGGCGCTCGCCTGGTCGGTGAAGTTAGCGTTAGCGGCGCTAAGAACTCAGCTCTAAAACTTATGGCCGCTTCACTTTTAGCTGCTGGCAAGTCCACGATTCGAAATGTGCCCGATATTGCAGACGTCGACATCATGGCTGATCTGCTTACCCGCTTGGGTTGCACGGTAGAGCGCAGCCCTGACTCTGTGACCATTGATGTGCCCGAAGTTCCTGGTCATCGTGCCGATTACGATTTAGTACGAAAAATGCGCGCCTCAATTAACGTTTTAGGTCCACTAGTTGCTCGAGTTGGCCAAGCCGAAGTGGCACTACCCGGTGGCGATGCCATTGGTTCGCGTGGTTTAGATTTTCATATTCGCGGTCTCGAATCTTTAGGCGCAAAAGCACACAATGAACATGGTTATGTAATTGCCGAAGCCCCAAACGGATTAACTGGTGCTGAAATAGTTTTGGATTTTCCAAGTGTTGGCGCAACTGAAAACTTAATGACTGCTGCAGTGCTGGCAAAAGGTGTAACCACGATTGATAACGCAGCGCGCGAACCAGATTTAGTTGATCTCGGAAATTTCCTAATTTCAATGGGTGCCAAAATTGAAGGTCTAGGCACGCCGTTAATCACAATTACAGGTGTTGCCAAAATGCAACCAACTGATCATGCAACTATTGCAGACCGCATCGTTACTGGCACTTGGGCATTTGCCGCAGCCATGACCCAAGGTGACATCACGATTAACGGAGCTCGTTCGCAAGATTTAGAAATCCCACTTGAGAAATTAACTGCCGCCGGTGCAATCGTTACTTCAAATGAAAACTCAATGCGGGTGCGTATGGATTCTCGGCCAAAAGCAATTGATGTTTCAACTCTTCCCTACCCTGGTTTTCCTACAGATCTGCAGCCGATGGTTATTACGTTAAATGCCATTGCAACTGGAGATGCCATAGTGACCGAAAACGTTTTCGAAGGTCGCTTTATGTTCGTTAATGAATTGATCAGATTAGGCGCACAAATCACGATCGATGGCCATCACGCAGCTATAACAGGGGTAGAAAAGCTCTCTAGTGCACCAGTTGTAGCAACTGATATCCGCGCTGGTGCAGGCTTAGTTTTGGCTGGTTTGGTAAGCGATGGCATAACTTTTGTAGAAGATGGCTATCACATTGATCGCGGTTACCCTGATTTTGCTAAGCAATTACGCGCACTTGGAGCTGATGTAACTCGCGAACTATAAAGCTTCTTGCTTTAAAGCAGAAAAAATCCCGGTAGATATTTCTACCGGGATTTTTACTTAGAACTAATTAGCCAACTGACTCGGTCAAGATTGAAACTCGATCATTTGATACTGATAAGAACCCACCATGAACATTGAATTCTTGGGTTGTTCCATCGGTACTCTTAATGCTCACTGCTCCGTCGACTAGAACACCAAATAAAGGTGCGTGACCTGGCAATACGCCAAGATCACCTTCGGTTGTGCGAGCTGAAATAAATGAAGCCTCGCCTGACCAAACCTTCTGTGTTGGTGAAACTACTGCGACTTTAAGTGTCATGAGTTAGTTCTTCGCCAATTCAGCAGCGCGGCGCTCAACATCATCGAGGCCACCGCACATGAAGAATGCTTGTTCTGGAACGTGATCGTACTTTCCGTCTGCAAGTGCTTCGAATGCTGCGATTGTGTCTACTAGCGGAACGAATGAGCCTTCGATACCGGTGAAGACCTTTGCTACGAAGGTGTTCTGTGACAAGAAGCGCTGAATACGACGTGCGCGACCTACCAAGATACGGTCTTCTTCAGAAAGTTCATCGATACCAAGAATCGCAATGATGTCTTGAAGATCCTTGTAGCGCTGCAAGATCTGCTTGATGCGGTTAGCAACCTGGAAGTGGTGCTCGCCGATGTAGCGTGGATCAAGGATGCGAGAAGTAGAGTCAAGTGGATCTACCGCTGGATAAATACCAAGCTCAGAGATCGGACGAGACAACACTGTGGTTGCATCTAAGTGCGCGAAAGTAGTGTGTGGCGCTGGGTCGGTGATGTCATCGGCAGGAACATAAATTGCCTGCAT
>Ga0222712_10001119_pt1 | contig 34334 bp, 22 predicted proteins | sample C33_657DmetaG_FD_165043 | JGI IMG/M metagenome (GOLD analysis project Ga0222712, IMG submission 165043) | Estuarine water microbial communities from San Francisco Bay, California, United States - C33_657D | ecosystem: Environmental > Aquatic > Marine > Unclassified | place: USA: California...
GTTGCATCAAAGGCAAGGATTGAACATAAAAAAAAGATGGTCAGTCTCATGGTAGTCTAAATTGATCACCAATACTAACCATCTTTTTTCAAGCAGTCAAAAAGGGACGATTAATTTTGTGTATCTGCCTTGAAAAATGATTCCACTTCATCCATTTCATCATCTTCAACCCTCACTGTCAGGTACTTTTTCATTCCCTCCAGCTTGACCACCCAAATGTTGCGTTCAGTAACCTTGATGTTGATGGCGCGGATGATTTTGTAATTGTCATAAACCCCGGCCACCATCTCTTTTATCTTTTCAGGAAGATTGTGCTCATATCCATAGCTGATGTCATATTTCATGACGCCATTTTGCCTGTAAAGGGTGTTGTGGTTCATGTCTTTGATGATGAATTTGGCGAGGTATTCTTTGTCGTATTTGTACCAGTTTAAATCTTCGGCATCAGGGAATGCTTTTTTAAATGCCTTGCTTACATTGGGTGCTACAAGCGCAATTGAAGTAACAGTTACTTCAGGAAGGGTTACTACTTTTTCCTGTGCAGTGGGTCTGCCCATAAAAATCATGAATGCAAGTACTGGAAGGATAATGTGCCTGGTCATAAAAATGTTTTTAGGAGTGATGAAATGGGATGAGCGTTTGCATGATGCATTGCAAGATAAATTTGCTCCTCCCACGATTCAATGACAAACATCAAGGAGGAATATGATTCTTGTTAACAAACCGTAAAAACTGTTTTAATGCAAAAGCAAAGGGCCTGTCATTCTAGACAGGCCCTTTTACCAATAGAGTTCCAAAAACAATTATTGTACAAGTGTGATGGCGTTGAGTTCGGTTTTCTTGCCTTTTTCCATGGTTACACTTGTGAATTCTTGTGTTACATAACCTGGTGCTTCAACGATAACAGTGTAGCTGTTTCCCTCTTTCAATCCCCTTACCCTGAACTCACCATTTTTCTCCGTAACGGCGAGTATGGTATTGCCCTGGCCGTCATCAATTTTTACATTGGCGTTTACATCTTCAGGAAAAACTTGTCCTGTCAATTCTCCAAATGCTTTCATGCTGAAAGGACGCACAATTGGATCCAGGGTATAGTTTCCGTTGTCAAGTTTAATGGAGTTTGCAGCATCAAAATAGAGGTGAAATATTTGTTGGTTCAGCGCCTGGTCTTCATCGATGTCATCTTCATGTATTCCGATGTAGATCACTTTCTCAACATCATTTTCAAGTTTGATGGCATGTGTTTCACCGGCATTGTCAATCAGATAGTTGTTGGTTCCGAGGGTAATCCTGATTTTCCTGACCTTGTACATGGCGGTTGCATTTCCAATCAAAGATTCTGCACCATTTTTCAAGGAAGCCATGTCAATCATTTGAGGGGCCTGGCCAGTAGATTTCCATTGTCCAAATTCATCAACTGATTTCAGGTGATCATCCATGTTGTCATCTGCATCTGCAAAATTATCATTGTCGTAGTTGGCGTTGTCAAGATCTTCCTTGATTTCTACTTTTTGAACATCTAGCATAACAGTTTGAAAATTGGCTCCGCTGCCAGTGATGATTACTTGTACATCCTTGATGGATGCACTGGTAGTTGGAGAGTAAACACCAGGCTTTCTGAAGCTGTCTGTTTTTTTACAAGAAGAAAAAATCAATACAAAAGCTGCCAAAATGGAAAGGACGAGTGAGGTTTGGTTTTTCGTTTTCATGGACATTTAGTTTTAGTTGTGAAAAAAAATAAGGAACTCTATCGCTCTTGGGTAAACTAAACGCCAGTGTTTTTATATTATGATTTTACCAATATGTTTTGTTATGGTTTTACGTATTTACACTACTTGAACATGTAGTATTAGCAGTACATTCAGTAATTTTTTGTTTAAGTCGATCAGGAAAACTGCTTTTGAAACAACATGTTTCCATCAACCCCGTAATGGCTGAATGCAATGCTTGGTTTATTGTTGATCCTTTTGATCTCGACCCTTAGAAAACCTCCTACAATATTAAGGTATTCATGCTCAGGGTATCTTTCGTCTTTTTTCCATCCTCCAGCATGCTCATTGCTGGCTGGTCCGCAAGCAAATTCAAAGGTTCCGGTTTTTGCATGTTTAGAAACATATTGCCAGTGTCTGTCTCCACAAATAACGAAGGTGTTTTGATTCCCTCCAATCAGGTTGCGGATAAGATCGCCTTCAAATTTGAAATTGGCGTTAGAATGGTTGTCTTTTTTTTGAGGACGATCGGGGCCAATGATAGGGGTAGGGCTGATGAGTATTTTAAAGGTAGCATTTGAGGCTGCATAGCCCTGTTTGAACCACTCCAACTGTTCCTTGCCCCAAATTGTTTTGTCAGGACCGTCGGGCATTTCATTGGGTTTTCTGAATTCCCTTACATCAAACAACCATATCTCAAGGTCTTTCCCCCACCGGAAACTGCGATAAGGTTTCTCGCTTGAGGGGACTTGCTGTCGAAACAATTCTACCCCCTGTTGGTAGGTGAAATCGCCCATGAATTGATTGGTTGATGCAGGATGGCAATCATTCATCCAGGTATCATGGTCATCCTTCATGAAATAACATGGCGTGTTCTTGTAAAATTGTACATAGCAGGGGAGGCTGCTCATACGCTGCCAATTCCATCTGGCCAGGGCAAGGTTTTTAGCGTTGTGGTCATGGTACAAAACATCACCCGTGTGAACCAAAAACTGAGGGTTCAGTTTTTCCATTTCTTTCATGATTTTGAATCCTCCCTCATTACGGGCGTCCTGGTCATTGTATTCGTGACAAGTGGTAACCATGAAATTTACCGGAATGGCATCTTCTTTTTCTGCAGCTGTACTGAAGCTGCCTTCTATCTGATTGTTGGCCTTATCATTGGTTTTCCCCATTACCCGTATTTCATATGCCGTAAAAGGGTTCAGTCCGTCTAGTGTAAACTGGCAGGTATAATCTGTTTCTTGGTCTACCGTTTTCCAGGATGTTTTATCCCATTTGCCAGAACCTTTTATGCTGTAGTGAATGCTGATAAAACCTTTTTTTCCTGGTACCGCACCATCCAATTGTTCCACCGTTGTGCCTGCCGGCAAGTTTATCTGCACCTTTCTGTCAGGCCTGTCCTGCTTGTATGTTGTTTTGAAATAGGCAATATCATGCCACTCATTTTTAGTTTCATCAAAGTACAGGAAATTGGGTAGTTTACCCTTGTCAGCTACCCTGATGGCATCTCGGGTTAATCTTGCCCATACAACTGCTGAAGTGGAGGTGATTTCTCCGATTTTTATGCCTGTCGTAAAAAAAGGAAGATCCAATGCAGACAAATGATCAAAGGCTGGAATGGCTGCAATGATTCCCATTGAACTGTAGGCGATGAATTTTCTTCTTTTCATTTTTTGTTGATAAGTCATACAATTTACTCAAAACAGATTAGAATTAGCTACTGAGGTATTGTTGATATTTTTTACATTCGTTCAACAAAAATCAATATGACGCAAAAGCTTTTCATGATACTTATTGGCTGTAAGCCCAAGGGGCGCCATACAGAGCAACATGATATCTTTTTCGGTATTGCTGCTGAGCTGAGGGATCTCATTCCTGAGATGTTGTCATTCTGGCCTGAGGCAGAGGGAGACATGCATGTTGATGGATGGCGTGAAGTGACGCAGGTGGATGGACAGGATATTAAAGTCGCCCAAAGAACAGATGCTTTGGCCTCAAATCAAAAAAATCTTTTTTTCATCAACCTGGGTGGATACAAAAAGGATGAGTTTGAAGAATTTCATTATAAAATGGTCGTTGCAGCTGCTGAGAAATCAACTGCCATCAAAGCCGCAAAGCAGACTGCTTTTTTCAAGCATACCCATTTTGAAGGAGCCAGCTCCCACATTGATGATCAATATGGAATTGATGTGGATGATGTATACAGAATAGAAGAGGTGCTTTCTCCTTCAACGTTGTCCCAATACCAGATAGTCCTTGCGGATGCATTGGTTGAAAAGCAGGACGAACTCCACTTGGGTTATTTTAAATTGTCTTCCTTGTAAAACTGCAATTCCTCAAGGATTCATGAATTGGCCGATGCTGGTCTGTTTATTCAAGGATTTTTACTACCCTGGTCATCTTACCATCCGCATTCACTCCTTCCAGCACAATCTGTAATCGCTTGCTGATATCATTGTTAAAGAACTGGACCTTGAACCTGGGGCTTTTCTTGTTGGTGATTACATAAGGATTCCAATAAAGGGTAGTCCTGATATCGGTATCATTGTTTTCTGCCGGATTATCATACTGTGGGTTGAAGAATTCCTTGAAACGGGTATACCCCACCAGCAATGCACTTTGCATGCTTTTGCTTGATTTGGAATTATCTCCCTTGAAGTCTCCACCTTTTTTGGTATATATGGCAATTGCACCACCACTACCGCCGCCCATCGAGCCAAAGAAAGGTGGTCTGAATACCTTTACCATTGCAATGTCACTGACATTGATTGATTGGATAAAGTCTGCTCCAACCTGCATTTGGTCGAGATATAGATCTGGTGTTGCGCCTCTCCAGCTCATGCTGGTAGAAGCCCCAGACCGGTTGATGACCAATCCTGCCACCCTGCCTTGTAGATAGGAGATGATGTCAATGCCCCCAAGGGCTGCAGGGTCATTTAAGAAATCAAATACTTGTGCATCGCCTCCTGAAAAAAGGCCACTGGCATACCTTTCATCTAGTGCCTGTGTATTGGATTTTGCCTTCGATTTGATGATCACTTCTTGTAAGGATTTGTAAGAGGATCTTTTTTTCCAATCCTCCTGCATTTGAAGAAAAGCATTCATTTTGGCCAAAGAAACACTGTCGTTCCAAAGGTTCAGCATGTTCTCATTGTTTAGCTCAAGCTGTTTTCCTGATGCCTTGAGCAGCCCATTGTCAAATTGAACCTGGGTGATTTCATTCAGTTTTTGGTTTTGGTTGAAATTGTAAAAGACCCTGGCTGTATCAAAAATGAACATGTTCTCGCTTTGAAAAAGCCCTTCTTTTGTAACTGGCTGAAAGATGAAATTTTTGCTGCTGTCCTTGTTCTGGATGATCAGGTTGAGCATTAGGTCGTTGGCGCTTACATTTTTTAGCCCATAAACCTTGCCTGTAACCCTGATCATGTCTGTCTCAACGGGATACTTGATTTCGGGAGCGATAGAGGCCTTCAGTTTTTCCCAATTGAATTTTCTCCATCCGTTGGTCAACATCACCAGGTCTAGGTTGGCGGTAACGGAATCAGCGTCACTGGAAAGATAGTAACCTGGATTGTGGATCTTGCCCTTCAGCTCACTGCTCAACAACAGGTCTGAATAGATGGTATGGTTGGCCTGTGTACTTTCTAATGAAGCATCAGTAACGGCAACCGACATGTTGGTTATGGTGGTATCGGCAACAAAAATATCAAAAACGTTTTTCCCTTTTTTGGTGAGGGTGACAAGTTGGGGAATGAGTTTGGCGCCAAATTCATGCTCCCTGTTGTTGACAAATACAATCCTTTCTGCGATGGGCAGCCAGTCTGAGCTGAACAAGGAAAATTGTAAAATTCCAGTATTCAATCCCTCAATTGGGATGTTTGCAGCCAGCAATTGCTTGTCTGCCGTGTTCAGGCTGACCTTGAAAAGCACAATTTGATTCATGTGCACCAGTAGGTTCAGGCGCTTACAATTTTCTGGAATGCTTGCTGTTCTTTCTACTTTTACGTTCGCAAATTCATTGTTGGTCGTCACTGACAGGGTGATGCCTTCTTTTTTGTTGACGGGTATGCCAATGATACCGGTATTGCCAACGGGATCAATCCACTTCAGTGAATAGGTTTCACCAGCTTTGGGCATCAACCTGAAACTGCCCATGCCATCATGCCTGACTTTGATCGTATCCAGGGATTTCCCCAATTGGTTAACCAATAATCCTTTTATCTTGACTGGTTTGCCAAAACGATCAGTCGCCTTAAAGGCTACCAGGCTGTTCAGCCCTGTAATCAGTTCTCCTCCTTCTGGGAAAACATTTACACTGGTATTGTTTTCTGTTTTTGAAGGTTTTACAATGGTTTCATTGTTGTTGATGACAATATCCCGCTCAAAACCAAAAGCAGGATCATCATTCAGGCTCCAGCGTGTGTATACTTTCATGCGGATGACACTGCCTGTATAGTCTGCGGGTAAGTCAAAACTTCCTTTGGCAGTTGATTGAAAAAGGGGGGCAACATGTTGTCGGATCATCTTTCCGCCTTGATCAAACCACTCCATGTAAACATGCTTGCTCAATTGTGTAAGTCCTTGATCATCAAGGATATAAACCTTGTACCAAATGGTTTCCTCTTTGTTGTAAATCGTTTTGTCAAAATGCACATGGATTTTTTCCTTGGGGGACTGTTCAGCATAAACATTGATCATTGAATCAATCCCTTGTCCATATGATGAATTCATCACAAAAGAGGACAGGGCACATAGAAAAAAGGTAATGAGCCTACACTTCATGGTCTGGTGGTTGTAGGCACTAAATTACGGAATGCCCGATACTCTTTTGCAAGCTGTTTCAATTAATGTCTTTATTCTTTCATCCTTTTGCTGATGGCCATCACATTGAATCCACACCCTGGTCATTTGAATATGTTCTCCTGGTGGGTAGCTTTGGGGAGTATAGATCATCAATTCATAACACCTTTAAACTATTCATTATGTCAACCGGAAAAATTGTATTGGGCGTTTTAGCAGGTATTGCAGCAGGAACCGTTCTTGGCGTGTTGATCGCACCAGACAAAGGTTCTGAAACACGGAGGAAAATCAGGCAAAAAGGGGATGACCTGGTTGATGGCGTCAAAGATGGGATGACTTCGATGGTGGATGATGTTACCAGCAAATTTGACAAACTCAGGGGTAAGGCAAGAAGATCAATGAGCGAAGTGCTGGCAACCCCAGATAACGAGCATTCAACACTATAAAAGGAACAAAAACTCAAGGTCTGATTTTGCTGTTGGCTGATCTTGTTTTCATAGGCGAGAACAGCCACCAGCAATTCATTTTCATGAATAGGTTATAAAACAGTATGGGCAACATCAATCCAGCAATAATCAACAATACAAATACCCATTGTACTGGTGCACCTATAATTGCCAGCAACTTTCTGGTTGCAGCCATCAAGATTATTTGCATGCAATAAATATGGATAGAATGAAAGCCAATAATCCTCAGGTATCCCAGCAGATTGAACTTGCCCAGTAGAAAGGAGATATTGATGGATAAGGCACATCCCACCAATGCAACAACAACAAACAGTAGCGGTAATTTGTGCTCTATAAAATAGTTGCTTCCTTGCTGAATATTGATGGCTGCAAAATTGTATTGAACCAACAAGAAAACGGGTAAGAGGAAGAAAAAAAGAACAAACGATGCAAAATACCGGGTATTCTCTTTTTTTCTGATGGTGTTTGAGACAAGGTCGCCAAGGGCAAAGAATACATAGTATTGGAGGATGTCCATCAGAAAACCAAGGTAGATCCCATTTTTCCTGATCAGGGCCAAACATCCATACATCGCCATGCCTACGGCCACTTGCATGCCTGTGCTAAACCGGAATTTTGTTTTCAATACCGCATACATCATTCCAACAAAAAAAAGTGTGTGCAAGTACCAAAACTGTCCCGTCCTTCTCGGGTCTACAATCAACCAGAGAAAATCAAGTGATTGGTGGCTGAAGCTGGTATATCCTGAGAACGCCACCTGTAAACCAATTTGCAGTATACCCCAAACCAACATGGGGTATAGAATGTTCTGAAACCTTGAAAAGTTGTAGGACTTCAGTCCTTTTTTCTCCAGGCTTGAGGACAGGAATATCCCTGATGTAATGAAAAACAATGGCATCCTGAACCCGAATAAAAATACATTCATGTAGCCAATCATGGGAAACCGGTCAAAATTCAAGCCGGCATTCAGCAACATTTCATATGCGTGGCGATAGGTTACCAATATGATGCTGATTCCCCTGTCATAATCAATCCATGACTGTCTTTTGTTGTCCAGCAGTTGGGAATAGGTGGCAGATAGCTTCATCAGCCCAAACATATCCAACAGAGATGGTGTTTCTCCTCACCTTGATCAGTTTAGCATATGATTGACGTCACTTTGGGTTTTCTTCTCTTTCAAATATGGCGGTTTGTTGCATACTTATTTTTTATCTCAATAATTTTTAAGTAGTGGCTGAGTGCTTTCTGTTAGAATCGTTAGGTATTAATACTGAATTTGACTTTATAGTAAGAGGTTCGCAGTCAGTTATTTTATGAAAGGGTATTTTTGATCATTGCTGTGCTGGCGAATCATTTTCCGTTTATATGCCTTACAAGCATCCCAGTAACATTTATCAATCAATTCGTATAGTAATGAAAACAAAACTGCACCACCTCGTTCAAGGACAATGGAAAGACAATGAAGTAGCTATTGATGCTGAAAAATGCCAATTGGTTTTGGCGTTTGGTTCGCCTGAATTGCTCACTGATGCACAGCATTTTGATCATCTCCGAAAACTATACCCCAATGCAGACATCGTTTCATCATCTACTGCTGGTGAGATCATTCAAGATGCTGTTCATGATGATAGTATTGTGGCCATTGCCATGCAATTGGAAAACTCAACATTGAAAACAGTCAAAACAAATATCAGTGAACATGCTGACAGTTATGCTGCGGGTGTTGCCCTTAAAAACCTGCTTGATGACGAAGCGTTGAGTGGTATTTTCATCATTTCAGATGGTTTAATGGTAGACGGAAGTGCCTTGGTGCGTGGCTTTAGTTACAACAATGAGAAAAAGATTCCCATTACCGGAGGTCTTGCTGGTGATGCTGCAAGGTTTCAAAAGACCTATACAGGCTTGAATGAAGTGGCTTCTCAGGGAAATATCATTGCAGTTGGTTTCTATGGTAACAATATTCACATTGGCCATGGTTCACTTGGCGGGTGGATTGAATTTGGTTACGAACGCCAGATTACCCGTTCAGACAAGAATGTTTTGTTTGAGGTAGATGAAGAAAAAGCACTCGATTTGTACAAGCGCTATCTCGGAACCTTTGCTGAGCAACTTCCGGGTTCTGCATTGATGTTCCCCATGTCAATGAGGGTCCCCGGTGCCGAAAAATACCTGATTCGTACCATACTTGCAACAGATGAGGATGCCAATTCAATGGTTTTTGCAGGCAACATGCCCGAGGGCAGTACCGTAAGGCTCATGAGAGGGGATATACAAAAGCTGATCAGTGCTTCAGGTACTGCAGCAAAAGATTCAGTTGAAAGCCTTTACGATCACAAACCTCAATTGACCTTGCTGTTGAGTTGTGTGGGAAGAAAAATTATCATGGATACCAAGGTTGAAGAGGAAGTACTGGCTGCTCAAGAGGAGTTGGGTCAGGATTGTACAGTTGCAGGATTCTATACGTATGGTGGATTGTCTCCATTTGGTGTTGGAACCGCTTGTGAGTTGCACAACCAAACCATGACGGTAACTACCTTCTCCGAATCATAGTTGACGACATCTCCATTGTTTTTTGTATTTAAACTAGTGCTCTATGGCAGAAGAAGAAGGATTATTGAACTTTGACAACAATGCTGCTGAAAATATCAAAGGAAAGTCCATTGTTCCCCCTGTTAAAAGTTACGACCTGTCTCAGGTGTTGAGGGTGAGCCGTGGAAATTCTGGTTTTGTGAGTTCTGTTGAACAGATGTTCATCGTTAAAACACCTATTTATATCGACCGCATTGTAAAAGGGTATGAGGCTGGTGATTTTAGTGAAATGGGCGAGGCGGCTCATCAATTGAAACAAAGTATTTATGTTTTGGGGATCAACAGCCTAAGGGTGCCAGTGATGGCGATTGTGCTGGTTGGCAGGAACAATCAGCCTGGCGATGATTTGCCAGGTCATATTGCCAACCTAAAAAATACAGCAACATTGGTTGTACAGGAACTTAAGCATGATTTTGGGATGTAGTTTTCTCCCTAAAAATTAAATTTTCAGCAGATGAAGGTTACCCAGTTGTTGTTTAAAGACCAATCGTTGGTTGTAAATGGAAAGGATGAAATCAAGGATACCCTCAACGCAAATCTGGTACTTGGCTTCGGCAGTAAAAGATTGGTGGCTGATGGTCAGCTGAACAACTTGCTGAAGGACAGGTATCCGTCAGCTGAGATTCTACTCTGCTCAACTGCTGGGGAGATTGCATACAATTCGGTGTATGATGACTCAGCAGTCATCACTGTTATCTCTTTTGAGAAAACAACCCTCAAAACGGTCTCCTTGAACCTTGATGGATTCAAGGACAGTTTCGAGCTAGGAAAATCACTCATTCAGAAATTTGATACCACCGGTCTGACGAGCATTCTCATTCTTTCAGATGGCCTTTTGGTGAATGGTAGTCAGTTGGTCAGTGGGATGGAAGTTGGCAACCAGGGTAAAGTGCTTATTACAGGAGGACTGGCAGGCGATGGCATTCAATTTGACAATACCCTGGTTGGCCTAAATGGCATACCCAAGATTGGCACAGTCGCTGCTGTAGGTTTTTATGGGCAACATATCGATGTTCGATCTTCCTCTGTTAGCGGTTGGGATGTTTTCGGACCTGAAAGAGTTGTAACCAAGGCCAATGGTACTGATCTGTATGAAATTGATAACAGCAGTGCTGTAGATCTTTACAAGATATACCTTGGACCTTATATTGATGATAAAACCAATTCAACCCTTTTGTTTCCCCTGGCAGTAAAGCTGCCGGGTCGTTCACATTATATCGCTCGATCCATCTTATCCGTCAGCCATGAGAGGAATTGCATGATTTTTTCAGGCGATATTCCTGAAGGGTCTACCGTTCGATTCATGAAAGCCAATTTTGAAAAGTTGATCGATGCTGCTGATGAAGCTGCTAAAGAAATTTCCAGAGGCGATTCATCCTATTCTCCAGAATTGGCGCTCCTGATCAGTTGCGTAGGCCGCAGGATTATTCTTGGCAAACAGGTTGAAGAAGAAGTAGGAGTGGTTTCTGATTATTTCACAGAGAAAACAGCGATAGTAGGGTTTTATTCATACGGTGAAATTTCACCACAACTGAATATTGGTCCTTGCCAACTCCACAACCAGACCATGACCATCACAACTTTTAATGAATTTTAATCGTTGAACATTGCCATACCACAAACTGTTAGAAAGACAAATTCGGAAAAACCTGCCCTTGGGCATGGCTGACGACGAAAACCTTAGTCGATTCATACAGGTGGTCAGTGATGCTTATTATGCTTTTGACAGGGACAAACAGTTGTCTGAACATGCATTTCAGGTCAGTGAAAAAGATTACCTCGATATCTATGATCGACTCAAGGCAGAGATTGATATCAGGAACCAATCCATAAAAAAACTGAAGGAATCCATCTGGAGCATGGAGCCAGATGCCAACGAAGAGATCCTTCTTGGCGAGAACAACCTCCTAGATGTTATTGGTTATTTGAATGAACAGATTACCAAGCGCAAAGCCGCAGAGCAGGCATTGATTGTAGCAAGAGAAGTGGCGGAGAAAGCCAACCAGGCCAAATCAGAATTTCTTTCTGTCATGAGCCACGAAATCAGAACTCCTTTGAATGCGGTGATTGGATTAGGGCATATCCTTTCCAGGCAAAATCCAAGGCCTGATCAGTTGAATAATTTACAAGTGCTCAGGACTTCTGCAGACAATCTGCTTTCCCTGATCAATGACATCCTTGATTTCAATAAAATTGATGCAGGTAAACTTGAATTGGACAACAGTTTGTTTGATATCAATACCACAGTAGAAGACCTTTTTCAAGCCATTTCGATAAAGGCCAATGAAAGGGGCAATGAAATATCCATCCAAATTGATCCTGATATTCCCCGACAGGTCTTTGGTGATGCACACCGCTTGACGCAAGTGCTCAATAACCTGCTCTCCAATGCGGTTAAGTTTACTTCAAGAGGGAAGGTGAGGCTCTCATTACAACTTGAGAAAATTACAGAAAGCAAATGTTCCATTTTGTTCTCCGTAAGTGATAGCGGAATCGGTATCCAGAAAGACAATCTGGATCATATCTTCAATCCTTTTTCACAGGCATCCAGCTCTATCACCAGAGAATTCGGTGGTACAGGGCTTGGTTTGGCCATCACCGCTGATCTGCTTCTTTTGATGAACAGTGAGATCAAAGTAGATACGGAAGTTGGAAAAGGATCAAATTTTTACTTTACCCTTGAATTGGCATATGCTTCCGAAATGCAAGAAAAGATATATTCTTCAACCTATATTGAAGAAGACCTTGGTCAGGCAAAGATTTTATTGGTTGAAGATACTCCCTTCAATATTTTATTCACCACTCAATTGTTGGAGGGTTGGAATACTGTTATCGACATAGCAGAAAATGGGGCTATTGCAGTAGAAAAAGTACAAATCCAGTCATATGATTTGGTCATCATGGACCTTCACATGCCAGTGATGGACGGCTATACAGCCACACGAAAAATCAGGGAATTCAACCAGCATATTCCCATTATAGCCCTCACTGCTTCCGCTACCGTAGATATTGAGCAGAAGATATTTGATGCTGGCATGCAGGATTTTATTACCAAGCCCTTTAATCCTGACGATTTGTTTTTCAAAATCAAGGCCTCCATTGCGTCTAAAGGAGAATAATGTTGTGTTTCTTGTTTTTTTTCAATTGAGTCGAAGGAATTCTTCTTCCCATTGCTCTATTGAGTATGAAAAGTCAATCTACAGTTATCCCTAGAAGGTTATTTTCCGATAATTCAATTGTTATCTTGACTCTTGGCATCATTTTGTTCTCCTCCTGCAAAAAAAATACTGCAGTAGCAACAGATGATGGAGGAGAAGTGGTTATTGAAGTCAACCCAAGTTATTTTTTAACGGGAGGGCTCAGCCAGCCCATTTCAAAGGAAACCCGAACATTGAATGGTTCATCAGTAGCCTGCTATAAAATTGTCACCAATAATACGCCCACAGATCATGCCATGGGCCCATGGTGCCCAGCGAATATTCTGGATGGGGCAGATAAAGGAGGTGTCTGGTTTGAAGACGGTAAGCTTTACGATGTGGACGGAACTTTTATCAAGAATATGGCCAGTTTCTATAACAATACTACCTGGCAGCTTTACAATACTGCCACTGGAAAAATCAATGTGACGGATACCAAAGAGAAATGTGAAGCAGCTGCCCGTCCGAATGTGGATCCTGCTTATAAAAACTTTTGTGTTGAATGTCAGCCATCATATTATCAAGGGCTGAAAAAGACCTTCTATATTCCTGTCAGGCCTCAAAAGGCCAGCAACACAACGCCCATCATGGGTATGGGAATGGTGGTGGGAATTGCCTTCAATGGCGTGAACTTTGATCCACCTGCTCCCACCCAGGCCATACTCGGCGCCTTTACCCTGGCGCCAATGGATGATGCAGGTGGGCATGTCAATGGTGCTGTTGGGTATCATTACCATGCTGCAACTGGGAAATCAACCAGCATCAAACAAACCGATGGCCATGCTTCGATGATAGGTTATGCAATGGATGGTTATGGGATGTTTGAACAATTGGATGCCACCGGAAAAGAGCCGACTGACCTGGATGCCAACAGAGGCCATTATGATACAGTTCGTGGCTATCACTATCATGTTGCTTCTGCAGGGTCCAACAAATTCATCAATGGATTCAGGGGATTGCCAGGCTCCTTTTCAGCTTCATTTTAATCCGCCTGCATGCAGCAAATTTTATCCAAGGGCATCGGTTTTGCCATAGCACTCTTGTTTTCCATTCAAGTCTTGGGACACAATCCACAAGTGTCCACATTGGCCTTCAGAAAAGCTTCATCCAGCAATTGGAGCCTCATGGTAAGGGCGCCATTGTTGTCATTTCAGCTCGCTTTGCAGCATCAATTCCCCAAAACAGATGTCAATGCATTGACGCCAGATGAGTTCAAGCAGCTGATAACAACCCATGTGCGGAACAGCATCGTAATCAATGAAGGCAATGGCCATCAATTGACCATGGATTCAATTTCAATTGCCTTGGGGCATGAGGTTTTGATCATGGGTAAATTGAACGCAGCATTACCGTTTTCCTCCATTCACTCCATCTCAAATCAAGTGTTTGCCTCTTTGCATGATCATTTCAGTATCCTGTCCATTGAGATGGATGGCAAGGAAATGATGAAGACGGTTCTCAACAAAGAAAATGAATTCTCTGCTCAAATAAATGTAGTCAATTCACTTGAAGCGGTAAATACTGATAATAAAGGATATGGGCAATTAGCCCTTTATACTTTTTTGATACTCCTGGTAATTGCTTTGTTATATATTTTGCTTCCCGGTATAGCCCCCAAAAAGAAATGACCGGTATTGATCTTTTGTTATCTTCATGAACATGAATACAATGGGAAAAGCATTAAGGTATTTTTTGCTCTTGGTCATTTGCCTTGTTTTTATTCTTGAAACCTCCGCGCAAAGCAAAAAGGATCAAATAGCCTGCATAGGAAACAGCATCACCTTTGGGGCCAGGGTCCAGAACCCTGCGTCAGAATCTTATCCTGCTGTGTTACATTCACTTTTGCAGGGCGGTGGATATTCGGGATATCAGGTGAAGAATTTTGGAATAGGGGGTGCCACAGTAATCCGTTTTGGTACACCCAATATCTGGAAAACAGTGGATTCATTGAAGTTGTTCCGGCCTGATGTTGTTGTCATTGAAGTTGGTACAAATGAAACGGTAGGATCACCCCGATACAATTGGGAACATATTGGTGATTTTGAAAAAGATTATTCAACATACATTAAGGCGATAAAAGACATCAATCCGAACTGTGCTTTCATCCTCTGCAGCCCTTTGGATATGGTCATTGCCACAGAAGGGTTGTCTCCTGAAAGAATAAATGACCTAACCCTGAGAAGGCCCAGAATCTGGGAACTGCGCAAAAGGGCCAGAAAGATCGCAAAGGCTGAGGGCGCCTATTTTCTGGACCTTACCAAGCCATTTGAAGGCCGATCCGATTTAATGACTGTCAGTGACGGCGTACATCCCAATAAAGATGGCTACAATTATATGGCGAAATTGGTTTTTGATTTTATGGTGAAGAAAAGGATAGTGCAATAGTGGTCTTTTCTTGGACGGTTTTTATTTTCCTCCAAGCGTTACCAGCTTGCTTTCCTCTTTTTCTCCGTTTGTTTTGTTCAGGATCAGCGAGAATTGAATGCCAGACTGCTTTTGCAGTGGCACAGTGAATTCGAATGGATATTGTTTATCCTCCAGAATCTCCATCTTTCCATCAGCAAGTTTGTATTGAAGGGTAGCTGTTTTCACTTTGTTGTCATCGTCTTCCAGGTAAACATAAAGCCGTTTGTCGTAATTGCCTAGGTGCAGGAGCATGGCATTGGCATTTCCCTCTGGTAGATGGACATAGTCGGCAGTCTTGTTTGTTTCTGCCCCCAACAGTTTTTGCTGAAAACCACTCTGCATCTTAACGCCATTTAACCTGACTGCGGTAATGCCATTTGCTGCAACCTGAACAGACAATTGTTTTGCCATTTGAGGGACCCTTGTCCATTTGTTATTTTGCCAGATATCCATGGATGCTGAAGCATTCAATTTTGCAAGTGAATCATTCAGTGCAAATATGCTTTTGATGTTTTGTTTTGATTGATTGGTAAAGGCAAGAAACAAGGTATCGGACTTTCTTGCAGAAACATAATTGAGTTCTACGTTATCGGTTTGAAGCAGACTGCCTGGCATCCATAGTTTGACATTGTTGGCTGAATAGAATTTACCAGTGCGTGCGCCATACATTTTGCTTTGCAGGTAAGCATAGCCTTCTATATATTCCGCTGGGAAATCAATGGCACCCTTGCTGCGGACAAATGCATCTGTTACCAGATAGTCCAACAGCATGGAAGCCATCGGTAAAATATGGTTGTAGTGAAATGAGTTTACGCTTTGGTCTTCATGTTTGTGAAAAGGGAAGTCAACATTTTCATATGCCGTTGTTCTTTCAGTATTGATATGATAGCCTGGAAAACTTCTGTATCGACCAATGACAGCAGCTTTGGCAACATTTGTTAAAAAGCTATCCTTGGCGTAATATCCCAAACGCAGCATCCAGGGCGAAAAATTGGTCATGAAGATTCCTCGATGACCAGTCGATGTACCAGAAGATTCAGGCGTAAGACCTGTTTCTGAAAGCCTCCAGGCCGGTACTTTTTCCTCAGGATAGTACATTTGCTTGTGACCCTTTGCTTTCAGGTACCAGTAATAAGGAGCCTTTCCATCCTTGTTTACGGTAACCAGACTATCGGGGATGGCGGGTACCATCCATATGAATTGGGTATAATTGTGGGCACCTTCAACTGCCGCATCCAGGAAAGATTTTTCTTTTGTGATCTCATAGAGTTGCAAGAGTTCAATCCAGCGGTTGGTATAGGCTGGCCAGAAGAAAAAACCACCCGCAAGCGGATCCTTGAAATCAGTTTGTGCTGTATTAACCCTTGTTTGCAGGTAAACAGATGCTTTAGCAATTGCAGTCTTCAGGTAAGCGGAATCGCCAGTTGTTGTAAACAAGTGCATCGCATTGATCCAGTTATTTCCTTTTTCTTCTACCTCCATGTTCCTGGTTCTCGATTTTCCATATTCTTTTTCCATCAGCTGTAAGAAAAAAGGATTTTGCTTTCCGAGGACGGTATACAATGCGCCCAGTTCTGACAAGGGTGCAACGGGTCCTTTTAATCTTCGTGATGGATTCTGAATCTTTTGTGTACTGTCCAGACTGAAAAGAAATTTCTCTCTTGAGAGCATGTATTCAATCTGCGGATAAGCCCTTTTCTCAAACATGTTTGCATCGTCCCGCACGATGGCCAGTTCGAGGGGATTGAGGCTGGATACGTTTTTGACGGCACCGGGCACATCGGTTGCATAAGCATATCCTTTCAGACTATCGACATACCAGGTATATCCTGACAGGGAATAATCTATGATATTGTCCAGCGTTTTGTTCAGTGTACTGATGGCATTGCTGCGGTAATCTTTAAAGCCAAATATGTTCTTTGCCATGCTTTCATAGGTGCGATTGATGGTCTTGGGTTCTACCACCAGGTGCAGCGTAAAACTGAATGTTTCGCCTGCATTCATTTTTGACTTGAATCCTCCGGGGATTGGGGCATATACACTGGGTTGAATGTTCTTTTGGGAATTAAGCAAGCCAATACCGAATTGGCTGTTTGCTAAAATAGGTAAGGGTTGAAAAGGAATGGCGTCCGGTGATGCCATTACACCAATTGTGTTCTTGCCATCAAATGCCATAGTCGTGGGCAGTGTTGCCATAAATGCCGGTGTGAGAAAAGCATTTTCCGGAATCCTTTTTTCCTGCCAGATCAAGGGTTGCCAGATGCCCATTGCTTTCTCTTCTATCAGAACGGGGGCGCCTGTGTATCCCACACTGAAATAACCTTGCACCAGGGGTTGAAGCTCGTATTGTAAAATGGGGTAGGGCTTTGCTTTTTTTAGCACATATGCTTTTAGCATAAATTTTGGGGAAGGGGGAAACTCAAAGAAGGCAGTGTCGCCTGCATGTCTAACATTGTTTGCGATGATGCTCGTCGACTCACCTACATTGTGTATGGCTCCGGTCCTTTTCTCGGCCGCCTTTCTCAAAATCTGGTCATCAAAACCATCTCCAGCTGTTTCTTTACCAATAGTCTTTTGTACAAAATCAGCCTTGCTGCTGTCTTTAACCTTCCATGTCAATACGTTGTAGGACAAAGATTTGATGTTCAACGGTTTCATCATCATGTCAGGATCTGTGGCACTGTACAAGATGGTGAAACTGGGTGAAAAGGAATATGCGGTCTTTTCTGATTGAATTTGAATTGCTTTGCTGTCAACGCTCACAGATAATTGGGCCTTAACAGACATCCCGATGAAAAAAAGAACAAACAGAAACAGGGAAAAAGATTTTCTATTGTTTTTCATGATCGTTTTGTCAAAGATTTGTGAATCAATTTATTTTTTTCAGGCGATGATTGTTGTTAGAACTTTTTTTTCTAATTATTGGGAATTGGAAGATACAAACTAGGACGATAAAGTCAATAATTTCATTTGTTGACTTAATTACCCATAAAAAAAACCACTATAACAGCTGTTACAGTGGTTTTCTTGAACCCAGCAGGATCAATACCTAAATAGTTTTGTCAATTGAAGTGGTATTCCATTTGGATTATAGAATTTCAAGGTGTATATCCCCTGAAATTCTCTATCAAAATAATATTTTCCCGGGCGCAAGGTTTTCCTTTCACCAATTATTTTTCCTGAAAAATCCAGAATTTCTAATTGGATCAGCCCCAATCTTGCAGGGTCAAATTCTATTTGTACAAATGCACTTGCTGGATTGGGATAAATACGGACAAAGGTACTTGTTGATAAGTTGCTCAACGCAGTGAGCACATAGTAGTATTGCTCCGAAGCAGCACCTGAGCATCCATTAACAGTTGACTTGACAGTGTAGTGTGCGGCAGCATCCGGTTTATAAGTTGTTCCGGTAATGCCAGTCAATAAAGTGCCATCCTTGTACCATTGGTTTCCCATAGTGGCACTGGATACAAGATTTCCGTTGGCATCTCTTGAAATGGTAGGTTTTGCTGGAATGTCTTTGGTTGTAACAGAAAGTTTTGATCTTGTGCCTTCACACCCCGACAAGGTTTGACTGACATAATAGTCAACTGTTCCCACTGTTGCCAGTGATGGAGTAGGTGCTGATGCTGAAGCTGTGCCGCCAGTGGCATTTGTGCCATACCAATTGAGTGTTGCACCCGACAAAGCAGTCGCAGTTAGTGGAGTTGATGTGGCACCTAAGCAATAGGCAAGTGATGTTACGGATGGTGCCGCAGGTTTCGCAATCACTGTTACGGTAATTTTTGCTCTAGGTCCCTCACAGTTGGCAGCTGATTTTTGAAGTACATAATAATCAATACTGCCAGCAGTATTGGTAACAGGGACAGGTGCGTTAGCACTTGCTGTTCCACCTGTTGAATTGGTTCCGTACCAGGCAAGTGAATTTCCGCTGGTGGTAGTTGCGGTGAGTGCTATAGCTGTAGCACCTTCGCAATAAGAAACTGATGCTACAGTGGGGGCAACAGGAACTGCCGAAACTGTAATTGTTGCAGAGACAGTGGAGGGACAACCATTTGAGGTTACAGTATAGCTAGCTATTGCAGATCCAGCTGATACTGGTGTTAGGAGTCCAGCACTAGATAAGGTGGCTACAGAAGTCGTTGTAGTTGACCAGGTCCCACCACTGGTGGCATGCGTTAGTGCAAGGCTTGATCCCATGCATATTGCAGACCCACCACCAATGGCTGAAAGGGATGGGCCTTCATTTACGGTTACAGCAAAAGCTAGCCTGCTTTCGCTCTCACAACCACTGATGATTGATGCGGCGTAGTATCGTTGAGTACCTGCTGAAGTGGTAGATGGAATTGGCGCTGTACTGCTTCCTGTACCTCCTGTGCTTGCAGTGTACCAAATTAAACTACTGCCTGTTGCAGCAGTTGCTGTTAAAGCACTAGAGGCGGCATTTTTGCAATATGCAATTGTAGTTGTCGTGCTGGTTGGGATAGCAGGTGCTGAACAAATTACTCGAATAAATACTTTCTCTGTAACTGAAAATTTCTCTGTAGATGCAGTTTCTGAAACGCTTATTGTGATGCTGCTTGTACCCGTAAAGTCAACAGCGTAAACGATGAGCGAATCTCCTCTAACAATAACCTTCAAGCCACTTGTATCTCCACTAGCAACTAATTTTAATTGGGTGTTGGGTACATTGTAATCATCAAAGTCCCTGTAAGTTACTTTGAACCGAAGACTATCTCCTACATTAAAGCTTTTGCTGCCTACTGAGTCAAGAATGGGGTAGCGGTTGATCTCTCTATTGACTTTAAAAAAACCAACCGTTTTTCTCGGGAATACACTTGAGCTTGTAAGGTCTCTGCCCGTAATCACTACTCTGTCACCTGTTGGCGAAACCCAACCGGATTGGCAGTTTTCCCCTGAGCCTGTTCCCAATGCTGTTGTTCTCTGCACCAAAGGGTTTCCACCATGCCGGGAATAGAGTTCCAGATAGCGATCACCTGAAACAGCAAAATCGCCATTCAGTATTGAATACTTCACCGCATTTCCTCCAACTTTTGCAATTGGTCTTCCTGAGCTTGCATCTGTAACCAAATTGCCAAAACCAAATACAGGTCCTGCAAATGCAGAGTCCATGTGTACATCAAAACCCAGTGTGCCAGAATGATAAATTACTTGCCCATCGCTTTCCCTAAGCATGGTTCTGTCGCGCGACTTGGTGCCTGTAGCGACATACCCATTTGCAACGGAAATTCCATTGACAAAGGGCCACCCGCCAATGTATGATTTCCAAATCAGTTTTCCTGTCTGCACTTCATATTTTCTCAAGTACATATCACCAGACCCTACAAAAAGATATTTATCATCACTCGAGAATACTATTTTACGAACTTGCCCAATAAACTTGTTGATGTCAAGGAGAGAGTCAGCTGCATTTTCCCACATTAGCGTTGCACTGGTTCCGTTGTTCCTAAATACAGACACTTGCCCGTTTCCTGTTGAACCCAAAGCAAGATATTGACCCCTGTTTGAAACAGAAACTTCCAATCCGCTCATCAAGGACTGGTTTCCACGCAAGCCGTATAATTTCGCACCAGTTCTTCCATCCAATACACCTACCCAATCCACATTGGGATCGTTCTGCAGATTGGCTTCAAAACCAGTCTGGTTGATCATGTAAGCCACCACAGCTCCGTCTTTGCTGACACCACCTCCCCAAGATTCATAAGGAATTGCTCTTTCCCAAAGTTTATTGCCATAAGTGGCCATCGCCACACTAAATTTCATCACCTTGGATAAGGCACGACGGTTGTTTTTTTCACCTGTTGTGTTTCCGTACCAGTTTTCCTGACCGGGAAATACAGTTACTGAACTATCACCGGGAGAAAATACTGTACGCCAAAAACCTGTTTCAGTTTCATATACTTTTATCGAATCGCTGGAAAACTTTGCTTTTCCATAGGGTAGTGCAACTGCTGATAGATTACTTACAGATTTATTGGAAGGCACTACAATATTTGCAGGTGGAATAAATAGGGAAGTATTGTTTGAGTTGAAGTTTGCTTGAATTCTGTAGTCATTGCGCGGATTAACCCTCAGATTAAAAAATATGTATTGGTTTCCTAATGAGTCTGCGATGCGAACACTACTTGTTGGAGATGGATAAAAATTAATACTCGCTTCGTTGGTATTGATGCTCAGTGTGTTCAGCGTTGCTGAGTTTTTAAGGTATCCAGGAATAATGAACGTTCCTGAAATGGATTGTTGTACAGCGTTGGTTTGGAGTGAAGCAATACTTTGAAGTTCTGTTGAAGTGCGTTGAAGAAGTTTGATGGGTTGATAAATGGTATCATATAATGTTATAGTACCATCCGGTAGCCCATCTGGCCCGTAATAGGTTGAGTCATACGAAAAAACAAAACGTACAAGCTTGTTGTTTACACCTGTGTTGATGCAACTGCATTCTCCCCAGCCACTCGACCAGCCTTGAACAACAGTAGTATCACCTGGTTTCAGGTTGATGGTGCCTCCATTTGGAAACCAGGCAAAACCGCCTCCGCTTAAGGCGGGTACTGAACTATCAGCATTAACGCCAGTATGCCTGATATTTACACCCGTTTTTTTTGTGGTGTATATGTTTTCAATTTTTAATCGGTGGTTGGGTTGGTTATCCAATCCCAATTGGTAGACTGTTTGTCCTACATAAGTGTATTTAAAGCCAAATTTTCCATACCAGGTTTGAGCAGCGGGTGCGGATGGAATGGTATCTGCAATGTTTAAAGTTGATTCATTTTTTCCTTTTACTACACTATGCAGCATAGACAGCAGTACACATAGCAATAACGATGAAAGGCGAAAGTGTTTCATGTTATGGTTGTTTTACAACAATTTAAAGAAAAATCAAATTGATGCCCTCAATTGGTCTGTCCAAATGAAATTTGCAGTTAATCGTACTTTTTTACCTATGTTTTACCAAAAACAAAAAACCCATCGTAAACTGTTCATTTACAATGGGTTATACTTTGTCTTCGTGACCCCGTCAGGATTCAAACCTGAAACCTTTTGATCCGTAGTCAAATGCTCTATTCAATTGAGCTACGGGGCCGATTTGGGCTGCAAATATACGATTTTTTGTAAATTAAACAGACACCAATTGGTATTGTATTTGAATAATTCCCAATTTATTCAGGATGCGCATGATAAAGAAGGTGGGGTCCCATTCATACTTCTTCACAGCAAACTTTGCTGATTTGGGGAAATAATGGTGGTTGTTTTGGAACAATTCGCCCAGGAGGAAAATGCCCCAGCGTTCCGAATTCCTTGAATGGTCTCCATTGTCGAAGTTGGAATAGCCGTATTTGTGTCCAACCCAGTTCACGATAGCACCTTGCACAGGCCCCATCAAAGCATGAATGGGAAGCAATAGGTACCAATACCAGGCAGGGGCAAAAGCCACATAAAAAGTTATATAAGCGGCAATCCAAAGAATTCTGGTAAGCAGGTTGTCTCCAATTTTGTCCATTTTGCTCCATACTGGGAGATAATCTTTGGTAAACTCAGCATCTGGAACATTTTTGCCCATAAGGAAAGCATTGTAAATATTCCGCGTATGCATCATCATGTCCCAAACATCCTTGAAAAAATGGGGAGAGTGGGGGTCTTTTTCTGTGTCACTGTAGGCATGGTGCATCCTGTGCATCACTGAATATGCTCTTGGCACCAGATAGCTGGAGCCCTGGAAAAACCAGGTTAAAAAATAGAAGGTCTTTTCCCAAAATGGACTTGTTAGGTACATTTTATGGGATGCATACCGGTGAAGAAAGAACGTATGAAAGAACAAGGACGAAAACCAGTGAATGAAGAAAAATAGAAGAATCGCTACCATCTAATGTTGATTGAAAAATTGAACAAGCAAGTTAGTGCATGCACGCTTGCCTTCATCTTTTGTTGAACCTATTTCACAAGACTTTAATCAATAATCAAATCTCATGAAAGCTTCCAATGCTGCATATTGTGGAAGACCCAATTGATCAAACAACTGGGAGGTATCGGCATTGCGGTCTTCAGCCCTTTGCCAGAATTCCCTGCTGTCAGTTCCCTGAAACACTACACCGTCCTTCTGGGATTGGTGGATGAAGATGCCATTGCGTTTTTGCAGTACCTGGTCTGGGCTCATGGGGATGGCCATGTCGATATCCCACATGTCCCACTCCGCCCATGCACCGCGGTAAAGCCAGAGATTGCAATTGGCAACTGATTCATCACCCTCTGCCTTCAACCGTTGCAGTGCTGCATACATTACATCAAAGCAAACCTTGTGCGTACCGTGAGGATCAGCAAAATCTCCCGCAGCAAAAATCTGGTGAGGCTTGATTTGGCGGATCAAATCCATGTGTATTTGAACATCCACCTCTGTTGGAGGATTCTTTTCAATCAAACCGGTTTCATAGAAGGGAAGGTTCATGAAATGCATGTTCTCATCCTTTACGCCCACATACCTGCAGGTAGCCCTTGCTTCGGTTCTGCGGATCATGCCTTTGATGCTCCTGATTTCAGGGGTATCTTTTTGGTATTGTGTTTTTGTTTTGATGAATGCTCCCGTATCTTTCCAAATATTGCCAGCCCTGCTCTTGTCAATCTCAAAATAGCTGTCAAATTCTACAGCAAAGTCGATTTGACGCATTACAAACTCATCACTTACTGCGATGTTTCCAGAGGTCTGGTAGCCAACATGAACATCATGTCCCTGTTGAACCAAACGCATGAAAGTTCCTCCCATGGAAATGATGTCATCGTCTGGGTGAGGGGAGAAGATGATGACCCGTTTTGAAGCGGGATGCCTTCTTTCCGGGTGCCTGGGAACATCCTCCATTGGCTTTCCGCCAGGCCAGCCGGTGATGGTGTCCCTCAATCCATTGAACACACGGAGGTTCACTTCTGAAACAGGGCCATGTCGTTCTAAAAGATCTGCCAGTCCTTCGTTCAAATAGTCTTCCCTGGTCAGCATCAACAAAGGCTTTCCCAATGCAATGGCCATGCCGCAGACAGCTTTTCGGATGGTTTTTTCTGTCCAGTCTATATGGCCTGCAAGCCAGGGAGCCTTGAACCTGGTGAGCTCCTGAGAGGAGGCTTCATCGAGGTAAAATAGGCAATTGTGGTGTTCCTGCAAAAAAGATGCAGGAAGGCTGTCGGTGATTTGCCCTTCAACAGCGTCTGCAATGATGGGGGCTTTGCTTTCACCAAATGCCATCAGGATGATTCTTTTGGCCTTTAATATAGAAGCAATTCCCATGGTAACGGCAAGCCGTGGAACCTGGGAGATATTTTCAAACTCATAGGCATTGGCCAGACGGGTGCTGTTGTCCAGAGCTGCAATCCTGGTAAGGGAATTCCTGCTGGAGCCAGGTTCATTGAATCCAATATGTCCGTTTACGCCTATGCCAAGAATCTGTATGTCTATGCCGCCTGCATCTGCAATTGCTTTTTCGTAGGAGTCTGCATAGGAGTGAATATTGGCTTTTTCGATCGTGCCGTCTGGAATGTGAATGTTGGAAGGATCAATATCGACATGAGAAAAAAGAAAACTGTTCATGAACCTGTGGTAGCTCTGGGCTGCATCGGGTTTCATGGGGTAATACTCATCCAAGTTGAAACTGACTACATTTTTAAAGCTCAGTCCTTCTTCCCTGTGAAGCCTCACTAGTTCTGCATACAATGATTTTGGGGTTGAACCTGTTGCCATGCCAAGGACGCAATGCATACCCGCTGCAGCTTTTTCCCTGATCAGTTTGGCGATTTCAGCGGCAATGATTTTGGTGGCCTGTTTGGCACTTTCATGGATGGATATAGGAATTTTCTCAAATGAATCGATCATTGCTGGATTGTTATGGGTTTGGGTCAAAACGTAATACTTTCAAAAATAATTTAAAAATTCGAAGAATCAATTTGAATCAGGAATTCCAACCTTATTTACTGTAACCTGATTTCAAATATTTCTGGCCAAAGTTTGCCTGTAATGTAGAGCGTCTTTTCTTTTTTATTGTAGGCGATTCCGTTGAGCACAGCGCCAGACTGCATTGCCGTTGATCCTTCTTTTTTGAGGTAACTGAGGTTTGCACGGCTGTTCTTTTGAAGGAAGTCCTGCAGGTTGATCATGCCTACTACATAACCACTATTCGGATCAATCTTGAGGATATAATCATATTGCCAGCGATTGGCATAAACATATCCATCGATAAATTCCAGTTCGTTCAAATTGTTGACGGCACCATATTGGTCTTTTACACTGACAATTTTCTTCAGTTTCAGTGTTTTGGGTTCAACGAAATAAAGTTTGTCTGATCCTTCGCTGATGATCAGGTTCATGTCGTCGTGTGTAATGCCCCATCCTTCACCTGTCCAGGGCAGTTGGCCAATGGGCTTGAAGTCTTTTGCCGTGTACATGAATACCAGGTGATTTTCCCAACTCAACTGGTAGATGGTATCATTAAAAACGGTCAGCCCTTCTGCAAAAATGAGGCTGTCCATTTTTTGGTTTTTTGAAATTTTCCCCGATAGGATATCAACCCTGCGAAGGGAGGATCTTCCGAAGAGCCCCGTGCTTTCTATAAAACCGTTTTGATAAACCTCCAGTCCCTGGGTAAAAGCAGCTGTGTCGTGTGGATAAGAGTTGATTACAGCATATGAAAGGTTGGAAGGCGCAGCAACCTGGCTTTCAACAGCGCTGGATTGGTCCTGGTTTTTTTCAATATTTCCTCCGCAGGAAAACAATAAAACGACCCATGTTGTCGTTAGTGATGCTTGTAGCCTCTTCATGACCCAAATTTCCTGAATTTATCTTGATGTTCAAGTCAAATTTGTTAAGTTCTGGATAAAATGGATTGATAACAGGTTATAAAAATCATAAAATCTGGCTTGCAACTTGCAATTGCCAATTTTAAATGCAAGTTTTACATCCATCATCCCGAAAGGGAATCCAATCCTTCGAAATACCCCAATAATTCAATCTCTTAGGAAAACCTCATCACCAAACGGTAATTATGAGGCTTTTCATCCTACTTCTTTCTTTCTCCACTGTGTTCAGTGTCAATGCTCAACGCAATTGTTCTGCTACTGCAAACATGGCCATGCCTGTTATCTCAAGCCAGAGCAACAGCATGACCCCAGAAAAAATCATTACCATCCCTGTCGTGGTTCATGTGGTATACAACAATACCGTTGAAAACATCAGCGAAGCACAAATCATTTCCCAGATCAACTCAATCAATGCAGATTTTGCCAAGGAGAACAAGGATTTCTCCAGCGTTCCTTCTGTTTTTGCCAAGCTTGCCGCCAGTACCAGCATTCGTTTCGAACTGGCCAAGACTGATCCCATGGGTAAAGCAACTACAGGCATCATCAGAAAGAAATCCACCCGAATGATGTGGACAGATGATGACAAGATCAAGTACCAGGCCAATGGCGGCAGTACTACCTGGGATGCAAAATCATATTTGAATGTTTGGGTTTGCAATACCGTTCCAGGCCTGACAGGTTATGCCAGTTTTCCTGGTGCCGACAGGGCAGTGGATGGCATTGTGATCCGGTATGATGCTTTTGGTACCGTTGGCAAGGTAATTGCTCCTTTTAACCTTGGCAGAACCCTTACACATGAAGTTGGCCATTGGATGGGATTGAAACATCTCTGGGGTGATCAGCAATGTGGAGATGATGGAATTGAGGATACACCAAAACAGCGCAGCGGCAATTCAGGAGCTCCAGTTTTTCCTAAAACCACTGCCTGCAACAATACAGCTGAAGGTGAAATGTTCATGAATTTCATGGACTTTACCAACGATGCCAGCATGGGCATGTTCACTGCCGGTCAAAAAGCTGCCATGAGGGCGCAATTCGAAATCAATGGAAAGCGGAACAGCCTGCTCAATTCCAAAGCCCTTGCTCCAGCCTGGAACAACAACATGGAACCTGAGATCCTCACCATAAACACACGTGATTTGGTGGTTTATCCCAATCCAGTCCAGTCGGGCAACATCAAATTACTGGTCAATACCAATCTTGGCAGCAATGGAAAGAATTTCGCCATCATCTCCTCAAACGGCCAAATTGTCAAAACCGGCCATCTTTTGGAAATGGAGGAAGACATCAATGTTCAATCCCTTGCTCCGGGGATCTATCAGATTCGCCTTACCGATATCGCTTCCAATTCATCTGTCAAGTTTGTAAAGCAATAAATTTATTGCATACAGCCTGCTTTCCGCTGTACCTTTGCGCCCATGCAAAATTCACTCCCTGCAATCGATAACCAGTCTTTTTTGGATGGCCGGGTCCTGTTGATGGACAAACCCCTCCAGTGGACCTCTTTTGATGTTGTCAAAAAAATCCGCATCCTCACCAAGGTAAGCAAGGTAGGTCATGCCGGTACGCTCGATCCGCTTGCTACCGGTTTGTTGATAGTTTGTACCGGAAAGTTTACGAAGAAGATCAATGAATACATGGCCGCTGAAAAAGAATATTCAGGCAGTTTTACCCTTGGGTCGACAACGCCTACTTACGACCTAGAGTCAGAACCAGTCTTTCAATCGGAAACTGATCACCTCACTGAGGAAATGATCAAAAATGCCACAGCCGCTTTTACTGGAGAAATCATGCAAGTACCACCTGCCCATTCAGCCATCAAAAAAGGTGGCACACCGGCCTATGTATTAGCAAGAAAAGGGAAGGAGGTTAAGATGGAGCCCAGAAAAATCACCATTTCAGTCTTTGAAATAACCAATATTGAGCTGCCAAGGGTTGATTTCAGGGTTGTTTGTACGACCGGAACCTACATCAGAAGTCTTGCCTTTGATTTTGGGAATGCCCTGGGTTGCGGAGCCTACCTTTCCGCCCTCAGGCGAGACAGGATTGGAGAGTTTACTGTTGACAATGCTATGGATATCAGCAAGTTGATCGATATGATCCAAGGTAACACTTCAGGAGAATCAATCTGATCTTTCCCTTGAACCTTCGTGATTCTTAATTGTTTGTTAATACTAAATGATAATTGTATCCCAATAACTGATAAATTTGCACCTTAAACTATCTCTTTATGCGACTATTCAAGTCATTTGTATTGGTTGCCATTTCGTTTGTGGCTTCCTTGAGCATTAATGCCCAGGTAACAACGAGCTCAATGGCAGGAACAGTTCGTTCCACCGCTGGAGAAGCTTTGTCTGGAGCTTCTGTTAAAGTAACCCATACGCCTACAGGAACTACCATTACTGCTGCTACATCAGCTACAGGAAGGTTCAATGTTTCCAACATCCAACCCGGTGGTCCTTACACTGTTGAGGTTTCATTTGTTGGTTACAAGGCTCAAACCAAAAAAGACATCTTCCTCGACCTGGGTGAAACCGGAAAGGTTGATTTTTCCATGGTAAGCAATAACCAGGACCTAAAAGAAGTTGTTATCACCGGCTCCAAAGGAACACAATTTGTAAATGGTGGTGTTGGTACTTCAATCGGTGCAGACAAATTGCAAAACCTTCCAACAGTAGGAAGAAACCTTACCGATTTCATCCGTCTTACGCCACAAGCAAAAACTACATTTGGTGGTGGTATATCCATTGCCGGTCAAAACAACAGGTACAACCAAATCATGTTTGATGGTGCCGTAAACAATGATGTATTTGGTCTTTCTGAGTCTGGAACCAATGGTGGTCAGACGGGTTCATCTCCCATCAGCATTGATGCGATCGAATCATTTCAGGTAGGTGTTTCACCTTACGATGTATCCTTCGGTAACTTTACTGGCGGTTCTGTAAACGCCATCACCAAGAGCGGTACCAACAAAACCAAAGGATCAGCCTACTTCATCAACAGGAACCAAGATTTTACAGGAAAGACTCCTTCCGGACTTAAGTCAGCTGCAACCAAGCTTCCTGATTTTCAGGCAAACACTTTCGGTTTGACCCTTGGTGGTGCCTTGGTTAAAAACAAATTGTTCTACTTTGTAAGTGCCGAATTCCAGCGTGATGAAAGGCCACAGCCTTTTGATGCTACCACATTCAGAACGCCTCCAGGTGCCGCTTTCCAGGATTCAGTGAACCTGATTGTTGCCAAACTGAAGGGATTGGGTTACGATCCAGGTGCACACCTTGATATTCCAGATCTTTTGAACAGTGATAAAATCGCTGCGAAACTTACTTGGAACATCAACCCCAAGCACAGGTTGAATTTCTCCTATCGTTATGCCAACTCACAGCGTTCATTGACCAACGCCAGCACCAGTACAAGGGTGAACTTTTTTAACGCAGGTTATCTGATCCCAAGCAAAACAAACTCTGCTTCACTTGAATTGAACAGCAGGTTCTCCAACAAGCTTTCCAACAAGTTGTTGGCCACTTTCACCAATGTAATCGATGACCGTGATCCACTCGGAAAGGATTTTCCGCGTGTTACCTTGAACTCAGTGAATGGAACCAGCTATGTTTTTGGAACTGAAAATTTCTCAACAGGTAACCAATTGAAGCAAAACAATACAGCGATTTATGATGAGCTTCGTTACACAACAGGAGACCACCAAATAAAGGTAGGTTTAGATGTTGAATACAGTAAATCGTACAATCTTTTTGTTCGTGATAACTACGGTACCTATACCTACAATTTTGTCAATCATTGGTTGCAAGACTTGAGGCCTGCACAGTATTCAAGGTCTTTCTCTCTGGTGGATAACATCACTGGTGATGGTAGCGCTGCAGGTACAGCATTCAACACCCTGAGGGCTGGATTTTTTGTAGGTGACCAATGGCAGGTTTCAGACAAGTTCGAATTGAACTTTGGTCTGCGTTTCGACAACTTCGAATTCCTGACAACTCCCAACGAAGACAAATACTTCAACACCATGGCACTTCCTGTTCTTTCTTCAAAATGGGACATGCAAGGTGCCCGTTCAGGTCAGCGTCCTCAACCACAATTGAGCATGTCTCCCCGGATTGGCTTCACCTACCAAGCTGAAGAGAGCCTGAAGATTCGTGGTGGCATTGGTGCCTTCACAGGACGTGTTCCTTTGGTTTGGCCTGGCGGTGTTTACAACAATACTGGTGTGAACGTTGGTGGTATTGCATTGAACAATCCAGCCATCACTTTCAGGGCAGATCCTTTCAAACAATACAATCCTTCTGAGGTTGGTGTAACTGCAGCAACTCCTTCAGGACAGATTGACCTTATTGCCAAAGACTTCAAACTTCCCAAGGTATTGAAGGCCTCCCTTGGTTTTGACAAAAATTTTGGCCAAGGATGGAAGTGGACTGGTGATCTTTTGTTCCAGAAGAATATCAACGAAATTGTTTATTACAATGTATTCGCTGGACAAACCACCAAGAATGAGTTGGGGCAAGATGTTTACCTTGCCATCAATGGCGCATCGACTGCCTACACCAAGTTTGATTTTGATCCCGCAACCGCTGGTGTTCAAAACCCATACTCAACAGGTATCTTCTTGATTGCCAATGGCAAGAAAGACAAGGGACTTTCCTACAACTTTACCACCGCCATCGACAAGAGTTTCAGCAAGGGATGGTCATTCAACCTGAGCTATGGTTACGGCGATTCTTATACACTGTTTGATGGTACAAGTTCTCAGAATAACTCTCAGTGGAGGTACATTGAAACCAAGAACGGAAGGAACAACATTGCTCTCAGCCGTTCAGATTTCGCACAGCTTCACAGGTTCAGCAGTTTTGTTTCAAAGAAATTCAGCTATGCAGACAAAAGGCTTGCCACAACTGTTAGCATGTTCTACAATGGTCAGTCAGGTTCACCATACTCTTATGTATACTCAAGGAGCATGATCTATGACCAAAACGGTGCAAACGGAGAGTCTACTGATCTGATCTATGTACCAAAAGACCTGGCTGATTGGAGCAAATTCGCAGAAGCTTACACAACATCAGGTATTACCTATTCTGTTGCTCAGCAATGGGAAGCCTTTGATAAGTATATCACCAACGACAAATACCTAAACAAGAAAAGAGGTCAGTTTGCAGACAGGAATGGTGCTGTTCTTCCTTGGAGCCACTTGTTGGATCTCAAAGTACAGCAGGATATCGTTCTTGGAAAAGGTGCTAACGAGCACAGGTTCTCTGTTATCTTTGATATGTTCAACTTCACCAACTTCCTCAACAGGAACTGGGGCAGGGTAAATGCAACACCAGGTGTTGATGCTTACTCTTTGGTGAGCATGGAAGGATACAGGGTAACTGGTACAACCCTCACACCAAGGTTCACTTACAGGAACATGGTGAACCGTACAGCTGCTGATATCCTTGATATCCGCGGAAGCAACTATCTCTCTACCCGTTGGAGAGGTCAGTTCACTGTCAGGTACAATTTCTAATAGAATTGATACGCATCAAAATAAAAGGGCCGGGATTCAACTCCCGGCCCTTTTTATGTTTATCCAATTGTTAGGTTTAATTTTCCAGTACTTCAGTTGGCTTGATGCGTTTCTTGCGTTCAAACAACCTGTCAAACTCAGTCCTGAACGATACGTTTCCACCAGTGCGATCTCTTTTTCCTGAGGTAGACAAAACATCAAAGCTGCTCCTGTAAAAGAAAGAAGTCCTGAACTTGCCATCCGGAGTGATCTTGTATTCTACGTTCACATCAGGAAGAAAAAGAAAGGTTTGGGCACTGCTGGTGAAGGTGTTGCCTCCAGCAGCAGCAAAATTAAAATCACTGCCAAAGGTGATGATGAGCTTGTCGTCCAGCATGGATTTGATGAACTGCAGGCTCACGTTTTCACGGAAATTGTTCTGTCCGCTTCCGGTATTTCCAGTAGCGCCAGTAATGCCCGTCATGGTCCTTGAATAATTGAAATTTACATCCACAGAAGATCCCAGGACTTTGGAAAAAAAGTTTTGGACACTGCTGGCAAGAATTCCGTTGATAACCCCGGAAATGGTGGTGTTGATCAGTTCGCTGTTGAGGTTGCTTGAAACAACAGCCGCTTGAGGGGCAAAGCTTTTGAAAACGATCAAGTAGGTGGATTGTTTGCTCACCTCCAGCGGGTCACGGTTGATGTTTTTCAGTTTGCTGTCAATGGTGGCATTGTTCCTTACGGTACTGTTTTGAGGGATGGCAATCTGAAAGGTAGGGTTGGGGCTGGAAAGGGTTCCAGACAGGTTACAGCGCACTTCTACATCACTGATTTCCCTGAGTACATCAGCACTGACACCAGAAATAGTTGAGCTGCTGGGGTCTGTGAACAAGGTGCTCATCCTTACTTTTTCGGCCAGGTAAAGTGCATCAATATTGATTTCAGCATTCAAGGGATCTCCTGTCCAGCTGATATAGCTCCTGCCACCGCCCAACAGCTTGAAAGGCTTTTTGAATACATCCTGAAAATTGAAATTATAGCTTCCGCTTTCAATATTGAAACGGCCGATCATGGTCAGGTTGTCTTTTGTGCCGGTATGGATCTTCAGGTTTCCATTGCCCTGCCCAGAAATGACATCCCCAGTGAGTTCATCCAGCACAACATTCATTTTCAACAAGGGAGAAGCCGTCAAGTCTAGGTCGATGATCAGGTTGGAGATGGATTCAGACGCCTTGGCTTTCATCTCATCCCCGTATGATCTCCACACTATATAATCCACATCTGCAGCCTGTTTGCTGCTTGTGGTTGTGAGGATATCAATGGTTGAACTGTCTACAGGTGCACCACTGACGTACATCCTTATTTGATTTTCCGGACCGGTAATATTGAAATTGAATTTTGCAATGGCCCTGCCATAGAAAAGGTTGTTGTCTGTTCTGCCAGTATTGAGCACCAGTAATTTTTTGGATGTGGCGCTGATGTTGTAATTGAAATCCCTGAAGAAATGATGGTCAAGGCTTCCTTTTACCGTAGCAAGGTTGCCATTGGCATCTTTGAGTTGGATGGTGCCAAGGTTGATCTTTCCCGGAGAAAATTCAATCACAGGATCAACAAGCGTATAGCTGCACTGGGTATACGCCACGGTAACCTTGGCATTAGATACCTTTACGGCACCCGTAAAATCAGGTTCTTTTAAGTTTCCGGAGATGCGGAGTTTACCATTCCCCAAACCCTCCATCTCGCTGAAAACAATACCAAGATAGGGTTGGAGCAGGGATAGTTTGACATTCACAATGTCAAGATCAGTTTCGATCTGCTGCTGGCTGCTGTCTTTCAAGTCAAGTTTCCCTTTGACCCCAAATTGATAGTTGGGGTTATCCGATTCAAGGAAATAACTGGCCCGCTTTTCCTTGCTGTCCCAGAATGCGTTGATGGAAGTCAGGCCGATAGAGTCGTTCTCAAACCTTGTTTTGTCTGTCTGTGCATTGAGGTAGAGTTTGAGGTTGTTGAATGGGTCTTCAATGGTCAAGTCTCCGGAGGTAATGCCCTGTATTCTCGGCTCCTTCAAGACAAAGGGGAGAAGCTCGCCCAGGTTCACCTTGTCTAGCGTAAGAATGATGGTCTGCTCCCTACCAGCAGCAGGAGGGAGCGTGATCAATCCGATGGATTGTTCGCCATTGGTCAACCTGAAATTGCTGGCGTCAAATTTGGCTTTGCTGATCAATACCTCGCCGTCCTTCTCAATGTTCCATGTTTTTTCATTGAACACCAGTGACGATGGATTGAAATGAACCAGGATGCCATCTTTCAGGTTATTGACGGAAGCCGAAAGTTTTGCTCCATATTGGGAGGACTCAGAAAACGTATTGATGTCAACCACAGAAACATCCTTGGAGGACCTGATGCGTATTTCATTGTTCGGAAAAAAAAGACTGTCGTTGAATACCACCGAACTTGTCTTGGACGCAATCACCAGGCTGTCTGCTCCGCCTGCAGCGTTCATTTCAAAGTCATATACCGAGAGATTTTTATAGACAAGTTTGGGGATGGTTGCCGAAAGGCTGAAATTTTTGTTCTTGGTATCGATGGTGCCCTCAATATTGCTGTAGTTCAAGCCACTGATGCCATTGTCGAGGATTTGCAAGATGGAAGCAGCATTTTTGAGGTCGAAACTGAAATAGAGGTCCTGGTCTTTTTTGGGAGGCGCAGTCTTCTTGAAATAAAGCGGATGGTAACTGCTGAAATATTGGTTGAAGGTTGCCGGCAGTTCTGCAAATTCAAAATGACCTTGCATCTTGGCATCTATGTCTTT
>Ga0222712_10001120_pt1 | contig 34330 bp, 20 predicted proteins | sample C33_657DmetaG_FD_165043 | JGI IMG/M metagenome (GOLD analysis project Ga0222712, IMG submission 165043) | Estuarine water microbial communities from San Francisco Bay, California, United States - C33_657D | ecosystem: Environmental > Aquatic > Marine > Unclassified | place: USA: California...
GGTCGGTCGGACACGACATCGGTCGGTCGGTCGGACACGTCATCGATTGGTCGGTCGGTCATAAGGTCGGTCGGTCGACCACACCGTCCGCATCATCATCCATCATTCGACATCATCATCATCATCGTCATCATCATCATCGTTCGACGACGAAGGAAGAGATCGACGACGAAAGATCGAACACGTGTGACGGCAATGCGTTATAGCATTATTTTCGCATTCGTCATCGCGATCGTGACATTCGCGAGCGAATGCGAGCGAGGGTGGATGGCGACGAAAAGCGCGCGAGAGAGAGAGACGCGAGCGAACGGGGGAGATGATTACGTCACCGCTCGCGAGCTCGCGAATTATCACACGCGCTCGCGCGTCGCGCGTGAAGGCGTCGGGAGAGATGAACATGAAACGTCGTCGATGACGACGGAAGACGACGTCGAGGTCACGGATCAGGAGACGATCGTCTTGGCGATTCTAGGCGAGGCGTACGACGTGTCGCTCGGGCGAGCGCACTACGGACGCGGCGGGGCGTACGAAGGATTGGCGCGGCGGGACGCGACGCGCGCGTTCGCTACGGGGGATTTTAGCGACTCGGGCGCGGTGAGCGACGTCGATGGGTTGAATGCGAATGAGTTGATCGCGATTCGCGATTGGCGGGATTTCATGCGGGAGAAGTACGCGTTCGTGGGGGTCGTTCGCGGGGGGGCGTTTTACGACGACGACGGCGAGCCGACGGCGATGAAGCGCGCGTTTGATATCGGCGTGGCGAACGCGGATCGAGAGCGAGCGCGAGATCTCGAGCGGGTGAAGATGTTTCCCGATTGCGCGTCGTCGTGGAGCGCCGCGAAGGGTGGGTTCGTGTGGTGCGAAGTCGACGCCGACGGCGTCGAGCGGTACCCGCGCAACGAGACGTCGGTCACCGTTGGAGGGGCGTTCACGTCGCGTTGCGCGTGTTTTCGCGATTTAGGACTTAGCGATGTTCGCCGCGCGTTCTATCGGTGCGCGTTGACGGCGACGAAGTGTAGGGTGTCGGATGCCGAAACCGAAACCGAAGCCGAAGCCGAAGCCGAAGCCGAAAAGAGCGCGGGGGCGACGATGACTGCATAACTGCACTCACACTAGCGCTAGAGCACCGATTCGCACATTTGCGCGCGCGTCGGCGCGCTCATATGTCTTATTCGTACGTCGGCGTTAGATCTTCGATTTGTCGCTTCGACGGCGCGAGGTTCGTCGTCGTCGGAAGCCGTACCGAGCGCTCGCTCGTTCCAGCGCGCGGGGCGCCGGTTTCTGCGTCCGACCCGGCGCATTCGCTGTCGCTAGGCATGGGTAACAAGAAACGAATAGTCTGCGCGCGATGCCGCGAGCCGTTCAAACGCGCATCGGGCGCTCCCACGACGGTGTGTAAGCGGTGCAAAGCCCTTCGGAATGCGGCTGGGGCCGCCGACGCCCTCGACGGCGGCGCCCTCGACGGCGTCATGCTCGGATTTTCCGCGCCCGACGCGTGCGACGTCGATGAGTTCGAGCACGCGAGCGAAGGCGGACATTCTGGCGCGATCGCAGGCGTCGCCGGCGGTAGTGCGGGGAAGAAGAAGAAGAAGACGAAGAAGAAGCCGCCGGCGACGGACGCCAAGCGCGACCCGGCGTGTTTGGAGATTTTAGATGATTTAGATCGCAAAACCGCGCTGATCGATAGCGCGAGCGGGATAGAGGCGCTGCGAGCGTGTGCCGAAGCCTTGCGCGCGGCGGCAGTCGTTGCGGTGGATTGCGAAGGGGTGCTGATGTCCCGCACCGGGCCGGTGACGGTGCTGCAGTGCGCGACCAAGGAGGTTATTTACTTGATCGACGTGCAAGACCTCGGGAGCGATGCGTTCGGCGCGCGCGGCTCTGGTGGTGTGCGCGATGTGCTTGAATCTCCGGATATTTTGAAGCTCATGTTCGATTGTCGCATGGATTCCGACGCGTTGTTCCACCAGTTCGACGTGCGTCTGGAACACGTGTTGGACGTGCAGCTCCTGGACGTCGCCGCGCGAAGGTCGCTCGGTAAATTGATCGATCGCGTGCCCGGCATCGCGAAGTGCGCTGGAACACATCTCACGAGTGCGGAAACTGCGGTGGCGGATGATTTAAAAGTTCGCGTGAAGAAAATGTACTCTGTGGAGGAATCGACACTTTGGGCGACTCGTCCACTAACTGACGACGTGAGACGATACGCCGCCCTCGATGTTTGGCTACTCATCAGACTTCATGCGAAGATGAAAAATGATTTCAGAGAAGATAGAGAAGAATGGATCGCGCGCACTTTTAAGGCGTCGGCGAGGCGTGTGTTGGAGTTTAGAGAGTTGGACGTCGCAGTGGCGCAGGGTGTATTCACCGAGGAATCCACCATCGCTCCTGCGTTTTAGGTGCGTGCTTTTCATTCGTGTGTTATTCGCGTCAGACGTTCCGATGATGTTCTTTAAGCTTAATCTTTGCAGATTATCCCCCTGACGACACTTATAGACACACGACTGAGGAACTTATTTTGATTCAGAAGCGGCTTTTGTTTCGCATCGAAAACTGACCGATATCTCGCGTCCTCATTCGCAGGCCTTTTGCATCGAGCTGATACTGACTAGCCGTACACTAGTAATTGAATAGAATTGAATGTTATTTTGTCGCTATCGCTAATGTAATTTAGTGTCACTAATCTATCGCTTCCAACTCACTTTGTTTCTGGCCGGGCTCACGCCCGCGAGTAAGCTCGTGCGCGTCGTCAGCGTTCCAAGCCTAACCGTAATTTCATTAGTATCCGCATGAACATCGATGACCTCAGCCTCAGCGCTCCCTAACTGACGAACGATGACTTTCGAACCGACTTCTGGAGTCCAGAACATCGCGCGGCTGCCCGCGTCTCCAGGCGTCGCCTCACCATTGGCGTCGATGATCCATCCTTCCGGCAGCGACGTTCGCGCGACTTCTTCGAGCTCTTCTCTCGTCTCGCTCGCCGCCATCAACTCTAGCGCATCTCCAAGCTTCGCTTTGACTCGTTCGTCGACATCCGACTTTATGATTTGATAACGCAAATCCAAGTGCGCGGACCGTGTCTTGACGTCATTTAGAAGCGCGCGTGCTTCGTTGAGGTACGCCTGTGCCTGGGCGCGCCGTTTGGTTTGCACCTCGCTCTCGCGACCGAGCGCGGTCGCTAACATCGCGCGCTTTTGTCGCGCGATCTCACCACTCGCGTCAGCTTCGGTTTCAGCGTCTGATTTTGCCAACGCCTCTCGCGCTTCAGCGATTAACTCTGGTGACAGTCCCAATCCGGCAGCGATGTGCAAAGCGTTACTCTTGCCTGTTTCTCCCCATAGTAGACGATACGTTGGCTGCAGCGTTTGTAAGTCGAACTCTACAGCGGCGACTTGCGCAACACGCGACGCAACCGTAGCGTCTTTGACTTCTTCGTAGTGCGACGTCGCCACCGTCAGGCGAGCGCTTCTTGAGAGCTTGTTCAAGACGGCGACGGCGAGCGACGCGCCCTCTGCTGGATCGGTGCCACTTCCTGGTTCATCCAGCAACACCAAAGTTTCCGCATCAGCAGCACTTAAGATGCGCTTGAGACTCTTTAAATGCGCACCGAAAGTAGATAAGCCGCCGTCGAGCTCGAGCGTCTGCGAGTCACCCAAGTCGGCGATTACATTCTTGAACCAAGGCATGTGACATCCTTCGTCGCACGGGAGATAAAACCCGGCGCGCGCCATGAGCGCGGCGACGCCTATCGCTTTGAGCGACGCCGTTTTGCCACCAGTGTTCGGGCCAGTGATGGCGACGACGCGAATCGACGAATCGACGTCAAAATCCACCGGAACAACCTCCTTGAAGACATCGCGTCGAGATTTCGACGCCACCGCCGTCGACGCGCCGCTATCGTCCCCGTTGTTTTCGTCATCTGCATCCCAACTGTCGACGACGACCTCCACGTCGCCGATTGTTCCGCCGCGCGGAAGCGGCGCCAAATGCCGTTCGAGCAACAGTGGGTGCTGCAACCGTCGCACCTCGATTCCACTATCGACGCTCACGATCGTAGGTTTCACTCCGTCGATCCATCGCGCGTGTCTCGCTCGCGCGTTCGCCACGTCGAGTTCCGTCAGCGCCTCGTTCGCCGCGAGCAAAGCGTCCGCGTGCTCGACCACGAGCGCCGTGATGTTTCTTAAAATCCGCTCCACCTCCACGTCCTCCGCCGCCGCAAGCGTCGTCAGCGCATTATTCAGCGGCACCGCCGTGGATGGTTCCTTGAACACCGTGCTCCCTGTGCCTGAAACATCCAAAACCACGCCCGCGAGCTCGCCCGCCGACCCCAGCTTCATCGGCACGCACTCCCGCCCGAGCCGCGTGACGACTTGAGCGCGCTCTGCGAACCCTTTCCTCGCCATCTCTCTCGATGTGTCGTTCAACAACCGCCTCAATTCCTCTCTCGTCGCGCGCTTCTCGCGTCTGATCCGGGTCAGCTCCTCGCTCGCCCGATCGAGCACTTCCCCGCCCGGCGTCGCCACGCACCGCTCGATTTCCTCCATCAACTCTCGCGGCGTCCCCGCGAGCGCGCGCGCGATCCCTCCCAAAGCGTCATCGACGTCAGAATCACTCGCGCACACGCGTTCGAGCTCGGTTCCGAGATCGAGCTGCGTCGCGCACGTCCCGGCGAGCTCGCTCGCGGCGAACCCCGAAACCACGAGCCCGCGTTCGCTCCCGCGCACGACCGCGCGCACGTCTCGCGCTCGCGCGAAATCGCGCTCGACGAGATTCAACTTCATCACCTTATCCGTCTGCTCCAGCAACTCGCGCGTGCGCTCGATCGTGGAACCGAGCTCGAGCGCGTTCGCGACGGCGTCGCGACCGCGCGCCGTCGTCGTCATCGCGCGCGCCTGCGCCGCGACGCGATCCCATTCCAGCACTTCGCGCGCATCCGACGACGCGCGCGCGTGCGAAGGGCGTTTCAATCTCACGCGCGCGCGCGCGCGCGCATGCGTCCCGCTCGGTCGCCTCGCGCTCGCGCTCGCTCGCGCCGCGAGCCCGGCGCGCATCGCGCGTCGCGTTGTGACGCCATCGCCTTCTTTTGCCCGCGCACTCTTTCGTCGTCATCGACGACATTACACATTTCGCGTTCCACATCAGCCCCGTCGTCGTCAGTCATTCCCCTCGAAAGCTCCTCTGTTTCATCCGTGTTGTCAATCATTCGTGCGCTCATTCCAGACGCATTCATTCCACTCGATTCCATTCGATTCCATTCGATGCATTCTTTCACTCCCTCGGTCGTTCGCCGTCGACGCTTTGTTCGCGTGGATGATTTCAACGTCATCGACGCCATCGATGTCCTCATCGCGTTCGCCACCCGTCGTCGTCGTCGTCGTCATAGGCGTCATAGGCGTCGTCGTCGAACGCGTCGCATCGAATGGAATATGAACCGTCACACCTCTCCCATGGACACACACGGACGCCCGTCGCCTGACGTCCCATTCGCGCGCGCGCGCTCGATCGCGAATGACGATCGCGCGACGCGACGTGAATTCGCATGAACGGAATTAATTTTTCGCCATTCGATTTTCATCTCGCCCGACGCGACTTCCCGTCGTCGCTCTCGAGATTCGCGCGAACGATCGATCGATTCAAATCGCGATCGCATCGCCGGGCGACCCGATGACGACGACCGCGAAGACGCGCGCACGCGAGGATGAACGACATCGAACCGGGGCGATCGCGATCGCGCGCGCGCCGAAAGCTTTAGAGCGATGCGTGCGCTCGCACGCGTTCGCGCGAGCGATGCGGGAGGCGATGACGGAGGCTGGCGCGCGCGCGAGCGAACGCGGCGCGCGCGCGAGCGACGCCACCGATCGTCGAGCTCGAGCGGCGGCGTCGTGCGAGGCGACGCCGAAAACGAACGATTTCGGCACGCACGCGCGAGACGTCGACCAAAAAAGTCGAGTGCGAATGATGCGGAGCGTGATGGTGACGAACACGGGCGATCGAACGGTGGCGTGCGTGCACTGCCGCGTGGAGCCGGCGAGCGCGGGGCGGTTCTTTCAACTCGTCGACGCCCCGGGGGCGTTGGAGGACGCGAAAGGGCAACGATACGCGGCGATCATACCGAGCGCGAAAACGACGAACGCGGCGCGATGCGTCGCGGAGTCGTTACCGCTCCGAGTGGAGTTTTCGGTGGATTCCGCGGAGGATGGGTTGAACTGCGCGTGGATTTTAGCGGCGTGCGTGCCGGAGGAGGCGCTGAGAGAGGCGGAATCGGGCGAGCGCACGCGCGACGAGGCGGCTGATATATTAGCGAAATCATTATTTGTCACCGCGGCGTACGTCTCGGCGGTGGTGCGAAAGAACGGATCGTCGACGTTCGCGTGGGACGTGGACGCCGTGCCGTTTATTCCGAGCGCGTTGCGAGGCCTGTTCAACGCGAGCGAATTGATGTATCCGTATCATATGGCGTGGCGACACGGGCGCACGCCCGAGGGTATGAATAACTCGCAGCTCGAGACGCTGTGTAAACTAGTGAGTGGAATTCAGAAAAATCCCGTCGCCGCCGCCGCGCTGAAGCACTGGGTCATGTTGTTGCGCCTGGAACAGTCAGCGCAGCAACAACACTTGGAAAACGTGGACATGTTCCACGTCAACTTGGTGAGATGCGACGCCGCGACGTCCAAAAGGCTTTTCATGCTGCCGAGCGTGACGTTGCGGTACTCGTCTAAGCATTTGAAGACTATGTCATTTTATTCGATACACGTTCCGGGAATGTCGGATGGGCGACCCATGATCTTGGCGGGTGATGTAGTGTACGTACGACCATCAAAAGATGTAGCCATAGAGTTCTCTTTGGTCGTGGAGTACGTTTCCAATCGCGATTGCATGATATACGTCAAATTCGATACGTCCACGGCTCCATTTAATTCTACGACGGTGCACGTGAGATTTACGCTGAACAAGCAAATATTTGCACTTTATCACCAAAGCTTGGCGAAGACTCTTTCTATCGAGCAGTTTCCTCCGAAGGCGGAGAAAACGAAACTATCGCAGGCAGCAGACACGCGACAACTGAAACGATTCTTGCCTGGATGCGACATTGATGAAAAAACTAAAAATGAAACGCTCGATGCAAAAGGAAAAACACAGACGTACGCAGCGTTAGCGGTGAAAAATAGCAACAGCCCACAGCTCGCAGTGCCCGGCGATAAACTAAACGCTGAGCAGCGCGCTGTAGTGGAAGACATTTTTCGCGGCGCTGGTTTGTCGAGACCATACATAATATGGGGGCCGCCTGGGACAGGGAAGACTTTGACAGTCGTTGAGAGTGTCGTGCGTTTACTCGCTGGTAAGCCGACGTGTAAAATCCTGATGTGCGCTCCGGCACCATTCGCTGCCGACATTTTGTGTTCGCGGCTCGCAGACCGACTGAAAGATCTCACTCCATCGACACTGGTGAGGGTGCACGATCAAAGGCGATTGCCAGAGCAAGTCAAGGATGACGTTCGACGGTTTTCCCTTGGAATTTTTCCAGGCGAAGCAGCGAGCAACGGCGAGTCGCCGTTTGCATTCTACATGCGCCCCGATGGAGAAATTCTGAAAGATGCGCGCGTCGTCGTGTGCTCGTGCACCAGCGCGTCGCTATTAGAGCCATTATCGAAAGGCGTGAAGGATTCGACCCAGACTTTATCTCCCTGGATTCCGACACACATCTTTGTCGATGAAGCCGCGCAGGCTCTCGTTCCCGAGACATTGATTCCGCTCACTCTTGCGGATAGCGAGACATCGGTCATCCTCGTAGGAGACCCAAAGCAGCTTGGTCCGACGGTCCACTCTTTTGACGCCGCTCGACAAGGCTTACGTAAATCGCTTCTCGAAATATGGATGGATCACGATGGGATGAAAAACGGTACACAGTTGAGACTTTGTTACCGAAGCCATCCCGACATCGTGAGTCTCCCATCGCGTCTATTTTACGACAACTCGGTGCTCAGCGTGGCTTCTAAAGAGAACGTTGCGCTGCCCAACGGATGGGACGAATTTAAGGATCGGGTCGGGAATGGACGCTCGGCGCGCTGTTTATTTTATGGCGTCAAGGGTAAACAACGCCGCGAGGGAAACACAAGCAGTTGGACAAATCCACTCGAAGCGGAGGAACTGGTATCCTTAGTATTTTCACTCATCGAGCGGACGACACTCACCGAAGAAGACGTGTGCGTCATGGCCACCTACCGTCGACAGGTTATATTGATACGCAACGGATTGCGCGAGCGTGGTCTCGGCGGCGTTCGCGTCGGCACCGTCGACGATATGCAAGGGCAAGAAAGCAAGATTTGTTTTCTGTCGACCGTGGTCACCGCGCCGAAGACATTGCAAGCACTTGATCCCGAAATTGGCTTCTTGAACAATCCCAGGCGATTCAACGTCGCCATTTCCCGCGCCAAGGCTCTCAACATCGTCATCGGACACCCCTTAGTTTTGATTCAGAACCCATTGTGGAACGAACTCTTGCGCGAATGCGTATCGCGCGACGCCTACCGCGGTTCGGGAAGCGAATACTTGCCCGCCTGGGCGCGCGCTGGTCCCAAGTACGCCTCCTCCAACGATGCCGACCTTGGATTCACCGATGGCACGGTCACCGAAGACTTGCGCGATTTCGAAGACATCGCTTCGGCCATAGCAAAAACCGCTGAACTCTCGCTTTTGGGCGTCGGTGGTGCCGATAATCTTCCCGACGCCGCCGACGTCGGCTTTGATGATTTTGGCGATGAGCCCGCGTGGAGAGTTGCGATCTAGCCCTCAGTTTCATTTCGTTCGCATCGCTCGCTCGCTCGATAGCCGTCGCTCCGCCGACGTTCGTATACACGTTAATACACCCACCGCTTGACACCACACTTTGTTCCACGCGCGCGTTCGCGTCGCTCTCGAACGTCGCACCGCGCGCGAGACAGTGCTTTTCGAGCCTAAACCCTTGTCCCTCGTTCTTTTCCGCTCCCGACGTTCTTTGTCGGTCGCCGAACGCGTCCGCCGGCGCGGGCGCCATGTCCTCACCCGACACCGACACCGACGACGACGACGACGCATCCACCTTGGACGAGCGCACCGCGGTGAAAGCGTTGAGACTATTCGTCAAGAGTGCGCTGGATGAATCGCGATCGAATTCAGGGCCGCGAGGGAGGTACTACGAGCTCATGGACGCGTGCACGAGCGCTCTGGACGCTCGCGGCGGCGCCGCCGCCGACGCCACGGCCCTTCTCGACGCCCTGGCGTCGCACGCCGCCGCGTTCGACGTTCGCGCGCACGAATCGCTGGTAGATAAAGCGTTCACGTCGCTGAACTTTTGGAAGGTGTCCCGAGAGGTGAGAGAAGGGGCGTTACGCCTGGGCGCGTGCTTGGTGTGCGCGCACGGGGGCGCGTTTTCTACCGCCGTCGTGAGGAAATTAGTAGAATCTTTCGTTCCGAGCCACGCGTTTTCGAGCGAGGACGATGAAACGAACGGCAAGGTAGTGGACGACGTCGTGCGGTGCTTGGGGAATATATTGCGATTGGTGCCGCTGAGCGAGCGAACGTTGACGCGGGAGCTGCGAGACGGCGTGCCGCACAAGAGCGCGCCAAAAGCGGTGCAGGTTGGATACGTGCGCGCGGCGCTGCGATTGGTAGAGATGGATGAGGGCGCAGGATTGAGGGACGATTTCTTAAAAGCGCTCGTGGCACACTTGCTGGAGGTGGATGTGGAGATTAAGTGGGACGACGTTACGGCGGCAAACGAAGACGAGAGCGGCGATGACCGTGGCGCGAAACGAGAGGAAGAGGAGGATGACGCAATCTTCGAGTTAGATGACATTGAGAAACAGATTGAGGAGCATCTACAGGCGGAGTGGGAGCAGCGACCGGCGACGGCGGCGCCGGCGCTTGCGGTGGATGAAGCGGCAGATACGTTGGACGCGTTGATGGAGCTCGCTTTGGCCCACATCGACGTGAGAGTCGATAAAGGGGAAACGCCGCATGTTCGAAGGGCTCTAATGCATGCATTTTCAGCGACGTTACTTCCAGCGCCACGTTCGAAGTTTGTGCAGTTCCTGTTGTTTCATTTGTGTTCGAGAGATCCTGAGTCGTGTCGTGTGTTGTCAGAGTTTCTACTAGAAAAGCTCACTGACGTCAGAGAACCGGCGTCGTTGCGACTCGCAGCGGCGGCATATTTTGCCTCATTCACGGCGCGAGCGAAATTTCTCACTCCGGAATTCATTTGTAATTTGCTGAGGCGCTTAGGTGACTGGTGCATCGCGCATGTGAAGCAGCGTACGACCCCGAGAAGTGCGGCGCTCAGCGGGATGGCGGAAAAGACAAAGAATGGACTGCCAGCGGCGCCGAATCAGACGCTTGCTGTATTCGACAGTGCGTGTCAGGCGATGATGTACGTGTTGTGCTACCGCGCTGAAGACATTCTGCGCGTTGAAGGCGCTCCGGCGGCGGCGCTCAGGTCACTGCCGTTACTCGAGATTTTGTACTCACACTTGCGTCCGTTGTACACGTGTTTGCCATCCGTCGTCACAGAGTTCCTGCACCGCGCGGTTTCAGCCAGCATGGATGGCTTCACTGATGTTCTTTTGAGCGAACACTTAGAGCGCATAGAAAAAGGAGAAGACATAGACATCTCCACCTTGGCGCCGTTGTCCAGGCAAAATTCAATGGAGTTTACGAGCATGCAAGTCGCTACAAATTCGCGCAACAGATTCCCTTTGCGCATGTTTTTTCCATTTGACCCGTATCTGTTACGAAGAAGTGCGGTGCTCATGCGGCTCGACTCTACGTACGTGTTCTGGACTGTTAGCTCTGGAGAACGAAATACGAACGAAAGCGATGAGGACGAGGACGAAGAAGGGGACGAGGACGACATGAACTTGTCGAGTTCAGACGATTCTGACGACGATGATGGCATGGAGACTGTCAGTAAGTCGAGCATGAGCGATCAGGCGCGAAGCTTTGGTGTCGGTTCATTCAATCCGCGTCCGAGAAAGCTCACTCGCGGGCTCAAGCAGCCGACACCGTTGTTTCCGCATCGACGAGACAGCCGCTCCCCTTCGCACGGCAATAGCGGTCCGTCGCCGTCGCCTGGCTCGCGTTGGCCCGATAGCGTTAGTCCGCGTCGCGATCAGCCGCCGGTATGGGGAGGTGCACCGAGCTCATTGAGTGGAAACGGGCAGAAAGTGCCTCGAGTGACGGCATTTGACGTCACCAAAGGAAAAATTTTGTAGTTTGTGACGACTTTCGTTCATCTGCAATGCAATTCATTTTTAGCAGTAAAACTAAAAGCTGACTATCTTCTCATATTCGGGCGCGGGAGAAGGAACCCCAAAGCGAAACCGAGCACCCCGGCGGCAATTATTCGAATCCCATCCTTAGTGCTTGGGTCGTGAGCGATCATTTCACACAGCGCCGCACAGTAATCGGCGTCGGTATCCTCCAGCACATCGAAAAGCGATCCGGTGATACGCATCGCCGGCGCCCCGTACGTGACCTGCGGGTCCACACTCCACGCTTTGATCGTTTCCTCCGGAATACCGGCATCGAGCAACACGGAACCAAACGCTGTTTCAGCGAACGGCGTCCCTAACCAATTGTTGAGCTCCGCACACGCCTCGAACGGGCTCGCACTCGCGTGCACCCCGTTCTCCCCAGTAGTGGGTTGAAACTTCAACCCAAGTTCTTCCCAATTGGCGTAAATCTGCCCTCTGAGCGAGCCTTCAGGCGCGCTCGACGGCTCCGTAGGTCCTAAAAATTCGCCGCGGAACTTCTCCCAAGACATATTTGCGCTATCAAACTCGACGACGTAGTAATGAATGCACGTCCCTGGCTTCACAAACTTCGATCGCATCGTCATATAAAACGCATTAAACACATAACAATCCCGTATCTTCGCGCAATAGAACCCCCCCCCTAATTTGCACATCTTCCCGTCTTGTTTCGCTTGCTGCCACGCCGCGTCCAGCGCCGTCGCCGAAAGCTTCCACACCTCGCACGCCTTCTTCGCATTCATCGCCCTTCCCCCGCGTGCGACGTCCTCCCACTCCACGCCGTAAAACTTTTTAAATTTCTCTCTCGGCACGTTCAACATCTCCGCCTCCACGAGCGTCGCCTTCGACGCTATGGCGTAGTAGTGTCGATCCACCAGCTCGTCGCTGTCGATCGTCTCCGCCGCGATCTCGCCCTCATCGCACACGCGAATCGCGCTCGATGCGAACAGTTTCGCCACGAGCGCTAACGTCTTCGCCGTCACCGCGTGCGGCTTGACGAACACGAACGCCTTGTTCGTCACCATGACGCGCGCGTTCTGACGTCGCGCTTCACGCGCGGGCGTCCAGCGTGGACGTAGCTCGACGAGTCACGACCAGGGATCGAGTCCTTTCGACCTTATCCAAAACGCACGCGAACTCGAACTCGAGCGCGAGCGCGAGCTCGAGCGCACACTTCGACGCACGCGATAGGCGTCGAAGGGCGAACGAGCGAAGACTTCGAGCGATGCGCGCGGTCGACAGGTCGACATCGAGCGCGTTCGCGCGAGGAGGCGGGGTAAACGGAAAGGGATGGGGGCTAGGAGGGCGCGGGCGAGCGCGCGCGGGCGAGCGAGCGCGGCGCGGGCGAGCGGGAGAACGCGCGGTGACGCGCGCGATGGATTACGGAAAGCCGGAGAATATTGATAAGACGGAGAATTATAAGATCGCGAGCGCGCTTTCGGGAAGGTTCACGGGCGAATTGAAGGCTGGGGCGAAGGAGAAGAAGACGGTGGCCATCGTCGGCGGCGGGTTATCGGGGTTGGCGTGCGCCAAGTATTTGAGCGATGCCGGGCACGTGCCGATGGTTCTCGAGGCGAGAGACGTATTAGGAGGGAAGGTGAGCGCATGGCAGGATAAGGATGGGGATTGGATCGAGACCGGGTTGCATATTTTCTTTGGGGCATATCCGAACATGATGAACTTGTTCGCCGAGCTGGACATCGAGGACCGACTGCAATGGAAGGTGCACAAGATGATTTTCGCCATGCAAGAGCTTCCTGGGGAGTTTACGACGTTTGATTTCATCAAGGGCATTCCCGCGCCGTTTAACTTTGGCCTTGCGATTTTGTTGAACCAGAAGATGTTGACGTTGCCAGAAAAATTGCAAACGGCGCCGGCGCTGCTGCCGATGTTGGTGGAAGGGCAAGATTTCATCGATCGTCAAGACGAGCTTTCAGTGTTTGATTTCATGCGCAAGTACGGTATGCCCGAGAGAATTAACACCGAAGTGTTCATCTCCATGGCCAAGGCTTTGGATTTCATCGATCCGGATAAACTATCCATGACCGTCGTGCTGACGGCTATGAACCGCTTCTTAAACGAAACCGACGGGCTGCAAATGGCGTTTTTGGATGGCAACCAACCCGATCGTTTGTGCGCGCCGATGGTGAAGTCGATCACGAAGAACGGGGGTTCGGTAAAAACCAAGCAGCGCCTCAAGGAATTCGTGCTCAACGAAGACGGCTCGGTGAAGCACTTATTGATGGCGAATGGCGAGAAGATTGTGGCGGATCACTACGTCTCCGCCATGCCGGTCGATGTCATGAAGCGTATGATGCCGAAGAAGTGGGGCGAAATGCCGCACTTCGCGCAGTTAAAGGAACTTGAAGGCATTCCAGTGATCAACATACACCTCTGGTTCGACCGCAAGTTGACTAACGTCGACCACTTGTGCTTTTCACGCTCGCCTTTGCTCTCGGTGTACGCCGACATGAGCACAACGTGCAAAGAGTACTATGACGAAGAAAAGTCCATGCTCGAGCTCGTTTTCGCGCCGTGCTCGCCCATCGCTGGTGGCAACACGAACTGGATCGCCAAGAGTAACCAAGAGATCGTCGATGCGACGATGAAGGAGCTCGAACGGCTCTTCCCGCTCGACATTGGACCCAAGTCTCCTGATGGAGTCGGCGCTCGTTTGCTTAAGCACGCCGTCGTCAAGACGCCGCGCTCGGTGTACGCCGCTATTCCGGGCCGCAACAAGTTCCGCCCGTCCCAAGAGACGCCAATCAGCAACTTTACGTTGGCGGGTGACTACACATCGCAAAAGTTTTTGGGTTCCATGGAGGGTGCCGTGTTGGGCGGTAAGCTCGCAGCCGAAGTCGTCGCAGCCAAGGCCAAGGGCATGAAGACGCAAGGCTTGAAGGATGTGCAACAAAGCATCATCAGCGGTCTCAAGAAGAGCGCCGTGAGCGATCCGATCGGTATCATCGGCAATTCTGAGTTCGCGTTCGGCGGTGGTAAGGTGATGGAAGACGCTGACGCCGCCGAGCTCAAGGTGTTCGACGCCGAACAGCTCGTCAAGCTCGATGGCTACGTCGCGCGCGCATGAGTTTCCGCGGCTCATTATTTCGCTAGCTCAGCATTTCGTTGATTTCAAACATTGTCTATATTTCTACAGTTATTCATTTCATTTCAGTACTGTACAGGTACAATTAATACACCAGGAACGTGTCGGAGTCGCTGTATCGCAACGCGAGCGCGGTGCCCGCTTCCGTGGGTTGCGTGAACGCACACTCCTTCACCGGGACGACGTATCCCGGAACCATATGCGCTCGCATCGCGTTCAACATCGCGCGAGCGTACCCTTTCTTTCTCGCCCTCGCGTGCGTCCAAATCGCGCGCACGCCGCACGTCGCCTTCTCTTCCACGCCCCCGTGCTTCACCGTCGATCCCTCCGTCGAATCCTTCGAAGCGCTCACCGGTATCGTCCGATACCCCAATCGCACTTTCTCCGCGAACAGCGCCCCGACGACTTTATTCCCTCTCTTCTCGACGCACACGAACGCTTTCACCCCATTCGAGGCGTCGCCAAAGACCCAATCCTCCGGCAACGACAACTCCCGTTCGACGCCTCGAGCCACCTTCTGCGTCGCCGCGCTCGCATCCTCCGCGCGAACGCATCTCACGTCACCATCATCGCTCATCCACACGCACTTTGCGTCCGCTTTTATCTTGTACGTCATCTGTCCGTGCGCGCCGTCGCGAACGAACGCGTCGTGATACCTCGCGTGCGTGCGCTCATCCGACGGATCCCCTTTGGCGTACACTAACCCGCATCTCACGCACGCGCAGTGCGTCAGCGACTTTTGCCCGAGATCCAAACACATCTGACGCGTTGTCTTTTCCCTCTTCCTCGCTCTTTCGCTCGTCGTCGCTCGCGCTCGCCCTCGTCGCTCCTCTCCGTCGCTTCCGAGCGAACGCGAACGCTTCGAAGCCTCACCGATCGTCATCTCTTCACGTTCAACGTCCTCGCTCTCCGACGACGCGCGCGTTTTCCTCATCCTCTCTTCACGTTCAATGTCCTTTGTCGGCAAACGCGCGCGCGAGGGCCGAAGCATCGTCGCGGGCGCGCCCGACGCGCGCCTCGGCGCTTCGCCCGCGTCCGCGTTCGCGCGCTCGCTCGCTTCGCCTTGGCTTTGCTCTTTCCCTCGCAGCGACGCTTTCGCGCGCGCGTTGGCGAATAACGACGCGAGGGACATCGTGGTCTCGAGCGAGGGCGAATGCGAGGCGCGGTGTGACGCGCTCGAGCTCGCGCGCGCGAGCGACAGAACGCGACGCCGACGCGCGACCGCGAGCGAGGACGGAGAACAGCAACGAGCGAGGGGTGTGAGGTGAGACGATGTCGATGTCGATGTCGATCGCGCGATTGGGGACGATGGATGACGACGCGAATGAGGACGTAGATGCGGGCGACGCGCGAATGATTGATTGATTGATTGATTGATTGATTGATTAATCGATCGATCGATCGATCGATCGATCGATGACGAGTGGGAATGGAGACACGAGGGCGAACGACGCGCGCGCGCAAAAGGGTTCCGATGATGAACAACGTTCTATACTTTCGTTCTTCCGAATAGTCCATTGACTTTGAGGATGCGAAGATCACCTTGGAGAACTGAGGAACGCGCGCGCGCGTTAGGGTTGGCTCGAACGTTCGCGAAGCGCCGTCGAGGACGGGCGCGAGAAGGGAGAGGGGAGAAGGGCGACGAACGGTTTCTTGTGATGAAAGAACGATGTTTGGAGACCTGATCGTAAACGTTACGTGGTGTCGAGAGAACATTGGAGACCTGAACTGAAGAAACGCGTCGAGGGAGGAACGTTTGAGCGGTTCGTTTACGAAAACGAGCGAGCGACTGACGGGTGTTTTTTGTGTGCGATCAGCGAGGGGGGACGCGCGAGAGGGCGCGATAAGACGAGATGGGGGTGCTATTTAGTCGATTTTGGTCGTACTGGGGCGACCGCGAGGCGCGGATATTGGTTTTAGGATTGGACAACGCCGGGAAGACGACGATATTGTATAAAATGCAAGTCGGTACGGTGGTGAGCACGATCCCCACCATCGGTTTTAACGTGGAAACCGTTTCGCATAAGAACGTAAAGTTTCAGGTTTGGGATTTAGGAGGGCAGACATCGATACGACCGTACTGGCGGTGTTATTATCCCAACACGCAGGCCATCATTTTCGTCGTCGATAGCTCGGATATCGAGCGCATCGGCACGTCGCGCGAAGAGTTCCACGCTCTCTTAGAAGAGGAAGAGCTCAAAGACGCCATCCTTCTCGTGTTTGCAAACAAACAAGATCTCCCTGGGGCGTTATCTGACGCCGAAGTCGCCGAACAGCTCGGTTTAAGTTCGATTAAGAACCGCACGTGGAGCATTTTCAAGTGCAGCGCCCTTTCGGGCCAGGGCATCACTGCCGGATTGGATTTCCTCGCCGACGCGTGCGCCGCCGCGAAAAAGTAACCCACTTAGACTTATTGCTTCCCATCATAGCGCTTCTAGCACCTCTGTAGCATCACTTTTCGTCATTCACGAAAACCAAACCTCTAACCGCCGCCGCCGCTCGCGTCACAACAACCCATGCCACCCGACACCGCAGACCCGACGTCGATCGCCCAGGACCCAATCGAGACATCGATCCACCCATCGCTCGCGCGCACGTTGGAATCCATCGTCGATGAATTCATCGCCAACGACGCCAAAACGTCTTCATGGGATACCTTTCGCTCGTCGCTCCTCGAGTGTCAGCGCGCGCACGCGCGAGACTGTGTCTCTCCATCCACATCGTTCTCTCGCGCGCCCGCGCTGGAGCTTTTGGGCGGGCCCATTCGCCACGCCTACGACGGCATGCTCCATGGCGCGCTCGACCGCGAGCTAGTGGCGGCGTTCCCTCTCGCTCGAACGCGGCGGCGGTTGACGGCGGGCGACTGTCTCGACGACGACGCGAGCGCGAGCGATGAGCTTCGCGCGCGCATCGATGCGCCGTTTGACGACGTCAACGGATGCGAGCATTCGAGGGATAGCGCGCGAGCGGAGGAGGACATCAGCGATAGAGGGGCGTTGGGGTACGCGAGCGAGGAGTTGCGAGCGCTGGGCGCGGTGGGGCAGAGAAGGACGTTCGCCGAGCGACATCCGGCACCATCGGCGTGTCTGAAACATATTTGCGCGCTCGGACGCGTATGGCAAGGAACGATATTGATTCCGGGCTCGGGTAACGCGCACGAAACGGCGTCACCGTATGCATTTCAAGTATTGTGGTATGACAGCGTTGCCGGAATGTTTCTGATTTCACACACGGCGCAAGGCGACGAACAGTTGTGTCATTTAGTGCTGCATGATGACGGATCGTCGGGGACGATGCGTGTTTCGTTCAGCGATAACGAGACGTATTGCACAGGTACGATTGATGGCGAGAGCGGAGTGATTTCGGGAACGGTGGGTCAGCTTGTGCGCGCCGAAGAAGGATTCTTTGAAGAGGCGGATGCCACGCGAAACAGATTTACTTTGGCGCCGGTGTTCGCGGAGCCGCTCGAAGACGACAAGAGACCCTATGTAGACGGCTTGCAGAATCGTGTCCTTCGCCGACAGTATCTGTTAGCGCAATGGAGTCGAAGCGCGGACGTGTTATCGTGCATTTACAGTAGCATACAATTCATAAAGGACTCCATGCGTAGTGAACACATGTGGAAATACATGCTGCTCAAGCTGACGCGTGAGACTTCTTTGCTGAATCTTCGCGTGTTGAACGTTCAAAAGCCTTTTCGCTTCGGCCCGCTCGAGTTTTCGTGGGACGGCGACAGCGAAGACGTGATGACGTCGGAGGCGCAAATGCTTTGGCCGCGGTTTCCCGAGTTTGCGTACCACGAGCGACTATTGATGCCAGGAGTCAGCTTGCACGAAGAACGCGAGTTTGATTGGTGCGATATCTGGACTATCGAGCGCTTGAACGCGGAGCTGCTTTGCTGCAAGTTTAGGTACTACGTGCGCTTGATGCGCGCGCGCGTCTTTCTCACGAGCGCTGAAAAACGCTCATTCTTACTTGCGTTTCGCAACATCAGAAAAGAGTGTCACGGCGGGATGAATCGCGTGCACACACATTTTAATCTGCTGCTCTGGCGATTGTTCTATGGAAGCGATTATCTCGACGTGGAGCGCCACATTCTTTTGATCCCTATGGAAAAAATTCTCCGCGTTCAGGCGAATCGAATGGTCATAGCTTACGAGGGCGTTGACAAAGCTCTTCGTGAGTGTGAGTTACGTCTTCCCATCGATGCCGTCAAGCGTCGATGCTCGATGACAACTGGCAATGAGCAATACACTTGCTCGATTTGCTTGCTCGAGCTCGAATGCGGCGTCGAAGCGCTCAAGCTTGATTGTTTGCACACGTTTCACCTCGCGTGCTGCTCCACTTGGCTTCACAGTCACGCGACGTGCCCAAATTGCCGCGTCGGCGTTAGCGAAAGCTACTAGAATTTATCATCGCCGCCACGAACGTGCCAGTACATTTACTAATAGTAAGTTTAACAAGGTTTATTACAACATTATTCGATCAGGATATTTATATAGGTATATCATTTCACACAAATCATCCTCCCCTTTCGCTATTCGCGCGAACAGAATCACACGGGATGTGAAGCGTTCACCGAGCATAATTAATCTTCATCGTACTCGGCGCCGATTCCCGTAGAGAGAGCGTGAAGTTCGACTTGTAACTGATTAGCGATGCGTCGCAATCGCAGATATTGTGACCGCGCGTGCGCAGATTGTGCAATTTCTTGAATGCGAGCGACATCATGTTGAATGTCTTCTTCATTTTCATCCAACGTTTCCTGAACTTGAAACTTCTTTAAGGTTCGTTTCGGTTCAAATTGTTCAATCGGCGCCTCGATAGATTTTATTTTTGATTTGAGTCTTCGCGCTCGCACAGCGGGTCGCCGCCCCGCGTCGGTCACACCTTGCACGAGTTCCTCCGCAGGAGTAAACAACCGATCCATGACATCTTGAACTTGCCCGGCGGGCATATCAAAATTTTGTCGCTGTCGAGTTCGTCGCTTTCCGAGCTGAGCAATGTGCGTTGATAACTCGGCGTCGACGTAAACTGGTTGTGTTTTAAAGTGCTGCATCACCGAGTATAACTTCTTCTTCGCAAACTCCGCGCGTTTGATAACCGTGAGTGCTTCTGTTTCAGAATCATACTCCACCTCTCCACTCGTCCATTTATTATCTTCATCATACTTGTTCGTCTTCTTCGGTCGATGACCGACGTGAGCAATCGGACTCGTCACCGTTCTCAACGCAATTGGGTGTTGGAGCGGCTTCATCTTCAGCGGGTCTTGTTCATCGTTGTCGTCTGAACCAGAATCATCGCTGGGCAAAGTCGTGCGCTTGACTTGAAGTCCAGTGACGCTGTCTCTAGTGACTTTCAATGCCAGTGCGGGTTGAACCCCTTGTGATCGCAGTTCAATGTTGCTCAGCGCGCTCGTTAAATTCGCCTCGCTTATGTACGCCGCAATACCCATGTGACCGCACGCGACTGCTAGATCCGCCGGAGTGTACATCTTATCAAGCCACTGCGCGCAGATGCGCGACTTTGCGCCAGCGTTAAGAAGCGTCGCCACGACTGCCTCGTGCCCTCGAGCGACGGCCCAATGCAACGCCGATCGACGGCAGTTGTCAAGATGATTCAAATCGATCCCCGTGGCGCACATCGCCTTGATGGCCCAGTCGATCCCGAGCGCGGCGCAGCAGTGAAACATCGTCAACCCCGACTGATCTTGGCGACGATACGCGCTCGGAGCGAGTGCAAGATTCATCAACTGCGCTTGCGCCTCGTACGTTCTTTCAACGACAAGTTCGACGAGAGATTCATCCGGGACGAGACCAGTTTTCACGACAGCTTCGACCTGAGATATGGCGACGGCTGCTTGTGGAAGGGCAAGCCGTGACTTGGTGCGGCGATTTTCGTGGACGATTACCGACTTCAATCGAGCTCGCATCATAGCTTCAAATAGGCCTTTCAGATCTGCGTCGCTGATTACGTCCAAGTTGAAAGGATCAACGTGCATACTCGCCGCCGCTCGAAGCGCGCTCAAAGCGTTCATGTGCATCATCGACTGCGACATGAAATCATAGGAGACCGTGTTTTTCCTCGTATCGCCTCCATCTCCACTTCCACTGCGCTGCTGATCGGATTCCGACGACTTATCCGAACCCATTGTGGTCAATAACTGAATCAGGCGATATTGAAAATCTCTGTCCGACATGTGCTCGTCGATAACTCTCGCTCCACCCGGCTTGTTTTGCGAGCGAATGACTTTAGAATCGACGTACTCAAACGAGCAGATTTCACTGATCGGATGACGATTGCCGTCGGCTACGGTAATAAACATAGAAACCACGCCGGTAGGGTGTGCCGGGGCGATGCATCGAAGTACATTTGGTGCGAGACGCTCCGCCGTGACCGCGACGTTTCCGAAAATCAGGCATAGCGGAACGTCGGCGCCGAACTCCACCTGAGGCGCACCGGTAATTATAACCTTAGCCCCGCCTTTGATGTCATCCCATGAAGGAGAATAGTCTACAATACTCCACAAGACATGAATACCCGTGAGTGTTGCAGGTATTCGTCGTTCGACGGGTCGACTCACCGGAGCGTGTGAAACGGGCGCGTCTTGCTCCTCTTCCGACGAGTCTCCGTCCGTCGTCCCAGACGTAGAAACCTCAGTATCTCGCTGACGACTGTGAGAATCTTTGTTATAGTCGTTGAAACTCGCACTCTGCCTCGGGTGTCCCGCGCGTCGGCGCGCGCTGCGCTCGAGATCGACGATTTGCTTTTCGATGCTCTGCTTGTCCTTGGCATACGCATCCGTCGTGAGCCCTTGTAACGACGAGCGAATCCTTTGAATGCGGCGCTCAAGCTCTTCTAAACTGACGGGAGATACTTCCCCATTCTTCTTGCTATCGTCTTCTGAATTCATATCGTCCGAACGCTCGTTAGACATCCCAGCATCGTCCTCTTGGTTGTTGTGGAGATCTCTCAAGAGAGACCCTAAAGACAGACTCGGCTGGCGCAACGTCGACGTCGAAACTTCTTGTTGCTGTTGAACCATGAGCATGTGACCTTCGTCTTCAGCAAAATCGACTTCGCCAAAAATTTCAGCCAGATCAACGTCGTCTCGACTCAATAAATCGTTCACGTGCATGCGAGAGTCTTCATCCCCGGCGAACGTACCGCTCAGAAACGACTGAAATTGCCTCGCCGCCGCGTCGCGTCGGGCCGCGACGGTATCGAGTTTCACCGCCGGTGGCCGCCGTCCGGCGCTGTTGTCCCTAAACATCTCACTATCCGCGCGTTTAAACTCTAGCGCCTTTCCCGAGCTCCCGCCGCTGTGTGCGCTTCGCCCTTCGCTCCCCGCGCTCACGCCTTTCCCCAACCCCGACGACCGCACTTTGAGATAGTGCACCAAAACCGCGCCTTCGTCCGAATTCAGCAACCAATAACATCGCCGCTGAAACCTCGGATCGTCCTCACAGTGCGTGTAATAGCAATTCAACAGCTCCACCGTACCAACTTTAAGCTTCTCGTGCGTCTCCCTCACCGTTTTCCCATCCTTTTTCTTTTGCCAATTATGCCCATCCTTTCGAAAGAATCGCACCGTCTTCCGATCGATCAAAAACAGCGTCCCCGCCACGGGCGCAAACGGCGCTTCTAAACTCAACCCAAACTCATACACCGGATAATTCAACAACACATCGCACACCTCGGTATTCTTTAACCACCTCGACTTACTCTCGCGAATGATCTCGCCGATGTGCGCCCTGGTCTCCGCCTCCGCCGCGCTCGCGTGCGCGTTCGTCCCTTTCGGCTCACTCAGCGGTACCGCTCGCGCGTGTTCCGACCCACCACTCCCGCGGTGCTCTCGCGCGTTGCCATTTACCCTGGCGAACCCTTCCAGGGCGTCTATCGCTCGCTGTCGTTGTCGTCTCGCTCGCGCTCGCGCTCGCGCGCGTCCATCCTCCTCCCCCGCGCTCCCGTCGTCCTCGGTGCTTTTTTCGTCGTCCTCGCTGTGCGCGCTCGAACGCGTGTCGCCGTGCGCACTTCCTTGGCGTCCGGGGCGTTCGTTCGCGTATTCGTACGCCGTCGACGCCGCCGCCGGCGCGTACATCGTCGCGCGATGGCGACGCCGGCGACGCCGAGGACGACGACGACGACGACGATGGATGTGACGCCACGAATGTATGGACGACGACGACGACGATGTATGTGACGCCACGAATGTCTGGACGACGATGGATGTGACGCCACGAATGTATGGACGACGACGATGGATGTGACGCCACGAATGAAAACACACGCACCGACGACGACGACGACGCATGCGACGCGACCGCCATTGATTGATTTGATCGATTGATTCGATCGATCGAGCGATTGATTTCGTGATGGATGGAGATATAAACGACGACGACGACGACGACGCACACGCCGAGGCGATGGACGCCTTGCTCGCGCGCGACGACGACACGAGCGAAGGCGAGAGACACGATCGCGCGAGCGCGAGCTCGAGCGAGGAGGAGGACACCGGAGGAGGACGCGCGCGCGAGACGAACGACGACGCGCGGGAGCGAACGCGCACGCGAGAGGAGAGACAGGAGAGGGATTTAGCGACGTCGCGCGACGCTCGAGGGCGCGAAGGCGTGGTGCGCGTCGTTCGAGGAAGTGGGACCGAGGAACGCGCGGGAGTTGGAGCGGGAGTTGGAGCGGCGCGGGCGAGGATTTCGAAAACGTTGGATGATGGGTCGGGGGAGGTATTGGATGGAGATCGCGTTCGTCGAGCGTTCGCTGGCGAGGGCGATGGGCGGAGGGAGATTGGACATCTCGCGGTGTGGTCCGTGGCGAGCGCGAAGCCTGGGAATGGGGTGGAGATGTTGAGGGATGATGATTTGGGGACGTTTTGGCAGTCGGATGGCGCGCAGCCGCACTTGGTGAACGCGCAGTTTCAACGTAAGGCGCAGTTGAGCGAGGTCGCGCTGTGGTGTGAGTATAAAATGGATGAGAGTTACACTCCGTCGATGATTTCCATACGCGCCGGGACGTCTTGTCATGATTTGCGCGAGATTCGATGCGTCGAGGTGGAGCAACCAAACGGTTGGGTGCGGATTCAATTGGCTCACGACACACCGACCGCGGCGTCGCCGTACTTGCGCGCGTATTTCGTGCAAATCGCGATACTGGCGAATCACCAGAACGGGCGCGATACGCACGTACGTCAAATTAAGCTTTTCGGACCGCGACGGGATCAAGCGCGAGCGCTCGGACACTCGATGCAGCTCGATTTGCAAACGCCCGCGTTTCGGCAGTACAGCGGCGTGCGGTGAAAACCGATCGCTCGGCGTGCGCCTACAATCGCTCGCTCGCGCGAGAACTTAGTCGTGTAGAACATAGCTCAACGCACGCGTTGAACGTCGAGTAACGTTGACTAGAAGTAATTTATCTCGTATTCGTACACCAACTTTTCTTCGCCCTATTTCGGCACCGCGTAAGGCTCGCGCCCGAAATCAAACACCATCCCCACATCGTGCGGAACCTCGGGATTCCTCGCGTACTTACTCCCTCCGTACATCGTCGGTATCGTATACGGATCCGGGTGCGCGTACGACTCCAGCGTCTTCTCCCCGTCGCTCACCGCCTTCTCGATCGCCCCGAGCTCGCTCAACTTTCCCTTGGCTTCGAACGCGCGTCGTATGCGATCGCGCTCGGTGTAGAATATCTCGCGATCGACGCACCACGAAAGCACCAAGCGCAAGCTCGACCTGCGTTCGCGCGCGAAGAACGTTCGTTCACCGTCAGCCTTCGCGCTCTAGGGCGGCGTCTCGCTCGCTCGCTCGCCCTCGCCCTCGCTCGCAACCGCCCTCGCTCTTCACCTATCGCATTTCGCGTCGCGCGCTTCCGTGGACGAATCGCGCGTGACGTACCTATACACATGTATCGCGCGCGCTTTCGTCGTCAACGACATGATCGCGCGACACGGAGCCGCGAATGCGGTCGATATTCGTCGAACTCGCGCGATCGCGCGTCGGTTTCTGACGCCACGAATGTAAACATCAACCACCGGGAGGGGCACTCCATGAGTCAATGACTCGACGACGATGACGACGCGTGACGCGGTGTCCACACGCTGCTGAGTCGTGACTCCAGTGACGCCACGAATGAAAACATGGACGACCGAGCCGCCACCGGCATCGCATCGCCGAGCGTCGGCGTCCGCACGACGACGCGCGCGATGCCGCGCGAGGACGACGACGACGACGAGTCGTCGTGCGTGTTCGTCCGCAATCTCCCGTTCACGTGCACGGACGACGCGCTGACGAAGTACTTTTCAAACGAGTTCGGTCCGGTGAAAGAGGCGTGGGTCGCGCGCGAACGCGGCGGCGGCGCCTTTCGCGGGTTCGGGTACGTCACGTTCGCCCTGGCGTGCGACGCGCGCGATGCGGTTGAGCGAGCGGAGGCGATCGTGATGGATGGACGAACGCTGGGCGTGGTGAAGGCGAGAGCGAAAAACAAAGGTGAAGGGACGAACGCGGAGGGCGAGCGAGCGAGCGGGGCGAGCGAACGCGAGGCGACCGCTCGGATTGGGACGGTAAAGATGAAGAAGGAGGCACCGCGAGGAGTGATTAAGGGGAAAATGAGTTCGGAAAGCGCGAGAGACGCGTCGAGGACGGTGGTGATCGGAGGGTTGAGAATAGGAGGGGAGATTGAGGGCGCGGATGCGGAGGCGGCGTTGGCGCTCGCGCGCTCGATCGGCGAAGTGGAGTCCGTGACGTCGCCGTGTCCGGATGACGTGGTGAAGACGGCGAAGATTCGAGAAGATGGGTGCTCGCGTGGGGTCGCGCTCGTGGTGTATAAGGATGAGGCCACGGCGCGAGAGGCGGTGCGCGCGTTGCACGGCGCCGCGCCCGAGACGAAGACAAAGAAGCGGGCGAAGAAGAAGAACGTCTCGGAGGATGAGGATGAGGGCCAATTGAAAGAGCGCGTGTGGGCGCGTCAACTCGGGGGTGAAGGATCCAAGCCCAAGCAGTGGCGCGTCATCGTGCGCAACCTGTCGTTCAAGGCGACGGTGGAATCGATTCGCGAGGCGCTCTCCGCCGCCGGTTTCGTGTGGGACATCAACGTGCCCACGGATTTTCACCAAAAGCCGAAAGGTTTTGCGTTCGTGACGTACACATGTAAGGCTGATGCGGATAAGGCGGTGAGCGAGTGCAACGGCGTGAGCATCGCGGGGAGACAAGTCGCGGTGGATATGGCGGTGTCGAAATCCAAGTACCAAGCGAGCGAAGTCGCGCAGGCGCCCGCGGCGGCGGATAAAGCCGAACCTGAGAAGGATAGTAGCGAGGAATCGAGCGACGATGGCTATAGCGATGATAAAGCCGGAGATACGAGTGCTTCGAGCGAAAGCGAGGATGAAGAGACGCAAGAGAGGAATATGATGTCGCGTTTGTTGGGTAAAGTCATGTCCGAAGGCGCGGGGGTGCCGTCGACGACGAAACCAGAACGCCGCGCCGCCGTGGAGAAGAAAGCTCCAGTAGTCGTAGAAAAGGAAAAAGTGGCGCCAGAAACGACGACAAAAGGCGCTGAGCCAGCTTGGCAAGGTCATAAAGGAATCAACGCCGAGGACGAAGAACAAGAGGCACAAAATTTCACTGTGTTTGTTCGGAACTTGCCGCTCGAAGCGAATTGGGAGCAGCTCAAGGAGAAGATGATGAAGTTTGGGCGAGTGAAGAGCTGCCGCGTTGTGAAAGATAAAGAAACCGGAAAGCATAAGGGCACTGCTTTCGTAGATTTCATCACCGCGGACGCGGCGACCGCCGCCGTCGAAGCGAGCGAGAATGAAACCACCGGCGTCTTCGTTGCCGGTCGCCCGATCACTATCGCCCTCGCGCTGTCCAAGGCTGAAGCGGCGGATATGATGGCGCGACAGGGCTCGAAGTTCCGTAACGCATCCAAACATCGAGATAATCGAAACTTGTACTTGGCGCAGGAAGGTGATATTCACGAGGCTTCCGCGGCGGCGGACGGCGTGAGCAAGAGCGACATTGAAAAACGTCGACGAAGCAACGAGGAACGACAATTGAAGCTGAAGAATCCAAACTTCTTCGTCTCGCGCACGCGCCTGTCGGTGCGTAATATACCTCCTGAGATTGATTCCAAAACGTTGAAGAAGATGTTTTTTGATGCGGTGAAACAGCGGTCGACGCATGCCGAGCCAAAGATTTTGCACGCCAAGCTCCTGTACGACGCCACGAAATCGGATGAAAACGGCAAACCGAGAAGTAAAGGCATGGGCTTTGTCGAGTTCTCAGATCACGAACACGCACTGAACGCGCTTCGGGCACTGAACAACAACCCCAACGCGTTTTCTTCGCGCGCGCGGCGCCCAATCGTTGAATTTTCCATAGAAGACGCTCGAGCGGTCCGCAAGCTCGAAATCAAGGCGAAACATCGTGACGAGCAGCAGAAGAAACGCATCGGTACGGATGGCGAAAAGCCGCGCGGCGCAGAGCAAGCGGCGAAGCGCGTAGCGAAAAAAGAAGGCAAGAGCGCCACGGAATCCGCGCCCGCGTCGGCGAACGGTCCGAACAGCAAGAAGCGCGACCGAGATCGAAAGCCTCGCGGCGACGAGCAACGAAAGAAGCCACCGGCGAACGGGAAGCCTCTCTCGGCGACGTTCAACGCTAACGTGCCCAAAGTTCGCCAGCGTGCGATGGAAGAGCAAATTCGCGAAAACCGCGACGCGAAGCGTCGTAGCGCCGTGGAAGATGCCAAATCAAACAAACGGCCGAACCGAGGGGACAAGCGCGACCGCACTGACGATTTGATCGATGCCTACTTCTCCACCAACGCTGCGAAAGCCAACCTCGCCAGCTGGCTGTGATGGATTTCTCCGATTGTAATTTCCTCAAATACGTACATTCGCGTCGCCGCCATTCGCGCTCATCCGTCGCGCTCGCCGCAGCGCGCCGCCCGTCCATCGCCATTCCCGCGCGCCTGTGCGCGCGATGACGCCTTGGCGTCGCCCATGCGTCGCCATGGCGTTAACACTAGCGTTAACGTCGATGATATCGCCGACGTTGGGCATCGTTTCTACCCTCGCGAGCCTCTCGCGCGAGGAAGTCACCGCGCTCCGCGACGAAACCGCGCTCATCTTCACTGAAACCATGGAATCATACTTGTCCATCGCGTACCCGCGGGACGAATTAGCGCCGATATCGTGCGTCGGTGTGAACACATTCGGCTCGAAAGAAGGGTTCGGGGTGACGCTCATCGATGCCCTGGACGCGGCGGCGGTGTTTGGGAACCAAACCATGTTCGAGGACGGGGTGCGACGCGTGACGGCGACGTTGAAGTCGTTCGATTTCGACGCTCACGTTTCGGTGTTTGAGATGAATATCAGAGTCATCGGGGGACTTTTAAGCGCGCACATGTTGGCGAGCGACGAGAAGAGTGGGTTTAAGATTGAGTGGTACGACGGCGAGCTGTTGGCCTTGGCGAAGGATTTGGGCGAACGGTTTTTGCCGGCGTTCGAGACGCCGACGGGGATACCGTACGGGGCGATAAATTTGCGAACGGGGGTGGATAGCAACGAGACGAGAATCACGAGCACGGCGACGGCGGGGACGCTGATTTTAGAGTTTGGGATGCTGAGCGAGCTCACGGGCGACGAGCGTTTTAGACAAGCCGCGGAGCGTTCGCTGGACGCGATTTGGAAGCATCGAAGCCCGCTAGGATTAGTCGGCGCGCACATAAATATTTATAATGGTCTTTGGACGCAAGCCGAGGCGAGCGTAGGCGCGGGGGTGGATTCATTTTACGAGTATTTGCTCAAGTCATACGTGCTGTTTGGCGACGAGCGGCATTTGAGCATCTTTGAAGAGGCGTACGCGGCGGTGGAGGCGAACTTGAGGCTGGCCCCATGGTACATCGAGGCGGCTATGTCAACTGGAAATGTTCTCGGAACGCGATATGATTCTTTAATGTCCTTTTGGCCGGGTGTGCAGGCTATGTATGGCGACATTGAAGTTGCGACGACGACACACGACGCTTTTTACCAAGTTTGGAAACACTACGGATTCACTCCCGAGGGATTTGACGTGCGTCTTGGCGTGGCTATTCCAGGACAGTTACCTTACCCGCTTCGTCCAGAGCTCATAGAAAGCACGTACTTGCTGTACAAAGCCACGGGCGACGTGAGTTACATCGCCGCCGGGCGTGATTTTTTAGCGAGCTTGCGTCTGCTCAAAACCAAATGCGGGTACGCGCACATCGCGGATGTGTCCATGCAAACGCTCGGGGACAAGATGGAGTCATTTTTCTTGTCGGAAACATTGAAGTACCTTTACTTGCTCTTCGACGCTGCGCTGGACAGGGAGAACATTGTCGACGGCGGGCCGTACCCGTACGTGTTCACCACCGAGGCGCACATATTTCCGCTGAAGGCGTCGATCGAGGATAAGGATAAGGCGTCGATCGAGCAAGCAAATGGTCTGTCTGCGGCGCAGGTCGTGCAACAACTTTTAGGAAGGCGCAAGGGCAATAGAAAACGAAGCGCCTCGGCGCGGAAGAGCAGCAAATTTTGCACATACCACTCACTGCTGTGGCAGATCGGTTTGCGTTCGGCGCCTGAGCGACCGCACAATTTGACAGAGCGCCTATTCGAAATTACCGGACGACTCGAGCCGTTGACGCTGGAACAATCCGTGCGAGAATACGAAGAGCGATTCGAACGAACCGATCAAAAAATTCAGGTCCGCCTCGGGCTTGGGGTGCTGCAGTCGTCCGAGATGAATTTCGATTTCGCCTTGTCGCGCCGACTCGCGCTGATGCTCGAACGTACGCATCAATACCTCATCCAAGTCTCCGAAGAGACTTACAAGCAGACTTGCGCCAAACTGCTCGAGTTCAAGCTCGCATCGTCCACCGAGGGTGGACCGAACGACGCTGTGAGCTTTGTGTTCTTGACAAAAATCCCGTACTCGGATGCGAGTCAGTGCATCGGCACCGCGTTGATGCGCGTTGTTTCTTCGCTCATGCATCGATTTGCACAGGAGACGGGGAACGTGTACATGTGCCCGATATCGCACATGTCGTATTTGCCCTATATGGACTTCGAACACGACCACGGGACTACGACGCCGAAAGTCGACGTGACGTGACTCGAACCGTCCTTGTAATCAAAACTGTACTTTTACCTAATCTCTCGTCGTGGATAACACGTCGCGTTCGCATGCTAATCGCTGTAACTAGTATTATGAATCTTCCGGCGCGCGTGCGACGCGTCCCATCAAATTGCCCCGCACCCGTCGATCCTCAACCGCTCATGCGCGACTCCCCCGGTGCGGTCAACGTTAATCGCTCATCCTCCCCCTCGTCCTCGCTCTCGTGCGACCCATCTCCTAACGCACGATTCCTTCCCGGAACCGTCGTGATCGCCCGTCGAATGCTCGCCGGCACCAAGCACGGCGCGTACGCGTGCGCGAACCTCCCGATGCGCGCCAAACGATTCACGTACGCCGGCACCTTCCCTGTCTCCCCCATCACCGCCTCCGCCATCGCCTCCGTGAACGAATTACAATTCCTCGTCAACAAATCATAAGACGGCCCGGTGAACTCGCGACTTAATCGCGCTATCGCCCGTTCGCACTCTCCTTCGCTCAACGGCGTCGCGCCGAGCTCGATCGTCTCCCTATACGTCGCCGGCGCTGGCGCACTTCTCGGCGCGATCGCGAACACCCCGCTCGCGCTTTCGTCGTCGTGGTACCCGAACGCGTACTCTTTGCCGTAAATCTCGATCCCGGTGTGGAATATCCCTATCCCGAACACCCAGCCGACGTCGTTGACGTCGCGGTGCAAGTCGTAGACGTGCACGCGAACGCGTCCAGACATCACTGTCCGTCGCGCGACCCGGGCTCGAACGACGGAGGATGACGATCAGGTGCGCGCGCGATCGCACGAGCGCGCGCGTTTCGCGAATGAATCTTCGACGGGCGACGACTGACGACGACGTCTTAGGTTCGCGTTGTTGGTGAATAAGCAAGGGCAAACTCGCCTGGCGCGGTACTACAACGTCAGCTTGCCCACGCGCGAGCGCGTGCACTTAGAGGGCGAGATCGTGCGACGATGTTTGTCGCGCTCGAGCGACGAGTGCTCGTTCGTGGAGCACAGGGAGTATAAGTGCGCGTACAGGCGGTACGCGAGTCTGTTCTTCATCGTCGGCGCCGACGCGGATGGAGAGGAGAATGAATTAGCGCTGTTGGAGTTCATACATTGCGTCGTGGAGACGTTAGATAGGCGACACGGGAATGTGTGTGAGTTAGATATCATGATGCATTTGGATGATTTTTATTGCATCTTGGATGAGATGGTGATGAACGGGGAAGTCGTGGAGGTGAACAAGAAGATCGTTTTGGAGGAGTCGGGGAAGTACGATCCCGGAACGGCGTTGCAGGGGAAGAAATAGCGCGATTGAGTAATAAAATACTAGATGTACAACGTGAGACGAGCGCGAGACGAAAAGGTCAGGCGTTTTTGAAATTTCCAACGTCGCGCGCCGCCGACGCCGATGGTGAAAATCTGGAGGGTGATTTCTTCGCGGCGCCCTGCGATGCGCTTAAAACGCCAGCCTTGACGCACATGAATAGAATCAGGGCGAACATTAAAAAGAACCGCGTGGACATAAAGAAGACATCGTACACAGACATGCCCTCTCGACGTTGCTGAAATGTTTCGCGCGAAGTCGCTGTCGCGTCGTCGACACCTCGCGGTCGCAGACTCGAGTCGGCGGCCATGGGTACCAAATGTGTTACCGTTTGCGTCGAAGCCTTCAAGTCCATCTCGCGTCGCGCACCGTTGGCCAGATAGTACTCTTGCAAGAACTCGCTGACACGAATTTCGTCCCAAACTTCCTCGCCGCCGGTTTCCGCTCGCACGTAGCAACGCGGACACGAACTCTTCGTCGGAAACTGCACTTTTGGGAACTTTGGATCGTGCGCGCCCACTGCTACGCCGACGCCGCTCGCGTTACCAATTTTCGCACCATCTCTTCTATACTCCGTCGCTAAGCGCGCGTTCACTAAATTGTGAGCCTTCCACAGCCACATCGACGCCCCGTCGGCGCGGTCGATGTATTCATCAAACGACGTCTCGGGATTGCTGAGGAGTGACAAAAAGTGCTTGCGGCACTCGTCACACGGGAAGAAGTGACGCACCCAGCCTTGTAGAGCGCGAATAAATGACGCGTTCGTGATTCCAGGTGACGTCGGCGTGCGCGCCGCCAATGCGTGCAGTAACGTCCAAACTCCGCACGTGTATCCGCGCGAGCCTTCGACGCTCCCGGCGCACTCCGACCATCGCGGCACGATCATCGAGTCTTCGCCGCGCGCCTTTCCACACACGCGCACGTCCGACGTAAGCGCGATGCGAATTTCCCTCGTCGACGCCGCGCCCACGCGCGGCCAGCTGGTTTCCAACGCGTTGAGCGCGTTGGTCAAACCTCGATGACATTGTTCCACCGGGTGCGCCGCCGCGGCGAGCGTCCAAAAATTCACAAACGCCTCTCGCGCTTCTAAAGTCGACGAAAACACCGCCTCGGACGTCATCTGTGCGTAAATCTCGATCGTCGCCCGCTCTAAATCGGCGAGGTCGGCGCGCTCGTACGTCGCCGACGCGACGCTCGTCGTCGTCGCCGACGCGATCATCAACCGCTGCTCTTCGCGCCCCAACTCTTTCAACACCTCCGCTCCTAATCCATCGCGCGAAAACGTCGAACCTAATTCCTTATCTATCCACTTCACGACGTCCCCGGCCCGGTGTGCTCCTGAAAACTTCTTCAACGTCTTCGCCGCTTCGCCGAACTCGCGCTTCGTTCCGAGCAGCACCGACGGATACCCCGTCAGCGCGAACGCCCCGCACGTCGCACCGTTCGCCACGCAATCCACGGCGTAGGATTTCATTTTCCCTTTCACCGCGCTCGCCGCTAACGCGTACTGCGGGGCGAACTGCTGGCAGTGCCCGCACCACGGCATGTAAAATTCCACCATCGCCGTCTCGACGCCATCGTCGGCGTTTAAAAACTTCCAAAGCTCGAATTCATTCGCCCCGATCGCGATGACGTCCCCGCGCGGCGCCGCACCGGTGGACTGTTCGTCAGCGCGCTCGAGTCGCGGCGTCGCGCGCGAATCCGCGCCGAGAGCCGCGAACGCGAAGATCGCCGCGAAAGCCGTCATCAACGACATCGCGCGACATCGCCGCGAGCGCTTCGGCGAGCGCGTCATGCGCGCCCTTCGATCGTCGAAGCGCGAGAAATCGACGCGCGCCGCCGATTGAAGCTTCGCGCGGCGCGCGAACGCGAAGCCGAACCCAAAGCTTCGCATCGAGCGTCCTACCGAGCGTCACGACCGATCGCTCTCGCTCTCGCCTTCGCGCGCATTCGCGTTCGTTTCCCTGTCGATTTTTTTTGCATTTTCCAATCGTGCCGCGGCGTCGCGCACGGTGGCGTTGAAGGTGGCGACGTACGCTCGACCGATCCGTTTCGGCGACTCGGCGGCGCGTCTCGTCGCCGAGCTCAACGACGCGAATGGCGCGCGACACGCGGCGATGATCGCGCGCGCCGCTCGGAAGCGCGCTTCAACGAGTGCGGCGCGTTCGCGCGCCAAAGCGTCGCTCTCGTCGTCGCGATCGATCGATCGTTCTTCGACGCGCGGCGCCAAAGCGCGAAGCGCCGCCAGCGACCAGTTCTCTCGCTCCATCTCTTTTCCATAATCGACGACGATCGCGCCCTCGTCCACGATCGTCAATGGAACGTCAAACGGTTCGCCTCGTCGTATGAACTCCACGTCGTACGCGCACGCGCGACACAACACGTCCAATCTCGCCGTCGTCGTTCGCTCCGCGCTGGGTTGCTCTCGCGTCGCTTCGCCCACCTTCACGCACGCCCTCAGAGCGTCGGCTAAATCTTCAAACGCCACGAACGCGTTCGTCGCGACCTCACCCGAGCGCGTCGATGTCGTGTACAATGCCTCGTTCGCCTGATCGACGTCGTACACGAGGACGTAGGCGTGCGTTCGCTCGCGCCACGCGTCGTCGCGCGCCGCGTCGTCGCCCGCCGTCGCCTTTGGCGCGCTCTTTTGTCTCTTCATTCCGTCGCATTTCGCCGGTGAACGCGCGAATGAGAACGAACGACGACGACGACGACGACGACGGTCACGCCAAGTCATCGTCCTCGTCGTCGTCGTCGAGGTCATCGTCGAGGTCATCGTCGTCATCATCATCACCCCAAAGTGACGTTTCATATTCCAACGGTCCAGTGGACGGCGTACAAACGGACCAACGCATGTGACGCCCCATGACGGTTCATGTTCCACCTCCCGACGTCGCGCGACCGTCTCCGATCGACGTCGACGCGTCTCGCCGAATGCGAACGCCGTCGACGAACGCGTGTCGTCGTCATCCCATTCGCGCTTAGCGTTGTCTTTTTTTTGTTTTTGCCCCCATTCGTTTCCCGCCGCGCGTTCGCCACCCTCGCGTCGATGACGCGTCGCGCACGTCGCGCGCGTGCGACACGCATCATCGACGCCGCGTTCGCATCGTCGGTCATTCGCGTTCGCGTTCGCATTCGGCGCGCGACGACGACGGCGCTTTGCGACGGCGACGTGCGACGGCGAAAACACGCGCGTGAATTTTCACATGTTTTTTACGTGCGTTCGCTGAAATCGAAGCGACGTCGCCCCCGTCGTCGATCGTCGATGCGATTCCGTGTCGCCGATCGACGCGGAAACGCGCGCGTCCTCGGTGACCTCGTCGCTTCAGTCGCAAAGCTCGACGCGCGCGCGCGCGAACCATGTCGCTCGCGAACGACGACGACGACGACGACGCGTTCGCGTCGTTTGATTTCGCCTCGATTCCAACGCGCGCCGCGATCGCGTCGACGATCGACAGCGAGGCCCGATGCGAA
>Ga0222712_10001121_pt1 | contig 34322 bp, 46 predicted proteins | sample C33_657DmetaG_FD_165043 | JGI IMG/M metagenome (GOLD analysis project Ga0222712, IMG submission 165043) | Estuarine water microbial communities from San Francisco Bay, California, United States - C33_657D | ecosystem: Environmental > Aquatic > Marine > Unclassified | place: USA: California...
GCAAAAACATTAGGTCTATATAAACGTGGTGGAAAAGCAGCAGTACCAGGAACATCCAATCACGGATGGGGAAGTGCGGTAGATATTGACTTTAAAAAAGGTAGTGGTAAACGTGCAACTTTTAGATGGTTAAAAGATAACGCATCAAAATTTGGATTTTCTACTATTGGGAGAGAGCCTTGGCATTGGGAACATAAATCAAGTGCTAAAAATATTAAAAGTGATGGTGTTATGCCTGATACTGGTGATGATATTGGTGGTGATATTGGTGGTGATAGTCCATCCCAAGACATTAAAAAACTATCAGGTGTTATTGCTAGTCCTGAAATGATTACTACTTTAATTTCTATGTTAAAGTCTAAAAATATCAAACCAAGTGATATTAAACCTTTTTTAGATAAATCAGTAAGTGGTTCAAGTAAAACTATTGGTGGGAAGGTAGTTGGAGGAAAAAATACTAATGTTACTGAAGATAAAGATTATGTAATTATAAATCCTGACTATAAAGGTAGTAATGTTCACGTTCTTTTTGGTGGTTCACATACTTCAAGTTACTCAAAAAATGGTGCTAACGTAGGTGCAATGAAAAAATATGTAAATTATTTACAACCTTATACGTCAAATGCGATGATAGTTATAACTCATCACATGAATACATTGGAAAATGTTGATAGATATGTTAAGGAAAAATTTGGTAAGACTGTTAAATCTATTGCAGGATTTTCTCAAGGAGGTAAAGAAACGTGGAGACATGCTGGTGACTCTTCCTTAAAATTGGTTGGTTTAATTGATCCTTCTACTTATAAAACTGATGTGAGTTTTGGTTCTAACACTTATTTAGTTTGTAATCCTAAAAATTGGGGTACATCAGGTTTTTATGGTCAAACTAGAAAAAAATTAGAGTGGTATTGCGATAACCAATCAAAGTATCAGGGTCATGTTGAATGTGTATCTAATAAAGGTCATATGGATTTTGGCATTTTAAAATATTTTTATAGTGAATACGGAAATAGAATATGAAAAAATTAATTAGAAAAATATTAAGAGAACAAGAGGAAGAGGAATTTGTATTTCCTAAATACGATCTTAATAGAAAAATCTTTAATCATTTAGATAGAAAATTCAAAGGTTTAGTTAAGAAAAAATCTGCATATTATGACGGATTTATTTTATCTTACCCTGATAAAAAATATGGTGTTTTAGGATGGGAATCTAATGGTACTTTATGGGAATCCAATGGTACTTTATATATTCCTTATGAACTAATTGATGAAATTGCAACTGAATTTGATATGTATGACGATGATGTGGAATCACTTATAAAAAAATGGGTTATCGATAGATTCCAATTAGAGGTAAATGAAGTAAAACTCTTATCATCTAAATCACATATAAGATTAGTGACAGATTACAATTAAAAATATTATGAGAAAATTAATTAGAAAAATATTAAGAGAACAATTTGAGGATTATGTATTTCCTGAATATGATCCTATTAAAAAAACTTTTTATGATTTAAATAGAGAATTTAAGACACTAAAAAAAGAAATGGCTCAATTTGGTGGGGGATTTGTATTCACATATCCCAACGAAGAATTTGGAGTAATATCATGGCAAAAGAATGGTGATTTGATAATTTTTAAAGGAGTAACTAATTTTGTTTCTACAAATTTTAATTTATCTATACCTGATTCGGAATTACTTATAGGAAAATGGATTACTCATACTTATGGATTAGAGGTAAAAGAAGAAGAAACGTGGAATACTAATCGAAATCCACAATTTCAGGTATATAACCCTAATAGATATAACTATCCACTACCAATGTCACGATAAGAAAATACTTTATGAGAAAATTAATCAGAAGAATATTAAAAGAACAAGAGGATTTCATATTCCCTAAATATGAAAATTCTGATGAGCAAATATTTAAATACTTGGATAGAAAATTTAATGGTTTGGTGAAAAAAAATGCTGAGTATTATGATGGAATTATATTTACATACCCTGATGAAGAATATGGAATTTTAGGGTGGCAAGATAGCAAATATTATCAATTAATTAACACTTTGTGGGTTGATTATAAAATACTTAATCAAATTTCATCTTTTTTTGAGATAAGTGATACTGATTCCAAAAATATTTTAGGTAAATGGGTTGTAGATAGATTACAATTAAAGGTGGACAACATCAGAATGTTAGATGATCCTGAACCTCGAAGACTAACATATGAACGCTAAATAATGATTAATATTTATTAATAAAATATGAGAAAACTAATCAGGAAAATATTAAAAGAACAAGAGGATTTCATATTTCCTAGTTATGGAAATCCTGAAGAACCGAAATTTAAATATTTGGATAGTAAGTTAAAGGGTTTAATTAAAAAGGAACCTTTGAATTATTATGGGGTAATATTTGGTTTTCCTGATAGACCAATTGGAGTATTAGGATGGAGAAGAGACGGTATTTTATACATTTACCATAAACTGGTTGATGATATTTCTGCAAATTTTAATTTATCTATACCTGATTCCGAATCACTTATAGGTAAATGGGTTAGTGATAGATACAAATTAGAGGTAAAGAACAACTTTTTAAGTAACTCCACTGAGGAGTTAAGTTATCAATAGATAACAATCATTAATAAAATTTACAAAAAAATTTGTTTTTTATATTTTTTGTTATTATATTTGTACACTTAAAAAAACATAAATGGGTAATCTTAGAGAAAATTTTACAGACGAAGAATGGATTGAGATTTTAGAAAATCTTGAACTTGAAAAAAAATTAGGTAAACCTGATGATCCTTTAATTCATCTTTATATTGAAGATAAGACAAAGGATGAACTAATTGAATTAAAAGAAGCACTAAAACCATTTTTTTCTTATTATCAATTTAGTGTGATAGACAGATGGATTAGTTATTATACCAACAAAAAAAATCAAACAAATCTTTAATTTTATTTGGTTATTACATTTTTTCTTACTATATTTGTATCGTTATTTAAAAAATTTAATACATGAAACTCAATTTTAAAAATTTTATTTGGATAGGTGCACTCATTGTTGCACTTATCTTTTGGTGGCCATTTAAATGGAAACTCACCTTACCTGATTGGTCATCCAAAGACCATATCAAAAAAGAAGTTGTAAAAAATGAAACTAAAGAAGTAACACCATTACAATTGGATAGTCTACGATTAGTTATCATCTACCTTCAAAATCAGAAAGATAGTTTGTTATTGGTTATTGATGGTTACAAAAAAAGACCAGTAGTTGAACCTAAAATAGTGGTTGAGACTAAACCAACGGTTAAAGAAGAGAAAGTTACTGTAAAGACAACTACAACTACATCTGAAGAAAAATTCGTTTCAAATTATAAAATTAATACAAAGAAAAATGAAAAAAATAAAACTGTTTCTAATCCTGTTCATGGTTACACTGAGCTATCAAAGTTTCTCACAGACAGATACAAAGACACAATCAAGTAAAGACACTACCGTTATGGTGATTCCTACCAAAGTAGTTTCATTAATGGTAGACGATATCAAAAGTGGTATAAAAAAAGACGAACAAATCGTGGAACTCAAATCCACATTAAGAAGAAGTGAAGAAAGACTTGCATATCAAGATAGTCTTAATGCTAAATTAATGAAAGAAATTATTCCTTGTAAAAGTAGTTTGGAGGAATATATCACTATCGATGCAGTAAGTCAAAACACCATTAACAATTTAAAAACCACGTCTAAAAAATATAAACACCAAAGAAATGCGGTAGGTGGTTTTAGTGTGATATTATTAATTTTAGTTATACTTTAATAAAAATTTAAATCATGAATCTTAAACCATTAGAAAGATTTTTTGCGGTTGTTTCCTTTGATAGGATTAACAACACATTAACCGAAATAGTTGCGGAAGAAGAAGATAACCGTAACAAAATTCGTAAGGATATCCTAACTGAAATGGACAAACTAAGTCCAACAAAAGACGGAGAAAAAATCCAAGAGTTATTAATTAACATGAATAGACAATTAACTTTTTCTTATGAAAAAGAAATATATTTAAGAGAATTTATAGACAAGTTTAAATAATATGATAATTAACACAATTATAGTTTTATTAATAGTGGTACTATCAATACCATTAAAGAAAAAAAGTCAAAAATTATTAAGAGATAGTTACTTAGAGGACGATTTTGCAAAACAACATAAATTAGTTGATGATTCCATCATGTACAATAAATTATTCGTAACAGTTTTAATATCATCATTATTAATATTAATAATACCATTATTTTTTAAATTATGAAACCTTATCAAAAAGCCATAATCGTAATAATATTTATTTTGGCAATGGTTAACTACCTACCACCAATTATAGAGTTTCTAAAAGGTGAACCTAAAGTAAAAGTCGGTCAAGTTTGGCAAACCAATACCAAGACATTGTATTTTATGGATAATGTACAATCGGGTGAAATGACTTCTATATCAATTAAAAAAGTGATAAGGGTTGAGAATGATAGTGTTTATTATTATTGTTCCAAAACCAATGATTTTAGTGAATGTACTGAAGTATTTTCTGACGATATTGATGGATTTACATTTTCAAGTGAGGGATGGAAAACTAATTTAATTGACCATCAGTAAGGTAAATAGTGGATTTTTATTGTTTTTTTGATTATATTTATGTTCAGAATAACAAATTAAAACATTTTAAAAATGAAAAAACTTATTACATTAGTAATTGTAACATTAATCGTTACAACAAGTGTTTTTGCTCAGGATACGTTAAAATTAAAACATTTTAACACATGGGCAATATCACCGTACTTATCAGTACCGTTTCAAGATACTGATATTGAACCTGTTTCATTGGAAACAAAATTGACTGGTGTGGGATTAAATGTGGAAAAACATTTATCACATTACACTAGTTTTCAGTTAGGGGTATTTAATACTACGATGTATCCTGTTGAAGGTAACCAAAAATATAAAATTGGTTTAACTCAATATGATGGTCGTTTTTATTTCCATATCACTAATGGACATATATTGAGAAATTGGAGAAACACTCAAATATATGGTTATGGCGGATTGGGTAGAGTTTACTACAACTCATCAGTTAGTACTGATGGATCTACTTATACCGATTTAAGTAAAGGAGGTACATATGTTCTCCTCGCTGGTGGTGGTGGAAAATATCGTGTAGGTAACAAAACAAGTTTATTTATTGATGCTTCTTATAACCATACAACTACTGATAAGTTAGATGGGACTAGAGTTAGATATTCATCTAATGACGGTTATTATAAATTATCTGTTGGTTTATCTTATACATTAGGTAAGAAGAGAATGATTGAGTGGGACAACTATTACAAGTATTTAGTACCTGAAGAAGTACATGATACAACTGTGGTGATTAAGAAAATTGAATATGTTGCACCTAAAGTTGAACCTGTATTGGTTGACTCAGCAGTTATTTATTTCACACCTGGTAGTTCATCAATCGAATACCCTTATTTAGAAACTTTAGATAAGTTAGTACAAAGAGCAATAAACAATGGTTACTCATTAGAGATTGAATCTTATTGTGATGCTAAAGGTACTCCTAAGACTAATCTTAAAGTTATTAGTGAAAGAGCAGAAAATGTTAAGAATTATATTTTAACATCTATTCCTGAATCTAAAATAACAGTTTCAGTACATGACGAGTCATTTGCACTTTATGTACCTGATGCTAGAAATAGAAAAGTAGTTGTTAAGATCGTAAAGTAATAACATCAACTAATTGTAAATTACCCCTCCAAAAGAGGGGTTTTTTATTTAAATACATATTTATTAAATAAGATGGTAAATAATTTTCTAAAAAAAATTTGTTTATTTCAAATATTATTCTTACCTTTGTATTATCAAAAATTAAAAATAATAGATGATGATTCATATTGGGACGATCCTGTTTATTATGGTCAACCAACCAAAATAGAATATTTGGTCGATTCAATTAGACTAATATTTTGTATAATAATTGCAATTATATTGTCATTATCAATTTATTTAATTTATGGTTTTGTTTATACTAGTTCGTTAATTATTAAATTACTATACAAATGAAAAAATTATTCTTAATGTTATTAGTATTTGTTAATACTGTATCATTCTCACAAGTTGATTACTCTAAAAAAATAGATTTAAGATTGTTAGAAAATTCTATCGTCCATAAAATTAATGAGTATAGAATTAATAATGGTGTGGACACATTATTAACTAATGATACGATTAAGTTAATCTCTAACATCGAATGTCAGTATATCTGTGATAATGGATTGGTACAAAATCCTGATATTATGGATAATTTAAAGAATTTTTACGGTGATAAAATTTACTATTCTTACAATTCAAACATTGTAACAAGATGGTCTTTAAGTAAGATTACTGATTGGGGTGAGGTAGAGAAAAGAATGGCTGAAGGGTATATTACCCAATACAATTTAGACAAAACAGAAAATACTATTCTTGTTAGTAAGAAAGAAATTGATAGTAATTACAAAGAATATATTGGTGTAACTTGTAAAATTAAAGATGACATGATTTATGTTAGTCAAGTAATTTACATTACAAAGTAATTAACCCCAATGTTTTTTACTATTTATTAGATAAGGTTTACCTGTACTATCTAAAGTTTGATTGTAGTCCACATCTGATTGTAATGCAATTACACTAGCATCTGCCTTTGTGATTGGTATTAACTCTAAAACTGAACCTCTTACTACGTATTTAGCGGGTGGAACAATTGCAGGACTACCTTCTTTGGTTACGGGATAAATGATAGTTCTATTTGAACCTTGATTATATATAGTACCAATTATCTCTTCGATTTTACCCACATCCATATTTTTTATCGCATCATCAATTTTACCGTCTCCAGCATAACGTAAAATATTAACTGTACCATTTTTTAAAAGTGTGGATAAATTTTTTACAGGAAACCCTGATTTTTTTACAATAAAATCGTTTATAGAGTACAATCTACCATCAGGTAAAATTGGTAAACCTTTTGATGTCACAGATTCATTTATTACTTTTTTTACTATATTAATTAAGTCAGATTCAGTTAATTTGATGATTTTTTTCATAATATTATCTCATTTATATGTATAAATATAAATAAACCCATAAAAAACAACACTTTTTATTATATTTATTAAACATGAAAAGTATCATACGTAAAGTACTTAAAGAACATTTAAATGAGGTTAGAGTCCCAAGAAAGGATAGAATTGAATTGTACAAAGACGAAAATATAGTTGTAGTTGTACCATTAACCCACGATGCTTTAAGAAAATACGCAACCAACTGTCTTTGGTGTATAAACAGTGATAAAGAAGAATGGTCATTAAGAGAAGGACAATCTGTTTTAGTTATACAAAGAAAACCAATACCTGTTAAAATTGGTATTAGTGGTGTTCCAACAAACGAAGAGATATACGCCATTAAAAGATGGGAAGAAGGTAGATACAGTAAAAAAGATATTGAAAATATTTTAGACCATGAATTTTCTTCTGAGTATGAGTTGGAAAAATATTATGATCAACTAACTTCAAATATTAGTAATTTTGATATGAATACGGTTTTTCATAGTAGAGGTGAAGGTACAATAGATAAAGGTAATAATTATTTAAGTGATTATGGATTTGGTTTGAGAAAAGTGCCACACATAAATGATGAAGCAATTAATACTATAAACAAGTATCTCAGAGAATCATACCAAAAATTCTATTAAAAAAATTTGTCTTTTACTTTTATTTTTCCTATATTTGCTCCATGTTTAAATGGATTAAAAGTCGTTTGACTATGAAAAAAGTTAAACGTTTATTTGTAGATATTGATGATTTAAAACCAATGTATCAATATGATGATTGTTATGGAGATTCATTCATGGCAAAAACAAAGTTTGGTTATAGAATTAAAATAACAGATATAGTAAATGGCGACAATAACACTAAATAACGAACAACTCCGTTTAATTCAAACGGCATTGGATTTATATTCTCGTATTGGTATCTTACACTTTGACCCCATACTAGATCATCCCACCATATATAAATCTATTATGAAACAATTTTCACCTAATAAAAAATTTGAAGTTGGTGACCAAACAACAAGAGGTGAGATTGTCGAGATTGGTGAAAATTATATTAAAACCAAAGGTCGATGGAACACTGTTGAAGAAATAAAAACTTGGGACGATATCGAAAACATAGAATTTTCTCCTGATTGGAATCTCGTTCATAAAACAAGAGATGATATTAGAAATACATTTGCAGAAGTTAAGAAATTAACAACAGGTAAAAATTATGGTACTAACTCTAGTATGGGAATTCATAATCCAAGTGTGGACGAATCTTGTAGACAGGCATTTGATTTAATACAAGTCATTAGACACGAATTTTGGAAGAATGATCCTGATAGTTCAAACATTACAGTAGATTCTAATATTCATTTTTCTTCAAACAAAAATAGTAATAATATAAAAGTAGAAATTGATATATAAAAAAGTTATGTCAAGAATAGATAATCTAAAACTCCAAAATAAAAAATACGATATATCACTTATAGATTCACTATCAATGGTTGACCCATCAAATCAATATACATATTCTGAGTTTTTATTAAAACAAATAAAAGAAAAAATTTCAGGAAATAATGTTGAATTCAATAATAGGGTTAGAGAATGGAGACGTGATCTCGAAAATTTGTATTCACTACCAAGTGACAATATAGAAAATATGTCTAACTTAGATATTTTATTCATTAGTGCAATGTTAAATGTATTTTTCAATAATAATGATATTAAAATATTATCTAAATTTGAACAAGAAAGAAAGTTAGGTAAATTAGATTCTATTGATATTACAAATATCAATAATTTTACTGAAATGAGTAATATTCTAAGTGTAATAGAACTTAAAAATATTGACCAAAGTTTAAAAAAACAAGTTATAAAACATTATGAAGATGATGAATGGTTGATTGTTTTACCTCTAACCCATTTATCATCAAGAAAATATGGTGCAAATACTAAGTGGTGTACCACTGCAGAAACATACGAATATTTTGAAAGGTACTCAACTAAAGGTTTATTAATTTATACTATTAATAAAAAGAACGGAAATAAAATTGCAACATTTTATTCATTAAGAATTGATGACCGTGAATTATCTTTTTGGGATGTGGAAGATAGAAGAATAGATTCTATGGAAACAGATTTACCTGATAATATAATGAAAGAAATAAGAAGTATTATAAAAAATTATAAAAAATCTAATGTCGATTTTTTAAGTAAAGAAGATCTTGAAAAAGAATTAGATTATTATAATAGTTTTAAAAATCACCTTAATTTACACAGTTTGGAACCTGTTGCAATGGAAACTGTACAACGAGCATAATTAAAATTATAAAACATATGGAACACAAAAAAACAAAAATTATATTACTAATTTCAAGTGTATTGTTATTCTTTTTTTATATGTACATATCAAATACATTTATCGCCAGACCTAAATTAGAAGTTGGTCAGGTTTACAAGTATGTGGAAAATGATGATAACCCATTTGAAGAAGATATTATACACTATCAATTAGTTATTAGTATAAAAGGAAACTTTGTCTTATATTATGATAGTGTCTTTAAAGATACGGTGAGTGACAGAAAAAGTATTTTTCTTTGGGATGCTGAATTAGTAAAATAACTATTTCTTTTTAGGATAATTTATTTCATTCGTAAAACCTTCTAATTTATCCTTATTAATTTTTTGGTGTAAATCCCAATTAACAATTGAACTCTCGTTGGTTTTGGTAATTGCATATAATTTACTGAGTTTCTTCATAAGTTTTTTTGCAGTATATCTAAACATTTTTTCTTCGTATTCAAAAAATTCTTTGTGAGATGGAAATCTGGTTATCTTTTTAACTGCATCATTCATATATTTTTGTAAATCAAGATGTAAATTATTGGTGATTTTCCCCATAAAAGGTGCATTTAACATTTTGTTAACCATAGAAAGTTTCATATTAGATAATGATACATATACTATCCTTAAAAAATTATCAATTTTTTCATCAACAGATATGTTAGTTGGTTGATTTAAACCTTTTAATACTTTATCTATTTGTGAAATATATGGTTTTAAATCATTTTTTAAATTTTCTACACTGAAGTTAGATATTTCTCTTAACTTAGTATAGACATCATAATCATTTAAAAAATTTATAAACTCTTTTTGTGTTATCCCCCTCAAGTCCATTTCGGATGCCAATTCACTAGGTCTAACTATATTTTCAATACTATGTACAAAATATAAATTATGTAAAAAATTATCAATTGGTTCTATACCTAAAGACATTTTACTATATGTATGGTATGTTGCAGTTTTATATACACTTCGTTCTTGTTTTTTATAGATATCGTATGAATGCATTAATTCGTGAGAAAGATTTTTTGTAATTAATACTTTGTTTTTAACAAAAAAATCATATACGTCTTTAAATTCCCAATCATGTTTAGGTACAACTAAAACACATTTTATGTCTACACCATCACCAAAACTATGAAGAAGTTTAACACCTTTTTTATTTGTAAGATTAGTCATTGCGGGTACATAACTAAAAGATGTCACATCAACTTCATCAACACCTGAATATTCCACAATTTCCATAGTAAAATTAACACCATCAATTTCGTAATCATTTATATAAAATGAATTAGGGATCTGAATATAATACTCTTCTTCCATACTATCAAAATCAATACCTCTCATTTCTTCTAAAATCAAATCATATAATTCTTTAGCACTTTCTACATTACCTTCAGGTACTCCCAATACTTCTTTAAGGACTTTCCTAATAATTTTCTTCATGTTAATAAATATATTGGATTTATCTTAAAATAACAGTATATTTGTTTGGAAAACTCAAATAATATACTTATATTTGTAGTCATATGTCAAAAATAGAAATTATAAATAAAGATTTTAGGGAATGTGATATTCCAAACGGATTAGTCATTACTGATCCACCATATAATCAGGGTTATGCTTATAACGAATACAAGGATAGAATGTCCGAAGAGGACTATATTAAATTACTATCCAAGATTCCTACACCTTGTGTGATTATACATTACCCTGAAGAAACAATAAACCTTTTACCAAAGGCATTAAATGTTAAATGTGAACAGGTTGTTTGTTGGGTTTATAATTCAAATACAGGTAAACAAAGTAGATTGATTTCTTGGTGGGGTTGTAAACCTGATTTCAGAAAGGTAAGACAAGAATATAAAAACCTAAAAGATAAGAGAATACAACAAAGAATTGCAGAGGGAAAGACAGGTGCTAAGTTGTATGATTGGTGGGAAGTGAATCAAGTAAAGAATGTTAGTAAGGAAAAGACTGAACACCCTTGTCAGATTCCTGAAGAGTTAGTTAGAAGAATCATATTAACAACTGCAGTAGAAGGTCAAACAATTATTGATATATTTGGTGGTAGTGGAACTACAAGTAAAGTGGCATCAGAATTGGGGTATGATACTATCAGTTATGAGATAGATTCAAAGTACTGTGACATTATAAATAATAGGGTTGGTATTGGTGAGATAAAAGATTTGTCTTAGGACCGTGGTGGGAATCAATCGCTACGATTGCCCATCGATAAACCAGAGAGAAATCTTTGGTTTTTTTATTAAAAAAGATGGTATTTATTTTTATATTACAAAGAATATGGATACTACTATTAAACAATTTTTACGAGAATCATTAAATGAAGAGTGGACAAAAAAATACAAAAAAAGTATTAATTGTTCAAACCCAAAAGGATTTAGTCAGAAAGCACACTGCGATGCAAGAAAAAAAAGACGAAAAGGATTACCAACAAAATCAAAGTCACCATTTAATGAAGATGTTAACGATATGAATATGAAAACTATTACCGATTTTAAGAGTCTATACAATGACGCACCTAATGAGTTAAAGAAGATAATCAATGACCAATGGAAAGCACCACAAAATTTAGAGTGGCATCCTGAAGGAAATACTTTGAAACATATTATTTATGTTGTTAGAAGAGCAATTGCAAATCATCCTAATGACCCTGATATGATAATGGCAGCATTTTTCCACGATTTAGGAAAATACGAGACTTTGGGAACAAATCCCAAAACGGGACAACCAACTGCATACGGTCATGAGTTTATTTCTGCGGACTTGGTTAAAAAGTATTCTGATTGGGTTGCTAGTTATGGCGCAAACCCTGAGAATGTTTATTATATAGTTAAAAACCATATGAAAGTAAAACCAAGAACTTGGGAAAAAATGAGGGATGTTAAAAAAAGTCCGATTAGTGATCACCCATCTTACAATAAATTAAGTGATTTTACTAAATTGGACGTTGGTGGTAGTATTGTTGAATCCCACATAAAAAAAGTAATAAATGACTATGTAAAAAACAAATAAGTTAAAAATAATTTGGATTTTACAAAAAAATGTTTTAAATTTGCCTAATAATAAAAATATGAAAATTAATCAAGAAAAACTTATAGAAGATTTAATCAGTCGAGGTATCGATTCTGGTTTCTCCAAATCATACAGGGATGATTTTAACCCTTCATCTATTGACGTTAAAAAAAATGTTTTTGATGGAATCATGAATGAAATTAAAAATAATTTTCTATATGAATCACTAAGAAACACTTATCCTGCTAATGTTGCAGGTAGTGAAGAATTTAATAAAATGAATGAATTAGATAAACGTGGTGGAGATGGTTGTTAATGATATAAAAAAAGGGGATAAGTTAATTTGTCTATACGACATCGGTAATTTTTTTGGTCAATCTTTATTTAAAGAAAATCAAATCTATACCGTATTAGACGTTGACAATGATTTAATCTACTTAGACCATATTTTATATGCAAATGAGTATACGTCATTTGATAGTGAATGGGTAATTGAAAACTTTAAAAAAATTAATTAATATGAAAAAAATTGTTTCTTTAGTAATTCTCTTAATTACGATTTCGTATTTTAGTTACGGTCAAAAAACTTATACTAATAAAAAAAGTTATGATTCTGCACTTAAACAATATTGTGACGAATTAGAATCTTATCAGAACTATATAAAGAAAATTAATTTTTATAATAATTTTTCTTACTATAAGAGTAATGGGTATCCGTCTTCTACAGATGGATGGATATCGTATTTCCAACCTTTATTAAATAAATCAGGTGTTAAGTTTGATAATTACATTAATAGATTACACGACAATGTAGAACCTGAAGGAGTAATTTATATTAATTTTATCGAATCGGTTAGGTCTGATAAGTTGTTAGTGTCATTTGATGATTCTCCTCGCGATAATGCAATTTATAGTGCATCAACATATAAATTTAAAGATCCAGGAAAACCTCCAATTTATAGTAAACCTGAACAAAAAGAGAAATCAACATCTAAAAAGAATAAGATAATTAATCCTATTACACCACCAAATAAAGTACAATACGCCTCTACGGAGAGTGAGAAAGTAGATACTATTTCTACTATAGATTTTTATACAATGCCTAATGGTGAGAAATACACTTACGTTGAATTGATTAAGAATTACCCCTCAATGGTAAATGAAAGTGTTTTTAAATCCAATTTTCCAAACAGAGTTCAACCCAAAATAAAAGTAATTAGTCGTGAAATTGTTGAAAGAAATAGAACCATTACTGAAGTAGATGTATATATAGGTGAAGAAAAACAAACAGTTAGAAAAGTTCGATACTATTGGGGTGGAATATATTTTTATAGTTTAAATAATAAGGTAATAACAGAAAGTCAATTTAATTGTATTTTACAGGGTAATGTAACGTCTTATGACGTTTTTTAACATTATTAAAATTATTAAAATTATCCAATTTTGATAATATTTATTATTAAATTTGTATTATGAAAGTAAAGGTAACTGAATCACAATTAAGGACTTTGATTGAAGTTTTTAAGAAAAAAAGGGAAAATAACTCCATTTCAGTAAAAAGAATTAAAGAACTTGTTAGTGAAGATGCAGTTAAAGATGATCCTAAAAAAGCGGATTTAGTTAAAGACGATTTAGCTGATTTTTATAAGACTTTAGAAGAAGCCATTAAAAAAGGTGGGTTAAGTCAACAATCAAGAAAAGATTTGTCTTTTCAAAAAGAAGTCGAGTCTTTACAGATTGGTTTAATGTTATTGGGTTACACATTACCTAAACATGGTGTTGATGGTTTATTCGGACCTGAAACTGCGGCGGCAGTTGACAAATTCACCAAAGAAAATGTAAAAGAGGGTGACGAAAAAAAAAAGCCCTTTCTGAAAAGACTTCTTAATATTTCTGAAGGAAGAACAACAGTCGGACCTTTTAGTACTGATTTAGAGAACGGACCTAAAAATCATAGTGGTCGTGCTTTTGGTAATTGGCAATCAGATAATGCATGGGATATGTTTGCACCTGCTGGAACTCAGGTCAATTCTCTTACCAAAGGAACTGTTTCAAGTATAAGAGAATCAGGTAGTGGTAACTCAAAAGTGTTTGGTACACAAGTTAGTGTAAAGGGTGAAAGTGGATTTCCTGATATTTTTTATACTCACATTGAAAATGTAAGATTAAAAAAAGGTGATAGTGTTGACATTGGTGATTATATTGGGACGATAAAACAATGGCCAAAACATGACCCTAAAATGAATCACGTACATATTGGTTTACCAAGAGGTCGCCACATAAAAGAGTTATTAGCCAATTCGGATAAAATATTTACTGGTAGTGGTAAAGTAATAACACCTAGTGGTGATGAAGATAATAGTGGAGGTGAAGGTAATGAGAATCCATCAAATATCAAGGCAACTCCTGAAATGATTACCAAACTAATTCAAATGTTAAAATCAAAAAACATTAAATCAAAAGATATTAAATCTTTAATTGATAGTTCTACTGGTGGTTCTTTTGATTTTAGTGGTCCTGCAGTTACAGGTAACGTTATATTAAAAGGTAATTTCGATAGTGTTCAAAAACAAAATATTTCTTTATTAATAGACGAAATGAAAAAGAATGGAATTACCAATCCATATACTCAAATTGGTATTTTATCAGTAGTATCTAAAGAATCTAATTTTAGACCTAAAGGTGAACAGTCTTATGCTAATACATCTAATAGTAGAATTAGAAAGATTTTTGGTTCAAGAGTTGCAAAATATTCTGATGCAGAGTTAGACCAATTAAAGAAAAATCCTAAAGACTTCTTTAATGTAGTTTATGCAAAGACGGTTGGTAATCAAGGTGGTGATGATGGTTGGATATATAGAGGAAGAGGTTTTAACCAATTGACAGGTATTAAAAATTATGAGAAGTATGGTAGAATGGCAGGTATGGGTGATGATTTAGTAAAAAATCCTACACTGTTAGATGATCCTAAAATTTCTGCTAAAGTTGCGTTAGCATTTTTCACTAAAGGAAAATCTGGTTCGTCTTTCCCTAACTTCAACAACAAAGAAGACGCAGCAAAATATTTTGCAGATATTAACTCAGGTGGTGGTGTAAGTAGTCATAGAGATAGTGCACTTGCAGCTGCTATAAAGTTTGATGCAAAAGATAATCTTGCTTAATTAAAATTATTTTCATTTTAGTTTTGTATTTTAAATTTTTTTTTGTATATTTGTTTTATGTCTAAAAAACCTGATATTGTAGTTTGGTCTGAAGAAAGAGGTTACTACGCAAAAGAATTAACCTATGGTAGTAATTTAGGTGCACCTGCAATTAAAATTGACGATGTTAAGGGTTGGAGACAAAGAGAAGTTTCTAATGTAAACCATCATTTTGAAACCAAATATAATGAACTAAAAGAAGCTGCAGAAAAACTTTTTGAAGAGTATAATTGGAATGAATTGATTTATAATCATGCTGATTATAGTTTTCTTCCTGTGATTGGTCATATATATTTTTTATATAAAAGAGATAATAATAGTTTCTTTCTATCACTGATTGAACCAAATCAATGGAAGAAAGAATACGTGGGTAAATTTAAATTGGGTAGTTCAAACAAATGGGTAAAACTTTAAAGAAATATATACACGTTAATCAACACCACGTTAGATCCAATAAAACTAAAGGAACTAATTTACCTGTAATAACAATTAAACAAGGTAGGTCTAATACCTATTGTTATGAGGTAGAGATATTAGGTCCTAGTAAAATAGTATATGGTGGTGATGGTTGTGATGCTAAACCATTATTAAGTTGTGGGGCAAGAGTCGTTATCGAAACTGAAAGTGAAATAAAAATTATAAGATAAAGTTAGAAGTTTTAAGAACTTTAAATAATAAAATAAAATAAAATAAAGGAAACAAATTATGGAAATTACATCATTTGCTTTGGGTATACTTACGATGGTTGGTATTATGTTAATAGTATCAGTTGTTGTAGGTTTAGTCGGGGTTTACAGATTGAATGGTTCGTTAAAATCGACCATAAATGAATTACAAACAATTAATGAACATACTCATCGTAGAATTGATGATGAGGTTAATAACATTAGGTCAGATATGCATCAAAATATCTTAACATTAGACCAACAAATAAAGGATTTAACGTCCTATACTGATAGTCGTTTAGACAAATTAATAAATAATTTAAATAAATAATAAACTGTTCTTATAACTTCTAACTTTATTTTATGAAAACACATAAACAATTACCTATACCTGAAACATCTGCTTGGGATAAAAAAAATTATGACCCAATTGCCTCAATTTATTATAAAATGAGATATGGAAAAGAAAAAGAAATCCCTTCGTATTTGGAAGATTATTTGTTTGACCCATATTTTTCGTTTACATCGGCAATTAGAAACTTCTTTGGTTTTTTAGTTCGATTATATAAATGGATTCCTGTTTTATGGAAAGATCGTGATTGGGATGATTCATATCTATTCCAAATACTAAAACATAAAATATTATCTCAAAGAGAATACATTGTAAAAAATAATAGACATACAAATGTTTGGCAAATAAATCGTGATATGACCATTTGTTTGAATCTGATAGAGAGAATAATAGACGATCATTATACGACAGAACATTTCGATTATCTAAAAGAAGAACATGAATTTGTCCCTACTGATGAAACTAATAGGTATTATACTATGAAAACAACCACAATATCGGATAACTCTATTGATTATATTAAAAAATATTTTAATACTACAAAATTGATTCTTAAAAAATACGAAGACTTGTCTGATTATGAAACAAACTTTGATAGTAGAAGAATTTTATTAATATACATCTCAAGAAAAAGACATGAAAAATCAATCAATCTTTTATTTTATGTTTTAAAAAATAGAGTTGAAAATTGGTGGGATTAAATTTGGATTTTTAAAAAATAATTTATATCTTTGTAATGTAAAACTTAATCAATATGTCAAAAATTATAGTATTAGTAGGTCCACCGAATTCAGGAAAAAGTACTTGGACTAAAAACTTTATGTCACAGAATAAAGACTACGTTAAAGTAAGTCGAGATGATTTTCGTAGAGCATTTATGGAAGCTTGGGACACTCCAAATAAAGTGGAAAAAGTTATCACAGAAATTCAACACTGTGCAATTAAAAGTTTTATAGACATTGGGTACAATGTCATTATTGATAATACTAATTGTAAAATGAAATACATTGATGATATCATTAAAACTTATGGTACAGAACATGATATCGTATTTAAAGTATTTGATGTTGACAAACATACTTTGATGGTTCGTAACCATTATCGTTCAAGAGTTGATGGTAAGTACATTCCTGAGAATGTTATGGAAAATATGATTAACAACTTTAATGATCTTAAAGAGAATTTTAACTTTGAAGATATAATCCACTAAGAAATGAATATATTTGTATTAGATGAGGATCCAACTACATGTGCACAATATCATTGTGATAAACATGTAGTTAAAATGATACTTGAAACCGCACAACTTTTGTGTAGTGTTCATTGGTCGGTTGGTTCGGAAGCACCTTATAAATTATCACATAAGAATCACCCATGTTCTATATGGGTTAGAGAATGTATTGAAAATTATGTTTGGTTATGTGATTTAGGTTTAGAACTCTCCAAAGAATATACCCATCGTTATGGTAAGGTACATAAGTCTCAACAAATAATTGAGTGGTGTATGACTAATCTACCAAACATTAAAGAGAATGGTACTATGACTTCCTTTGCCCTTGCAATGCCTGATGAATATAAAGTTGATTCAACAATAGAATCCTATAGGAATTATTATAAAGGTGCAAAGACATCGTTTGCAGTTTGGAAGAATAGAAGTATACCTGAATGGTATTAAGTAGTACCTACAGTACCACAACCACCTTGTTCGCAGAACATTTTACTTTCTTTCTCTCTACGAGAAACTAGTCCTGAAAATCCTGCCTTTAATTTGAAATTTTTGATTTTTTGAGCTGCCGTTCCGAATTTCTTAACTTTTACGTAATCGATTACTTCTCCTCCAGTTTCATCACCTCTTAATCCACCACAACCTGCATTATAGACTAATGAAACTAATGTATCAAACATACTTTGAGTTATAGTTACATTAATCTTTTTACTTTTCCACTCATTAAAAATTCTTTTAACACAATCCGCTGCACTAGCCGCATCTTGTTTTAAAAATTTTATTGCGGTTTGTTTACTGATTTTCATCCCTTTTTTGACACCACTAGTGTGACCATATCCAATAGTCCAAACATCACCAGCTTTCTTATATGCAGTTAAAACAGGTTCACCTTTGTGAGCAGGATCACCTTCCTCGTACATTAAAAAATTTAATAGTTTACTTGATGGACTTAATGTCGCTGGGTTTAGAAAATTTACCGTAACTTTTAAAACAACATGTCCCTTATCATTTATAGTATGAGGTATCTTATTAGTATTTAAAATAGATATGATTTTATTTTTTTCTGCTTCGGTGAACTCAGCAAGAGTTAATTTACTATCGTTTACTATCTGATAAAAGTCTTCTTTATACTTTTCTTTTAATTTTTTACTAACTAAGTTAAGAGTATTTTTATCTTTAATTTGAGTCAAAACCTTATAAAAATTTTCTTCGTTAGTGCCAGGTCCACTTACCGATGTCCATAAACCGTCAGCAATTGAATCTACGGTAACCTTTTGTTCTAAAAGTATTCTAAGTTGTTCTTCAGTAATTAATATCTTCATAATATGATAAATATCCAATATAGGTTAAATGTTTACAATATTAAGAAATATCATAATATTTATATAGTATAATAACAACATCTAAAAACATACTACTATGGGATGCGGATGCAAAGGTGGAGGTAAAAAATAATTTTTACTTGCCGCGCGGTAAATGAAAAGGGGGTTTAGAACCCCCTTTCTTATTTTTAATCTAAAGTTAATAGATATTTGAGTTTGTTGAGTTCAGCTAACATCTCATCTCTAATGTTCAGTAAATCAGTATCTTTGTCAGATAATTTTTCAGACAACCCATTTAAAAAATCGATTGCATCGTTAATGAAATCATTGATTTTAATGTTTTTCATTGCTTGTAATTCAATGTTAATTGTGTCAAATTTAGGTCTTCCGTATTTACCCATATGAGTTTCCATAAAAGTATCAACTAAATCGTCTAAAGTTCCATAAATGTCACCGTATGCTTTATGTCTAGCGTATGATTTAGTTTCCCAATGAAGAGTTCTAAATTGTTGTTGTAACTGAATAAAAAATTGTAATAATTCCATTATAATATATGTTTTTTTTGTTATTTATTAGTTAAAAAGTTATAAACTTCTTCAATATCATCCTTAGATGTTGATAAATGGTCAACCGCCCAAGGATGTTCCGCCATGATGGATAATAATTCATCCTCATTCATTTCAGATATTCCTTGAAGTTGCATAATCATTTGTTTTATGTTCTGAATCACCATATAGTTAGGTTCTTCATTATGAACCTGACTTTCAGGATTCATCTCAAACTCATTCAAAATATCAGTTAATTTCATTTTTTATGTATTTATCTATAAATATATTTGTTTATTAAAAAAAAATTGATTATATTTGTATTATGAAGAATATTATATACATTGGAGATTTACATGGTAATTTTAATCATTTGGTGTGGTATATTAAAACACATAAGATTACTGATACCACTTTCGTTCAAGTGGGTGATTTTGGTATTGGATTTAGACCTACATCAGAACACAATGTATTACAAACATTGAGTGAGGAATTGGGTAATAGAACGTGTTTTCTGTTAGTTATCAGAGGTAATCACGATGACCCATATTATTTTGATGGGAAACATGATTATGATTTTATTAAATTTTTACCTGATTATACTGATATGGAAATTGATGGGTTGAATCATTTATTTATTGGGGGTGCAATATCAATAGACCGTACTATAAGAAAAAAAGGTATTGACTATTGGGATAATGAAGGGTTTGTAAGTGATATGGATAAAGCTGGTTCTATTCGTAACATTGATGTTTTAGTGACACATACTACACCTAATTTTGTTGCACCAATCGGATTTAATAAATTAGTTTATAGTTACGCATCAAAAGATCCTGATTTATTAAGTGAATTAGAAATTGAAAGAAATAAAGTAACCGAAGTTTTTAATGAGATTAAAAAAAATAACCAATTGAAGTATCATTTTTATGGTCACTTTCATGACAATGTAAGAGAACTTATCGATGGTTGTAATCATGTAATGTTAGGTGAAGGACATATGTATAACCCTTATTTATACGAGTAAGGGTTTACTATAATTTTTTTTATTATTAAATTTGTTTTATGAAGAAAGTATTATTCATTATTCCACATTTATCCACAGGAGGTTTACCACAAGTAGTTTTAAATAAAGTATCACTATTAAAAGATGTTTATGAAATTAAATGTGTTGAATATGATTTTTTAGGGGACGCATTTATCATACAAAGAAATAAATTATTAAACTTAATTGGTCATAATAATTTAATCACATTATCTCAAGAAAAAGAAGTTTTACTTAACATTATCAATGGTTTTAATCCTGATATAATCTCAATCGAAGAATTTCCTGAATTCTTTATGAAGGATGAAATAACTAAAAAAATATATTCGGAGGGTAGGAAATATAAAATTTTTGAAACTACTCATGATTCTAGTTTTCCTGTAAATGCAAAAAGATGGTTTCCTGATAAATTTATATTTGTTAGTGCCTTTAATGCTTTCAGGTATTCAATGTATGATATACCATATGAAATAATAGAATATCCAATAGACAAAAAAATTCCAAATAGAGAAGAGTCTCAAAAATTAATAGGTTTAGATCCTTCATATAAACATGTGGTGTGTGTTGGTTTGTTCACCCAAAGAAAGAACCAAGGATATCTTTTTGAAATTGCCAAAAAAGTCGAGAACAAAAAAATACAATTCCATTTCATAGGAAATCAAGCAGATAATTTCAGAGATTACTGGTTTCCTTTAATGGAGAATAAACCTAATAACTGTATAATATGGGGTGAAAGATCTGATGTGGATAAGTTTTTAGAATCTTCAGATGTTTTCTTTTTTCCATCAAGAGGTGATAAAAACAATAAAGAATTAAATCCTATTGCAATAAAAGAAGCATTGGTTTATGATATACCAATGATGATGTTTAACTTAGATGTCTATTGTGGTAAGTACAATAATAATAAAAATATCACCTTTCTAACTGATTCGGTAGAAGAGGATACTAAAAATCTTTTAAATATTTTAAATATGAATTATAATGTAGACCACTCATTGTCAATGTCGGTTGGGTATGATGATAGTGAAAATAAAATTTTTATAACTAATAATAGTGATTATAATTTAGAATTTTCCATTGTAATAAAAGATTATTTATCGAATCACACAATCTATTGGTTTGATTCTAATTTTGGTGCTAGAGCTAACTGGTGGACAGTACCTTGCCCTAAACAATATTTTAGTAATCACATTATAAACAACAATAATTTTAGAGGGTATAAAATAGATTTCTTTAATAAAGAAAAAACAGAATTATTATTTTCAAAAGAAATAATAATTGATGAACATGCAACAAACTATATGGAAACATTGACGGTTAATCCTTTTAATTGTTCATATATTAATTATGTTGAGTTTTTTGTTAAAAAGTTTTATGATGATTTTAATATTGATGATTTTGAAATTGTTATAGATGCTGGTGCAAATGATGGATTAGTAACGGAATTATTTTTAAATAAAGGTTCAAAGAAAGTTTATTGTTTTGAACCCGACAAACGTTCTATCAAATACCTGAAGAAAAAATTTATTGACGATAAACGAGTAGTAATAGTCGAAAAAGGTTTGTACGATAAAAATGAATATGACGTAAAATTTAAAATAAATAATGATGCGTCTACTGTCACTTCTTTAGAGTCATTAAATGAAAGTCATTCACCAAACCAAGATTATTTTTTATCTGAGATAGTATCATTTGATAAATTTATTTCGGAATACAACATCAATAAAATATCTTTATTTAAAATAGACATCGAAGGTGCAGAATTTGATTTATTAAAATCATTAACTAATGAACATAAGTCGATGATAAAACAATTTTTAATAGAGTGTCATTGGTTGAATGAATCAAAAATTAAAACTTTAATGGAGGTTTTCAAAGATGATTACGTACTTGAATTTAGGAATCATTTAGATAAAAATCAAATAGTTCCAATAGAAGAAATAGGTGGTCATGAAATGTTAACATTATTGGTAACAAATAAAAAATTGGTTGATATTAAAGAACAAAAAATACCTTCCATTGAAATTAGACATATGTTATGTAGACCCACAGATGAAAGAGAAATCAAATCGGTAGAATCTATATCGAAGTTGGGGGGTAAAAATGTATCTTATAAACAATTGATTAATCCACCGTATCCTGATTTACCTCCTGTTGATACTTGTTTTAGACCAAACGATATTTCAGATTATCCTGGTGGTGATAATTTAACTAGTGGTCACTATGGTTGTTATAAATCACATATAGATGCAATAATGGAATGTGAAGTAAAAGATAATTCCATTTATTTATTTTTTGAATGTGATGCCATATTAAACACCGAACCTTCAGAGTTCATTAATAAAGTTTATGAGGCAAATGAAATATCAAAAAAATATGGGTATAACTTTTTCTCGTTGGGTCCTGTTTATGAGGTAGATAATGTATATCACAATCACGTATCGAGTAAAAAACTAATAGAAGCACATGCATATATCATACCTTCAGATAAATTAAAATATGTTCAAGAAGTAATTAAAAACTCTAAATGGGATGTATTTGATTTATGGGTTAGTCATGTATTCCCAAAACAAAGGATCGGTCATTTTATTAATCCTTTATCATTACAAGCAAAAGGATTTTCATTGATTGATAAAAAAGAAAGTGAGTTTAATTTTTTAGGGATGGAAAAATTATGAAAATAGTACAAGTTACACCAGGAATTTTACCTATACCAAATAATGGATGGGGTGCAATTGAAAAGATAATATGGGAATATCACAAATCATTTAATAAAACTGATAATACATGTGAAATAAAATATTTGAATGAAATTGTAAAGTCAGATATTATTCACATACATACTGCAAATTTGGCAATTGAATCATTTAATAAAGGAATACCTTATATTTTTTCTTTACATGATCATCATGTGGTGAGGTATGGTAAAGATTCTTCAGTATATAAACAAAATTTAGAAGCAATTAAAAAATCCATAATCTCATTTACACATGCAGAATTCTTAGTGGATTTTTTTGATGAGACTGATAAGTTGTTTTACGTTTCACATGGTGTTAATACAGACCTTTATAAAGTAAAAAATCCAATCAGAAAGGAACATAAATTATTATGTGTTGCAAATAATGGTTTCAGTGATGACCCTTCTTTTGATAGAAAAGGTTTTAGAGTTGCAATTGAAGCAGCAAAAAAATTAAACTTACCAATAACGATTGTAGGTCCTGACAACAATAAAAACTTTTTTGAGAAGAATAGTGATTTATTAGATTATGGTAAATTGGTTATTAATTATAATAACCCGAATGAAGAAGAACTAATTAAAATATATGAAGATCATTCAATATTTATTCACCCATCAACTTTAGAAGCGGGTCATCCGAACCTAACTATGTTGGAGTCTTTATCTTGTGGTTTACCTGTTGTGGGTACATATAATGGTCACATTAAAATAAATGGTCTATGTAAAATTTATTCAAACACTGATTCAGTTGTTAATGGAATTGAGGATGTTATAAACAACTATGAAGATTATGTCAGTCAAACTAACATTGTGCGTGAGAATTTTGATTGGGGTGTAATATGTGATAGAATATTAAAAATATATGATTCAGTTTTAAAAATACATAAAGATTATGATAGTGATACAACTAAAAATTTATTTATTAACACTTTTGAAGGTGTAGTGAATTCCTATAAACCTAAAATTGAAACGGATGATTATGTTGAATTTAATTCAAGTTATTTTAAACAACCGTTTATTGAAATCAAAGGTAATTCAGATAAACAATTTTTAGTTGAGTTTTTAGATAAAGAAAAAATTATATACAGTAATGTAATTAGTTCAGGTATGTGGTCAAGAGCGGGTGGTGAATATAATAGTGATTGGAATATAAAAGTATATACCCAAAACAAACTTATTTATGAAAACAAAATAAATTACGAAAATAGAAGAGTTTACATTCATTTGGATTCTTCGTCACTTGGTGATACACTTGCATGGTTTCCTATTGTTGAAGAGTTTAGAAAAAAATACAATTGTGAAGTTATATGTTCAACGTTTCATAATTATCTTTTTGAAAGAACTTACCCTTTTATTCAATTTGTTAATCCAGGACAGGTAGTTAATAATCTATATAAAATGTTTACCATAGGTTGGTTTTATAATGAAGATAATACAATCAATCACAATATGATACCAACTGATTTTAAAAACCAACATTTACAAAAAACTTGTAGTGATATTTTAGGATTAGAATTTAAAGAAGTAAAACCTATAGTTGATTTTACACCAAAAGAAAGACCATTAGATAAAAAATATTTTTGTATTGCTAATCATTCAACGGCACAGTCTAAATATTGGAACAATCCTACGGGATGGCAAGAAGTTGTTGATTACATTAAATCAAAAGGATATGAAGTAGTTTTACTATCAAAAGAACATGATGGTCATATGGGTAATAAAAATCCTAAAGGTGTTATTAAATTAGAAAATAAAACATTAAATGAGATTATGAATTACATTCATCATTCAGAAGCATTCATTGGTTTAGGTAGTGGTTTATCATGGTTATCATGGTCATTAAATAAAAAAGTATTTTTAATTAGTGGGTTCTCAAGACCTAATTGTGAAATGGAAGATTGTGTTAGAATATTCACACCAGATCCTATTAACACTTGTAATGGATGTTTTAATGATTTCAGATTAGAACCAGGTGATTGGAATTGGTGTCCAAAACATAAGAACACTGAAAGAATGTTTGAATGTACAAAATCAATTACAGGTAAAATGGTAATAAATGAAATTGAAAAATTTATATGAAATTAGGGTTAACATACCAATCTTGATAAGGTTGTCTACCGTATTCTTCAGCATATTGATTTAAACAATGTACATCTGATGCAACTCTATTAAAACCAATATTGTTCAAGTAATAAAATATTTCCCATTTATAATACATATTACTAAAATAGTAGTCATGATCTACTGTAATGATTTTTATATTAAAATTATTAAAATTAATTGTTTTTAATATGTCTAACTCTTTACCTCCAACATTGATAGATAAATAATCAATTTGATTGGGTATTCCTGATTCAATAACAATATTTTCAAATGTGTCGCAGTTTACTGTTATTCCTGATTCTGATATTTTTCCATCTTGGTCAATCATACATTGACCTTTATAGGTATTAATAACAATATTTTTATTGTAAGAAGTTCTATTTAATATTAACTGATTGTATTTGGTTGTATTACTTTCAACACACACACCTGTCCATGAGTAATCTTTTTCAAGAGAATAAGTGGAATTAAATTTAATCCCATCTCCTGCACCCAAATCAACAAACACACCATTTGTTTTATTATTTAAAGTTTCTAAAATCCAAGAATCTTGACCTGCAAATGAATTGAACATAGTATTATTTTTAACTTCCTTGCCAACTAATTATTAAACCTGCAATAGAGTTACTAAATGCAGTTGCAACATATTGTTCGGTTAAACTAGGTCTCCAAGTAGCACCACCTGTTGTGTTTATTATTCTTAATATACTTGATAATGCATCAGGAGCGTTCATAGATCTAAATACTGCACTTGTTGTTGCGACATTACCAAACATTGCATATAAATCATCACCCTCTTTACAACCTGTAAGATTAACAGTTGTTGCTTTTTGACCTGTAGTTGTCCATATTACTGATGTATCGGTGAAACCCAATCTTAAATGTTGTTGTTGAGTTCCTATACCCATAGGTTGTGCAACTTTATATATTGCAAGTTCTGCCCAAGTAACAGTCGCAGCATTTGTTGTGACCCTATAAGATATAGTAATAGCACTATACGCCCTATCCGCTTTACCTAAATATACACCAGGGATGTTTGTACTGGCTATTGTCGATGACGAAGTAATGTTAGGTAATGGTGCGGTTAAGTCAGGTAATTTAATATTACCATTATTAACCACATGTATACCATCAACTTTTTTCTCCCCAAATATATCATAAACCATCCAACCATTCTCTAAGTCAAATATTAAACTTTCGTTAGTATCTAATGACGCAATAAATAAAGTTCTTGTTACCGATGTATTATTATATCTTATTGTAACTATAATTGTACCAGTATCATTATTGGTTACACAAACTTCTCTTATTTGTCTTTGAAATCCTGAAGAAGGACTACTCACCACTGTTACCGCAGTTGTGTTATTGGTAGTCCCATTATTTTGATAAGGTACAAGTGTGGTACTACTAACTTCATTATATGAACACATAAATGATGCTTGTTGTGAAGTCACATTTGCGGCTAATAAAATTTCTATTGTTTCATTTGTTGCATCTAATATCATAATATTACCATTGAAATCCTTGCCAAGCCAACCAAGCAGTATTAGTTGTAGTATTAGCAGTAAATGTTATTGTAGAGTTAGTAGAAGGTCTTAAACTTCCTGTTGCAGTTCTCATTACACCTGCACCAATAGTATCTGGAATACCCGAACTGATTATCATATTAGTACCACTAGTTACACTACCAAAAACCGCCCACAAATCATCACCTGGTGATATGTTACTAACATTTACTGCACTATTTTTCACTCCCCCTAATGCAAATCCTGATTGTGCAGTAGAAAAATTACAATCTTTAAATCCACATCTTGTTAATGTTACTGTGTTACTACCAATAGTTGGGTAACCTTTATATATTGCAAGTTCCGCCCAAGTAATAGTTACACCTAAAGCGGTTATTACGTTATACATAACACTAACTTGGTTATAAGCCCTATCAGCTTTACCTAAATAAAATGCAAAATCTGTACCAGTTGTTAACGTTAAAGGTGTATTAGTTGCAATTGCATTAAAATATGGTAATGATCTGGTAGGTGTTGGACTTTGAGCTAACCCATAGTTTTTTAAAATTCCATTGTGATTATAAACTTGCCAACCATTTGTTGGAGTATATTGGATATAATCGCCTACATATAAATAAGAGGAAAATATAGTTCTGGTACCTGATGAACCACTTAATTGTATTGTAACTGTGTTATCTACAGTATCATCATTATAAATTGAACAATATCTTAATTGATTTTGTTGATTAGATGATGCAATTGGTAATATAGTAACTGCAGTGGTATTGTTACTTGATGTAACATTTTTAGCAGGTGTTAAAGTACCTGACGTGATATTATTGTATGATGAATATATATCAATTTGTCTTGTGGTAACCGCATTTGCTAATTTTGCTTGAATAACTTCTGTTGAACTTACTATCATATATTATAAATATTTTACCATTGTAATCCTTGCCAAAAACACCATATATTTGAAGTGGTGGAATCGGTAGTTACTGTTAATGTTGCATTAGTGGAAGGTCTCAAACTTCCTGTAACTGTGGAGAAAAATCCTGCACCCAAGTCATCAGCAGAACATGCTCTTAACGAATAAGTACCTGTATGTGATGAACCAAATACCGCATATAAATCATCATTTATTGTTATTCCTGTAACAGTTATTGTCGTTGTTTTATTACCAGTTGTTCCTACTGTTGATGATACGTCAGCAAAACCACAAAAATTTAATGCAGTTGTTGCTCCGTTTATTGTGGGTGAACCTTTATAAATTGCAATTTCTGACCATGTTATTGGTGATGGTGATGAAGTTACACTATATTGTATTCTTACTGTATTATATTTCCTATCTGATTTACCTAAATAAACCGCATAATCAGTACCACTCACCAATGTTAATGTTGTTGCAGTAGTAATTGGTTTTAAGTACATAGAATTTCTTAATGAATTAGGTAAATCATATGAACCTAAAACTTTTAAATTACCTGTATTACTATAAACTTGCCAACCGTTATTAGTTGTATATTGTAAACTTTCATTTGGTAATAAACTCGTATTCAATATAACTGCAGTATTAGATGAACCACTATATTGTACTAATATGGAATTGGGTTTGGTATCAGTATTTACTATTGAACAATATCTTAATTGATGTTGTTGTCCTGCACTTGGGGATGGTATTAATTGTACTAAACTAGTGTTATTAGTTGTACCTTGATTTTTTGATGGTGTAAGTGTCGTACTAGTAATAACATTATGTGTTGAATAAAAATTTAATTGATTTGTGGTTATGTTACTTGATAAACTTAAATATAAATTATCTGTTGTTGAATCTAATACCATATATTTTTATATACCTAAAGACGTTATTCTTAAAATTTGTTGGAAATCTGCCGATTGACCTGCAGTACCTGATGTACCCGCAGTTCCCGATGAACCAGAACCCATAGTTAATAAAGCACCTGTAATCCAAGTACCCGAACTCGCACCATTTATGTTTTGAGAAGTTGGGTTTCCCGTAAATGCGGTAACTTCAATATAGTCAGTTGTTCCGTTGAAATATACTATAATATCAATCTCTTGTCCTTGGCCAGCACCAGTTACAATTTGATCCTGTTGAATCGCAACTTGAGTTGTCCCATTTTGTCTTATCTGAATGTTTAATTGATTATTTGTTACTGACCCTGCATCCCACCAAACTGCAACCTGAATATTGTAATAACCTGCTATTGTAGGTTGGAACTTGTTACTCGTAATCCAACCATTAGGATCAAAATCATCAACAAATGTTACAACAGTATCCGCACCATTTGGAATAGTTTGTGCACTACCTCCCTTTACTCCTTTCGCAACATAATTTGATACTACTAATCCTGTGGATGTTCCACTACTTCCTGATGAACCACTCGATCCACTATTTCCGTTAGTACCTGAAGTTCCACTCGATCCACTATTTCCGTTAGTACCTGAAGTTCCACTAGTACCTGAAGTTCCACTCGATCCACTACTTCCATTAGCACCTGCAGTTCCACTTGAGCCTGAAGTTCCATTATCACCTGAAGTTCCACTACTTCCATTAGCACCTGCAGTTCCACTTGAGCCTGAAGTTCCATTAGCACCTGCAGTTCCACTTGAGCCTGAAGTTCCATTATCACCTGAAGTTCCACTCGATCCACTACTTCCGTTTGCACCTGCAGTACCTGATGAACCACTATTACCTGAAGTTCCGCTTGAGCCACTACTTCCGTTTGCACCTGAAGAACCACTAGATCCTGAACTTCCGTTTGCACCTGAAGAACCTGAACTTCCACTACTTCCACTAGAACCTGATGAACCACTTGTTCCTGAAGGTTGTGTTACTACAATAAATAATATCTGATTATTATTTGAAAAAGAGTGAGTAGATGTAACCAAACTTACACCATAAGTCCAATATGTAGAATTATCTGTTTTACTTGTAATAGTCCAAGTTTGATAATTTACATGACTTGCTTGATCTTGAATAGTGATAACACTTCCAACTGAAAGATTACCTAAAAAAAGATCAATGTTAGTATTACCTTGTTCTAATTCAGAAACATTTAAAGAAGTAGCACTTGCTTGAGTTACATTATTCCAAAGAATATGGCCACTACCAGGATCACCTGATTGACTATCTGTTTTTGATTGATAATTAAAAAATGAATTTGAAAGTCCATTTTGGCCTGAGGTTCCTGATGTACCGCTTGAGCCACTACTTCCGTTTGCTCCCGATGAACCGCTAGATCCTGAACTTCCGTTTGCACCTGAAGAACCACTTGAACCTGATGTTCCGCTAGTTCCTGAAGAACCACTTGTTCCGTCTGTACCTGATGTTCCTGATGTTCCACTTGAACCTGCAGAACCGCTAGTTCCTGATGTTCCTGAAGAACCACTTGTTCCGTCTGTACCTGATGTTCCACTAGTTCCTGAAGAACCTGAACTACCACTAGTCCCTGATGAACCATCTGAACCTCGTGCACCTACAAGACAAAGAGTAACTCCTGCCTGTGTTTTATAACCAGGATTTTGAGAATATGTAATAACAGCAATTAAAGCTCCAGTTGAAGCAGTATAACCGCTAATTAACATATATTCTATAATATCATCAGGTGCATATACACTTAATGTTTGTCCAGGACCCCATGACATATTTGGAGATGAAAGTCCATTGTAGAACTGGTTTACCGCTTGGAAATAATAATCTCCTGATAAGAATGGTGTACAAATTAAGGCTGATGTGCCTGATGTTCCTGAAGAACCACTTGTACCTGAAGTACCACTTGAACCTGATGTTCCGCTAGTTCCTGATTCTCCTGAAGTACCACTTGAACCTGATGTTCCGCTTGAACCATTATTACCTGAACTTCCACTACTTCCGTTTGCACCCGAAGTACCCGATGTACCACTAGTTCCTGTACCACCTGTACCACCACTAAAAGTTATGGAATTTTTTAATTTCCATATCTCGTAGTAAAGTTCGGATTTCTTAGTGTAAATTGAATAATCAGCCATTTTTATCGTGTATAGTTTACCTAAAAATAGGTTTCTGATTTATAAATATCGTAAGTAGTAGAATTGAAATTATTATTATTATTCAGTGATTAGAAATCATCGTAACACCATATTGGTGTTTTTTCTCCCATATATGAACCACTCACATTAAAATCAAAGTATTCTATCGCATCTTCCATATCCATATCTTTGCAAAGTATTTCAATACATTTAGATACTGAATAAATTAATCTCATTGTAGATTCATCTACACCAATTATGGCATCATCAAATCCATCTGCCTTTAAAAATTGTTCGTCTTGGTAACGGTCTAAAATTGTTTCTATCATAACATTTATATTTTATTTATTCAAATATAATGGTTTTGAATTAAAAGGAATTAATAATGACATATATTTTTATAACATACAATATCCAAAAACAAATGGAGTTCAAGTGCGTAATTTATTGTTAAATATATTTGTTTTTTTCATAAAAATAAATTATATTTGTAGTTCATAAACCAATAAAAACTAAATCTTATGTTAAAATTATTTCGTTACAACAAAGAAACACTTACCTTTGACAAGATAAAATTTAAACCTAAAGTGTACATTTTCAGTATATTGACATTGGGTGGGATATATTGGTTAGGTTGGGTATCTAATATCCAAATTGTGGATAAAATAATCCATCATAAAACAACTGATACTGTATTAGTTCATGGACAATTATTTAATGAAAAGGCATTGATAGAGTTGATTAAAGATTGTAATATAAAATATCCCCATATTGTATTGGCACAAGCAAAGATTGAATCGGGTAACTTCAAAAGTAAAATATTCAGACAAAATAATAATATGTTTGGTATGAGAAGGGCAAGGATTCGTGTTACATCCGCACAAAGTGAAAAGGATACCTTTGCCTATTATAGAGATTGGATGGATTGTGTCTATGACTATGCAATGTATCAAACATCGATTATGTGTGATGTTAATAGTGAGGAAGAGTACTTAAATAAGTTAGGTGAAAAATATGCACAAGATAGTTCATATGTTCCTGCAATAAAAAGTTTGATTGAAAGAGAAAAACTTAGAAGTAAATTTAGAGATTAATAATGAGTAATGCACCTATAAAATATTTTGGTGGTAAAGGTAATATGTTTAATGATATTATCAAATACTTTCCAAAACCTGACACCTATAATACGTATATAGAACCTTTTGGTGGTTCTTACTCTATTGGACTAAGATTAAATCCTGTACCACCTAATGAGGTTTATAATGATTTGGAACAGAATGTTTATTCTCTATACAAAGTAATATCAGATAAAGATTTATTTATTAAATTCAAAGAAAAATGTGATTTATTTCCGTACTCTGAAGATTTTAGAGAGGAGTTTAGAGGTAAACTAAAAGAAGAGTTAGATATTTTAGACAGGGCATTTTATTATTTTTATGTTAATAGGACTTCACATAATGGTGTGGGTGGATTCTCTATGAATCTTATACCAAGACGTAATATGTCTAAATCCATATCTGATTATTTATCGTCAGTTGATCGATTGGAGGTACTACATCAAAGATTATCCAAAATCATTATAACCAATAAAGATGGTGTTGAGTTAATTAAAAAATATGATAAACCTGAAGTATTGTTTTATCATGACCCACCTTATCATCACTCTACAAGAACATCTGCAAGATATAAAGTGGACATGAATAATGATAAACAAAAAGAATTTATTGACACAATAATATCTTGTAAAAATTCAAAACACATTATTAGTGGTTATAACTGTGAAGAATATTCTGTATTAGAATCCAATGGTTTTAAACGAATTGATTTTATCGTCAACACTGTTGATGGTAATAAAAACCCTAAAACAAAAACTGAGTCTCTTTGGTTGAATTACGAAACGTGAACCAAACCAATATTTTCAACTTTCTCTAACAAGTCTTTAGCTTCGTTACTTAATGGATTATCATCTAAATTAATAAACGCTAAAGACTCAAATTTAAATGCATCTACATTAGGTTCTCCACTTTCAGTTTCTAATGGTACTCCTTGTTTGAAGAATACATTTTCTGATATGTCACTAATTTGATTTTCTTCTAATTTAAGCATTTGTAATGAAGCACAATCACTTAAAGATTCAGGTATTGATTTAATATTGTTAGAATGGAAACTTAAAGATGTAAGATTTTTTAAATTACCGATTGTTTGAGGTATATTTTCTAAAGCACAATTACCTACAACCAATTCATCTAAATTAGTTAATTGACCTATTTCATCAGGTAATTTTTTTAATTTAACACAAGACCATATATGTAAAGTAGCTAAATTTTTACATTTACCAATAGATGGAGGTATATTTTTTATTTCTAAATTTTTAAATTCTAATTCAACTACATTTTCTAAATAATCACCTATATTTTCAGGTAATTCACTTGATTTAAAATTACTAGAGTTTACACTAACATTTGTTTCACTTTTTAATGATTCAAAGAAACTTAAAGGATCTAAAAATGATAATAAAGTTTTAGTTTCTTCTTTATTTTTATTTTCGTTTTTACTATTAGGTGATAATGAGTTAATAATATGTTTAATTGCAAATTCCTTAATTTCATTATTTGATGTAGCTAACTTGATAAATTCATCTTGAGTAAAATTTTGATTATCCGTGTAAAGTTGTATTAATTTACTGTTAATATAAGATTTTTTCAAATTAGTAGTTAACAATTCAAATGATTCGGTAGTTAAATCATCAAGTCTTGTCCAACTTTTAACAAAATTACTTATCAATGCAGGTGGCATAAATTTCATAACAAATTTTACTTGGTATGGTGTTAAATTTTTTGCTCTTTCATTAATATACTTGTATTTTTGTTTAGGTGTTAAAGAATCAAATAAATCATTATTACCCCAATTACCCACCATACTATCAATTTGATTGTCTGTTAAATCAACATACGGTTTAGGTAAGAATGATTTAATGTTAACTCCTTGAGATTCTAAAAAATCAACGTAATCTTTCACATTATTAAACCCTGCAATGTCTTGACCAGCTCCACTATTATTTTTATCCCATGCAAGATATTCTAAACT